>Ga0315910_10002037_pt1 | contig 18111 bp, 14 predicted proteins | sample EdamamesoilMG_FD_204470 | JGI IMG/M metagenome (GOLD analysis project Ga0315910, IMG submission 204470) | Garden soil microbial communities collected in Santa Monica, California, United States - Edamame soil | ecosystem: Environmental > Terrestrial > Soil > Garden | place: USA: California... | reverse complement strand
TGCCAGCGGAACAGCTCGCTCAGGCTCCCCATTCCGCGGGGACGGATGCGACGTCCTGGACGCTGGAAGCGCAGGGCTGGGGCAGCGAAGGCCGCTCCACCCCTGCCGTTTCGGAGAACAGCGCGGACCCGCGTTTTGAATCCACGTTCGGAGCACAGGTGCTGCTGGTGGATGACAACGCCGACATGCGCGGCTATGTAGCCGGGCTCCTGGCGCCGGCATACCGGGTCGAGGCAGTGGCGGATGGACTCGCCGCCCTGGATGCGGCACGACGCCAGCGGCCGGACATCATCGTGTCGGATGTGATGATGCCGCGCCTCGACGGCTTTGGATTGATGCGGGCGCTGCGGGCAGATGAAAGCCTGCGGGACATTCCAGTGATACTGCTGTCGGCGCGAGCCGGCGAGGAGGCGCGAATCGAGGGCCTCGATTCTGGTGCGGATGACTATCTGGTCAAGCCTTTCTCGGCGCGCGAACTTGGAGCACGTGTCGGTGCGCTGCTGGAACGCTCGCGCCTCCATCGCCTGGTGCTCGAGGAGCAGCGCCGCGCACGCGTCGCGTCCCAGCGGCGCACTGCACAGATCGAGACGCTGATCGGAGAGGCGCCAATCGGGATGTTCCTGGTCGACTCCGGACTGCGCATTCTGGAAGTCAATCCGACCGCCATCTCCGCCTTCGGCGCCGTGTCGGCTCCCGAGGGTCTGGAACTGCGTACCGTGGTGCACCAGCACTGGGAACCGGTCTATGCGGACGAAATCATTGCCCGTTTCGAGCACACGCTGCGTACCGGCGAGCGCTATTACGCCGCTGAACGCATCGAGAAGAGGGTGGATACCGGTTCAGTGGCAGCGTACGAATGGCAGCTCAGTCGCATACCACTGCCGGATGCCGGCTTCGGGGTGGTGTGCTACTTCCGCGATATCTCGGCGCAGGTGAACACGCGCCAGCAGCTGGAGAATGCCGACCGTCAGAAAGACGACTTCCTGGCGATGCTGGCGCATGAACTGCGCAATCCGCTGGCGCCCATCCGCACGGCCTCGGAACTGCTGCGGCGGATGTTGCCACCCGACGGCAGCGCGCAGGGCGCCATCGACATTGTGTCGCGGCAGGCCAGCCACCTCACTCGCCTGGTGGACGACCTGCTGGACATCTCCCGGATCACGCGTTCACGCATCGAGCTGAAGCGACAGGACATCACGCTGGCCGATGTGGTCGGGCAGGCGCTCGAGACCGTGGAGTCCATGGTGCGCGAGAAAGGGCATCAGGTGACCGTCACGTCCGACCTGCAGGCGCCGGTGGTCAATGGTGACCCGGCACGTCTGGTACAGAGCGTGGCCAACCTGCTGACCAACGCCATCAAGTACACCGACTCCGGCGGTCAGATCCGTGTGGAGTTCCGGGCCGAGGGCGATCATGCGGTCCTCACCGTCACCGATAACGGCGCGGGAATCGCGCCGGAACTGCTTCCGCACATCTTCGACCTGTTCGTGCAGAGCAAGCGCACGCTGGACCGGTCGCAGGGCGGACTCGGCATCGGGCTGTCCGTGGTCAGGCGCCTGATCGAGATGCATGGCGGCACGGTCTGGGCACGCAGCGATGGGCCCGGGCAGGGATCCGTATTCGCCATCCGTCTGCCGCGGGTGGCAGCGGCCGTGCCAGCCGCCGGTGGCGAGGAATCGACACTGACCACGCCGCGCCGTCTGCTGGTCGTGGACGACAACCGCGATGCGGCCGAGGTTCTGGCCATGCTGCTGTCGCTGGATGGGCATGAGGTGGACGCCGTATTTTCAGCCGAGCAGGCACTGCAGCGTGTGCCCGAGTTCCAGCCCGACACCGTGCTGCTCGACATCGGGTTGCCGGTGATGGACGGGTACGAGGTCGCACGGCGCCTGCGCGCGGTGCCAGGTGGTGCTGAACTGCTGCTCATCGCCCTCACCGGATACGGGCAGGCCGAGGATCGCAGGCGCGCGCTCGACGCGGGTTTTGACTACCACCTCGTGAAGCCGGTGGAACCCGAGAAGCTTCAGCAGGCGCTGGAGCGCGGCAAATAGCGCTGTAAAGTCACCGCACCTTCCCATAAGGGCAGGCCACGCCGCGGCCCCCCATTCACCAGCCGCGTGTAGCATCGAGCCACAGACATTGCGTTGCCGCAACAGGCCCGCAGGAAGCGGGCCTTGCGACGCAGAGGGAGCGAGATGGGCAACAGAGTCGGGCAGATCCTGCCATTGGTGGCGTGCGTTTCGATGGGTGCGGCGACCAGCGCCATCGCAGCGGATGCCTCCGTACCAGCGCCGGCCCCAACTCCAGCTGCCCAGGGCACCATGCCCTTCAGCAACCAGCCGGATACCTATGAGACTCCGAAGAGCCGCCTGTTCCCGCTCATGACCGACAAGATGCGGACCAACATCGCCAAGCGCCGCGCCGCGCTGCCGCCGCCATTCGGCGTGATGTACATCACCAACTGGATGGATTCCGACTGGGAATTCACCAGCGCGTCGGTCAGCCTGGGAAACTCCCCGTATATCAACCTCGATGCCGCTGAAGACGCCACCATGGACCTGCAGGTGCAGAGCAATGGCGGCAAATTCGACCTGTGGTTGCTGCCCTTCTTCGATGTGATGGTCGGTGCTGGAAAGGTGGATGTGGATGCCCAGCTCGGGTTGCGGGACATTCCGATCTCCTACGTTCCGGGCATTGGCGGCGGCACAACGACCTACGGCGACGCCATCATCCCGATGAAGTTCGATGGCAATTACTACTCGTTCGGGGGCGTGCTGGCTGGTGTATACAAGCGCTTCTATGGCGCCGTGGATTTCTCCTGGGTCAAGACCGACCTGAATGGCTCCGCCAGCCTTTCGACCAGCGGCTTCTGGACGTTCACTGCTGCTCCCAAGTTTGGCTACAACGCTGGCCTTTCACAGATTTACGTCGGTGCGCGCTACATCTCCAAGAACGAGCACTACACGGGTTCGGTTCCGTTGGCCAGCGGACAGCCGCTGAATTTCGACGTGAAGATCACGACCGACTCATGGGTGGGGAATTTCGGGCTGCGAACCGTGATTCGCGATCACTGGGAAGTGCTGATGGAAAGCGCCATCGGCAAGCGCTATCAGATCACCGGGGGCTTCGGGTACCGCTGGTAGAGGGCGCAGGCTTCGCGCCCGCGCCGCATGAAGCCTACTTCGGTACCGGGTCGGAAGAAGGCCAGAAACGTCCGGTTCCCACCGGCAATCCCTTGAAGAAGGCATTGATTGAGTGGATCTGCCCACCCCATACCTTGAAGGCCTCGAAGGTCACCAGGGAGTTGCCTTCACCATAGGATGAACCGGTGTGCCCGAAGTTCATCCACAGCACCACCACGCCATTTTCCTCGTCCACGGCGGCGACGCTGGCGATGATGCTCGGGTGCACCATCAGGTTCTGCGCGTACATGCCGCAGTCGCCGCGTCCGCAGCCACCGCCCGCCGTGATCACGCCATTTTCCACGCGGTAGGTTTCCGCCGCGAAGGGCGTGCCACCATCGATGAAGCTGCCAACGCGCAGCCCTTCTGTGTAAGTAAGGGCCGTCCGCACCATCGCCTCACGCGACTGCTTCTTGCCCGCGGGCACCGGATCGTTCATGCCCCGCACCGGCTTGCCCAGTTCGGTGGGCTGGAAGCGGGATTCCGGCGTGATGCGCTGGACCAGCGTCTCCACTCCTTCGATCCTGCGCTCCTTCACATGCAGCAGCAGCGATACCAGCGCCTGGTTCTGGCCTTCGAGCAGCACCACGTGCGTCGCGGCAGTCTGCTTCCTCACATCGAGGTAGTCGTGCCGGAACGTCGCCTTGCCCGTCACCGTCTTCCACAACCCGTCTCCGGGCTTGATGGCTTTCGAGTCCTCGACCAGACGCGCATTCTCAGCCAGCGGCAGCTTCGAGTAATCGCGGGCCACGAGCGCATCCACGTACTGCGTCAGCAGCCCGGTCAGGCAGGCCCGGTCGCAGCTCTCGGCCGCAGGTGCGCTGGTGGCAAGGCCAGCGCCTGCCAGGGAGAGTGCGGCGATGATCAGGTTGCGCGCCCGGGGCGCACGGCGAAGCTCAGACATGGTTTCCCTCACGCGGTTCTCGTTGCTCATGGGGTCGGGGCATTGCCATCGCGCCAGGGGATGACTCCATGGGTCGTCCGGCGCTTGATCTTCCATTTGCCATCCTCGCGGATGAACTCATCGACGTACCGCCCGGCAAGGGCGGCACCGGGCTTGTTGTCCTGAGTGGCCGTGTAGAACAGGTAGCGCGAACGCGCGGTGGCGGTGTCTCCGTTGACCTCGACCACCATGGTGGTCATCAGGTGGAAGCTGGACTTGTTGATGAAACCCGGCTCCGCCTTCGCCAGGTTCTTCTCCAGCATGGCCTTGATCTGCTCTGGTCCGGTGAAGCTGCCGAATCCCCCGGTCCAGACGCCGTCGCGCGCGAACAGCGAGGCATAGCCTGCGTAGTCGCGCGCGTCGAGGTATTCCCCATAGGAGACCAGCACGGTGCGAATCGCTTCCTGATCCTCCAGCTGCTGCACGCGTTGCTGCAACGCGCTGTCCGTGCGGCTGGTTGCGCAGCCTGTGGACAGCACCGCCAGAGCGAGCAGGCCGATGGGTCGCAGCATTTTGCGGACTCCCTGGGTCAGGCGCCGCGACGACGTGCGCGCAGCTTGTCGCGTTCGCGGATGTACAGCGAGTTGTGCATGGTCACCTGCTCCTGGGCCAGCCGGGCGGCCGGAGCAGTGGTCGCGGGGACCGATGCCATCAGCGCGTCCATTCTTTCCTGCAGGCCGGGCCCGAACTCCGGATGCGAGAGGATGAACAGGTCGTTGTTGCGGATGCCGGCCAGCACGATCCGCGCCGCCTCGAGCGGGTCCATGCCGGCGCCGATGATCTGGCGGATGCGCGCCGTGTTGGCCTCCGCATCCGCGGGTCCGGCCTTGCCCTTCTCATCGAAGGCCGCGCTGACGTTCTTTTCCAGTTCGAAGATGTTGGTCGCCACCAGGCCCGGGCAGTACACCGAAGCACCGATGTTGATCTTCTGGGCATCCAGCTCCGAGCGCAGGATCTCCATCATGCCCGTCACGGCGAACTTGCTGGCCGTGTATGCGCCGGCACCGCCGCCCTCGGTGGGCAGGATGCCGCTCATCGAAGAGGTGGTGACCACGTGTCCGCCCTCGCCATGCTTGCGGATGCGTGGCACGAATTCGTGGATTCCGTTGTAGACGCCGGTCAGGTTCACCGCGATGGTCTGGTCGAAATCCTTCGGCTCGGTGCCGAGCAGCGCCGTCAGCGGACCAATTCCCGCGTTGTTCGACAGCAGGTGGATCTTGCCGAATTTCGCCTCGATCTCATCCGCCGCGGCTTTCATCGCGGCGCGGTCGATGACGTTGACCTTGATCGCGTGCACACGATCCTTGCCGGTCTTGAAGCCATCGAGCGCGGGTCCCACCTGATCATCGCGGATATATCCGATGACGACCTTCATGCCCGCTTCATGGAATACATGTGCCTGGCCGAGTCCGATGCCGCTCGAACCGCCGGTGATGAATGCGACTTTGCCGGCCACATCCTTCAGCGGCACGGCGGCTGCGGAACCTGCAGCGGGCGCGCTGGCGGCCTGCGCGCTGCGCGGCGCCGCGCCCATCAGGCTGGCCGCACCCGCTGCACCTGCAGCCATTGCCACGCCACTCAGGAATTCGCGTCGATCGACGCCTTGCTTCTTGTTGTCCATTGCCCGCCCCCACCCGAATTTTTGAGAAGACTGCAGGAATGCTACTCCTGCTTCCACCTTCCCTAAAGGGCAGGTCGCGCCGCGGGTATGCTCCTGTCAGCGCCGTGTAGCATTCGGGCGAGGGCAGGGCCCAGGAGCATCGGCATGAATTCAATCGCATTGGGCTCGCGGAGCGCACGACAGGTGCGTATCTGCTTGTTGGGAATGGTTCTTTCCGCCTCTGCGCTGGCTGCCAGCGCGCCGGCGCCGCAGTCGTCGCAGCCGCGGCCGGCTGGCGCGCCTGCCGCCGCCGCGCCTGCGGCCGCCGCGCCCCAGACCGACTCGCAGCGCGAGGCGGCAAAGCTTCTGAAGTCGATGGCTGAGTATCTGGCTGGTCTCATTGCGTTCACTACCGTCTCCAACAATGGCTATGAAACCGTCCAGCCCAGTGGCCAGAAGATCGAATTCGGTGAGTCCCGCCGCATTTCGCTGTCGCGGCCCGACAAGCTGCGCATCGAGGAGAACGCCAGCGATGGCGTGAAGGACCTGTCCCTGTTCGACGGGCGCAACATCACGATGCTGAGCGCCGATGACAATGTGTATGCGCAGGCCACGCAGCCGCCCTCCATCGAGGACGCGCTGGTGTATTTCGTGCGCGACCTGCGGATGCGTGCGCCGCTGGCGCTGCTGCTGTCGACGCATGTGCGCACCGAACTTCCCGCGCTTGCCAAGGATATCGACTACGTCGAGGAGACCAAGATCAGGGGACAGGTCGCGCATCACCTTGCAGGCCGGAGTGATTCCGTGGACTTTCAGGTGTGGATTGCCGATGGCGCGAAGCCGCTGCCACTGCGCATCGTGATCGTCTACAAGAAGGCGCCCGGGCAGCCCCGGTTCTGGGCCGATCTGACGGAATGGAACACCGCGCCCAAATTCACCTCCAGCACTTTCAAGCTCGTCCTGCCCACGGGCGCAAAGAAGATTCCTTTCGCCGTACAGATGCAGGCGTTGGGTGCTGTTCCGCAGGGAGTCGCCGCCAGTGGCGAGGTGAAACCATGAAGAGCAATTCCGGAAATCCTGTGGGAACGGATCGCATGAAGATATCCGTGGTGGTCGCAGCGGCTTCGCTGGTGCTGTTCGCGGGCCTTGCCGAGGCGCGCGGTGGCGGCCGCGGTGGCGGAGGCGGTTTCCGCGGAGGTGGCGGAGGCGGTTTCTCCCGGGGAGGCCCGGCTTCCAGCGGAGGGTTTTCCCAGCGTCCCAGCAGCAGCACCAGGCCTTCCACTCCCTCACGGCCCAGCGGAGGCTCGGCATCGCAGCTGCCGGCCGGCGGCGGAGGCGGCGGGAACCTGGGCGGTGTGGGTGGTGCGGGCGGTGCAGGGGGAGTAGGCGGGGCTGGCGGCCCTTCGGCTGGCCAGCTCCCAACTGACATGCGTCCGGGCTCCGGGGCGGGTGGTGCCCGTCCGCCTTCGGCGTCTCAATTGCCCTCCGGCCCTGGCAGTGGTGTCGGCGGTCCGGGTCGCCCTGGTGGCCCAGGCGGTCCGGGAGGAGTGGGCGGAGTTGGAGGAGTTGGTGGCGTCGGCGGTGTGGGCGGCGTCGGTGGTGTGGGCGGCGTCGGTGGGATTGGAGGAGTCGGCGGGATTGGAGGCGTTGGTGGAGTAGGCGGCATTGGTGGAATCGGCGGCGGCATCTACTACCCGCCACCCATCTACTACCCGCCTCCGATGTACGGCGGATACTGGGGCGCCTGGGGCTACTACGACAATGACTGGATGTGGGGCGTCGCGATTGGCACCACGGTAGCCGCTGTGGCCATCACCGCGTCTGCCGATGATGATGATGACGACGATGACGATACCGTTATCGTGGCGCCGCAGGGCACGACCATCGTGACCCAGCCAGGCACGACCACCACGATCACGACGACTGCAATTGGCGCCACCGCAGCTCCGGTTGCCGCGGCAGCACCGGCAGCACCCGCAGTCACTCCGCAGCTCACTCTGCCCTGCAACCCGGTGATCACCGACGTGAACGGCGTCAGCTACTACCGGTGCAACCAGCAGCACTACGTGATGGCATACGGCGGCGCCGGGCCGATCTATATTCCGGTCGAGGCGCCACCCACGCAGGCCACGACGCCCGCGCAGCCAGCGACGACACCGGCTGCACCCGCCGCGAAGCCGGCGGGCTGAGGGTTACAGTCCGGCGCCGAAGCGGTACTGCCAGGCGGCAGTCAGCGTGTCGAAGTCACTGCCGGTCCGCGCAGTGACTCCGGTGCTGCCCGCCAGCTTGATCGACTGCCTGCGGTTGATCGGGAAGGAGAGGGTCACGCCAGCGCGAGTGCTGGATTGCAGGTCATCGCCTTCCACCCCGTTGGTCGTGGTCCTGCCACCCCGGTACCACGTGGCGTTGGCGGCCAGCCAGATTCCCGACGCGAAGCCGTAGATCACATGGCCCTGCAGCGAGTACATGGGATCCTGCTTGCGAACCCTGCCACCGAAGTAATCGTTGTTGGTGCCGTAAAAGGCCCCGGCTCCTGACAGCTCGAGAGTCCATCGGGCAATAGCCTTGGACAAACCGAGCTCTGCCTTGGCTGACCAGCGGTTGGTGCCGATATTGGCCAGGCGCGAGGAGTCGTAGTTGCCCACGGGCACGTTGATGGTCAGGCCCGCGCCCATGATGAAGTCCTGCCGATACGAGGCGAACTCCTTGAGGTTCATGGAGGGCGCGCCCAGGAAGTTCCACGCCAGCCGCAGCCGAGCATCGGTCCAGCCGCAGACATCGCGCACGAAGGTCTGTCCGGCGTACCGCGCCGATCCGTCCAGGCATACATGGCCCACTGCGGCCGCCACCTGGGCGGAATCTCCGGCAAAAGCCAGTGTGCGCGCGTAACCGACGATGGGCCCGTCGACCTCCATGTGCGCGTCCTGGATTCCGATCGAGGGATCCGGAAGGACGTTGCCTTCCGAGTGACCATAACCTGCCACCAGGAAGTTCAGGCCCGGCGGCGCATTGGCGTAGAGGCGGGGTTCTAGCTCCTGCGTGAAGGCCGGATGCAGCGCGCAACCGGCCAGCAAGCCCGCAACCGCAGCAATCCTTCCCAACCACTCCCGAATGGATGCGCTCACCGTCCCATCTTCGCTCATCGAAGCAGTCTGCCGCCTGCATTGCTGGATAAATGGCCTTGGACATGATGACATTTACGATTGATTACGGGGTAGCCGGGGGCCATGACCGACCGCAGAAGATTCATGCAGTGCGCCATTGCTGGCGCCGTAGGCGCCGCACTGGGATCAGCCACGCTGGCTGCCGGCAAGACCGCATCGATCCATTCCTCCCGCATCGCTGACGACCTGGTGGTGTTCTCGGGGGCCGGTGGGAATGTCATCACCCTGGGCAAGTCCTCCGATGGCCTGCTCATGATCGACACCGGCTCCGCCGAGCACACTCCGGCGCTGCTGAATGCGGTGCAGGCCGAGACCGGCACGCGCCGCGTGGTCACCGCTTTCAACACGCACTGGCACTGGGATCACACCGGTGGCAACGAGGTGCTGTCGAAATCCGGCGCCACCATCCGCGCCCAGGCCTTCACGCGCCAGTGGCTGATGACCTCCATCTTCGTTCCCTGGCAGGACCGGCTGTATCCGCGTCGTGCCGCCGCCGCCGTGCCGCAGGTGGGTTTCTACGGTGATGGCAAGGTGCAGCACGCCGGACAGGATGTGGCCTGGGGCCACCTGTGGCAGGCCCACACCGATGGCGACATCTACCTGCACCTTCCGAAGCAGAACGTGCTGGTGGTGGGGGACCTGCTCTCGGTCGGTCGCTATCCCGTGCTGGACTACACCACCGGCGGCTGGATCCGAGGCATGGTCGATGCCAACAAGAAGCTGCTGACGCTCTGCGATGAGAGCACCCGCATCGTGCCGGGCACGGGCCCCGTGCAGACGAAGGCAGACCTGCAGGCCCATCACGACATGCTGGCCGCGCTGCAGCCCATCCTCATCAAGGGCATCAAGTCCGGCATGAATGGCGATGACATGCTGGCGCAGAAACTGACGAAGGATTTCGACGCGCAGTGGGGCGACCCCACGCTGTTCGTGCAGAACGCCTACCTCGGGTTGTGGGCGCACGCGCGCGAACTTGGCGGAATCGTCTGAGTCCCATGGTCATGCAACATCGACTTTCGAAGCTTGTTCGCGCTGCCGGCGCCTGCCTGATGGCGCCGCTGGCCGCGTCCGCGGCGGATCACCCTCAGGCTCCGGCCGCAAGCCAGGCCGGCCAGGCGGCCATGATCGAGACCTACTGCCAGGACTGCCACAACTCCACGGACTGGGCGGGAAGCCTGGCGCTGGACGTGCTGGATCTGGGACAGGTTCCGGACGAGGCGAAGGTCTGGGAGCAGGTGGTGCGGAAGCTGCGGGGCCGCCTGATGCCTCCGCCCACCGAGAAGCAACCCAGCCAGGCCAGCATCGACCAGATGATCTCCTTCCTGGAAACGCGACTCGACGCGCATGCGGCGGAGCACCCGTCACCGGGCTTCGTTTCACTGCACAGGCTGAACCGCACCGAGTACGAGCGCGCCGTGCAGGACATCCTCGGTGTGAAGTTCGATGCCGCGGCGCTGCTGCCGAAGGATGTGCGCAACGAGGGCTTCGACAACGTCGCCAACGTGCTCAAGGTTTCGCCGTCCTTCCTGGACCAGTATCTGTGGGCCGCGCGTGAAGTGAGCGTGCTGGCCGTCGGTGATCCGAAGACGGCGCGTGCCGGCACGACCTACCGGCCGGGCGCAGAGGATCCGCGCATGCATGTTCCCGGACTGCCGCTGGGTACACGGGGCGGCTTCGTGGTCACGCATACCTTTCCGGTCGATGGTGAATACACATTCAACGTAGGCGGCGGTGGCGGGCGCGGTGGCCCGGGCGGGGGCGGACCTCCGGGCGGTTTCGGTTTCGGTGCGGTCGACACCGGACCCAACGTGTTGCTGATCGACGGCGTGCCGGTGTGGGACAGCTCGACTGCTCCGCCGGAGACGCGCAGCGGTCGCGGAATCAAGGTTCAGGTGAAGGCGGGTCCCCGCAAGGTTGCACTGGCATCGCCAGCGGGCTCGCTGACCGAGAACGACGACATGCTCCGGCCGCTGAGTCCCATGGGTGGCGGCTTCCGCGCGCCAGGCACTCCGCTGGAAATCATCGCTCCCGCCAGCGCCAGCGCGCATGGCCTTCCCGACACACCCAGCCGGGCGAAGATCTTCATCTGCAAGCCCGCGACCACAGCGGATGAAGCGCCCTGCGCGAAGCGCATCCTCGGCCGTATTGCGCGCGAAGCATTCCGCCGTCCGGTGACGGAGGACGACATGGCCGCACCGATGCGCTTCTACGACGCCGCGCGCAAGACCGACACTTTCGATGCCGGCATCCAGCAGGGGATCATGGCCATCCTCGCGAGCCCCAAGTTCCTGTATCGCGCCGAACAGATGCCCGCGAACCTGGCGCCCGGCCAGTCCTACCGCATCAGCGACCTGGATCTGGCCTCGCGGCTTTCCTTCTTCCTGTGGAGCCGCGGCCCCGACGATGAGCTGTTGCAGCTCGGCGAATCGGGCAAGCTGCATGAGCCCGCGGTGCTCGCCGCGCAGGTGAAGCGGATGCTGGCCGATGAGCGCAGCCGGTCGCTGGTGACCAACTTTGCCTTCCAGTGGCTGGTGGTCGACAAGGCCGACGAGATCATGCCGGATGCGGGTGCCTTCCCCGAGTTCGACGCCGGACTGCGCACGGCGATGAAGAAGGAGATGGAGCTGTTCATCGACAGCGTGCTGCGCAGCGACCAGAGCGTGACCGCGCTGCTCAACGCCAACTACACCTTCGTCAACGAAAGGCTGGCGCTGCACTACGGACTCACGGGCGTCCGCGGTAACGAATTCCGCCGTGTCGTCTGGAAGGACCCGAATCGCTACGGCCTGCTGGGCAAGGCCAATGTGCTGATGGCGACCTCCTATGGGGACCGCACATCGCCGGTGGTGCGGGGCGCGTGGATCCTGGAGAACCTGATGGGCACGCCGCCCACGCCGCCGCCGCCCGGAGTCGAGGCGCTGGCCGAGGGCAAGAACCAGATCGGCCGGCCGCTGACCGTGCGCGAACGGCTCGAGGCGCACCGCAAGCAGAAATCCTGCGCTTCCTGCCACTCCATCATGGATCCGCTGGGTTACGCGCTGGAGAACTTCGATGCCGTGGGCAAGTGGCGCAATGTCGACCGCGCCTCGCTGTCGCCCATCGATGCCAGCGAGCGCCTGGCCTCGGGCCAGCAGGTGAAGGGTCCCAGCGACCTGCGTGCCGTGCTCACCGCTAGGCCCGACCAGTTCGTGCAGACACTCACCGAGAAGCTGATGATCTTCGCGCTGGGCCGTACGGTGGAATACCACGACATGCCCACGGTCCGGGCCATCGTGCGCGATGCAGCGAAAGACGACTATCGATTCGAATCGATCGTGCTGGGTGTGGTCAGCAGCGATGCATTCCGGATGCGGCAGGTGCCACTCCCGGTGCAGGAAGAGGCCGCGAAACCTGCGATCAAGACCGCACAGACTTCCACGCCTGCAGCCGCTGCGCCCTGAACGTCAGGAGAAGAGATTCATGTTCATCACGAAAAAGCATCTGTCGCGGCGCACCGTGCTGAAGGGCGCTGGCGCCAGCATCGCGCTGCCGCTGCTGGATGCCATGATCCCCGCTGGCACAGCGCTGGCGCAGACTGCGGCTGCCGCGAAGCCGCGACTGGCGTTCATCTACTTCCCCCACGGCGCCATCATGGATCACTGGACGCCGGCCACGGAAGGAAAGGACTTCCAGCTCTCGCCCATCCTGAAGCCGCTGGAGCCGTTCAAGGACAAGCTCACCATCGTCAGCGGCCTGGAGAACCGTCCCGGCATGAGCGCCACCGTGCACGCCATCGTGCCCGGCACCTGGCTGACCTGCGTGCATCCGCGCCAGACGCCCGAGCGATTTGGCGGCGTGTCCATCGACCAGATGGCGGCCGAGAAGCTGGGTCAGGACACGCCGTTGCCGTCGCTGGAAGTCGGCATGGAAGGCGGTGGCTCTGCGGGCGCCTGCGACCGGATGTACGGCTGCAGCAATTCCTCGACCATCTCCTTCCGCACGGCCACCACGCCGCTGCCGATGGAATACAACCCGCGCAAGCTGTTCCAGCGCCTGTTCGGCCGCGGCGACTCAGCCGATGAGCGTGCCCTGCTGGCGGGCCAGTACAACAGCATGCTCGACATGGTCGCGGCGGATGCTGCATCGCTGAAGAACCAGCTCGGCGCGCGCGATCGCGCGGAACTGGATGACTACCTCGAGACGGTGCGCGAGATCGAGCGCCGCGTCGAGAAGTCGGCGCACTCGGATATTTCCAAGGTGAAGCTGCCGGGCGTGCCGCCGCAGAACATGGCCTGGGACGAGCAGCTGAAGCTGCAGTTCGACATCATGGCCATCGCTTACCAAGCCAACCTGACGCGCATCCTGAATTTCATGATGGCGGCGGAGGTCAGCGGCCAGACCTACAACCAGATCCAGATTCCGGATGCCTTCCATCCGCTGTCGCACCACGCGAATGATCCGGCCAAGATCCAGAAGCTGATCAAGCTGCAGACCTATCACACCGAGCACCTGGCCCGCTTCCTGAAGAAGCTGCAGGAAATGCCCGACGGTGACGGCAGCATGTACGACCACCTGCTGATGATGTACGGCTCGAACATGAGCAACAGCGATCGCCACAACCAGTTCCCGCTGCCCATCACGCTGATCGGTGGCGCCTGCGGCAAGGTGAAGGGCGGCCAGCACCTGAAGTATCCGGACAAGACGCCGCTGGCGAACCTGCTGCTGACCGTGCTCGATCGCTCCGGAACTCCGGTGGAGAAGGTCGGCGACAGCAGCGCCGTGATGGCCGAGGTGTGAGGATGGCGATGTTCTCTTCAGTTCCGCGCATTGCCCTTGCCGGACTGCTGCTCGCCTGCGCGTTGTCATTGCATGCCGCGGAGCCGGCGCCTGCCGTGGATCCGGATGGCACCACGCCGCTGCACTGGGCCGTGCACGACGGCGACCTGGCAAAGGTGGATGCGCTGATTCGCGCCCATGCGGACGTGAACGCGCGCAACCGCTTCGGCTCGACGCCGCTGTATGAGGCTGCGCTGGCTGGCAACACCGAAGTCATCCGGAAGCTCCTGAAGGCGAAGGCCGATCCGAACGTCGCCAACGAAGGCGGCATGACGGCGCTGATGCTGGTGGCGCGCACGCCGAATGTGGAAGCGGCGCAGGCCCTGATCAAGGCGGGTGCCAGGGTCAACGCGCAGGAATCGAGCCGCGGCCAGACCGCGCTGATTCTCGCGTCGGCGCAGAACCAGCCGGAGATGGTGCGCTTGCTGCTGAAGGCGAAGGCGGACCCGGAGATCCGTTCGAAGTCGAATCTCGGCCAGCGACAGGTATCGGCCGAGCCCCGGGCGCAGCAGCGGCCGGTGGGCAACATGAATGCGTTGATGTACGCCGCGCGACAGGGCTGTACGGAGTGCGTGCGCTATCTGATTGAAGGCGGCGCGAATCCCAGCGCCGCTGATCCCGAGAACACCACCGCGCTGCAGTACGCGCTGCTGTCCATGAACTTCGATGCCGCGAAGCTCATCATCGAAGGTGGCGCAGAGGTGAACCGCTGGGACTGGTGGGGCCGTTCGCACCTGTATGCGCTGGCGGACGTGAGCACGCTGCCCAAGGGCGGCCGGCCGGACCAGCTCTCGCTCGACCGCACCCAGCCCATCGAGATTGCGAAGATGCTGCTGGAGCGTGGTGCGGATCCGGACATCCAGCTGAAGCTCCTGCCTCCCTACCGCGCGCTGGGCCCCGACCGTGGTCTCGACACCATGCTGACCTTTGGCACCACCGCGCTGATCCGCGCCGCGAAGGCCGGTGATGTGCCGCTGGTGAAGCTGCTGCTGGAGCATGGCGCTGATCCCAACCTCGCCACCAATCGCGGCTACACACCCATCATGGCCGCGGCGGGACTGGGCTCGAACGACATCGATTCACGCGGCATCGACAAGACCCAGCCGCAGGCCATCGAGACGCTGAAGGTGCTGCTGGCGTACAAGGCGGACATCAATCGCCGCGACGGCGCTTTCAGCCGCACGGCGCTGCATGGTGCCGCCATCTGGGGCTGGAACGACGTCATCCAGTTCCTGGCCGACAACGGCGCGGACCTGTTCGCGAAGGACAAGGACGGCATGCTGCCGCTGGATTCTGCGTTGGGAAAGGCCGGCGGATTCGGGCGTCAGAACGCCACCACCGTACGGCCCGAGACCGCGGACCTGATCCGTCGGCTGATGGCTGCAAGGCAGCCGCCGACCGCGCCGCAGGTGGGTCAGAACGCCGCGCAGTGAGTCAGGGGCGCCGCGCCGCGCGGCGCTGCTTCCACCTTCGCTGCAGCATTTCGTAGACGTCCAGCAGCCACAGCGTGAGCCGGCCTGCCGGCTTGCGCAGGAACGGCACGTCCTGTGCCAGCAGCAGCAGCCCGAGGGGGAAGAACTCGAGGCCCACTACCGGCAGGAACCAGAAGAAGCTCGCGATGATGCAGAGCACGCCGAGAGGAATCCGCACCAGTCTCGATCTTGGGCTCCTGAGCCAGTGCAGCGCAGAACGGAGCTTCGGCGACACCAGTCGGTCGAGCCGGTCGAACGCCTCTTCAAGAGGGCCGCCTGTGACAGTGTCAGGCAAGTCAGCAGGACCCCGGCCTGTCACGCGGCACGGCGCACGCGGATCTCGACGGCAACGAGCTTGTCTTCCACCAGCCGGCAGGTCTTGCGCACACTGGCTTTCACCGGCAGCAGATAGCTCTTCAGCTTTGCTGCCGGAAAGATGGAAGTCGTCCAGGTGGTTTCACCGATGCTGGCCGTGACGCGAAGCGCTCCGAAGCCTTTGCGTCGCGGTCCGGCATCCACCAGCCGGATTTCCTCGGACACACGCGCCGGCAGTGTCATGAAATACCAGCTCGACTTGCCCAATGGCCAGCGCCAGAGCTTTGCACGGACGCGATAGACCGATTCCGTGGCCGTTGACCCGGTGGCCTTCTGTACCTCGCGCGGCAAGATTCAGCCGCGCCGGGCCGCTTCGATTGCGGCCACGTCAATCTTCTTCATCTGCATCATCGCGGTAAACACGCGCTGGCGGGCCACGGGATCCGGGTCTGCCATTCCCTGTGTGAGCGCGATGGGCGTTATCTGCCAGGAAATGCCCCAGCGGTCCTTGCACCAGCCGCACTGGCTCTCCTGGCCGCCGTTGTTCACGATGGCGTTCCAGAAGCGGTCGGTCTCGGCCTGGTCGCGGGTTGCGACCTGGAAAGAGAAGGCTTCGCTGTGCTTGAAGACCGGTCCGCCATTGAGCCCGATGCAGCGAATCCCCAGCACAGTGAATTCCACCACCAGCGCATCTCCCGCCTTGCCTCCTGGATAGTCGGTGGGGGCTCGCTGCACCGTACCCACGCTGCTTCCGGGGAAGGTCCTGGCATAGAAGGCTGCCGCTTCCTGGGCATTGTGTTCGTACCAGAGGCAGACCAGTGCTTCAGGTGTCTGGCTCGTCATGAAGTCCCCCTTGGCAATGCTTCCAGAGTATCCCGTCCGGGGCGCCTGCGCCCGGTCGGCAGATCCTGCAGGCCCGCATGAGGCGCAGGAACCCGCCGCCACCTTCCGTCGGCGCTGCCCCACGGTATCAACATCTTCTTCCGCCCTGCGGTTGCCCGTGTCCGAGCGACGGCAGTAGCCTTTCCGGTCTTGTTCCGGGGGTAGGGAGTGCACATGAAGCGTCCGTTCGCCACCATCTGCGTGACACTTGCCCTGATCATCGCGGCGCCAGTCCGCGCCGACGCACCACTGGACAATCTCGCGCGGGACGTGGACCGCACCGAAGGCATTCGCGCGGTGAAGACCCTGCAGGCGAGCTATGCGCAGTACGCCCAGGCCGGCTTGTGGAATGAAATCGGTGCGTTGTTCTCGCCCCGTGGCAGCCTGGTGTTCGACGGACTGGTGAAGCCAGCCGAGACGGCCAGCGGACCGAAGGCCGTGGCTTCATTCCTTCGCACTCGCTATGGCGGCGGCCACGAGGGCATGAAGGCCGATGGACTGTCGGCCATGTTCATTGATTCGCCGGTGGTGAATCTCTCCACGGACGGCAACTCCGCCCGCGCGCGCTGGCAATCCATCATCTTTCACGGCCACGGCGACAAGGCACGCATCGAGGGTGGCGTGTTCGTGAACGACTACGTGCGCGAGGGCGGGGTGTGGAAGTTCGCGAAGGTGCAGTTCTATCCGCAGTACGACGGCCCCTATGAGGATGGCTGGACGAACTGGGGTGGTGGTGACCTGCCAGTGGCTCCCTATCATTTCGATACCACCACGGCCGGGATTCCCATTCCTCCCGCAGCGGGCACTGCGCCCGCGACAAAAGCGTCACTCGCCGCCCTGCAGAAGCGCGTGGATACGCTCAATGACATCGATCGCATCCGCAACCTGCAGTCGGCCTATGGCTACTATGTGGATCGCAAGATGTGGGATGACGTGGCAGACCTGTTTGCAGCTGACGGTGTGGTGGAGGTCGGCGGTCAGGGAATCTGGCGCGGACCTGCGGGTGTGCGGCGCTGGCTGGAAGGCAGCATGGGCGCGGCGAACCTGACACATGGCCAGCTCAACGATCGCGTGCAGAACGACGTGGTCGTGACCATCGCGCCGGGCGGCAACGAGGCGTTCGCGCGCGGCCTGGAACTGGGCATGCTGGGTGAGGCCGACCAGGAGAAGGGCTGGTGGGAAGTGGCCAGCTTCCACACGCGGTTCGTGAAGGAAGGCGGTGTCTGGAAGATCCGCGAGCTGCGGCGCTTCGTCCAGATGAAGACCGACATCTTCCAGGGATGGGGAAAGAACCGCATGGTCCTGGCCGCTCCCGGCGGAGCGAATGCGCCGGATGCCACTGCAGCCGACAAGGTCGATCCGGCGCTGGCGATGCCGGCGTTCGCGGCCACCCATCCGGTCACCGGCAAGGCCATTCGTCCCGCCGGAGAGGCGAAGCAGGTGGCCACTCGTCCCCTGACTGGTGCGATTGCGCCCAGCAAGCCCGCTGCCGTTGCGCTGGAAGAAGTCCGCCGCCGTCTGGCGCGGTCCGCTGCATACGATGGCGCGGAGAATGTCTCCGCCGCGTACGGCTTCTACGTGGACGATTCGAACGCGGCCGGCTGGGCAGGCGTGATGGCGAAGAATGGATTCAAGGAGACGCCATTCCAGGGCTACCACGTCGGACGCGACCGGCTGATCGCCGCGCGCGTGCGCGGGCCGGGCCCCACCTCACAGGCAGGCATTTCCTATCACTGGC
>Ga0315910_10002036_pt1 | contig 18117 bp, 20 predicted proteins | sample EdamamesoilMG_FD_204470 | JGI IMG/M metagenome (GOLD analysis project Ga0315910, IMG submission 204470) | Garden soil microbial communities collected in Santa Monica, California, United States - Edamame soil | ecosystem: Environmental > Terrestrial > Soil > Garden | place: USA: California... | reverse complement strand
CGCGCTTCATCACGGGGCGCATCAACGACTATCTGGAAGCCGACAAGCCCGCGGCGAGCGCCGAGGGCGGGCGGGCGTTTTTTGGCGGCAAGCCGGTGGCGATCGCCGGTGTGCTGGAGGAGTTGCGGCGCCGCGGACCGCGCACCGAGATCCTGCTCGACGACGACTCGGGCCGGATCGCGGTGAGTTTCTTCGACGAGCAGTACCAGCAGTTCCGCGAGATCCTGGTGAAGGACGCGCTGCTGCTCATCGAGGGCAAGCTGCGCTTCGACGAGTTCGCCAACACCTGGGTGCTGCGCGCCAACAAGGTCAGCGAGCTCGAGCGGCTGCGCGAGAAGGAAGCGCGGCGCATCGTGCTCAAAGTGCTGCGCGAGGACGCGCGGTTGATGGACAAGTTGCAGGCAGTGCTGGCGCAGCATCGTGGCGGCAATTGCCAGGTCGCGGCGCAGTACTTCGGCGGTGGCGCGCGCGGCACGTTCTCGTTCGGAGCGGAATGGAACGTGCGGCCCTCGCCGGCGCTCATCGAGGCACTCGAGAGCCTGCTCGGCCGCGGGCGTATCGCGGTGCTCTACAGCCCGCCACCCGTGAGCGCGGGAGTCACCTCGATCGGGGGATAGGGTATCCTCGCCGCCCTATGGCAGTGAATTTCCTCGATTTCGAGCAGCCGATCGCCGAACTGGAAGCCAAGATCGAAGAACTGAAACACGTTCCTTCGGGCTCCGCGGTCAACATCCAGGAAGAAATTTCGCGACTCAAGCAGAAGAGCGAGCAGCTCACGCAGAGCATTTTCGCGAACCTGAGCCCCTGGCAAATCACGCAACTCGCGCGTCACCCGCAGCGCCCCTACACGCTCGACTACGCCAGCCTGATCTTCACCGATTTCCAGGAATTGCACGGCGATCGCATGTATGGCGATGACCTTGCCATCGTCGGCGGTCCGGCGCGACTCGACGATCGCCCCGTGATGCTCATCGGCCACCAGAAGGGCCGCGACACCAAGGAGCGCGTGCGCCGCAACTACGGCATGCCCAAGCCCGAGGGCTATCGCAAGGCGCTGCGCCTCATGCGCCTGGCCGAGCGCTTCCGCCTGCCGCTGGTCACGTTCATCGATACGCCGGGTGCCTATCCCGGCGTCGGCTCGGAAGAGCGCGGTCAGTCCGAAGCGATCGCGCGCAACCTGTTCGAGATGTCCGTGATGGGGATTCCCATCGTGAGCTGCGTGATCGGCGAGGGCGGTTCGGGCGGTGCGCTGGCGATCGGCGTTTGCGACCGGTTGATGATGCTGCAGTTCTCGACCTACTCGGTGATCTCGCCCGAAGGCTGCGCCTCCATCCTGTGGAAAAGCGCCGACAAGAAGGAAGTGGCGGCCGACGCGATGAATCTCACCGCCGACCGCCTCTACAAGCTCAAGCTCGTCGACGAGGTGTTGACCGAGCCGGTGGGCGGCGCGCACCGCGATCCGCAGGCCACGGCCAACTCGATCAAGGCGGGGCTCATCCGCCACCTCGACGACCTCGAGAAGCTGGCGCCCGACAAACTGCGCACCCAGCGCACCACGCGAATCGACGGCTTCGGCGTCTACAGCGAAGTCGCGAACTAGGGGACATTGTTCCCAGGCGCTGCGCGCCACTCCGGAAAACGCCGCCGAAGCGGCGGCGTCCGATCGGTGAAAAAGACGAAATGAGGAATGTCCCCAATTTCGACCCTGTCTCCCGCCTTCTGGAACTCACCGGGCCGAGGCCTCGTGTCGTCCTCGCGTTCAGCGGCGGCGTCGATTCCACCGTGCTTGCGCATTCGCTGCTGGAACAGCGGCGCAAACTTTCCGGCCTGCGCCTCGTGCATGTCGACCATGGCTTGCAGCCCGCGAGTGGGGATTGGGCCCGGCAATGCACGCAACAGGCGCGGCGCTGGCGCCTGCCAATCAACGTGCTCTCCCTGCGCATCGACGCCGGGCGCGGTGAATCCCCGGAAGCCGCGGCGCGCGAGGCGCGCTACTCGGCGCTCGCCAGCGGGCTGAAGGACGGCGAAGTGCTGGTCACCGCCCAGCATCGCGACGACCAGGTCGAGACCCTGCTGCTGCAGTTGTTCCGTGGCGCGGGTGTGCCGGGGCTCGCCGCGATGCCGGCGATTGCGCCGTTCGCCGCCGGGCGCATCGCGCGGCCATTGCTCGAGGTGAGTCGCGCGGAAATGGAATCCTATGCGCGGCGGAATGACCTGCATTGGATCGAGGATCCCACCAACGAAATGGTGCGATTCGATCGCAACTATCTGCGTCATCGCGTGCTGCCTGGCATTCGTGCGCGCTGGAAAGGCATCGACCAGGCCGTGGCCCGCAGTGCCAGGCACATGGCCGAGGCGGCGGGACTTCTCGAAGAGGTGGCGCTCCGTGATCTTGCCGCCGCAGCCGATGGCGTCGGGCTGAACGTCTCCGCACTGCGCGCGTTGTCCGCACCACGCCGCCGCAACGCGCTGCGCACCTTCATCTCGGCTGCGGGCCTCGCTGCACCGTCAACCGCCAAACTCGGTGAGATCTGCACCGCATTGCTCGGCGCGCGCGCGGACGCGCAACCGGAAGTGGAATGGCCCGGCGGCCGGATCCGGCGCAGTGGTGGCCGGTTGCAGCTCGAAATGGATTCCGGGAAGCGTGCGAATTTCGCGCTCTCAATTGCATTGAAATCATGGCCCTGGGAGCGCGATCGCGAGTGCTTAGTCAATGAGGCCGGAGATTCGATCGCGCTGGTCGACGACGATCAGGGACCCATCGACATCGATCGATTGCCATCGAGCCTCGAGCTGCGCGGCCGCGAGGGTGGGGAAGTCCTTAGGCCCGGGCGGAGCGCACGCACTCAATCCCTCAAAAAGCTGCTGCAGGCCGCCCGGTTCTCGATCGACGAACGCGCGCGGCTGCCATTGCTGTACGCGGGAGCGCGCCTGGTGGCGGCGGGCGACCGCTGGATCGACGCGTCCATCGCGGCAAATGACAAATCCCGACGTCGAGCGCGGCTCGTCTGGACACATCCGCGCTGATTTTTTGTCGGCGGAGTCTTTCAGCCGTTCCGAAGTTGTTGCGGTTTTGTTAACCTGCCGGCCCGTCGACATCAATTCCTCGCGGCGGGCTCCACATGACCAAGTACGTGTTCACCACTGGTGGCGTCGTTTCCTCATTGGGAAAAGGCATTGCCGCCGCGTCGCTAGGCGCCATTCTCGAAGCCCGCGGTCTGAAGATCGCGATGGTGAAGCTCGATCCGTACATCAACGTGGATCCGGGCACCATGAGTCCGTTCCAGCACGGCGAGGTGTTCGTCACCAATGACGGCACGGAAAGCGACCTCGACCTCGGCCACTACGAGCGCTTCGTGCGCACCACCACCGGCCGCCACAGCAATTTCACGACCGGGCGCATCTACGAACGCGTGATCGCCAAGGAACGCCGCGGCGACTATCTCGGCGCGACCGTGCAGGTGATCCCGCACATCACCGACGAGATCAAGCGTTCCATCCAGCTCGGCGCGGGCGACGCGGACGTGTGCATGGTGGAAATCGGCGGCACGGTCGGTGACATCGAGTCGCTGCCGTTCCTCGAAGCCATCCGCCAGCTCGGCGTCGAACTCGGCCGCAACAACTGCGTATTCCTGCATCTCACGCTGGTGCCCATCGTGGGCGGATCCGGCGAGATCAAGACCAAGCCCACGCAGCACAGTGTCAAGGAATTGCGCGGCATCGGTATCCAGCCCGACGTGTTGCTCTGCCGCTGCAAGAATCCGCTGCCCGACGAACAGCGTCGCAAGATCGCGCTGTTCACCAACGTCGAGGAACGCGCCGTCATTTCCGGTGTCGACGCCGACGACATCTACAAGATCCCGATGCTGCTGCACGAGCAGGGACTCGACGAGATCGTGGTCGACAAGCTGCGCCTGAACGTGCCGCCCGCCGACCTCACCGAGTGGAAGCAGGTGGTGGCGGCCAAGGCCAACCCCGACGGCCAGGTCGACATCGCCATGGTCGGCAAGTACGTGCAGGTCAAGGACAGCTACATCTCGCTGAACGAGGCGCTGACCCATGCGGGCGTCAAGACCCGCACGCGCGTCAACGTGCACTACATCGAGTCCACCGACATCGAGAAACATGGCACGCACGCGCTGCGGAACATGGACGCGATCCTCGTGCCCGGCGGCTTTGGCGAGCGCGGCATCGAGGGCAAGATCGCGGCGGTGCGCTTCGCGCGCGAGAACAAGATCCCGTACCTCGGCATCTGCCTCGGCATGCAGCTGGCCTGCATCGAGTTCGGCCGGCACGTGCTGGGACTGGAGAATGCCAACAGCACAGAATTCAACCGTGCGAGTCCCCACCCCGTGATCGCGTTGATCACCGAGTGGCTGGACGCCGCCAAGGGCGATCAGAAACGCGATGACAGCACGGGCAAGGGCGGGACCATGCGTCTCGGCTCGCAGGAAGTGCGTATCGGCGCCAATACCCTGGCGCGCGCCGTTTATGGCAGCGAGCAGGTGTCGGAACGTCATCGCCATCGCTACGAGTTCAACAACGGCTACCGCGACCGCTACACGCAGGCCGGCTTCCGATTCTCTGGGCTCTCGAAGGACGACCTGGTCGAGATCATCGAACTACCGGGCCATCCGTGGTTCGTGGCCACGCAGTTCCACCCGGAGTTCACCTCGACGCCGCGCGACGGGCATCCGCTGTTCGCCGGCTTCGTGAAGGCCGCGCGCCAGCATCGCAACGCGCAGCTGCCGGAGGCCGCGAGCGCCTGAGCGTCGCTGCGCTCGTGCTTGTGGTGAGCGCTTTCAGGAGAGCATAGTCGGCCCCTCACATCGGCCCCTCACGGCCGGGGAGGATCCATGCGCCTGACTACTTCGTTTGCCTGCTTCATGGCTTCCACCGTGCTCGCGACCTTCGCGTCAGCGGCGACGCCGACTTCGCCTGAAACCAGGGCGGAGATGATCAGGCTCATCGATGCGCTGGAGAAGCAACCCTACGATCCTGCCGTGCGTGACACTGCGGGCAAGGTGATGACCTGGCTGGTGGAAGCGCCCGACGTCAGTGTCACGGTCTGCACCGCGTTGCTCATCGACCTGGACCAGCTCGAGCAGGACGGTGGCGAGATCCTCTCCGTGCAACTGCCGTTCGCCGAAGCGCGCTACATTCTCGAGAATCCGTCGAAGGCCGAGGACGAACACGGGGTGCACGTGGCCGGTGTCGAGGGTGTGTTGCGTACCTACGTCGCGATGAAATCGGCCCAGCCCGATCTGAAGATCCGGCCGATGGAGAAGCTGGTGAAGATCCAGTCGGAGAAGAAGCTCGATGCCTTCGTCACGTCGGCGTTGGAGAAATGCCAGTGATGCGTGCCCGCCCTCCCGGCGGCGCGTGCTGAAGTGCGCCCATCATTGTTAGGCGAGGCGTGATCCGCCATGGCCTGGTATCAATGCTTCATCCGCGGCGAGAGGTTCCCTGGATTCATCCTGCGGCAGAAAAGGCCGGTCGGCTTCTACACCACCCGGTTCGTCCAGGCGCTCGATGCCGAGGCGGCAGAGGCCAAGGCCCTGGCGCAGCTCAAGAGGGACAAGGCGCTCGCGGTGCCGAGATTTCGCCGCAATCGCGTGGCGCGGGTGCACTTCGAGGAGATTCGCGAGCTGCCACGCCGGCCGTGGAGGATGAAGACGGGGTTCGTGTTCTACGACGAGGATCTCTGAAGCTGCCTATCCACCGGGGCAACCCGGGCGCGGATCGGCTGGATTGACCGCCCATGAATCGACACAGCGTTCTATTCGCGGCCCTGTTGCTGGGAATCAGTCCCGCCGACGCCGCGCAAACCGTCCGTTTCGCGAGTGGGCGCGCGGCAGTGCCCCTGCCGGATGAGTGCCGCTCAACGCCATCGAGAACGAAATGAGCTGCGCCGCCCAATGACGCGATTACTGCTGGTCGCGGTGCCGTGCTCTTTGCTGCTCGGGTGTGGCGCGGCGGACCCGCCGATCGACCAGACCTACACCGAGGTCGGCCGGATTGTCGGGAACGAAACCGGGCAGACGTTGACGGTGCGGATCACCGGGGCGTCGTTCAAGGCGCCCTTCACGCATGACTTCACCGTCGTCGACAGCAGCGGCGAAGTACTTTTCCATGAGAACGCCAGCGCGTCCGGCTGGGACAAGAATTTTGCAGACGAAGGATTCGTGGCGGGTTGCAGCGGCTACGAGGCCTGCAAGCGCAAGTGGTACTTCGAGGATATCCCGGCGCGGTTGAAGCAGTACGTCACGCCGGCGCGCTTGCCATTGTTCACCGATGAAGAGGTCTTCAAGGTCAACATCGAGCCCACGGCGCGCGAGGACCTGCAGGTGAAGGGCAGGTCGAAAGAGGAAATCGATCGCGCCATCGCGGAAATGCACGACACCTTGTCACGCCCGGGGTACTTCATGATGGGTTCGATTGGGGCACCGGAAGGCGGCGACGGCGACGCAATGATCTGGGTCCGGGCGGTGGCGAGCTTCGTTTCCTGCTACCGGGACTAAAAGGCGTGCGGCGACGGGGATTCAAATGAGCGGCGCGGTGCTCAGGGTCGGCGGATCGAAGAAAGGCATTCGCGATTTCCTCGCGAAGTCACGCATGCAGCCGCAGCGCGTCTATTTCGCGGGCGAGCCTGTGTCGCCGGGTTCGGCGCGGGTCGCGCGTCGCAGCTATTTCCTGGTGACAGCGTCCGATGCGGACGGTGGCGACATGGGCCGCCAGGTGAAGGAGGCGACGCGCTTCATCCGCAGGCACCAGCGCGAGCTGCGCGGCCTGCATCGGCATCGCCTGCACGCGGTTCTGGACTTCGGTGTTCACGATACACGCGACGCCGACCATCCACTGTTGTCGTGGCGGATTCCGCCGGGACTGCTGCAGCTCCTCGGCGCCGCCGGGATCGAAGTGGAAGTGTCGCTCTACCCGCCATGAATCTTTCCAAGTTGCGCCGCCAGGTTCGCGTGCACGCACGGCCTGTGATCCACGCGGCCGCGGCCATGACGCCGGGCCTCACGCTGCTGCTGCTCGTGGCAGGCCACGGCCGGTCGCACGACTGGGTCGAATGGCTGGTGATCACGCCGGTCGCGATCATCCTGTGTTTCGTGGTGAGTCTGGTCGTGGTCGCGTTGCTCGCGCCGCCAGCGTCCCTGGCACTCGAATCGTTCGGCCGGCACACCGGCGTGGCGCACGCCTTCACGGGTGCTTCGCTCGCGCTGTTCCTGTTCGCGAGCTACGTGACCGGTGCCTGGTTCCTGGACGACCCGGGCCCGTTCAGCCTGTCACTGCGCGAGCAGGTGGCGCTGACGGGTCTCACACGCGCGATCGTCAAGGGCCTGCTGTGCGCCGCCAGCCTTGCCCTGTGTGGCGCGATCGCGGGCTACGTCTACTGGTTCCGTCTGCATCCGGCGATCGGGCAGGGCCGACTCGACTTAAACCCGTCGCTTTCCGGCGACCCTAACTAGCCACGCCCGCCGCGGCTCTGGTGTTAAGCTGCGGCGCGCAGGTACCCGGCTCCGCAGACTCTATACATCCAGGGAGAATGCCGTGCGTTCCAGACTGATCATCGGAATTCTTGCCGCCACCTTGTTGGCCGCCTGCGGCGCACGCGAGGCGGACGAGCCTTCGCAAGATGCCGCGGCCGTCCCGGCCCTGGCCACCTTGCCGGCAACCGTCGAGGGATTCCTCGAATGGGACGCCTCGGTGGGCGAGGACGAAGAGAACAACGAGAGTCGCGGCCTCGGTGAAACCAGCATGGGCACACTGAAGGTGGGCGACCACGAATTGTTCGTCGAGGCCGAGACCAAGGTGCTCGAGGCGGCGGGGATACCGGTCGAGGGTGCCCAGGTGCGCGCGACGCTCGGCTCCAGGGACGGCGACGACGATCCGATCTACCTGATCACCGCCGTCACGCGGCTGTGAGTTGCATTCACCGACGATCGGCCTGATCGCGGAGCAACGTGCCGGTCACGCCATTTCATTTCGGCCCCGGCGCGGCGCTGCACGCGGTGGCGCCGCGGCAGGTGAGTTTCCTGGGCTTCTGCGCCGCGAACGTCCTCATCGACTGCGAGTCGCTGTACAACCTCGTACAGCGCAACTATCCCGTCCACGCGTTCTTCCACACCTATGTCGGCGCCTCGCTCATGGCCCTGGTGGCGATCCTGCTGTTCGTGGCGGCCCGCCGCCTTGCCGATCGCATTTCACTGCCCGACCTGTTTCGATGGAAGTCGCTTTCCGTGACTTCGGTCACCGTGGGCGCATTGCTCGGCGCGTGGTCCCACGTGTTGCTGGACAGCATCATGCACGCCGACATCCGGCCCCTGGCGCCATTCTCTTCCGCCAATGCATTCCTTCATCTGGTCAGTCTGGATATGCTGCACCTCGCATGCCTGGTCCTGGGTGGTCTGGGTTTGCTCGTGGTGTTGCTGCGATCCCGTTCAGAGAAAAAGAATTCGCCGTGACGCGTTATCGACTCGCTCTTTGTGCGGCCATCGGGCTCACGCTGCTGGCGTGCACGTCCACGTATGCGGCGACGCCGCGTCAGGTGCTGGTGTTGTTCGACGAAGACAACGACCTGCCAGGCCTGGCCGCGATCAACCGCAGCCTGCGCGAAGGGCTGCGCGGCCGGATACCCGAAGGCATCTCGTTCTACAGCGAGGCGCTGCAGCTCTCGCAATTCAACACGGCCAACTACGACGCCCTGATGCAGGACTACTTCGTTCGCAAGTACGCGGACAAGAAGCTCGATCTCATCGTCGCCGTCATGGAACCCTCGCTGGACTTCATCCTGCGCCATCGGGACACCCTGTTCGCGGGCGTTCCCGTCGTGTTCAGCGGCATCGATTCTTCCGATTTCGAGGGACGCACGCTGCCCGATGGGGTGACCGGCGTGATGATGAAGCGCCAGTTTGCGCCGACGCTGCAGGCCGCGCTGGCACTTCAGCCCGACCTGCAGAAGATCCTGGTGGTCGGCGGGACCTCGCGCTTCGACCAGAAGATCCAGGCCATCGCGCGCCGCGATTTCCAGCCGTTCGAGGGGCGCGTGGAGATCGAGTGGCTGACCACGTTGTCCATGCCCGAGCTGCTGAACAGGCTCGCCAACGCGCCGCCACACACCGCGGCGTACTACCTCACGTTGTTTGCCGACGGTGCCGGCACGTCCTTCACGACGCATGACGCGCTCGGGCAGGTGGTGCGGGTGTCGCGCGCGCCGGTGTACGTGGCGCTGGATCAGTACGTCGGAACAGGCGCCGTCGGTGGCAGCGTGTACAGCGTCGCCTCGCTAGGCGAACAGGCCGCAAGAATCGCGAGTCGGGTACTGGAGGGGGAGCCGGCCGGATCCATCGCGCCGGTGGCGCTCGCCGCCTACGTGCACACCTTCGACTGGCGCGCCTTGCAACGCTGGCACCTCGACGAGGCCCGCCTGCCCGCCGGCAGCAGCCAGGTGTTTCGCACGCCCACGGCGTGGGAGTCGTACCACCGGTACATCGTGGGCGGGATCACGCTGATCCTGTTCCTGGTCGCGCTGGTCGTGGCGCTTCTGGTCAATCGCGCGCAGCGACTTCGCGCCGAGCAGGCGCGGCAGGAAAGTGACGAACGCCGGCGCCGCGCCGAGGAAGACGTGCAACGTCAGCGCGACGAACTGGCGCACGCGTTGCGCCTCACCACGCTCGGAGAATTGACGGCTTCCATCGCCCACGAACTCAACCAGCCGCTCACCGCGATCGCGGCCAATGCCCAGGCCGCGCAGCAGTTGCTCAATTCGGATCGCAACAATCCGGACGTGCAGGACGCGCTCGAAGACCTGGTGAGCGATTCGATCCGTGCTTCGGAGATCATCAGCCGCCTGCAGACTCTGTTCCGCAAGAAGCGCGGCGCACACGCGCCGCTCGAACTCAATGGGCTCATCGACGATGTGCTCCATGTGCTCGGCAGCGACCTGCGCCAGCGGCAGATCCGGGTGCAGTTCGCGCGCGCCGCCGCTTTGCCCCGGGTGTGGGGGGACGGTGTGCAGCTGCGCCAGGTGTTCATCAACCTGCTGCGCAATGCCGAGGATGCCATTGGTCTCGGCGACGGGATCAAGGAGATCCGCATCGAATCGCACCACCTGGACAGCGGGCACATCGTCATTTCCATTCGCGACAGCGGCGTGGGAATCCAGGAAGGGGAACTCGAGCGCATCTTCGAACACTTCGTGAGCAGCAAGCCGCAGGGCCTGGGCATGGGACTGTCGATAAGCCGCTCGATCGTCGAAGCGCACGCGGGGCGGATCTGGGCCACGCGCAACGACGACCGCGGGATCACGCTGCACATCCAGTTGCCGGTCGAGTCGGTGACCGACAGCCAGCCGATGAAAGCTGCGCCTGCGGCGCACTGAGTTTCTTCACCTGAAACCAAGGGCTTACGACAGACTGCAAGCGGCGAGGCTTGCCGTGTATCCTTCGCGCTCCCCGGCGGAGCGCTAAACACCCGTGCAACTTGCCCATTTCCAGGTCGGAATCGACCGGCCGATGTTCCTGATCGCCGGTCCCTGCGTGATCGAGGGCGAGACCCTGACGCAGGAAATCGCCGGCCGCCTCAAGGAAATCACCGGCAAGCTCGAGGTCAATTACATCTTCAAGGCCTCGTACGACAAGGCGAACCGTTCCTCGAAGGACAGCTTTCGCGGACCCGGCCTCGATGCGGGTCTCAAGGTCCTGCAGGAAGTGAAGAAGAAGATCGGTGTCCCGGTGCTCACCGACGTGCACGAGGACACGCCGTTCGCCGAAGTGGCGAGCGTGGTCGACGTCATGCAGACGCCGGCGTTCCTGGTGCGCCAGACGAATTTCATCCTGAAAGTCTGCTCGCAGGGCAAGCCGGTCAACATCAAGAAGGGCCAGTTCCTCTCTCCCTGGGAGATGAAGAACGTGGTCGACAAGGCGCGCTCCACCGGCAACCAGCAGATCATGGTGTGCGAGCGCGGGTTCTCCTTCGGCTACAACAATCTCGTCTCCGACATGCGCTCGCTGTCCATCATGCGCAACACCAACGCGCCGGTGGTGTTCGATGCCACGCACTCGGTCCAGCTACCCGGCGGGCTGGGTGGCAGCTCCGGCGGACAGCGTGAACACATCCCGGTCCTGGCGCGCGCCGCGGTCGCGGCCGGCGTGGCCGGCGTGTTCATGGAGACGCATCCGGATCCCTCCAAGGCGCTGAGCGACGGGCCGAATGCCTGGCCACTCGGCCGCATGGAACAACTTCTGTCGACGCTCAAGGCGTTGGACCAGGCCACAAAGCAACAACCGTTCGAGGAAAGTCTGTTATGAGTCGAATTGTCGAGATCGTCGGGCGCGAAGTCATCGATTCGCGTGGTAACCCTACCGTCGAGGCGGATGTGATCCTCGATTCCGGCGTCATGGGCCGCGCCGCGGTGCCGTCGGGCGCCTCCACCGGCACGCGCGAAGCCGTCGAGCTGCGCGATGGTGACAAGAAGCGCTACCTCGGCAAGGGTGTGCGCAAGGCCGTCAACAACGTCAACACGGTGCTCAAGTCCGCCTTGCTGGGCAAGGACGCGAACGACCAGGAGACGCTGGACAACACGATGATCCAGCTCGATGGCACCGACAACAAGGGCAACCTCGGCGCGAACGCGCTGCTGGCGATCTCGCTGGCAAACGCGAAGGCCGCAGCGCAGGACAACAAACAGGCGCTGTGGAAATACATCGCCAAGGGTCGCGAGCCCGTCATGCCCGTGCCGATGATGAACGTCATCAACGGCGGCGCGCATGCCGACAACTCGCTCGACGTGCAGGAGTTCATGATCATCCCGGTGGGCGCGCCTTCGTTCAGCGAAGCGCTGCGTTACGGCGCCGAGATCTTCCACACGCTCAAGGGCATCCTGAAGAAGAAGAAGCTCACCACCGCCGTGGGTGACGAAGGCGGCTTCGCGCCCAACCTGTCGTCGAACGAGGCCGGCATCAAGGTCATCATCCAGGCCATCGAGCAGGCGGGCTACAAGCTCGGCAAGCAGATCTACCTCGGCATGGACGTGGCGAGCTCGGAGTTCTACAAGAAGGGCAAGTACGACATGCACGGCGAGGGCCGGGTGTTCACCTCGCCCAACTACGTGAAGTACCTCGCCAAGCTAGCGGACAAGTACCCCATCGTCAGCATCGAAGACGGCATGGCCGAGCAGGACTGGGACGGCTGGAAGAATCTCACCGACGTGCTCGGCAAGAAGGTGCAGCTGGTCGGCGACGATCTGTTCGTGACCAACACCAAGATCCTCAAGGAAGGCATCGACAGGGGGCTGGCGAACTCGATCCTCATCAAGGTCAACCAGATCGGTACGCTGACCGAGACGCTCGCGGCCATCGAGATGGCGGACAACGCCGGGTATTCCTCGATCGTGTCGCATCGTTCGGGCGAAACCGAGGACGCGACCATCGCCGACATTGCCGTCGCGACCGCCGCCAGCCAGATCAAGACCGGCTCGATGTCGCGTTCGGATCGCATCGCCAAGTACAACCAGCTGCTGCGCATCGAAGGCGAGCTCGGCGGCAAGGTGCGTTACGCAGGCAAGGACGCATTCCCGGTCAAGATCTGAGCCGGTTCTGGGAGGAACCATGCCTAGCTTGTACAACAAGAAGACGAACGCATTGCTGGGTGCCGTGAGCGACGCGGACGTGCAATGCCTCATCGACGTGCTCGAGGAGGAAGACCGCAAGGACGTCGACTACTTCGTGGATCTCGACACCGTCGACATTCTCGAAGACAACGGCGCGTCGGCGACCCTGGTGCAGATGCTGCGCGCCGCGATCGGCGCCAGCGAGGGTGTGGATATCCGCTGGAGCAAGTAGCCGGCGGACATCCGCCAGGAGGCCGACGTGCAGCAGGTGAATTTCGTTGCCGTGCTGGTTGCGGCGCTGTCGAGCTTCCTGCTCGGCGGCCTCTGGTACTCGAAGGCATTGTTTGGACCCACCTGGCAGCGCCTGGCGGGTGACGCCCGCAAGATGGGCGAGGGTCATCCCGCCAAGGTCTTCGGCCTGAGCTTCGTGTTCGCGCTCATCGCCGCGCTCGCGTACGCATGGCTGGTGCCGCCGGCCGTGGACGTGGCGAACGCGGTGAAGCAGGGGTTGCTGGTCGGCGCGGGCGTCGTGGCCGCGAGCTTCGGCATCAACTACCAGTTCGCGAATCGCGGCGCCACGTTGTGGCTCATCGACGGCGGGTACCACACGTTGCAGTTCCTCATCTATGGCCTGGTCCTGGGCCTGTGGCGGTGAACGCCCCGGTTCGTTACGCGGGATTCTGGCTGCGATTCGGCGCCGCGGTGATCGACAGCATCCTGGTCTCGGCGATCATCGCGCCACTGCTGATGGCGGCGTACGGACGCGGCTACTTCCAGCCTTTTCTCCAGTTTGGTGCGAGCCAGGATGATCTTCTCAGCCGCCTGCTGCGACTCGCCGAGGCGTTGGACCAGCCCATGTACAGCGGCCCGGCACACTACGTGATTTCCTACCTGTTGCCCGCGGTTGCCATCGTGCTGTTCTGGATGGCGCGCCAGGCCACGCCCGGCAAGATGCTGTTCAAGATGAAGATCGCCGACGCGGACACCCTGGGCCCGCCAACCCGAAAACAGGACATCGGGCGTTACCTGTCTTACTACGTGTCCATGCTGTGTCTGTTCATCGGATTCCTGTGGGTGGCCGTCGACGCGCGCAAACAGGGTTGGCACGACAAGCTCGCCGGAACGGTGGTCATCCGGGTGAATTCCTGATTTCACGCAGCGCGCGGGCAGCGCGTTCCCGACATCGTCGAGCCGTGGTTGCGCGATCTGTATCTCGAAATACGGACCGAGTTGCAGCAATATCGGCCTCCGCCCCCCCGAGGGAAGCTGACAGATCGATGCCGCGACTCTTTTCCTACGGCTCGCTGCAACACGCGGCCGTGCAACTCGCCACGTTTGGACGCCTGCTGCCGGGCAAGAGCGACGGCCTCGCAGGGTTCGAACTCGAGACGCTGCAACGCGGCGGCAAACTACTCGCCAACATCCGCGGCGCGCGGCCCGGCCAGCGTGTCGACGGCACGGTGTTCGAGATCACCGACGCCGAACTGCTGGCCGCCGATGCCTATGAGCGGGCGGATTCCTATGCCCGCATCGGGGTGACGCTCATGTCGGGCACCGACGCCTGGGTCTACGTGGAAGCGGCGTCGCGATGAAGAACAATGCCCGCACCGTGAAAGTGAAGCTGCATCGCGAGGGGGCGATGTGCTTCATCCCCGTGCCGTTCGATCCGCGCGCGGTGTTCGGCAAGGTACGAGCGCCCGTGAAGGTCACCCTGAAAGGCTACAGCTATCGCAGCACGCTGTTCGCGATGGGTGGCGTGATCTGCATTCCGCTGCGCAAGAGTCATCGCGAGGCGGCGAAACTCGCGGGCACTGAAACGCTGCGGGTGACCATCGCGCTCGATGCGGACATGCGCGTGGTGGCCGTCCCCGCGGACCTGGCGCGCGGGTTGCGCGCCAGGCGCGGCGCCAGGGCCCGCTGGGATGCATTGAGTTTCACGCGGCGGCGCGAGTTCGCCGCGGCGATCACGGGCGCGAAGAAGCCCGAAACGCGCGCGCGGCGCGTGGCCGCGACGCTCGCCGCGCTCGCGGGAAAACGCTGAGCGACATGGACATCACCGGCGCCTGCCACTGCGGCAACATCTCGTACACGCTGGAATGGCAGGGTGATGCCGCCGAGATTCCCGCGCGCGGTTGCGGCTGCAGTTTCTGTGTGAAACATGGCGGCGTGTGGACTTCGCAGCCGGGTGCCACGCTGCGCGTGCGCATGTCGGATGCCGGCGCCGTGTCGCGTTATGCATTCGGCACCGAGACCGCGGAGTTCCTGGTGTGCGCGCGTTGTGGCGTCGCGCCGCTCGTGACCTCGCAGATCGAAGGCCGCATCTACGCGGTGGTCAACGTGAATACTTTCGAGAATGTCGAGCGCGCGCGGTTGCGGGCGCAGCCGGCGAGTTTCGAAGGCGAGGAGGTCGGCGCGCGGCTCGATCGTCGCCGTCGCAACTGGATCGCCAACGTCGTGCTCGCGGGAGGGAATTCATGACGATGTTTGCCTACATCTGCCTGGGATCGAATGACCTGGCCCGTTCCGCCATCTTTTACGACGCAACACTCGGCGTGCTTGGTTACTCGCGCTGCGATACCTCGGCGGAGAGCGAAACGAGCTGGAATGGCTGGGTGGGCTGGGGCCTCTACGAGAAGGAGGGCGCGGTGCAGGATGCCCTGTGGATCTGCAAGCCCTTCAACGGCGCGCCAGCGACTGTCGGCAATGGCGGCATGGTGGCGCTGTGGGCGAAGAGCTGGGACCAGGTCGAGGCCTTTCATGCCGCCGCGCTGGCGCATGGCGGTGCGTCCGAAGGCGCTCCCGGGCTGCGCCTGCTCTACAACCCCGACTTCTACGCCGCCTACGTTCGCGATCCGGACGGGAACAAGCTGGCGGTGGTCTGCCGCGGCTTCACCGCGCGCCAATGACGGAACCTTTCGGCTTGCCGCGTACTCGGTTCATCGTGGCCCGCGCACCTTGCGGCCGGCCGGCGTTAGCATTTGCGAATCTCACCGCGCGCGACTCGCGGCGGCTCAAAGGAAACTCATGAAAGCTCTGTACCTGCTGCTCTCGTCGATGATGGTCGTCGCGGGATGCGCCGCAGCGCCGAAGACCAGGGCCACCCCGGCGGGCGCCAGCCAGCCGGCCGCCGCGGCATCCGCGGACGCCCGGGCGCTGCCGGCCGTCGACATTCCGTACACCAAGTTCGTGCTCGACAACGGGCTCACGCTGATCGTCAACGAAGACCACAAGGCGCCGGTGGTGGCCGTCAACGTCTGGTACCACGTCGGCAGCAAGGACGAGCGCCCGGGCCGCACGGGCTTCGCGCACCTGTTCGAACACCTGATGTTCAACGGCTCGGAGAACTACAAGGACGACTGGTTCAAGGTCATGGAGGCGGCCGGCGCCACCAAGCTCAACGGCACCACCTGGCTCGACCGCACTAACTACTTCCAGAACGTGCCGACCTCGGCGCTCGACCTGACGCTGTGGATGGAGTCCGATCGCATGGGCCACCTGCTCGGCGCCATCGACCAGAAGGTGCTCGACGAGCAGCGCGGCGTGGTGCAGAACGAGAAGCGCCAGGGGCAGAACCGGCCGTACGGCAAGGTGTCTGAGCTCATCACCAACAGCACCTATCCCGCCGGTCATCCCTATTCGTGGGAAACCATCGGCTCGATGGAGGATCTCAACGCCGCCTCGCTCGAGGACGTGAAGGAATGGTTCCGCACCTGGTACGGCGCCGCCAACGCGGTGCTGGTGATTGCCGGTGACGTGACGGCGGCCGAAGCGAAGGCCAAGGTCGAAAAGTATTTCGGTGACATTCCGTCGGGTCCGGTACTCAAGCGCCAGCAGGAATGGATCGCCAAGATGACCGGTGAACATCGCGCCTCGATCCAGGATCGCGTGCCGCAGGCGCGCATCTACAAGGTGTGGAACATCCCGGGATATCCGCAGCGCGACTTCACGTTGCTGGATATCACCAGCGACCTGCTGGCGGGCGGCAAGAACAGCCGCCTGTACAAGCGGCTGGTCTACACCGACCGTACCGCGACCGCGGTGTCGGCGTTCGTGGGGCCGTTCGAGATCGGCTCGCAGCTGCAGATCATCGCCACGGTGAAACCGGGCAGCGATCCCGCGGCCGTGGAAAAGGCGCTCGACGAGGAGCTCGGCAAGCTCCTGGCCGAAGGCCCGACGGCCGCGGAGATCGAGCGCATCAAGACCACCAACTACGCGAACTTCGCGCGCGGCATCGAACGCATCGATGGTTTTGGAGGCAAGTCGTACATCCTGGCCGAGAGCCAGGTGTTCGGCGGCTCGCCGGACTTCTACAAGACGCGCCTCGATTGGGTGTCCTCGGCGACGCCCGCAGACGTGGCCGGCGCCGCGCGGCGCTGGTTGTCGGACGGCGTGTTCGTGGTCAACGTCGAGCCGGTACCGACCTACAAGACCGTGGCTTCGACCGTGGATCGCAGCAAGCGCCCGGCCACGGGTGAACCGCCGTCGCTCAAGCTTCCGCCGCCGCAGCGGGCGCGTCTCGCCAATGGCCTCGAGGTCGTGGTGGTCGAGCGTCATAACGCACCGGTCGTCGACTTCACGCTGATCGCCGACGCCGGCTTCGCGGCCGATTCGCAGGCGAAGCCCGGTACGGCGCGACTCGCGATGCTGATGCTGCAGGAGGGCACGAAGAGCCGCAGCTCGCTCGAGATCGCGGATCGCGCCGAAACGCTCGGCGCGTCGCTCAGCGTCGGTTCGACGCTCGATCGTTCCTACCTCGGCATCAATGCGCTGTCCGCGCGGCTCGGCGAGTCGCTGGACCTGTATGCCGACGTGTTGCTCAATCCGACCTTCCCCGACAAGGAACTCGAGCGCCTGCGCGGCCAGACGCTCGCGACCATCCAGCAGGAGAAGGCGCAGCCCGCGGCCGCGATCAACCGCATCGCGCCGCGCATCCTGTTTGGCGAGGGCCACGCGTATTCGAATCCGTCTTCGGGTTCGGGAACTGAAGCGGCCGTGAGCGGGCTCACCGGCGCCGAACTCGCCACTTTCTACCGGCGCTGGGTGCGGCCGGACAACTCCGTCCTGCTCGTGGTCGGCGACACCACGCTCGCCGACATCAAGCCCCTGCTGGAGCAGCGCTTCGGTAGTTGGGCAGCGCCCGCCGAGGCGGCGCCGAAGAAGAACATCGCCGAAGTCGCGCTCGCGCCCAAGGCACGCGTCTATCTCATCGACCGGCCCGGTGCGGAGCAGCCCCAGATCACGGCCATTTCCATCGCGCCGCCGCGCTCCGACGCGGATCACATCCGCTTCGTGGCGCTGGATACGCTGCTCGGCGGCAACTTCACCTCGCGGCTGAACATGAACCTGCGCGAGGACAAGCACTGGTCGTATGGTGACGGCACGCGCATCACCGATGCGGTGGGGCAGGGCACATTCCGCGCCGGCGGCGGCGTGCAGACCGACAAGACCGCCGAGTCCATGCTGGAGATCCGCAAGGAACTGCGCGACGTGCTCGCCGGACG
>Ga0315910_10002035_pt1 | contig 18118 bp, 19 predicted proteins | sample EdamamesoilMG_FD_204470 | JGI IMG/M metagenome (GOLD analysis project Ga0315910, IMG submission 204470) | Garden soil microbial communities collected in Santa Monica, California, United States - Edamame soil | ecosystem: Environmental > Terrestrial > Soil > Garden | place: USA: California... | reverse complement strand
CTTCTTGATGTTCAAAAATTAATGGATAAAGGAAAACCTAGAGTATATCAAATAGAAGATGGAAAATACATAGTTGATTTTAAAAACCCTCTAAGTGGCGCAAGAAAGCAATAGACTTTAGTCAAATTGTTTAAATATGATGTTTTCTATTATATAAATTATGAATACTAATGAGATAGTAAAGAGATTAGATATAGAAATTAACAAAGAAGATTATAATTCTATAAGTAAAAAACTTAAAGTTTTTACCGATGCATTAAAACAAATAATAAGTAAAAAAAAGATTAAAGCAGATGTTTTTATTGGAGGAAGTTTTGCTAAAAAAACTGTTGTTAAAAGAAATGAACTTGAAATAGATATATTTATTAGATTTTTTGAGAGTGAAAAAGATATATCTATAATTCTTGAAAAAATAGCAAATGAATTAAAAAATAAATACAAAAAAATAGAAAAAATACACGGCAGCAGAGATTATTTTAGAATAAAAGAAGATAAATTAACTTATGAAATAATACCTGTTAGAAAAATAAGAAATGCAAATGAGGCAGAAAATATAACTGACTTAAGTTATTTTCATGTTAATTTTGTAAGAAACAAAATAAACAATAATATTTCAAAGGAAATACTTATCGCTAAAGCATTTTGCAAATCGTGTGGAGTTTATGGTGCAGAAAGTTATATACAAGGTTTTTCAGGCTATGCTTTGGAATGTTTAATGATAGAATATAAGAAATTTGACAAATTTTTAAAGGAAGTGATAAAAAATGATAAACTAGTTATAGATACCAAAAAATATTATAAAAATAAAGAAGAGATAATGGTTCTTCTAAATGAAAGTAAAACAAAAAGTCCTATAATTTTAATAGATCCTACCTGGAAGGAAAGAAATGTTATGGCAGCGTTAAGCGATGAATCTTACAATAAGTTAAAAGAGAAAGCGAAAGAATACGTAAAAAAACCAAATATAGAATATTTTATAGAAAAAGAATTTAGTGAAGAAGATTTCAAAAAACGTACCAAAAAAGAGAAGAGCGAATATGTTAAACTCGTGATAACAACTAACAAACAGCCCGGAGATATAGCTGGAACTAAAATGAAAAAATTCTTTAGATTTTTGTCAAGAGAAATAGAAAAATATTATGATATAATTGATTCCGAATTTATTTATCCAGGAAAAAATAGTTCAGAACTACATATTTCTTCTAGAAACAAAAAGGATGTAATAAGAAATGGCCCATATAACCATGACGAGAAAGCAGTAAAGGCATTTAAAAAAGCAAACAAGAACACATTTGTAAAACAAAACAGAATTTATGCTAAAATAACAAATAATTATTCGGTTAGACGATTCTTAAAAGATTGGACTAAAAAATACTCTAAAAAGGCAAGAGATATGGATATAACTAAAATAGAAATTTATTGAGCTGCTCTTCTCTCTCTTTCCAACTTCTCTGATAGTTCTCTTTGGGATCTTTGCTCAGGAGTTTCTAAATCATATCTTAATTTTAAATAAGGCCTTATTTCTTCTCCGCCGCCCCCAAGACGCGTCACAGTATCTGAACAAAAATCATCCCTTACATAATTCCCAACTGAAGTTATAACTCTCTTTGCCCCAGTATAAAATGAGGAGTAATCAGCCCTATTAAAAACTCCAAAGTCACAATCTACTAGCTTTGTAGGTTGACCTGTAATTCTTGCCAAAATACCTTTAATACCAGAGGTAGGATAAAGAAGAGAAACATGTTTGGGAGGTTTTCTTTCGCTTTTCATTTTAAGAAATTACTTAACTAAAGAATTTTTAATTGAATAATCAATTATTTGACTTATTGAAGAAGTAAAGAAAGGTGATTGAAGCCAAACTCCCATTTCCTCTTCTGAATGCTCTGGAGTTACCATAAAGAATGTTTCTTTCTTATCAGCCATATAAAATCTTGCTGTTGAGTCTATATTCTTTATCTTTCTATTGTGCTTTGCAGCTATTTTCTTAACCTTTTCAGTATCTCCTGAAAGAGCAATCTTAATTTTGATATTGTCTTTTGCAAACTTCTCAAGAGCAGGCATTATAACTCTGCTTTTATCTTCAAAATCAGTTATAGAAGTACAGATTATTACTTCATTCTTAGCATTATCAAGTAATTCTCTAAGTCTTGCAACTATATTTGATCTTCCCTTTAATGATCCAGTTATATCATGAGATTTTATAGGAGAAATTCCAGTGGTATGAAGTTGTTCAAGTTCTAAATATTCAGATGTATCTTTTAAATTGGCAAGTGAAACGACTCTCTCATTTGCTTCTTGCATAACATTAGATTTCATTTTTTCTATGATCTCTACTGGTTTTACAGAAATATATTTTACTGGCTTTCCTATCTTTGTTATAGCAAATCCTCTCTTCTCAAGACTTTCTAAGACATCGTATGTTCTAGATCTAGGAACTCCTGATAAATCTGCAACTTCTCTTGCTGAAGCTATACCTTTTGAAAGCAAAGCTAACCACACTTTAGCTTCATATATATTAAGATTAAAGTAATCTTTTATTCTTTTGACTAATTCTGGTTTTATTATCATGTAATAGTGATAAAATATGGGGTATTTAAATGTTTCTATAGAGTGTCATTAAGGAGTTACAACAAAGCAGGAATATCTGATTATATTAAAACAGAAGACCGATCAAGAGACCAAGCAAACAACCTGCAGTTATGAATGGCATGGCAGGATAAAACTTTCCTTTCTTTGAAGTGTAGAATAGATAAGCTAAAGCTAAAGTAGCGAATATAGATATCATCAAAGCTGGCAAGAATCCTAGAGTATTAAGCACAACTCCAGATAATATTATTGGAAATACTACGTCTCCGCCACCAAGAATCGCAATATTTACTTTCATATTAGTTTGCTTACCTGATTTCTTTGATTTTGCTATAATGTCTCTTTCTTTCTTTCCAAGATAAGGAATAAAGAAGCCTGAAAACACTCTAACGGTTTTTATTTGGTACTTGGCCATTTTCTGCATGAATCCTGCGTGCCAAACTGCATATATATCGTAAATTGATATAATAATAAGTAAAATAACTGCAGTCCAAACACTTAAAAGAGGAACAAATATAGAAGCTATTCCTGGATAAATCATAAGTTCAGAAACGTTATGAACAACTATACTTCTTCTAAAAACTTTAAAGTATGCAAGAGGAATTGCAATTATAATAGCAATTATAGAGGAATATTTAAAAAATTCTTTTAGAGGAGAATTAATTGTTATACCTAAAGCAAGAATTATTACAAAAAAGAACCAATATCTTAAAACAGTGCTTGCTCCAAATTTCATAAGAGAAAGCATAATTACTACTGCTAAAACTATTGCAATTATTATTGAGATAAGAGTAGATTTAGGATCTATATTTTCAGGAGGTTCCATCCCGTAAGGCAAATTATGAACTGTCTTGTTAATTAGTGTTCCGTTTTCATCAAACACTTCCACAATTTTTGGAGAATATGAATCAATTACTGCTAGACCTATTAGTTGAGCAATAAAAAACATACCTAAAAGCACAAGAGTTATTTTAATAGAATGTTTCATAATCATTAATGATAAAGAAGGTTTTTAAGCTTTTTTCTTATTTAAGCCTAACAGTTTCAAGATTTCTTGGGACAACAGTTTCAACTCTATTTTGTTTGTATAAAGTTGAAGCAAGATCAAGAGACTTTGAGACTTCTCCATGATTTATTATAATTTTTTTAGGTTTAGGATTCATTCTACTTACATACTGAAGCAATTCATTTCTTCCAGAGTGTGCAGATAAGCCGTAAAGTGTTTCAACTTGCATTTTAACTGAAATTTTTTCTCCATCACTTGAAATAACTTCTTTATTTCCTTCTTGAACTTGTCTTCCAAGAGAACCTATTGCTTGATAACAACCAAAAACTATCAAGTTATTTGGACTATCTGCAAAGTTTCTGAAATACTCTACTGATGCTCCGCCAACAAGCATACCTGAAGTTGCAATTACTATGCACGGTCCACCTTCAATTACTTCTTTTCTCTCGATAGGACTCCCCACTCTTTTTAAAATTTCAGAGGCGAAAGGATTGTTATCTTGGTATATTTGATTTCTTACATTTGAACTGAGAAAATCAGGATATGCAGTATGGATAGCAGTTATATCCCATATCATTCCATCAATGTATACAGGTATATTTGGGATTTCTCCGTTTCTAACTGCTTCCTCTACTCTTAGAAGAGTTTCTTGTGCGTGACCTAAACCTAATTCTGGAAGAAGTATTTTTCCCTTTTTCTCAAAGGTGGCTTTTGCTAATTCTATAAATTTTTGTTCGGTATCTTTTCTTGGAGGCAAAACGTCATCTTTACTTCCGTAAGTTGATTCAAGAGTTAATGTTTCTACTCTTGGAAAATGATTAACTGCTGGATCAAGTAAACGAGTCTTTGCATATTTTGTGTCTGCACCATAAACAAAATTATGAAGACCGTTTCCAATATTTATATGGACTTGGGCAGAACCTAAAACGTGTCCGGCATTGTAAAGAGTTATTCTTATATCTGGAGTTATATCAGTTACTTCTCCATAATTTAGAGAAACCGAGTGTCTTACCATTTCTTTTACATCCTCTGCTTTGAAAAGAGGAGAGGCTGCTTGTTTGTAAGCTATACCTACAAAATCTAAGCACTGAAGAGCTGCAATGTCTCTTGTTGGCTCCGTAAGATATACTGGTCCACGATAACCCATTTTGTATAGATAAGGTATAAGCCCGCAGTGATCAAGGTGAGCGTGACTTAGAACAATGGCGTCTATTGAATTTAAATCTCCAACTTCAGGAACGTTAAGATAGGGGAATCTTTCTGGTCCATCTGCTATCGCAGGATTTATACCGCAGTCAAGTAGAACTTTTGAATTAGGAGTTTGAAGCAAAAGGCAGGATCTTCCAACTTGTCTTCCTGAACCTAAATATGTGACTCTTACCCACATGTCCATTTTTTCTGAACTCCATTCTTTGTATATTTTTTTACCTATTTCATCTAAGAATTTTCTTCTATAAGTGTTATTTGCATAGAGAACTGATCTGACTTTTTCAGTAATTTTAGAAGGGATAATTGGACTTCTTCTAACAGAAGGACTCCAGCAGGTAGATTTTTTTATATCTGCTAAAATAGAGCCTTGTTTTCCGATAACTAATCCAGGTTTTTTTGCTTCTATTATAACTGAGGAACGCTGTATATCGAAAATGATATTTGTTATATCCGCTTCTTCAGGTATTAAAGCTCTGATTGTTTTTTCAGTCTCTTCTGCTGAAAGTAAAATCTCCTTTTCTGCACGTAGATCTATCCTTTTTTTAATTTTGTCAACAACTGCTCTGACTTTTTCATCACCCTTCTTAAAAAAATCTTTATCTTTAGTGTATAAAACTATGTTTGCTCCTTCAAACTCTACATCGTTGATTACACCAGGTAATTCGTCTTTTATACTTTTTAGAATATCTGCCATATTAAAAAATTACTTATATTCAGGTACTATCATTTCAGCGACCACGTGTTTTATCCCATCTTTTGTTAGGGTAAAGACATCAATACCGTTTCCTGAACCTACGTCTCTTTGCGTTGAAGACTTTATTGCTTCTTTTGCTAATTCTACTCCCTCTTTTACTGAAAGATCTTTCTTATATTGTCTTTCCAAAAGACCTAAAATATAGGGCATACCTGAAGAGAAGTTTGCGTCAAAGTCTTCAACTTTTGTTGCTGCTCCTGCAGGCTCTATAGTATAAAGTGAAGCTTTTCCATTTTCATCAACTCCCGCTATTAATGTTCCAACTATACTTGGAATCATCGTCGGAGTTCTTATATTTCGATAAGTCATCATTCCTAAAAGATGTGCTGCTTCTTTTACAGTAGGTCTTGACTTTGTCTTGAGTTCTTTAAGCTTTAATTCTGCAGCAAGTACTTTATCTGTCAAAAGTAAATCTGCAACTCCGCCAGTATAAGCTGCTACAATGTAGTCATTAACTCTATGGATTTTTATGTGATCCTTGCTCATAACAATAGAACCGGCAGTTCCTCTTCGGTCTGCACCAACTACTACTCCATCCTTACATACAATTCCAACTATGCTTGTATTTGACTTAAGCATGTTATTCTGTATCATATTTTGAAAGTCTTCCTTCATAGAATTTAGAACCTCAATAAGTGCTATGAATTAAGGTATTTAAATTTTTTGTTAATTAAGTAAAAAGAGTTTCTATCTTAGATTCGTTGAAATTTTTCTTAATTTTTATAACATTATCGACGAATCCCTCTATTTTCTGTTCGTGGCTGACTATTATTAGTTGCTTTGTATTAAGTTCTGAAAATATGTCTCTTAGCTTATTTGTTTGATTTTCTGAAAAGCCTTCGGTTGGTTCGTCAAGAATTATTATATCTTTTGTCTTTATACCAGTTATGGTAGAATTAACTATCTGGTTTAGTGCTAATCTATAGGCTAACGCCACTGCAGTCCTTTCTCCCCCTGAAAGAAAAGAATAATCTAATTCTGCTCCATTTTGTATAATTATTGGGGTGAAATTTTCATCTAGACGAGTTTCAAATGAATCTGTGACTAAAAGAGAAAACCATTTATTAAATAATGAGGAAAATTCATTTCTTAGCTTAAACATAACATTTCTTTCTGTAAATTCAATAAGACCAAAGAAATTATTTGAAAGCCAGTCTATTAATTCTAATGATTTAAGATAGCTTTTCTTTCTTTCCTCTTTCTCTAAAATTGAATTTTGAAGTATTTCCGTTTCTTTTAGTGTCAACTCAAGCTCTTTCTTTAATTCTGCAAGAGATATTTCGCTTTTCTTCTCGTTATCAAATGCTTTTTTAAGCTCCTCCTGATTAATTTTAAAAATATTTTGAAATTTAGAATATTTTAATATAGATTGTTTTAAATCAGATATGTGCTTCTCTAATATAGAAACGTCTTCTATGAGAAGCTTTTCATTTTTTTCTATATCTAGAATTTTTAGTTTCAAATTTTCAAATTCTGGAATTTTTGACTTTAATATTTGCAAGGATATCTTCTTTTTTTCAAGGTTAGATTTTTCAGATTTTAATTTTTCTATCTCGCTTGGTAAATCAACAATACTATCTTTTAATGCTTTTATGTCTTTATTTATTTGAGATATATTGCTTTCTGATTGATTTAATATGTTATGTTTATGAGCTGCCGGAACATCTTGAAGGCAAGTCGGACACATTTGCATGCTAAAAACTCTATCTTTTTCAGAAAGCATGTCTGATCTTCTTATATCTAGAGATTTAATGTTGCTTGTAAACTCTATATATTTTGAGCTTTTCATGTCAATGTCTAGAGTTAATCTGTTTATAGAGAAGGTTAACTTTTCAAGTTCTCTCTCATCAAATTCTATTTGATTTTCTTGGATTTTCTTTTGAGTGAAAGATTTTTCTCTAGAAATTCCTGAAAGATTTTCTCTCTTTAATGAGAGGAGAACGCTAGCTTTTTCAAGTTCTTTTTCTAAATTTTCTTTTTCTTTTATGCTTTTCTGAGTATCCAAAGAAACAGACTCTATCTTTTTTCTTGATTCTTTTGCAGAAATTACTTCTGCCTCTTGTAGAGAGATCTTTTCATTTAAAACTGCGATAAAACTCTTAGTTGAAGAAAGTCTATTTTTATCAAAATCTATGCTAGAAGTTTCACCAAGCAAAACTTTTGATTCTTCTTTTAGCTTAGTTAAAAGAATTGTAAGGTTTTCTCTTATTGTTTTATACTTTTCAACACCAAATATGTGTCTAAGTATGTTTAGTCTTGCATCTGCATCCTCATTGATTATTTGTTTCATACTTTCTTGAGGAGTATAAATTGTGTATTTATACAAAAGATTGTTCTTTTTTATGAATTCCCGGGGATAACCTAGAAGAGAAATTATTTTTGATTTTAATTCAGTTATAGAACACTCAACTTTCTCCCCGTTTAGAGTATATGATGAATAGTCGTTGACTACCGTCTTAGTTCTCTTAAGTCTTCTTTCGATTATGAGAGATTGTCCGGAAATCTCAACTTCTAGGATGACCTCACCGTTATCTGCGTCTGTTCTAAGAAGAGCAGAACCTGTTTGTCCAGGTTGAAGTCCAAATAGTGCGTATTCGATTGCCAGTAAGACTGAAGACTTACCCGAACCTATTTCTCCAGATAACAAAATATTTCCTAGCGGGAAATTTATTTCTCCTTCGACATAACTTCTTATATTTTTAATTTTTAATTTCTTTATTATCATATTAGTTCTAGTATTTTTTTAGATTCAGAAATTAATCGGTCTTCAAAGGTTTGAGATTTTTCATCCTCATTCTTTTCCATTTGAAGAGATTTTATTAAAGGTGAAATAAAATCATTTAGTCGGTTAGGATTGTTTTTCATATAACTATCCATAATAGATTCTTCCATATCTTTAGAATCTAGCCTTTCTAGTTTTATATCTGGTTCTAAAACAGAAAGTTTTGATGTACTTTTTAGAAGGACATATGCTTCTTTTTGGATTATAAAATTTTCAATCTTTTGAAAATCTATATCAGAAGTTTTACCCTTTTCTAAAGTACCAAACAATCTTATTATGACTACTTTATCCTTAAGATATTCGTCTTTAAGCTGAGATATTATATCTTCTGTTGCAGTATGAGCATTTTTTATATTTATACTATAATTTTTAACTTCTTTTGGTTTTAATTCAATTTTTTTTATGAGACCGTCATAATAAATGTAAAAAGAACCTGCTTTTAATTCTTCAAGCTCCGAAATATTATTTGGGTAAATTGGACCGGAATAAACTCTCCCTTCCTTGCAGTAATTTATATGTAGATGAGACATTGCAAGATAATCTACCTTAGGAAGATTTTTATGATCTACTGCTTTTATTGGAAGATTTCCAACCGCATCTCTAAGAGCAGTATGGAGCATAAGAATTTTAAATAATCCGGGAGAGTCAAGTAATTTTATTTTTTCTATTTCTTCAACTTCTAGAGATGATTTTTTACCAGGGAATCCATATATGGCTACATTTTTATGTATCGTAGGAAGAAGAACTATTGATCCATTTCTTTCCTCGTAATTCATGACGTTTTGGCAAAAGCCAGATTTTTCTAAAACATCTAGGAAAGTTTTTCCTGCGGCAGAATAGTCGTGACTTCCAGTAATATAAAAAACTGGAATGTGTACTTCTTTTAACTTTCTTAACTGTGAAAAAGCTTCTTTTAGAGTTTCTATTGAAGGATAGGGATCATCGAAAAAATCTCCAGTTATAAGAACAAATTCTACTTTTTCCTTTATACATTTAGATATCGCCGCTTGAAAGCTTTCAAGATTTAATTGGCCTATTTTTGGATTTCTCCAACCACCTAAATGACAATCACCCATATGTGCAAATCTCATAAAAATCCTAAAAAAAGAGGTTATATATAGATTGTTGTAAAGAAAAAATCTTTATTAACAGGAAATGGGTTGAGTAATTATTTGATCGCAAGCTGCATAAGTTTTAGTCTCCTCATCATACATGGCGATCTGAATTTCCAAAATATTATTTGTTAAATCTAGATCTTCTGGCAAACTATAATTTTCTGCATAAAGCTCTCCTGGACCGAAAGCGCCAAACTCGAATTTGTTTGATAATTCATTATTTATCCAAAACTTGGTGTTCTTATTTTCTTGCCCGACTCTGATATATGCGGCATCTATATTAAATCGGCCTCTATTTTTTAAAGTAAGATTTAGACTCTCTCCATCACAAGTATAACTTTCAAGAGTCAGAGATACCCCATCTTGACAAACAGGTCTATCTTTTGGAACTAGAACTCCAAGATAATTATACACTAATGCGCCTATGGATATTGCTATTATTACAAGAATTACATATGAAACTATTTCACTTACTCCTTTATTATTCCAAAGCAATATATTTTTCATCATTTTCTTCTGAGATAACTATAACATAATAGTTAAAGCCTCTTGATTTATTAAAGCTAAACTCATAAGTATTTAAATTTAGAGTAACACTCTCTCCTAAATTAGTTAGAGAAGATGATAAATCTAAACCTTTACCATTGGTAAAACTTTTTGCAAGAGGGTTACCATTTTGATCAATTATTACACAAGTAATTTCATATGTTGGGAAAGAGAGGGAGGTTATGTTTGTAAAATCGAAAAGATTTTGAGAAATTAAAAGATCGCTTAAATTATTATTATATCCTTGATTTATTATCATAGTGCCCTCAAATTTTGTATTTTTTGCAATGGATTCTACTTCAAAATTATCTCTGGGTGAATAAGAAGAAATATAGACTAAAGCTAGACTTATGAAAACAACAATTACTATGAATGCCGCTATTAAAAAAAACTGAGCTCTTTTATTCATATAGTTTAAAGAAAAAACCAATTTTTATATTTATGCAGACGGGGAGTTTGCTTAACACACACGCATTAGCTACCTTCTACCTTTCTCGGCTTTGCTTCCCTATAAGCACCCAGCTTCCTGTTTAGGGCTGCTCCATTCCTGGCCTGACCCATTTCGCAAGAGCAAGATCGAATAGGACAAAACGTCAACGTCGGATAAAAGACCAAAACGCATTTGTCTCACTTGCTCCTTTGCAGCCCACTTAAAGCTCGCTAGTGAATGGCGAAGAGCTAACACGCCGGCTTGTCTGCAAAAATATCGGTATTTTTGGACTTATAAAACTAACTATTTACATCTTTTCAAGAGTTTTAATACCTAGAAGAGAAAGTGAATTCTTTAACACTTGAGAAAAACTATTTACTAGAGCTAGTTTAAAAGATTCTGTTTCTGAACCAATTACCTGTTCTGAATGATAAAATTCGTTAAACTTCTGAGATAAATCGAAAGCGTAATTTGCGATTAGATTTGGAGAGTAACTTTCTCTTGCTTCTCTAACAACCAGAGGAAATCTTGATAATTCAAAAACTAAATCTCCTTCTTTACTTGATAATTCTTTTATGGAGTAACTTAATTTCTTGTTTGATTTAAAGAGAATACTTTTTGCACGAGCGTATGTATAAAGAAGATAGGGGCCAGTATTTCCCTCAAAAGAAACGAATCTATCTATATCGAATATTGCGTCGTTTTCTCTGAAATTCTTTAGATCTCCATAAATAATTGCAGAAAGGGCAATGAGTTTAGCTCTTTTTTTGATTTCGGTTTTTGAAATTTTAGGGTCTCTCTTTAAAATTTCCTCTGTTGCGAGCGCTATTACTTCATCAAGAACATCACTCATTTGTACAATCTTACCTTTTCTTGTTGAAAATTTTTTCCCATCATTATCAAGATATAATCCGTGAGCTACATGAACACAATTATCTGCAAAATCAAAACCTGCAAGTTTGAGGACTTTGAAAAACTGTTTGAAATGCAGTTTCTGCTCGGCTCCAACTTCATATATCATTTTGTCAAACTTATAATTTTGAAAGCGGTCAATTGCAGCAGTTATATCTCGCGTTGCATAAAGTGTTGCTCCGTCTGTTTTCTTTATCAAACACACTCCTAGATTATATTTTGAAAGATCTACAACTAAAGCTCCCTGATTTAACTCAAGAAGTTTCTTCTTTTCTAACATATTAACAACTTTATCCATTTTATCGTTATAGAACGATTCACCTGAAATTACATCAAATTCAACTCCTAAAAGGGAATATATTTTGTCAAACTCTTCTAGACTTAATTTTCTAAATCTTTTCCAAAGCTTTAAGTTCTTCTCGTCACCATCTTCTAAAGATTTAAACTCGCTTCTGGCGATTTCATCCATATCTGGATCTGAATTAACCTTTACATAAATTTCTTGTAAATGTGAAATTGGATTGGATTTTAGTTTTTTCTCGTCTCCAAACTTTTTGTAACCTGCAATAAGTTTTCCAAATTGAGTTCCCCAATCTCCTAAATAATTTATTTTTACAGTTTTATAACCAGAAAAAGAATAAATGGAAGCTAATGAATTTCCGATTATTGTTGAACGAAGATGACCTATGCCAAAGGGTTTAGCTATATTTGGGGCTGAAAGATCTATTAAGAGCGTCTTTCCTTTTCCTTCTTTTGATGATCCATACTTATCTTTCTCTTTTGATATTGCTAGAAGAGTTTCTTTCGCTAAAGACTTTTTATCAATATAAAAATTAATGTAGGGTCCTTTTGCCTCGACTTTTTCAAAATGATTACTTTTTATCTTTGAAGAGATATCTTTCGCTATCTCGACTGGATTTTTCTTAAGTTCTTTTGCAAGAGTAAAGCAAGGAAAAGAGAAATCACCTAATTCTTTAGAGGGAGGAGTTTCTATTAAAAGAAGTAACTTTTCTTTATCTAAAGAAAGTAATTTTGATAACTCCTGAACAACTATATCTTTCATATTAAAAACTAGAAATTTTGATTAATAAATATTAGCTTAAGCAGCTATTGCAAGTTCTGAAAGATTATACCCGCATCCAGTACAGAATTTTTGACCTGGTTCGATTGAAACCTTGCATCCCGGACAATTTGTAACTGGGATAACCATTTTTCCGCCACATTGTGAACAGAATTTTTGTTCAGGATCTCCACCTCGGCCACATTTTGTACACTTTGGAGGAAGTTTCTTTCTTTCAATTACAGTTTTATAACCTGCTTTTCCGCCAGAAACAATTCTGCCGAATGCATCAGCTATAGAATCTGAATCCTGATACTTACGTAAATCTAAGTTTTGACCCATTTTACACCCTCTCTTTTAAGTTTATAAGAAAATTAAGAAGTTTCTTTTTATAAACATTGTGGTGCTCAAAAAATTATCGAGGATTATTACTAGATAAGCATTTCCATCAATATTAAATCATAGTACTTATTTTTAAATTTCAGTTCTTTGTGTTGTTTTCCAATTTCCTTAAATCCAATTTGTTTATACAATAAAAATGCCTTAGGAGCACTCTCTAGAACCCCTATATCTATTCTTTTCATGTCTCTTCTTTTTTTAATTTGTTTTATAGCCCCAGTTATTAATTCAAATCCCACTTTCCTTCCACGAAATTCTTTTTTAACAAACACTTCAGTAATTCCTGCGCGATGTTTTCCTTTTTTAAGAGAATTGAAATTAAGTCTTGCAAGTCCAATTAATTTTCCTTTTTCCTCTGCAAATAAAAAGTAACCTCTCCCATCATTCAAATTTCTCTTCCATTCTTTTGCTGGAATATTGACTGCTTCACTATAAGATCTTCCGAATGAAAGAGGTTCAGATTTAAGCGCCTCAAGTCTAATATCCCTATATTCCCTCCATCTTTTTACCGGAAGTCTGATTATTCTCATTTAGATCATTATATGAACATATATTTAGATTTACTGGAAGAATTGAAAGGTTGCATCAATATCACTTCTTTTTAGAAAGCATAGCAACAACAGTTAACCAAATCCAGAACAAAATAAAGGATATAAATAATTGTAACGTCGGATGTAGGTTAAAACTAAGTATGACAAAATAATGCACTAATAATACAAAGGCTATGCCTGAAAAGAATATTAGAACATAATTTGGTTTTTTATCTCTCGCCATAAAACAATTGACTCTTTAGAATTAATAAATATAAGCCTCTAGGGGGAGTTGAACCCCCGACCTACTGATTACGAATCAGTCACTCTAACCAACTGAGCTATAGAGGCGAATACAAAAACAAAAAAAAGAATATTTATAAATGTCTTTATGCACCTATATTGAGGTGATCTTATTTAAAAAAGAGGAAAAATGAAGTTAGAAAAAAAATTTATTTATTATTTAGCTTTTTTTGCATTTTTCGCCCTAGGAATTTATTTTGTTACTGCAGATTATACTTTAAGTATATCCAACGAAACTAGTGCATTTAATTTTAATGAAGATGAGGTAAGAACATACAATGTCACAATACATAATACTGATGTAAATATATCTGGGAATGCAAGTGTAGTGAATATTACACTACCAAATGGATTTACATTTTATGCACTTAGTAATAGTTATGGGCAAGCAATATTTACCAATACTAGTAGCGTATTGTCGTGGAGAAATGATTCTGGACTAATACTAAATGCAACAAATATTAGTTTCTGGTTTAATCTAAGTGCACAAGACCCTGGAAATTACACTTTGATAGTAAGAGTTGTAAATGCTAGCGGTCAAACCGAGATGAATCTATCGATTACTATAAATGACACACTTTTTGCTAGCGCAACTAACGTAACAAACTATAATTATACGGACTCAAATCAGGGAGTATATAACATAACTGTAAGGAATACGGACACAAGTTCAAATATAACTGAACTTAATATTACCTTCCCAAGCAACTTTACATTTCACTCGGGAACAAACGGAAATGGTGGATTCTCTGCAATATTTACCAATACTAGTAGCGTATTGTCGTGGAGAAATGATTCTGGACTAATACTAAATGCAACAAATATTAGTTTCTGGTTTAGCTTAACTGCTGGCACAAATAAAAATGGATCCTACAATATGAGTATTAAAATGTCTAACGCTTTTGGAAGCAACATATCTAACATAAACGTTACAATACTAGATAGAACTAGGCCAGGATTTGCAGATGGACCTGATGAAGAAAAAGATACAGAATCATTTACTGTGACTTGGACTCCTAATGAGGCGGCAAATTACTCTTTCTATTATGGCGAGACCAGCGATGACATTGATATTGAAGTAGATGATGATAACAGTTTTACTAACAGCGAGAGATCAGAAAGCGTAAATAATCTTGACGAAGACACAGTATATTATTACAATATAACTATGTGCGATAGAAATAGAAACTGCTTTTCCGATGATGGAAATGTAAGAACCGATCAAGACTCTGGAGGTGGAGGGGGCGGAGGAAGTAATGATGATACAACTACAGGATTTTGGAGCGAGACGTTCTATGAAAATGATGAACTAAAAACAATAAAAGAAATTAATATTTCTCTTGCAAATAAAGAAAGAGTCAGAATAAAAGTTGATGGAGATAGATATTATGTAGGAGTTGTTAAACTAAGTTCAAGCTCAGTAACTCTAAATATTACTGATGGAGATGACTTAAAATTACAAACTAAGTTTGATGAGGGTGACAGCAATAAGTATGAAATTGATGGAGATAATTATTATGATTTATACGTAAAGCTTACAGATATAAAAAATAGCGAGGGCAATATAACAATAAGATATTTACATGAACTAAAGAGCGGATCAAACAATAATGGCGGGCCAGTATTTTCAAATCAATCAAATAATGTAAATAGCACAACAAATAGTAGCTTAGGTAATAATGGTTCACTTGGAGGAATATTTGACGATATTGCAGAAAACGTTGGTTCTCCTTGGAAACTCTTCTCTTTCATATTACTAGCAATAATAATATTAGTTTTAATAGGAATAATAATTGCTAAGGCTACAAAGCTTATGAAGAGAAAAAAAGTTGGTGAAGATGAAAAAATGGTAAACAAAGTAAAGCAAGAGATAAATAGTAAAACTGCAAAGCATTTCATGAAGAGTAAAGTAAACGTAAAAAGTCCTTAAACATGGTATTCAAAAGAGATAATTCTCTTATAAAAAAGATAAGGAGAATGGAACCATTGTCTATGATTTTCTGGATTGCACTAATAGCATTTTTTGTTGGAAGCATAATAATTCCCTTGAGATTTTTAGTTCCAATCTCCATAATAGTCATAGTAATTTACGTTCTTTACTTTCTTATATGGCTTAAAGATAATACGTAGATTTAAATAACAAAAAAAACAGAAAAATCTATGAAAATTAAATCCGGAGATAAGGTCAGAGTAAATTATGAAGGAAGACTTGAAAGCGGAGAAATATTTGACTCTTCTATGCATGGAGATCATTCTCATCCGTTAACATTTATTGCTGGAAGCGGACAAATGATAAAGGGATTTGATAACGCAGTTATAGGAATGCAAATTAATGAAGAAAAAGAAATAAAAATATCCTCAAAAGAGGCATATGGAGAGCATACAGAAGAAGCTATTAGAGAGGTACCAAGAGAAATATTTGGAGAACATAAAATTGAAGGCGGTATGCAAATTGCCCTTGGAGACGGACAAGGCAATCAATTTCCTGCAAAAATAGTCGAAGTAAAAAAAGACACCGTTAAAGTTGATTTAAATCATCCTCTAGCTGGAAAGACATTAATTTTCAAAATAAAAATCGTAGCGATAAATGAAGAGGGCGATTTAGAAGAACATCATCATTAAAATTAAATTATTTATCTATAATTGAGACAATAGCGCTTATTTTATAAGACCTTGTTCTTGCCATTTTTATTATAAAGGATTTAGGGAAGAAAAATATTTAAATATTGCTTTTGATATGACATTATATGAAAATAATATTCTTTATGTTTGCGTTTGGAATTTTTGTTTTGCTTTCCTCCATAGTTTCTGCTGAGTGTCCTATAAAAGTTGAAGCAAAAACAGCTTCCGCTCTAATTGCGGAGATTCCATCCATAGATTCAGATTTAGCAAGTTGCCCGATTTCCATACCTTCACAAATGAAAAAGCTTGTAAAAAATGGAGATTTTTTAGTTTCTATAACCGATAACGATGATATTGTTGCAACTATAACTGAAGGTAATATAACTAGTGTAAAAGTACAGGAAGGTGCTCCTTTTGACTATAAAGTAACTCTTTCATCTTGTCAACTAGATAACATATTATCTAAAGAAAATAAAGTTGGAGCTTTTGCAGCATATTATTTAAGTGGGAACGCGAATCTTGGAGCTAGCGGATTTGTAAACAAGGTAAAACTTTGGTTTGCAAAGAGATTTGCTAAGTCGTCTCTTAAGGATATACAAGTCGCAGTAGATGATTGTGTTAATGTTACAATAAAGGATAATAAGCCAAGTAATTGTTATGAAACTTATTTACCTGGATATTCTGAATATTCAGATCCTAAAGTAAAAGAGGAATGGGACAAACGACTTCGAGAAACGGGAAATGTGTGTCAAACCCAAACTTCAGAAGCACCTAAAGGCGGTGAATGCAAATACTTATATGAACAAATAAAGAATAATGATAAAAAGTGGGTTTGTTGGTATAGTTAAATAATTATTTCATTATTCATAAAGTATTCTAGAAATATCGTTTGTTCCTAATCTTCCTTTCCCCATGTAATGCCAACCCGGAACATTAAATTCTTCCCTAGTAAGTAAGTTATCTCCATCTTTATCTAATTCTTCAAACGCGGCAGATCTTAAACCTCTTTCAAAATCCATATATCCATTACTTTTCTCTCTAGTTTTGGTAATATAGAGTGAGATTGCCAGCCCAAGCGCTACCGCTGATAAGATAACTATCCCTATTCCGCCCCTATAAGGGCCGCTAGTAAAAGTAAGAAGATCACTATGATTCCCGCCTTTTTTCATATCCTAATATCTTTTAATAATTATAAAAATATTGTTATGATAAATTTAAACTCTCGCGCCAGGTATTCTGGACAAAAGTTGTTCTAAGTTGTAAGGTTTTATAAGATCTCTGACGGCAGGAAGATACTTATGAAATTCTTTATTTGTCGGAAGAAATGAGAGAATTTCGTCTTGCCCAAGATAAATATCTGTAACAGAACCACAACCTTGATAATCTGGAGCCCTAGCTGCACTAAAATAAACCCCACCATATTTTTTTCCATCTGAGTAAAAATAAACTGCCCAGGAAAAATCAAAAATCAGGTGATTGATCTTATTTCCAGATGCAGTTAAATTCTTTCTTAGGCCTGCAAATACTCCAAGCATAGGAGGATAGCTTTGGCCGCCCCTCCCTCTTAGAAGATATATGAGTTCACCTTTATGTAACTCATTGTTGTCAAATACCTTCCCATTTGGCAGAAGAAAAGGATGAGTCTTGCTCTCTGAGTGAACTACAGGCAATATTAATGCTTGCGTCATAAAATCCCCTTACTTTAAGGTTATTTAAGGCTTGTTAAAGAAGACTCTATTCTAAAAATTAAGGTTTACTAGCTGTAAAACTCCATACGCTATGAACCATATACCCACTAGCACGTTCAGAAGTCTAGGCCAAATAAGAATTAATATACCAAAAAGTACGGCCAGGATTGCAGCTA
>Ga0315910_10002034_pt1 | contig 18118 bp, 17 predicted proteins | sample EdamamesoilMG_FD_204470 | JGI IMG/M metagenome (GOLD analysis project Ga0315910, IMG submission 204470) | Garden soil microbial communities collected in Santa Monica, California, United States - Edamame soil | ecosystem: Environmental > Terrestrial > Soil > Garden | place: USA: California... | reverse complement strand
GCGCCCAAGGGAAACCAGTGCATCGCCCAATTCATTACCAAGGAAGGACAGAAAATGTTCAGGCCCATCCGGCCTGGTCCTGCGCCCGCTCACGCTCCGGCCGTCAGGCGGACGATCTCGCGCAAGGGTGTTGCCGGCTGAAATCCGGTCACCCGCGCCAACTTGTCGGTGAGCGGTTTGCGCCGCCGCATGTCATCGAAGCCCGGCGCATATGCCTGGGCGTAAGGAAGCAGTTCCACCGCCGATTGTGATTTCAGGGTTTCAATGACCAGCCGAGCCAGGTCCAGCATGGAAATCTCCTCGCTGCCGCCGATATTGAAAATCTCTCTCCGCGCCGCCGGATGGTTTTGCAACCTCACCAGGGCTTCCACTGTGTCCAGCACGTAGCAAAAGCAGCGCGACTGGAGGCCGTCGCCATAAACCTGCACGGGCGTGCCGGATCTGGCCGCGGCAATGAACCGTGGCAAGACCATACCGTGGCGCCCCGTCTGGCGCGGCCCGACCGTGTTGAACACCCGCACAATTGTCACCGGCAGCCCGCGTTCTTGCGCGAAAGCCAGCGCGAGGAACTCATCCATCAACTTCGAACAGGCGTAACTCCAGCGCGACTGGTGCGGCGGACCGATGATCAAATCATCCTCCTCGCTAAAATCCGGCTTCTGGCTTTTGCCATAAACCTCCGAGGTCGAGGTAATGAGCACCGGCACGCGCGCCGGCGCGGCGGCTTCAAGCAGGACTTCCGTTTCGTGCAGGTTGGTTTCGATGACGTGAATGGGCCGCTTCACGACCAGGTCCACGCCCACCGCCGCCGCCAGGTGGTAAACCGATTCCGCGCCCGCGACCAGTTCCGGCAGTTCCGGGCACGTGGAGATTTTCGCTGTGAGGACTCGCAAGTTTGGGTGACCCTCAACCGTGCGTAAGTTCTCCCGGCTGCCTGTGGAAAGATCATCCAGCACCACGACGCGTTGGCCGTCTTTCAATAAACGCTCCACCAGATGCGAGCCGATGAAGCCGGCGCCGCCCGTTACCAATATGTGAGAGGATGGAGGATGGAGGATGGAGGATGGCATGTTAGAGCAGAAAGAGGATGGAGGATGGAAGATCGAAGATAGCGTTGGCGTCACGACGCGTTTCGGCAGAATTCATCCGCTTTCTCGATGGTATTGTTCAGCATGCCGCCGATGGCTTGCCACGCGGCGGCATGATCTTGATGTTGCGCGGCGGTAATGTAGCCACAGTCCAATGCATCATCCAGCCAGGACTGGGTTTCCGTTGCCTCGCCGAGCGCACTGGTCAGCTTGCTGACGAACGATGCCGGACAGCGCCGGTGTGCCCAAGCTTCTGCCATCATGGACTTGACGGCGCGCGAAGACCTCCGAATCCGGTCGGTCAGGGAGAATCGTTCGTCTCGCGGGAAGGATTGCGACAGTTTGAAAATGCGCTGGGCTTCTGCCCGACTGCGCTGATACACCTTCATGTCCCGAAAGCTTCTGATAAGTGCCATAACGCTACCTTGGATTGATTGTGCGATAGCGGGTTTTTGCCATCTTCTATCTTCCATTCTCCATCCTCGTCCCCAAGGCAACCGCCACCGCCTCCGCCAGCCGCTGCCGGAACGCCGGATCCCCGACCCGCCGCGCCTCGGCCGGGTTTGAAAGGAAGCCGCCCTCAATCAAAACCGCCGGGCGATTCTGCCCCTGCAACACAGTGAGAAAACGCGCCCGCCGCACGCCGCGATCCACATAGCCGTTCAATTTCAACAACGCCGCGTGCAATTGCACGGCATACGTCAGGTTCTGCTCATCGAACGCGTTGTTGGGAAAAAGCTGGGACGGATCATCGTCGTCGCCGCGCGTGAGACTGGACGTCATGCCGACCGGTGTCAGGCAGAAGGTTTCCAAGCCCGCTGCCTCCCGGCTGCCGCCGCCGGAGGAATTGAAGTGCAGACTGAGAAACAAATCCGCGCGCTGTTGCTCGGCGAACGCCACGCGCTCGTTGAGCGAAACGTCCACATCGTTCGTGCGCGTCAATAGCACCCGCCACCCGTTTGCTTCCAGCAGCGGTGCAAGCCGCTGCGCCCAATCGAGCGTGAAGGTTTTCTCGTCGCGCCCATCGGCCACGCTGCGCGTGCCGGGGTTCGACCCGCCGTGACCCGGGTCCAGCACGACTAGGCGTCCCGGATTGGTGTTGGCCATGAAGCCGCGCACGAGCGGTTCGATGGTCTTCTGCAAGTCCAGCCAGTGAACGAACAACTGGCCGTCCACCAGCAGGGGCGCGAAGCCGAGGCGGACGGCAAGGTTATCCCAGTGCGCTGACAGACTGCCCGCGTTGAGCGTCAACACGCCGTCGTTGGCGGGCAGGGCAAAGCTTTCCACCGGCCCGGTTGCGACCCGGCGGACCGGGCCGAGATTGCGATTCTCAGCCCACCGTTGTAGTGACAACCACCGCGCCTCGGGCGTAAGCCGGGCTGCCGGGCTCGCCACTGGCGCCGGAGCGACGGGTGGTAATTGCGACGGCACTGGAGCAATAGGCTCGCGTTCTGCGGCCGGCAGCTCGTTGGTCGTTGCCACGCCTTGATGCCAGTCGGGCGGACGGTTTTGGGATGATTGGGCGGGTTTGGCGGTGTGATACGAAGACGTGGAACAACCGGCCACCACGACCAGGGCGCCGAGAATTGCTCCCGTCAGTTTTTGCACGCGGCCATTGTGCGAAGGGAAAGTGAAACTCCAAGCGGAAATGGGTAAATACCAATGACCCAACCCGTGGCTTTACGAGTCCGGCTCGTTCATTGGACCTGTAGATGTTTGGTTATTCCTCCTGTTTCGGCTTTGTCAAAACTCCATGGAAATGTCCCCTTGGTTGCTTGTTTTCCTTTTTCCGGTTTCCCCAGCCAGTCAAATCTGAATTCCATCGTGGCCGCGCCCCAATCGAGCAAGCGGGACACCGGCCTTGATCTCGTCGCTTTGGATAAGCTGGAAGAGAAAAGGAATCAGTGAACCGATCATTGAATCACTCGTGCCGGGGCGTTATGCTGCGGCCATGAAAGCGGCAGGCGAAATCATCTCCGACCCGGAAATCCTGGGCGGCATGCCAGTGTTCAAAGGGACGCGCGTGCCGGTGCAAAGTTTGTTCGATCATCTCGAAGCCGGCGATTCCATCGGCGATTTTCTCGAAGGTTTCCCCAGCGTTCGCCGCGAGCAGGTCATCGCCATCCTGGAAGAATCGCGCCAACAGATTCTCTCCGCTGCCTGAGTGAAAATCCTGCTCGACGAGAATCTCGACTGGCGGCTGAAGCGTGACCTCCCTGGCTTGGACGTGGAGTCTGTCCCCCTGATCGGTTGGGCTGGCTTGAAGAACGGCGAGTTGCTCACCCGGGCCGAGAACGACTATGACGTGTTGCTCACGATGGATAAGGGCATCCCTCACCAGCAATACCTGACTCGTTACAAGATCGCTGTCGTCGGACTCAGGGCGCGTCCAATCGGCTCGCCGACACGCGCCCGCTCATGCCCAAGGTTGTCGCGCTCTTGCCAGCACTCAAGCACGGCACTTACACTGTCGTGGCTTGAATGATCTCTGTCGTTGAACCCCAGCCCATCGGCGCCGACTTAGTGGCACAGGTGGAGGAGGTTTTTTCACCCACGGGAATTCTTTCCAGGGCGAGCAACTTTGAATTTCGCCCACAGCAACAGGAGATGGCTGTGGCCGTGGCCAGGGCGCTGCAAAACCAGGAACATCTCGCCGTGGAGGCGGGCACGGGCGTAGGCAAGTCGCTCGCGTATCTCGTCCCGGCCATCCTGTTCGCCGTCGCCCACAAGAAGAAAGCCGTCGTCTCGACCCACACAATCAATCTTCAGGAGCAACTCACCGAGAAGGATCTGCCGATGCTCACGGGCGTGCTTGGCGCGCTGCCCGAGCCGGTGAAGTTCAACTTCACGATGCTCAAGGGCCGGGCGAATTACCTCTGCACGCGGCGACTGCAAAAGGCCATGCAGCAAAGCGGCAATCTGTTCACCTCGTCCGAAGCGGAGGAATTGCAGCGCATCTACGAATGGTCCAAGGAAACCAAGGACGGCAGCCTGTCGGACTTTGAGATCGAGCCTGACCCGAAGGTGTGGTCGTTGGTGTGCTCCGAGCGCGGCCTGTGTTCGCCCAAGATTTGCGGCTTCCAATCGGATTTCAGCAAGGACCACGGGGTTTGTTTCTTTCAACGCGCGCGCAACCGGATTCTTTCGGCCGACGTGCTCGTGTTGAATCACACGCTGTTCTTCACCCTGCTGGGCGGCATTGAGGAGGAAATGGAAGGCGGCATCCTGTTTAAGAACGACTTTGTGATCTTCGACGAGGCGCACACGATGGAGAGCGTCGCGTCGCGGCACATCGGCTTGAGCGTGTCGAGCGGGCAGGTGCGTTATGCCCTGAACCGGCTGTGGAATCCGCGCACGGAAAAGGGATTGCTCGCGACGTTGCGCCAGGGCAGCGCGGTCAAGCTCGTGGCGCAGTTACTGGAGGAATCCGACAAGTTCTTCGAGTCGGTCGAGGTGGCTTGCGAGGAACTGAACCAGGAGCGCAGCGAAGCGGAAAGCTACGGCTCGCGAGGTCGTTCGCCCGCCCAAAAGAAACGCGCGTGGTCGGAACTGCGGATCCGGCGCGCGGAGCTGGTGAACGACAACATCACCCTACCGATCCAGCGCCTGCGTGAAGCGGTGAGCGAACTCGTGAAGCTGAGCGAAGACAAGGACATGGGGCAGGAACTGATCGAGTGCAATCGCCGGCTGGGCGAGTTGAAGGTCGAAGTCGCGGAATTCCTGAGTCAGCAGGCGGAAGATCACGTTTATTGGGTCGAGCGCGCCGGCAAGGCGCAGCGCAGTCTCGCCCTCAACGCCGCGCCGATTGACGTGGCGGAATACTTGGGTCGCCGCCTCTTCGAGAGCGACACCAGCATCATCATGACCAGCGCCACGCTGGCGACGAATACCAAAACGCAGGCGGGCTTGAATTACTTCGCCCGCCGCGTGGGTTGCGAAAGCGCGACGATGCTGCAAGTCGGCACGCCGTTCGATTACGAGCGACAAATGAAATTGGTCGCCGTCAAGAAAATGCCCGATCCGCGCGAGGCCGGCTACCGCGACGCGTTAATTCATTGGGTCGAACATTTCGTGAAGCAGACGCACGGCAAAGCGTTCGTACTGTTCACCAATTACAAGCTGATGCAGGAGGTGGCCGAGTTGATGCAGCCGTTTTTCGACAAGCTCGGCGTCGCGTGCTTCGTGCAGGGCACCGGCACGCCGCGCTCGACCATGCTCGAGAAGTTCAAGGAGGACGTGGACTCGGTGTTGTTTGGCACGGACAGTTTCTGGCAAGGGGTGGACGTGCCGGGCGAGGCATTGAGCAACGTCATCATCACGCGGCTGCCCTTCGCCGTGCCGGACCATCCGTTGATCGAGGCGCGTATCGAGGCCATCGAAGCGCGCGGCGGCAATTCCTTTGGAGAATTTTCCCTGCCAGAGGCGATTCTAAAATTCCGCCAGGGCGTGGGCCGGTTGATTCGTACCAAGACGGACACCGGTATCATCGTGGTGCTGGACAATCGGATTCTGGTGAAGCAGTACGGCCAGGCGTTTATTGATGCGCTGCCGAAGTGTCCGGTGGAGATTGTTTGACTGGAAAATCAGCTTGCCGCCAGCGCCAGTCGAAATAAATTCGTGCCGAGATCGGAAGTCGGGCGTTGGGCGTTTGGTAATCCGTGTGTCGTTCGGCGCTCGTCTTCTGGCCTTGCGGCGACGGCGTCAAGCAAAGGAGCACTCCATTTTCACCCCCGCCTGGAGCCGCTGCAAGTATTCAGCCCGGGGAATCTCCACCGCACCGAACCCGCGCGTGGCGGGCGTGACCATCTGGATGTCCAACAACGCAAACCCGCGGGCGCGCAGGTATTCAACGAGATGGCACAGCGCGACTTTCGAGGCGTTGTCGGCGCGGTGAAACATGGATTCGCCGGCGAAGAACCCTCCGACACTCACACCATAAATCCCGCCGACCAGTTCGCTCCCGCGCCAGCATTCGACGCTGTGGGCGTGACCCAGTTCGTGAAGCTGCGTGTAGGCCGTGATGAATTCCGGTGAGACCCATGATTGCTCCCGGCCCGGCGCCGGTTGGGCGCAGGCCTGCATGACGTGCCGGAACGCGCGGTCATAGGTGATTTCAAACGGTCGTTGGCGGATGAATTTGGCCAAGCGGTGTGGAATGTGGAATTGGTCCAATTCAAATACCGCCCGTGGATCAGGCGACCACCAGGTAATGGGTTGAACCGTCCAGGGAAAAATGCCGTTGCGATAAGCCAATAACAACCGAGGCACGGAAAAATCCCCGCCGACAGCCACCAGCCCTTCGCGTGAAGCGGTGGCGGGGTCGGGGAAGCGCAACTCATGATCGAGCGGCAGAAGTGTTGGAGGGTGGGAGGTCATGCGACATCCACTTGCAGCACGGCGGGGACTAACCCCACTGCGGCGACTGTTCCACGCCCAGCGCCTCCAGCAGCACGGACTGGAACATAGCGCAAACTTCCAGCGCAATCAGGAAGCGCGCGTTTTGTTCGTTGAAATCGGGCGCGGCGTCCGGTTCCGGCTCGCCCAACGCGAGCCAACTGCCGACGCGCACATCGTTGAGCACTTGCAACAGCCAGTCCATTTGGGAGCGGGTGAGTGTGAGTTCAACGCCGCGGCCGGGTTGGGTGGTGTTCTGCAATTCGTTGAGCAGCTTCAGAATCTGTTCACGCTTTTGCCGCCGGTCTTCCGCGAGCGCCTCGTCGAGCAGGCGCTGGAACTCTTCATTGACCGGCGGTTGTTCGGGCGACGCAATGCGATGGTGGGCGGGTGGAACCAGCGGATAAAGTTCCAGTGTGTCGTTCAACAGCCGGAACTCGCGCTTGGCAAACTGGAGGACGAACTGGTCCGGGCTGGTGCGGAGGAGTTTCATGACTCACGCTCCAGCGTGGCGTGCAGGGTGTATTTCTGGAGCTGGTGAACGCAGTGCTCGGCTTTTTCCAGCGTGGTGCGCGCCAGCACGCTTTTGCCCTGGCGATGGACCTGCAACATGTGGAACTCCGCCTTCTGCCGCGTCCAGCCAAACACGGTCCGGAAAACATGCGTGACATAGGTCATCAAGTTGACGGGATCATTCCAGCAGATGACCAGCCAGCCCGGCTCCAGGTCGTCTTTTGAACCGGTCTTCTCCTCACGCTCAATGTCAGGCAGCACGATTGTGTCGGGCATGAACGGAAACTAAGCGGCAGCGCCGCGGATGTCGAGCGGGACACTGTTGCTTGGCACATAGACCGGGCTCGCCTTGGAAAGGCCCGATCAGCAAACAAAACCGGCTGGCTCGACAGAATCGAACCAGCCGGAGAAAACGAGACGAAACCGAACGCCTCTGGGTGGCGGTGGAACGGCCCACGTCCGCCGCGATGAACCAAGGGGCTGCTGCTATTGCTTGGGCTTTTCCTGCGCTGCCTTCTGGAGTTTCTCCACATCTTCGGCCTTGATCGTTTCGATCTTCGCGCCCTTCTTCATTTCTTCGAGCGACGGGACTTTGATGATGTCGCTGGTCAACGGCTGGGCGGCGGGGGGCGGCGTGGGTGGGGGAGCGGATTTGAACGAGATGAGTTCCACGTCGAAGATCAACGCGCTGTTCGGACCAATCTTGGGCGGCGAGCCACGTTCGCCATAGGCGAGGTCCGGCGGGAGGTACAATTGCCATTTCGCGCCGGGCTTCATGCGGGTCAGCGCTTCGGTCCAGCCTTTAATAACCTGGTTCGCGGCGCGGGTTAACGGCTGGTCGGGCTTGCTGGCGTCGAACTCTGTGCCGTCGATCAACGTGCCGCGGTAGTGCGCGGTGACGATGTCCTCGGGCTTGGGTGATTCGCCGCTGCCTTCGGCGAGGACTTTGTATTGAAGGCCATTGGGCAGCGTAATGATGCCAGGTTTGGATTTGTTGGCTTCGAGGAAGGCGTCGGCATCGGCCTTGTTCTTTTCGGCCATGCGGCGTTGTTTTTCCATGGCCTTGGCTCGGAGCTCCTGGGAGAGCTTTTGCAGCGTCTCGTTTCTTTCCGCGTCGGTCAGGAGCATTTTGTCGCCGGCCTTGGCGTCTTTGAGGCCGCGCACGAGGAAATCGTAGTCCACGTCCACCTCCTGCTGTTTGAAATTGCTGCCAATGTTCAAACCGATGGCGTAGCTGGTCTTTTCGAGGTCACTTTTGAACTGGTTGGTGTCTTGGGCGGAAGCCGCGCCGCAGCACAGGGTGGCGGCGAGGGCAAGCGTCGTTGTCTTCATTTTGCTCATGGGGCGAAACTATTCAAAATCTCGTTTGTTAATTCAATGCGATTCTGACAATGCTCTTACAGACACCCCACCGGCCAAAATGTTCGCTTTCGCCGGTGAACAAATGGGGCTATAGTCGGTCAAAGCTGGGCAAAAGAGATACCAATGAATCAAAGAAGTCAATTCTGGCGCCGGTGGCTGGCCTTGGTGACCGTCTCAGCGGTCTGTTTGGCGTTGTGGGCGGCCGAAACTCAAACCCCACCCCTGGCGCAGCCCACTGGGCAGGGACCGGTCACTCCGTCCGAAGACGGGCGGGTGAAACTCGAGGCTCGGCTGGATGGAACCAATGCGGCCCCACTGTCGCCCGGCGAGAGCGATGGCCGGATTGCCTATGTTGCCGCGGAAATGCTCGCTCAAAATCATTATTCGCGGCAACGGCTGGATGACAAGGTTTCGGAGAAGTTTTACGAACGCTATCTGGAATCGCTCGATCCCCAGCGTTTGCACTTCACGCAAGCGGACCTTGCCGAGTTCGACCACTATCGGGACCGGCTGGACGATCTGACGGTCAATTCAAAAACCAAGGGGGACGTATCGCCGGCGTTTGAAATCTTCAACCGCTTCCGGCAGCGGCTTGAGCAACGCACGATTTTTGCCGATCAGGAGTTGAAGGAGGGTAAATTTGATTTCAGTACGGACGAAAAGATGCAGATCAGCCGCAAGGAAGCGCCCTATCCCAAGGACCTCGCCGAAGCCCGGGATCTCTGGCGGCAACGGTTGCGCTACGAGTATTTACAGGAGAAGCTCGCCAAGCTCGGAGCAAAAAAGAAAGCTGCGGTCACTACCAACGAGTCCCCGGTGCCGGACCAAGCACGCGACGCAACCGCAGCAACAAACCAGGCTGCAACCACGATCAAGAAGAAGACCGATGCCGAGGATATTGTGGAGACACTCACGCGCCGCTACGGGCGCAATCTGCGATACTTCACCGAATGGGATCACGAAGATGTGATGCAGGTTTACCTCACCGCGCTGGCCCATGTTTATGATCCGCATTCGGATTACATGAACAAGATTCAGGCGGACAACTTCGCCATCGGCATGAACAACACGCTTTATGGCATTGGCGCGGAACTGAGATCGGAGGACGGCTATTGCACCATCAACCGCCTCGTGGCCGGCGGTCCGGCCGAAAAAAGCAAGAAGCTGAAAGAGAAGGACCGCATTGTGGGCGTCGCGCAGGGTGATGGACCGGTGGTGGACGCGGTGGAAATGTCCTTGAACAAGGTGGTGCAGATGATTCGTGGGACCAAGGGAACGGAAGTCCGCCTCACAATTCAGCCGGCCAACCAGGACGCCTCGGAGCGCTTTGTCCTGAGTTTGATCCGCGACGAGATCAAGCTCGAAGATCAGGCCGCGAAGGCGAAAGTCATCGAAATTCCCAACGGCACGGAAACGCCGCTGCGGCTGGGGGTGATTGATCTGCCGTCGTTTTATTTTCCGATTGAACGGGGCCGCGAACGGCAGCCGCTGCTGGCACGCGGGAATGCCCCGGCTTACGGGCGTTACACCTCCGTGGATGTCGCCGCGTTCTTGAAGAAATTCAAGGAGGAGAAGGTTTCCGGTGTGATCCTCGATCTGCGGCGCAACGGGGGTGGCTCGCTCGAGGAAGCCATCAAGCTCACCGGCTTGTTCATCAAGCAAGGTCCGGTGGTACAGGTGCGCAATGCCGAAGGCGTCGTTTTCGTGGATCGGGACACGGACGAAAGTGTGGTGTATGACGGACCGCTGATCGTGTTGACCAGCCGGTTCAGCGCCTCGGCGTCGGAAATTCTGGCGGGCGCGCTACAGGATTACGGTCGCGCGGTGATCGTAGGCGATCAGTCCACGCACGGCAAGGGCACCGTGCAGAACCTGAATGAACTCGAGCGCTGGGTGGCGTCCACCTACGACCCGGGCCAGTTGAAAGTGACCATCCGGAAGTTTTATCGGGCCAGCGGCGCTTCGACGCAGAAGAAGGGCGTGTTCCCGGACATCGTGCTGCCTTCCATCTACAACCATTCCGAGGACATCGGCGAAGCGGCGCTGGATACCGCACTCCCGTGGGACGAGATTGCGAGTGCGAAATACGACAAACTTGATCTCGTTGAACCCTACCTTGGCGAGTTGTTGCAGCGCTCCTCGACCCGCACGGCCACGAATCAGGACTTTGTTTACATTCGCGAGGATATCGAGCAATTCCGCAAGACGCAGACTGATAAAACTGTTTCGCTCAACGAGGCCCAACGCCTCATGGAAAAGGAGGAGGCGGAAGCCCGGCAAAAAGCCCGCGATCAAGAACGTCTGGCCCGCAAGGAGGCGGATAAGAAGATTTACGAACTCGCGCTGAAGCAGGTTGACCTGCCCGGCCTACCGCCACCGGTGCAGAAGACCAATGCGGTTACCGCTCAAGTCTCCAGTGCATCCGGTTTCGGCACCAACTCCGCTTCTGTGGCTTCGCAATCAGTGGTGCCGGCGACCCGGCTGGACGATGACGATACGGAACCGCCAGTGCCCGCCGTCGATGCCGCACTGGAGGAGGCCGAACGCATTCTCACGGATTACATCCGCCTGTTGGACAAGAAAAACCTGGCCGCCACCCGCACGGTGACGACGCGGACGGACTGAAACTTATGAACCGGACCATCGCCGTTCTGCTCATCACTGCCTGCTGCGGCCTTCAAGTCCAGGCGCAGTATTCCGGACTCAAGAACAAGGCGCGCGGTCTGGACGACAAGATAAACGAACGACACAACGCGGCGGAGAACGGCGTGCCGCCGCCCGGACCGCCGCCGAAAGCCGGCACGGCCAACCCCGCCACACCCGCCGCGCCCCAACCCGTCATGGCTCCCGTCAAGCCGAGTAACCAGCAGCAGGCTGCGACGAAATTAAAGGCCGACATCGCCGCCGCCCGCGCACAGGGCGAGGTCACCACTGAAGCAAAGAAACAATTCGCGCAGGATATGAAGCTGGCCGTGATGGGCAGCAGCCAGCCGTCACCGGCCGCCATGACGGCATTCGCGGAAAGTTTTCTGCCGGTGGTGGCGGCAAAGAAGGTTTCTCCGGCCGGCGACGCGAAGCTGGTGCAGAACATCGTCATTTCGCTCAATTGTGCCGGGCTTTCCGCCACGCGCATGACCGAGATTGCCGGCGAAATGGAGGGCACCCTGACCAAAGCCGGCGCCTCGGCACCTGACGCCGCCAAGGCCGCCCAGGGACTCACGGCCATCATCGCCGAGGTGCAGGGCGGCGCCAGCAAGTGAGTCCATGCGCGCCGTCCGGGCCATCAAGTGTCCGACCTGTCGCAAAACCGGTGACTGGCTGGCGGGTGATTACGGGCCGTTCTGTTCGCATCGCTGCAAATTGATTGACCTTGGTAAATGGCTCGGCGGGGAGCACGCCATCTCCGAACCGTTGCGGCCCGAACATCTGGAGCAATACGCCGAACTGCCGCCAGGCAGACATCTTGATCAACCCGAGCGGGATTCGTAACAGAGGAATTTAAGCGGAACAAAAGGCCGTAAGGATTTGCCGGTTGAAAACGACTTTCTCGAAAACATGAAATACGCTGCGATCTTGATGTTGTGCGCTGCCGCGCTTGGCGTGTGTGCCGCGGAACCTGTCAAATCTATGAACACCGAAACGAACCAGACGGAACTCGCCACCTTTGCCGGTGGTTGCTTCTGGTGTACGGAAGCCGTCTTCGAGCGTCTGCCCGGCGTCAAATCCGTCACCAGCGGCTACTGCGGCGGCCACCTGGAAAATCCGGATTACAAATCGGTCACCAGTTCCACCACCGGCCACGCGGAGGCCATCCAGATTGCTTTCGATCCCGCGAAGATCTCCTACGCCAAGTTGCTCGAAGTTTTCTGGCAAGCACATGACCCCACCACGTTGAACCGTCAGGGTGCGGATGTCGGCACGCAATACCGTTCCAGCGTCTTTTACCACAACGACACGCAAAAGGCGGCCGCGGAAAAATCCAAAGTCGAAGCACAAAAAAACTTTTCCAAGCCGATCGTTACGGAGATTGCCCCGCTGACGAAGTTCTACAAAGCCGAGGGCTACCATCAGGATTATTTCCGGAACAACCCGGATGCAGGCTATTGCCGGGTTGTGATCAAGCCCAAACTCGACAAGTTGGAAAAAGTATTGGGTAAGGAAGAGCCGAAGTGAAGCGAACGAAAACGCCGGGTGGACGACGCGGGTGTGAATAAACCGTTCTGTGCTTGCGGCAGCAGCCGTTGCAACCCTTGGGTTGAGGGTCCTGCCGGTCGTCACGCATATTCTCTTGAGCGCGGGCAGCGGTCACAAACTTGCTGGACTAACAGCGTTTCTTCCGCGGTCATCGTGCCCCGTATAATTGCGGTTGTTCACATCCGCGATTTTCCCGTTTGAGTTCTGCGCGTGACTGCCCTACTTTCCGCCCGCACAAAAGCCATAATATGTTCCAATCCGTAACCAGCTTTTTCAGCAAACCCCAACCCAAGAGCGGTCCGATCATCCCCGAACGCCCTTCCGCCTACGCGCAGCCTTCGCGTGGCCCGTCCAGTGCGGGAATGACCTTTACAAAAATCTTCCGCTGGCGATTGCCCGATGGTCACACGGAAGCACCGGCCACGGTCGAGGTTGCCGGCTCGTTCACTCACTGGCAGAAAGTGCCGATGACGCGCGACAGCGTGCTGGACGCCTGGCACGCCACCGTCCATCACATTCAAGGCAACCGCACGCATCACTACATGTTTTTCGTGAACGGCCAGCCGGTGAACGACAAGCATTGCGACGGGCTCGCCGTCCCGCACGGATATCAGGAAGAGCAGAACGCACTGCAAACACCGCGCGGTCCACGGGTGTTCATGCTGTTCGGCCAGACGAAATAAGCCTATCGGCCGGTGGCCTCTCTTCACTTTATTCCCAGCGAAGCGGATTAGGATTAAGAGAACGCGGCAGTCGTGTCGCTTGCACGAACATTATGAACCACGTCATTGCCCAGCGTCCGTCGGTGCGGTAGAATTGCGCTGGCCAGCGGTTGCAGGGTTCTTGTCGCCAGAGCGCCGGCGATCCTGGCGAACTATCCACATTTTATGGCTGCGATCATTCTCGACTGTCCCGCGTGTAAAAAACCCGTTCAGGCGGATGATGCTTGGGCGGGTCAACAAATCGAATGCCCCCTCTGCCGGGCGCCAATGATCGTGCCGGCGGCGCCCGCGGGTGGCGGGGGCCGGACCGTTGAACGACAGCACGTGCAGGTGCCCGGGGGAATGAAATTCTCAACGGGATCCCCTCAAGCACCGCGCGCTTCAGACGGCCGTGGGTTGCCCCAGACTGGCTTCCAGAACAAGCCGGTGAAGCAATCCAACCCGGCGATCCGGTATGCGATCATCGGAGTGGTGGTCGTGGCGTTGGCAGCAGCGAGTTGGTTTGCCTGGCCCCAGCTCCAGCCGCACATCCCTTTTCTTAAGAAATCCACGGACGAAGCGGCCGTGCCACCGGCGGACGCTGCGAACCAAGTCGCCGGGGCCAACACGCCGGAAGCTGCGCCGCCACAGCCGCCGGCGGAGGTGCCGATGACGGCACCGGCCCACTCTCTGGATATCCAGAAAGCCAGAATTTCAGAAGGCAAGGTGAATGGCAGTATTGCGGGAGCGGAATTTATTCCGGATAACGTCCGCCTCGACAAGCAGGCCGGCGGTTACCTGCTCACCCTGCGGCAAGGCTCCGGGCAAACGCCGGATCGGGGTCTGCAGGTGCATTTGCAGCTCAAGCCGACTGAGAGTCCCACGGGACAGACTTGGACGGTTTCGCAAGAGATGAAAGGCGCTCCCGTCAGCCGGGTGGTCAAGGTGTGGAAACCGAATCCCAAGTATGCCGCCCAGACCAAACCTTTTACCACGGGCTTTGTGCTCAAACTGGAGTTTGGCGCGTTGACCGAATCGAACACCCTCCCGGGCAAGATTTACGCGGCCCTGCCGGACACGGAGCAAACCGTGGTGGCGGGGGTATTCAACGCGACCACGACGCTGGCAGGCGGACCGGAGGCGGCGGCGCAAACTCCCGTGATCCAGGATTCGCAAACTGCGGCTCAAAAGGCGGAGTTCGAGAGGCGTTACGGCATCAACCGGTAGCCAGGCGATCCGTCCGCCGCTATGAGGCTTGGGGTTGCGCCGTTGCTCGCGGCCCGGTTTTCTCAGCTCGAAAACCGCCACCGCAAAAACACTTCAATCTGGGGGAACATCCGAGATACACACGATGCGGGCGGGAAGACTTTTCCCGCGTGACCCGAATTGGGCTTCCTGCCATGCTGGCAGCGTGACGACCACTGAAGCCATCCAGCTTCTCGAAAAATTCCGGGCCGGCGGCGCCCGCCGCGATGACGTGCTGCGAGCGTTCCAGGCCGCGCCAGTGGCGGACCTCGGTTTCGCGCAAGTGGACACGCATCGGGCGCTGCGGAAGGGGTTTCCCGAAGTCATCTTTGGAGCAGGCAAGACACCGGAACAGGTCGTGAAGATCGCTGCCAAGCTCGTGGACCACGAGCAGCGTGTGTTGATTACCCGCATCACGGCGGAACACGCACGCGCCTTGCGTAAGAGATTTAAACGCGCGGTGCATCATGAACTCGCGCGTTGCGTGACCATCGAGAAAAAGCCGCTGCCGAAGCGGGCCGGGACGATTGCCGTGATTTGCGCCGGGACAAGTGATCTGCCGGTTGCGGAAGAGGCGGCGGTGACGGCGGAGGTCATGGGCAATCGCGTGGAGCGCATTGCGGATGCGGGTGTGGCGGGGTTGCATCGAATCCTCGCGCGATTGGAAACAATCCAGCGGGCCAATGTGTTGGTGGTGGTGGCCGGGATGGAAGGCGCGCTGCCGAGTGTGGTGGCGGGGTTGGTAAGCAAACCGGTCATCGCGGTGCCGACGAGCATTGGTTACGGCGCGAGTTTCGGCGGCGTGGCGGCGCTGTTGGGCATGTTGAACAGTTGCGGCAGCGGCGTGACGGTGGTGAACATTGACAATGGGTTCGGTGCGGGTTACGCGGCGAGCCAGATCAATGCGCTGACAGAGAAATGAAATTCCAAATGCCAAGCACCAAGCACCAAAGAAGCTCCAAGAACCAAATATCAAGCCGCAACATGCGGGTCCTCCCCTTTGGATTTTGGAGCTTGAGATTCCTCTGCAGTTTGGTGCTTGGAGCTTGGTGCTTATGAATACCCTGTATCTCGACATTTTCAGCGGCATCAGTGGCGACATGTTCAACGCGGCGCTGATTGATCTGGGCGTGGATGCGCGCAAACTGGAGCGCGAACTCGAAAAGCTCAAGCTGGACGGTTATCACCTGCACGTCGGGCGGCAGGAACGACAGGGGATTGCGGGCGTTAAGTTTGACGTGCATCTCGCGCACGAACATGACCACCACGCTCACGGGTGTCATCATGATCACGGGGAGCACCAACATGATCACTCGCACGCTCACGAGCACGGACACCATCATCACGAAAAGCACGACCATCAAGGGGAACATGAACACGAGCATGATCAACATCACGACGACAGCCGGAACTTTGCCGAGATCAAGAGGCTGATCGGCAAAAGCAAACTGTCGCCGTGGGTGAAGAAGAAGTCGCTGGCGGTGTTTCAACGCATCGCGGAAGCCGAGGGGAAGATCCACGGAATGCCGCCGGAGCAGGTTCATTTTCATGAAGTCGGCGCGGTGGATTCCATCGTGGACATTGTGGGAGCGTGCATTGGTTTGGAGATGCTGGGCAAGCCCCGCGTGCTGGCGGCGCCGGTGACGGAAGGCGTCGGCTGGATCAATTGTGCTCACGGTAGGTTTCCGATTCCCGCGCCGGCCACGCTGGCCATCCTTGGTGCGCGCGGCATCGGCGTTACCCAATGCGACGAGCCGCAGGAGCTCGTCACGCCGACAGGCGCGGCACTGCTGGCCGAGTTTGTGGAGGAATTTGGACCGATGAGCGGCATCGTGGCTGAGAAGATCGGTTTCGGACTGGGCACGCGGGAGAACAAGACGCGACCGAATGTGTTGCGGGCGATCCTCGGCGTTCAGTCCAAAGTCCAAAGTCCAAAGTCTAAAGTCGCTGAGGCTGATTCACGCATCACGCATCACGCATCACGAGACTGGGAAACCGATCGCATTGCAGTCCTCGAAACCAATCTCGACGACATCAGCGGCGAAGTGCTGGGTAATTTTGTGGAGCGAGCACTGGCGGCGGGCGCGCTGGATGTTTTTCATACGCCGATCCAGATGAAGAAGAATCGGCCCGGCGTGCTACTGACGGTGTTGTGCGCAGAAGCGGACGCGGACAAATTCAGCGAGATGATGCTGCGCGAGACGAGCGCGTTCGGCGTACGGCGCACCATGGCGGAGCGGCGCAAACTGCGGCGCGAGTTCAAGACGGTGAAAACGAAGTTCGGCAACGTGACGGTGAAGCTGGGCACGCTGAACGGCGCGGTGGTGCAAGCCGCGCCCGAGTTTGAATCCTGCCGGAAGCTAGCGGCGCAAAAGCAGGTCCCGCTCCGGCAGGTTTACGAGGCAGCGGTAAAAGGGATGGGAAAGTGAAGCCATGAAGAAGTTCAACAGCATCGAGTCGGTCATCGCCGACGTTCGCAATGGGAAGATGGTCATCGTGGTGGACGACGCGGACCGCGAGAACGAGGGCGACCTTATCATGGCCGGGCAGCACGTGACGGCGGCGGCGATCAACTTCATGGCGAAGCACGGGCGCGGCTTGATCTGCGTGCCGACGACGAACGAACGGCTCCAACAACTCGGCATCGGCCGGATGGTGAAGGAAAACCGGGAGGTGTTCACCACGGATTTCCAGGTGAGCGTGGACGCTGCGAACGGCATCAGTACCGGCATCAGCGCCGCGGACCGCGCGAGGACGATTGAACTGATGGCTTCGCCGACGGCGGTGCCGGATGACCTGGTGCAACCGGGTCACGTCTTCCCACTGCGCGCCAAAGCCGGCGGCGTATTGCAACGCGCAGGCCACACGGAAGCGGCGGTGGATTTAACCGTGCTCGCGGGCTGCCGGCCGATTGGCGTGATCTGCGAGATCATGAACGACGACGGCACGATGGCGCGGCTTCCGCAACTGCTGAAGTTCGCGAAGCGGCATCGGCTGAAAATCTGCACGATGGCGGATCTCATCCAGCATCGCCGCACACGTGAGAAACTGGTGGAACGCGTCGAGGCGGTGAAGCTGCCGACAGATTACGGCGAGTTCGATCTTTATCTCTATCGCTCGAAGCTCGACGACCAGCATCACCTCGCGCTCGTTTTTGGCGAAGTGGCTGGGAAAACCGGCGTGCTGGTACGCGTCCACAGCGAATGCCTGACGGGCGACGTGTTCGGTTCCCGGCGCTGTGATTGCGGGCCGCAACTGCATCAAGCGATGCGCCAGGTGGCGGAGGCGGGGCGCGGGGTGATTGTTTACATGCGGCAGGAAGGGCGGGGCATCGGGCTCGCGCCGAAGATCAAGGCTTACAAATTGCAGGAACAGGGATTCGATACGGTGGAGGCGAACCAGAAACTGGGTTACGGAATGGACCTGCGCGAGTACGGACTGGGCGCGCAAATCCTGACGGACCTTGGCCTGCGAAAAATCCGGCTGCTCACAAACAACCCAAAGAAGATCGTCGGGCTGGAGGGCTATGGCTTGGAAATCATCGAGCAGGTGCCGATCAAGGTGAAACCCAATCCGCACAACGCCCGCTACCTGAAAGCCAAGCGGGAGAAGATGGGACAT
>Ga0315910_10002033_pt1 | contig 18120 bp, 18 predicted proteins | sample EdamamesoilMG_FD_204470 | JGI IMG/M metagenome (GOLD analysis project Ga0315910, IMG submission 204470) | Garden soil microbial communities collected in Santa Monica, California, United States - Edamame soil | ecosystem: Environmental > Terrestrial > Soil > Garden | place: USA: California... | reverse complement strand
GGCACCTCGGTCGGTAACCTCGAGCGCATGAAGAACGTCGCGGAGCGCGCGCTCCGCACGCAGCGCGAGGGGAACGAGGTCGTGATGATCGTCAGTGCGATGGCGGGCGAAACGAACCGCCTGCTCGGCCTCGCGCATCAGATCGCGCCGGTGCCGGATGCCCGCGAGATGGACGCCCTGGCGTCCACCGGCGAGCAGGTGAGCGCCGCGCTCGTCGCGATGACGCTGCAGGCGCTCGGCGCCAAAGCCCGGAGCTTGCTCGGGCACCAGGTGCGCATCCACACCGACAGCGCGTACACCAAGGCGCGGATCCACGCGATCGACGCCTCGAAGCTCACCGAAACGGTGAAGAGCGGCGCGATCGCCGTCGTCGCCGGGTTTCAGGGTATCGACAGCGAAGGCAGCATCACCACGCTCGGGCGCGGCGGCTCCGACACGACGGCCGTCGCCATCGCCGCCGCGATCAACGCCGACGTTTGCGAGATCTACACGGACGTCGACGGTGTCTACACGACCGATCCGAACGTGTGCCCTTCGGCGCGCCGCATCGATCGCATCAGCTACGAAGAAATGCTGGAGCTGGCGTCACTCGGTGCCAAAGTGCTCCAGATCCGCTCGGTGGAGGTTGCCATGAAATACGGAGTTCCAGTCCACGTCCGCTCGTCATTCAGCGATCGCCCGGGGACGATGGTGGTCGGCGAGGAAGGCTTCGAATCCGTGGTCGTGAGCGGTATCGCCTACGACAAGGGCGAGGCGAAGGTGCAGCTCATCGGCGTGACCGACAAGCCCGGCGTGGTCGCCAAAGTCTTCGGCCTGCTCGCCGAGAAGAACGTCTCCGTCGACATGATCATCCAGAGCCCCTCGCGCGGCGGCGGCTCCACCACCGACGTGACGTTCACGGTCGCCAAGACCGATCTGACCCGCGTGAAGGACGTGCTCGAGAGCGTCACTGCCGAGCTCGGGGCGGCCGTCGAGTACGATCCGGACATCGCGAAGGTCTCGATCGTCGGGCTCGGCATGCGCTCGCACGCCGGCATCGCGTCCAAGATGTTCGGTCTGCTCGCCGCCGAGGCGATCAACATCCTGGCGATCAGCACGAGCGAGATCAAGATCAGCTGCATCATCGCCGCCAAGTACACCGAGCTCGCGGTGCGCACGCTCCACGAGGGCTTCGGCCTCGACAAGGGCGCCGTCACCGAGCAGTAGCCGCTCGGGGCGCCGGCCGAACACGCCGTTCTCGATCGTCAGGCGCCGTCACGAAGGGCCCGGCAAGGCCGGTGTTCCGCCGATCGAGATGCCGGCGATGCGCGGGCCGCCCGCCGGGTTCGCGAACGTGATTTCCCAGAGACCGAGGTCGCCGACGATACAGCGCGCTTTGGTGACGCCGCCTTGCGTGCTCGTCCCGAGCACCTTCACCGGGTGCGCCGTCCCGAAGTTCTTGTTCGTCTTCGCGCGCTCGACGAACGCCTCCCTCGTGACCATGTTCGTGTACGACGCCGCGAGCAGTCCGTAGGCGCGCTCGAAATCGCCGCTCGCCGTCGCGCCGAGGAACGCTTCCGCCGCCTTGCCGTACGGCAAATGGACGGCGGCGATCTCCGCCTGGAGCTCTCGATTTCGCTTCTCGTCGGCCCGCGCCTGCTCCTCGGGCGAGGGGCCCGGTTTGGCGCAGCCCGCCGCCACGGTGAGTCCCGCGAGCACGAAGAACGCGGCCTGGGAACGCCGACCGAGCCGAAACGTTGCGCCCATCCTGCCAAGAGAGCCGAATCCTCCTCGACCCACAAGGCCTCCGCGGTGGGCGCAGCGGGTCTCCGCCGTTTTTTGTCTGGGGAGCACGCCACCGTTCCGCGCAACTGACCCACGCCGCCGGTCGATGGGTCGGGCATGGCCCCTCGGTTCCTCGTCGTCGTGCTCGTGGTCGCTTGCCCCTTCGCCTGCCGGCTCGAGCCGGCAGCGCCGTTCGTCCCCGCCGAGAACGGCTTTGGCGGCTCTGGCGCGGTCGCGCCCGACGGCGACGGGCTCGGCGGCACGGTGACGAGCGGCGGGCGGTCGATGGGAGGTGATGGCGGCTCGGGCAGCGCGAAAGGCGCGATGGGCGGTGCGACGTCCTCGAGCGGCGGCGCGTCGTCGAGCGGCGGGAAGACCATCGATGCTCCGCCCGGCGAAGCCGGCAGCGGCGGCGGCGGCACCGACGCGAACGGCGGCAGGTCCGCCACGGCGGGCGGCCCCACCGTCTACTGCGACGCCGATCCCGTCACCTTCGACGAGCTCCAAAGCGGTGCGGTCCGGCTCGGTGCGAGCATCCAGATCGAGGCCGTAGCGACGAGCCAGAAGTTTCTCGTGAGCCATGCGAGCTCGGGGAGCTGCCTGTTCGGCGCGACCGTCGGCATTGAACCCGCTGGCGGCGAGCCGCGCGGCCTGTTGGTCGTGTCCTACGGCGACGATGCGCCGGAAGGGACGGATTGTGCGCCGGCGACCGACGGAATTCCCGACGATTTGGCGCCTGGTGACGCGCTGGTCGCGAGCGGCCGTTACTCGACGTACGCGCCGTCGAGCTGCGGCGGCACGGCCGAGTCGCCACAACTTCTCGTGGACCGCGCCTGCCCGCTTCGGCTTCGGCAAGCGACAGCCGAGGTTTCACCCGTGGTCATCACGCTCGACCAGGCCGACGCCATCGCGCTCGGCACGGACGCGGCGCTCCTTCGCCGCTACGCCGCCGGTCTCGTCCGGCTGGAGAACGTGAGCGGGCTCCCGAACGAAGAGGGCACCGGCGTCGTCGGCGCGTACGGGGTGATCCACCTCGCGGAAACGCGCCTGCCCATCACCAACGACATCGGCTACGGCGACCTCTCGCTCGGCGGCCCCGGCGACTCCGAGAAATCGCTCGGCTTCGCCTACCCGACGCGGTTCACCGCGGTGACCGGCGTCGTCCACCTCGACTACTGCACCTGGTCGCTCGCCCCCCGCGACCGCTGCACCGACCTCGTTCCGCCGAGCCGCGGCTGCCCGTAGCCCGCCAACCGAAAAATGGCTCTGGCATCGTGGCGGGTGGCTCGCGGGGCCGCGGGCGCGTTAGAAGTCGCGGACCCGTGCTCCTCGCTCGTGTCGCTGTCCCGGTGCCGCTCGGGCAGGCATTCACCTACGAGGTGCCCGCGCCGCTGACGGCGGGTGTCCGGCGCGGCGCGCGCGTCCTCTGCTCGCTCGGGGCGCGCAAGGTGCTCGGCGTGGTGCTCGACGTTGGGGATCGGGAGCCGGAGATCGACCGCGCTCGGCTCAAGCCCCTGCTCGCGGTCGTGGATCCGGAGCCCGTCTTGCCCGAGGAGCTGCTCGGGTTTCTGCAAGAGCTCGCTCGCTACTACATCGCACCGGTCGGCGAGGTGATGCAGCTCGCGTTGCCGGCGGTCGAGCGGAGCGCCGCCAAGGCCGCGCTCGAGCTGCCCGGCCTGCGCGCCGTCGGCAAGCTCGTCCAGGTGGCCGTCGCCACTGGCGCCGAGCCGTCGAAGCCCCTGCGTGGCGCGGCCGTCGAGGTGCTTGCAGAGCTCCGGGCGGCGGGGCCGACGAGCGTCGCCGAGCTCGAACAGCGCTGGCCGAGCGCGCGCGGCGCGCTGAAGCGCCTGCGCGAGGCGGGTGCGGTGGAATTCGAGCAACGCGGGAAACTGCCCGATCCGTTTGCGGGTGAGGTCGTGCCCGACGTGGCGCCCGAGCTCACGCTGCCGCAGTCGGTCGCGGTGCGCGGCCTGGTGCGGGCGATCGAGGGGGGCGAACGGCGCGCGTTCTTGCTCGAGGGCGTGACGGCGTCGGGCAAGACCGAGGTCTACGTTCGCGCGGCCGAGCGGGCGCTGTCGCTCGGGCGGGGGGCGATCGTGCTCGTGCCGGAGATCGCGCTCACGCCGCAGCTGGTGGCGCGTTTTCGCGCGCGGCTCGGCAGCCGCATCGCGGTGCTGCACAGCGCGCTCGGCGAGGTCGAGCGGCACGCCATGTGGCGCTCGCTGCGCTCCGGCGAGGTCAAGATCGCGATCGGCGCGCGGTCCGCGCTCTTCGCGCCGGTGCTGGACCTCGGCCTGATCTGCGTCGACGAAGAGCACGACGGCTCGTTCAAGCAAGAGGAGGGCGTGCGCTACCACGCGCGCGACATGGCGTTGCTCCGCGCGCACCGAGCCAACGCCGTCTGCGTGCTCGGCTCGGCGACGCCGTCCGTCACCAGCGTCGAGCTCGCACGGACCGGCAAGCTCGAGCACCTGACGCTCCCGGCGCGCGCGCGGGCGAACACCAAGTTGCCTGAGGTCGAGATCGTCGATCTGCGTCGGACCGGGCCTGGCCCGGGCGGCGAGCGATTGATCAGCGTGGCGCTCTACCGGGCGCTCGAGGACACGCTGGCGCGAAAGGAGCAGGCGATCCTGTTTTTGAACCGGCGCGGCTTCTCGCCGAGCCTCGTCTGCGAGGCGTGCGGAAAAATCACCGAATGCCCGAGCTGCTCGGTGGCCCTGACGTTGCACCGCGCGCGGGCGGAGCGGCTCGTCTGCCACTACTGCGACTACTCGCGGCCGGTACCGGACGCGTGCCCGAACTGCGGCGAGCCCTCGTTGGTCGAGGAAGGCTCGGGCACCGAGCGCATCGAGAGCATCGTCGCCGCGGCGTTTCCCGGGGCTCGGGTCGCGCGGCTCGATCGAGACGTGGCGGCGGGCGCGAAGAGTGCCCGCGTGCTCGATCGCATGCGGCGCCGCGAGATCGACGTGCTGGTCGGCACGCAGATGGTCACCAAGGGTCACGATCTTCCCGAGGTCACCCTGGTGGGCGTCCTGAACGCGGACGCCGCGCTCTCGCTGCCGGATTTTCGCGCCGCGGAGCGCACCTTCCAGCTCATCGTCCAGGTAGCGGGCCGCGCCGGTCGCGGCGACGCGCCGGGTCGCGTCCTGATCCAGACGCGACAGCCCGAGCACCCGGCGATCCGGCTGGCAGCGACGCATGACGTGACCGCTTTCCTCGAGGTCGAGCTTCAGGCGCGCCACGAGCTCCGCTACCCGCCGTTTTCGCGGCTCGCGCTGGTGCGCCTCGACGCGGTGGACGAGGACGACGCGCGCCTCGAGGCCGAGCGCCTCGCCGGCATCGCGCGGCGCGTGGAGGCGGAAGGCGTCGAGGTGCTCGGTCCGGCGCCGGCGCCCCTTGCCCGCCTGCGCGGCCGCTATCGCTACCGCTTCCTCCTCCGCGCGAGCGACCGAACTCGCCTGCGGCTCGTCCTGCTCGGTGTCGCGCGCGCGCCGCTCGATCGTCGCGTGCGGCTCGCGATCGACGTCGATCCGGTCAGTATGCTCTAATCCGCGCCTCCCCCGCGTGCCCCGCCCACCTTTCCCCCGCCTCGCACTCTTGGGCTCGGTCGCGCTCCTCGTGACGGCGCTGTCTTCCGAAGCGCTCGCGTTTGAGCGGCAGTGGCACTTCGGCGGCGGCGCGGGCGTGGCGCTCGGTCTCCCGGGGCTCGAGCTCGGCCCGGCGCTCGGTGTTCACGCGGCGTACGGGCTCTCGGACGTCTTCGACGTGCGGCTCGAGCTTTCTGGGTCACGCCACGCGCACACAGCGGTCGCCGGGGCGGAGGCGCAGCCGGCCGTGTACTCGAGCGTGTATACGGGCAAGATCGGCATCGCCTACAAGCTCGACGTGATCCAATGGATCCCTTACCTCGGCGTCACGGCGGGCGCGCTCGGTGCCACGGGTCCGCTCCCGGACTACAACCAGGTGCGGATGAGCCTCGGTGCCGTCGGCGGGCTCGACTATGCGATCACGCGGAACCTAGGGATCGGCATCGTGGGGACGGCCGACTACGTGCTCACCCAGCCGTCGACGCACGCCGTATTTTTGCTGCGCGCCGAATACCGCTTCGGCTGGTGAGCGGCGGCGGCCAGGGCGTCACCGTCGTTCGCGCAGGCGCGAGGCGTCCACCCACTCGTGCCAGCTCTTCGAAAAATTCTCGTAGGTGACGAAATAGGTGTCGGTGCCGACGGCGTGGATCTGGCCTCGGTACCACTTGCCGGCGTGCCACACCTCCACCGGTTGCTCGGCGCGGTAAACGGCGCCCCGATCACCCGGCCCGCGCTCGTGGCTCACCGGTGGCGGATCGCTGAACGGCGCGACGACGAGGACGATCACGGCGAAGGCCATTCCGACGACGGCGAGGGCGAGCACCCCGACGAGCAGCCAGCGAGGCGGGCGCGAGGGGTCCACCGCCCGAGCGTAGCAAATGGGTCACGACCGCGCGGTCGTGGTAACGAAGGAGCGTGCGCCGGGTCGTTGCGCTCTCGATCGCCCTTTCACTCTCGATAGGGTGCGGGCGGCGCGCGTCGAGTGGGCAGCTCGTCCCCGTCGGACAACCCGCGGTGCCCCTCGAAAAACGCGCGCTTGCCGCTCCGTCGGGCCCCGGCAAGGCCACGCCCACACCCCCCGAGGCCGCCTGGGTACCGGCCCTGCGGAGCGGTCGCTACTCCGAGGCAGCCCGAGCGCTCGATCAGGCCGGCGATCTTTCGGCGAGGCCCGAGCTTCGTTTCGCCCGTGCGCGGGCTGCGGGCGCGCTCGGCGACCACGGTCGTGCCGTCGAGCTCTTGACCGGTCTCGAGACGGCGTTGCCCGTCCTTTCCGGGCGCATTGCGAAAGAGCGCGCCAGGGCGGCATTCGGCGCCGGGTCGTTCGCTGCGGCGGCGGATCTCTACGAGAAGGTCGGGGATCTCGACTCGCTGACCAAGGCGGCACTCTCGCGCGAGAAAGCGGGCGACTACTCGCACGCCGTCGCCCTCGCGACGCGCGTCGTGACGGCGGTCGACAAGAAGCGCCGGCACTCGGTCGAGTCCGAGGCGCGCGACGTGCGGGCGCGTGCCGCCGAGAAGGGCGGCAACCACGCTCAGGCCATCACCGATCTGCGCTGGCTCGCGCTCGAGGATCCGGTCGGCACGGTCGACGCCGCGACCCGCCTGGCGACGCTGTCACCTACCCGCGCGCCGACAAAGGAGGAGCGCCTCGGCCGCGCGCTCGCGCTCGGCCGCTCCGGCGAGCGGGCGCGCGCGGAGGCCGAGCTCGACGCCATCGCCACGGCGAAAGGCCCCGCCTTGCCGTCGGCTCGCCTCGATCGGGCACGCGCGTTCGCCTGCTACTACGCGCGCGAGGACTACCGTCGCGCGAGCGAGCTCTTCGCCCGCGCCGCCAAGGGCGCCGGCGTCGACCCGGCCGAGGTGACCTTCTACGCGGCCAGCTCGCTCGCTCGCGCGCAGGACGATGCCGCGGCGATCCGCGGATACCGGGACGTGGTGCAACGCTTTCCGCGTTCGACCCATGCCGAGCAAGCCGCCTATCTCGTTGCGCGGACCCACTACGCGGGCGGCGCCTTCGAAGACGCCGTCACCGCCTACGACGCCTACCTCGGCCGCTTCGGCAGCAAGGCGCGCTCGCGCGGCGAGGCAATCTACGAACGGAGCGTCGCGTACCTCGCGCTCGGTCGCCACGCGCTCGCGGCCTCGAGCTTCGAGGTGCTGGCGAAGAGCGAACGCGACGCCCGTCGCGGTGCTCGCCTGCGCCAGCTCGAAGCCGTCGCGCGTGCCGGTACGGGAGCGGGCGAGCGCGCGGGCGAGACGTTTCGGACGATCGTGCGCGAGCACCCGCTGACGTTCGCCGCGCTCACGGCCACGGCGCGCCTCGAGGCATCCGGTGCGTCCGTGCCGGCGCCGATCCCGGCCGGTCCGCTCGATCCGGGCCTGCCGCCGCTCGATCTCGTGCTGCCGCCGGCCGTCGTCGTGCTGCGCGCGCTTGGCCTCGATCGCGACGCCGAAGACGAGCTCCGACACTCCGAGCGCACGCTCACGCGCTCGTTCGGGACCAGAGCCGGAGAAGCCGCGTGCACGGCTTACGGGCTGCTCGACGCCGGGGCCCGCCGCTATCAGATCGCCCAGGACGAGGTCGAACGTCGGGTCTTGATGGTCGCCCCGACACCGCGGACGCGCTGGCAGTGGGACTGCGTGTACCCGCGGCCGTACACCGACGCCGTCCGTGAAGCGGCGGACGCGACGGGCGTTCCCCCCGCGCTCCTCTACGCCGTGATGCGCCAGGAGAGCGGCTTTCGTCCCGAGGTGTGTTCCGGCGCGGGCGCGTGCGGCCTGATGCAGCTCCTCCGGACGACAGCCGAGCGCATCGCCATCGAGCGCGGCCGTCCGGCGGAGGCGGGCCTGCTGCTGGAGCCGGGAGCGAGCGTTTGGCTCTCCGCCCAATACCTGAAAAAATTGCTCGATGCGTTCAACGGGAGCGTCCCGCTCGCGGTCGCCTCCTACAACGCCGGCCCGGTCGCCGTGCGGCGCTGGCTCGACAACGCCCGCACCCTACCGCTCGACGTGTTCGTCGCACGCATCCCGTACGGCGAAACGCTCGAGTACGTGGAGCGCGTGATGGGCAACTACGCGCGCTACCGCTACCTCGAGCAAGGCGGCGCAGGCCTACCGGTGCTCGCCTTGGCACTGCCGCCGGTCCCGGCGCCGGACGCGGCGCCGTACTAGGGCGGAGTGAGGGCTGCGCGGACAGACACGACCCCGCGAAGCGCATCGTCGAAACGCGCGCAGGTAGCGTCGAGATCCCAATGGTCCTTGTCCCCCACGAATCGAGCCCAAAGCGGCCCGAATTCGTTAGCGTGGTCCGTGCCATTGACCCCGTCGAGGTGCCTAACGGCCGCGAGGGCGTTGGCCTGGTCGAAATAGAGGTCAGGGCGCGTGAGGTAGTAGCGCAGGTAGTCCTGAAGAAAGCGGAGCGCGGCGCGCGTGTTCAGACTAGCCAGGGCGAGACAATAGCCACGTCCTGCGTAGCAAACGTCACTGCGGAGCAGGAGCCGACCGACGAGATCCTCGAAGTCGGCGCGCTGCTTGATCGCCACGAGGAACGCGCCGACGAGGCGCGGCCTCCAGTTGAACTGGGCCAACAGCGCCGCGATCAACTCCGGACTGATCTCACCCACCTGAGGCAAGAGGACGCGTCCGACGGCCTCGACGCCTTCGAAGACCGTCATGTACAGCGGCTTCACCCAACGGTCTCTCAACCTGGCGTCGAGCGGTGTCTGAGAGATAGGCACCACGAGGTCATCGAAGGGCGACCGATGCAGCACGGTCGCTCCGGCGGAGTGGAGCTCGGGCGTTACCAGCGTGGGGCGCGGCATGACGTGCTGGCAGCCATCATAGCTCTGTCAGCGAGATCTGGGTCGAGCGGGAGCTACTGGGCGCCTCGCGTGGTCACCGGTGCGGGAGCTGGGATCGCCAGCGAGCGCTCGTCGAAGTACACCCGACTGGGCTCCGTCCGATCGACGGCGACGGTCAGCCAGCTGCCGGGCTGCACGCGCGACATCCAACGGAGCTCGATAGACTCCGTACGGAAATCGGCGCATCAGGAGCCGGCGTACCGAAAGCTCAACGATCGTGGAGAGCAGCGGTGCCTCGCGCATCTGCCAGGTCAAGCGCTCGAACTCAACCAGGAAGTCGAGTCCAAGATCAGGGCGCTGAGCCGAATAGTAGGCGACCGCCTGAAGGACGTCCGCGTGAGCCCCGGGTGTGAGCGCAGGCTCTGGCCGCATCAGCGCGAGCCGCGTCGCGAAAGCTCTTGCTCAATCTCGCGGCGAACGTCAGACCAAGGGCGCGCAGCCTCCGGGTTCGCCTGGTGAGCCGCTAGACGTTCTCGAATGAGCTCGCGCTGCGCGTCGGAGACCGAGAGTCGTTCCTGGTCGGCAGCAATTCTGTCCCACAAGGCGCCGACGTAGCGAACCTTGTCCTCGGCAGAGAGCTCGTCGAAACCCGGCGGAGGCATGGGAAGCGCGCTGGCCACGAGCGTTAGCGTAGCGCGCGCTCCGCGAGGAAACAAAGGGCCTGCACGCCCCGATCTCCAGCGCGGCAACGCGTCCGCGTCTAGAACACCCCCGGCGTCTCCGCCGCCTGCCGAACGAGCGCACCGCCGAGCGGCCACGGGCCGTCGCCCGCCCAGCGCGCGCGGTAGGCGTCGCGGAGCGAGAGCTCGGCGAGCTTGCCGCGCGGTGAGAAACCCCATTCGGCTTCCTGCGATACGTCGTCCGGATCGGCGTAGAGCCGCCACACGAACGCGCCCGCGAGCCACGGCTCGTCGATCAACGGCGCGAGCAGGCCGAAATAGGCGCGATCTTGCGCCACCTCGTCGACCACGACGTTGGTCATGCCGTCCGGCCATTCCCACGGGCGAAGTGCCGGATCGGCGCGCGTCGTGTAGCCGAACTCGGTGAGCACGATCGGTTTTTGCCAGCGTGCGGCGACGGCGCCGAGGTTCGCGGCGACCTTGCGTCCACCGGCGATGAGCTCCTCGACGGTCGCCCCCCTCCGTTCGGCGAGCGGGAAGAAGGCATTCACGCCGATGAGGTCGAGCTCGCCGAGGATCACCGTGTCGTCGACGTCGTCCCAGTTGGCGGCGTAGGTGAGGAGCCCCGGGTAGTGCGAACGCACCTCGCGCGCGAGCTCGACGAAGCTCGGAGCGCGATCGGTCGTGAGCCAGCTCCGGAGCTCGACGCCGAGCGAGAGCAGATCGACCCGCGCGTCGCGCGCGACCTCCGCCCAGCCGAGGAGGAACTCGCGGTACGCGGCGCTCCAGCGTTGCCACGCCGCTTCGTCTCCGGGCTCGATTTCCCCGCGCCAGCCGCCGCTCTCGACCCATAGGTGCGGCACGAGCAGCACGCGAAGGCCGAGCGCGTGCGCCTGCTTCACGGCGCGCGCGACGGCGATGCGATTTTCCGCGTACGGCGCTTCGAAGGTGGGGGCGATGCCGGTCGGGTGAAGATCTGCGATGCGACCGAACACCGTCAGGCTGATCCAGTTGCCGCCGAGGCGCACGGTTTCGGCGAGCGTCCGTTGGTAGGCGGGGCTGCCGTAGCCCTTGTTCGGATGCAGGCTGCTTTCGATCGGACCGATCGTGATGCCGCGCATCGCACCGAGGCCGGTGTCGGCCCAGCCGGTGGGCCCGGGGCCGAGGCGAATTTGCTGCGCCGCGACCGGCCCGGCGGCGGACAGCGCGGCAAAAACCGCGAGCGACAGAAGGGGCCGTGCGCGGGTCACCCCGGAGGTAGACCATGCAAAGCGTGCCGTCGTCCATGCCGTGGAAGAAGGCGTCCTTGCGAGACGGCTCGAGAAATGTATTCTTCCGCGCCCCATTGACCCCCAGCCGCTTCACGAACGCCGAGCCGACCCCATGAGCAAAGGCGATCTTCTCGAAATGGAAGGCGTCATCCAAGACGCGCTCGGTGGCGGCCAGTACAACATCAAGGTCGATCAAGGCGGAGCGATCGTGCGCGCTCAGCTTTCGGGGCGCATGCGGCGCCATCACATCCGCGTCCTTCCGGGCGATCGCGTGCGCGTGGCTGTCTCGCCCTACGACTTGAGCCACGGCCTCATCGTCTACCGCGGCAAGTGACCACCGGCGCTCGCGCCGGCGGGCTCCTCGTCTTTGCTGCGGTCGTGGGTCTCTTTGCGTGCGAGCGCTCGCGCACGGCGGCACCCGCCGATGCCGGCCCCAGCGGGGCGCCGTCCGGCTCGTCAGGCCCACGCCCGCCCGCACTGCTGTACTTGCCGGACGGCGGTGACACCGTGCTCGCCGAGCCCGGCGAGGTGCGTCCTCAGGTGCACGCTGGCGGTAGCGGCCGGTGCCCTGCCGAGATGGTCGACGTGCGCGGTCGCTTCTGCATCGATCGATACGAGGCGTCGCTGGTCGACCTGGCGCTCGGGCGTGCGATCTCCCCGTATTTCGCGCCGAGCCGTGGTGATGCGCTGCAGGCCCTCGCCGCCTTCGAGGACGGAGAGCCTCCGGGCGCACCGCCGCTACCCCTCATTCCTGACTGGGAGCGTATCGAGGTCTTCACGCCTCGCGCCGAGTCGAACCCGGGCGTCGTTCCGAACGGCTACGTGAGCGGCCTGCTGGCAACCAAGGCTTGCGAAGCAGCCGCCAAGCGGCTGTGCACCCTGAGCGAGTGGCAGGAGGCGTGCCGCGGCGAGCGTCAGCAGAAGTTCCCGTACGGTGATCGCTATCAGGCTGGCGCTTGCAACGTCGGGAGGGAAGCGCACCCCGCCTCGGTTCTCTATGGCAACCCGTCCATTCATCATCTCGATCCACGCCTGAACCTCGTGCAAGGAAGCGAAGGGCCGCTCCTTCGCCGAACCGGGGAGAGCTCGCGCTGCCGGAGCGAATGGAACGGCGACGCCGTTCTCGACATGGTCGGCAATCTCGATGAATGGATCGATGATCCGTCCGGGATGTTCGCCGGCGGGTTCTACGCGCGGGCGACGGTCGACGGCTGCGACTCCCGCATCACGCAACATCCGAACGAGTACTACGATTACAGTACAGGTGTAAGGTGCTGCAGCTCGCCATAAATGTGGTCGGATGTAGGTGTATATCTTACCATTCTGTTCATGGGTCTTTTCCCCAGAAATCCCCTGCTTTTCACGCTCGTTGCGACGCTCTCCGCCACGGCGGGGTGTGGTCACCCCCTCAGCCGTAAGCTCGAGGGGCGCTGGTTCGGGGCCGGGGTGGAGAGCTTCGAGCACCGCGAGCTGCCGGCCGCGACGGGCTGGGCGCGGGGCGTTTCGTTCGAGTTCTCGGGCGACAAGGTGACGGTGGCCATTCCCGCCGAGGAGCCGCGCACCGCGCCGTACCGGATCGCGAGCGTGCACGGCACCGACGTGAAGCTTTCCATCAAGCGTCCCGACGGCGCCTCCGATCCGCTCGCGCTCCGCATCGACGACGACGTCAGCCTACGGTGGATGCTGGATCAGACGCACGCGGTCGTTCTCAAGCGCGAGTAGTGCTCTGAAACGGGGGCGGCGGGGCTGGCCCCCGCCCCGCCAAGACCCGCGGGTCTTGGAAGAACAGATCACCGGGCGCGAGCGGGAACGACCCACACAAACTACCGGCGAGGCCGGCGCACCCTGCTCAAAGCTGGAGAGGGACGCTCCACGCCCCTGTCGTCACCGCCCTAAGACAATTGATCTGCTGACTTCGATGCCGTTGTTCGACAGCGGCCCGTGTAGGCCGCGCGCGCCGTCGGTGACGCAGAGCTCGACCTGACGTGCGAGCGGGGGCGTGAAGGTCACGCTGCTGATCGAGCCGTCGGCGCGCGTGCGCAAGCGAAGCGTCGTCTGAACCGAAGCGCCCGCCTTCACCGAGCGCTGCCGGAAGCAGGCTGACGTGAGCTCGATCACGTGGAGAGCGGCCGTGTCCACGGCGCCCGGCGACGGCTCGGGGAGCTTCGCGGATGCTGCTGGTGCGGGCGCCAAGGGCTCTGCCGTCGGCGCGTTGTCCACCGCACTCGGCGCCGTGGGGGTGCCGGCCACGGCCACCGGGGGAGCAGGCGCCGGCCGCGGCTCGGGCGGTGCGGTCGCGGGTGCGCGCGGAGGGTCGAAATGCTCGGCCGCCGGGCTCTTGAGCAGCTTGCCGGTGCCCGGCTGGGCACGCGGACCGACGAGCACGGAGCCCTCGCTCACGTCCACGTCGATGCCGCTCGTCGCCACGGCGACGCGGAAGACCGTTCCGTGCACCGCCACGCGGAGCTCGCCCGCTTCGACGGCGAAGCTCTCGGAGCGCGCGCTCGGGACGACCTCGGCGCTGATGCTGCCGGCGTCGAGGCGGATGGTCACGACCTCCCCGACCGTGAGCAGCGTGGCGTGGGAGCCGGGCTCGAGCGTCCAGGTGGCGCGACCCTCGTGCGAAACGGTGCGGCGCTTGCCGGCTGCCGTCACGATGCTGCCCGGCGTCAGCCGATCGCCGTCCGTCGGCCCTTCGCGTTCGGCAGCAACCGCCGGCGCGTTGTCGGGCGTGCGATTCTCGGACTGCGCGAAGTAGAAGAGCGCGCCGGCGGCGGCAAGCGCGGCCGGTGCGAGCAGCAGCCGGAGCGGAGCCGGTCGCACCGGTGCGGGCGGCGGGAGCGCATCGAGGCGTTCCGCGATGCGGCCGAAGTCGACCTCGGGCACCCGCTCGGCTCGCGCTTCGGAGAGCGCCGAACGGAGCGCCTTCCGCTCTTTCTCCAGGCTCACGCGGGCTCCTTGTGCGGCTCGGCCACGTGGGGCCTTTCGGACGGGATGATCTCGTCTGCCAGCGCGGAGAGTGCGGGTTCGCTGCGCAGCATGGCGAGCACCTCGCGCCGCGCGTAGAAGAGGCGCGTGCGCACGGTGAGCACCGGAGCGCTGACGACCCTGGCGATCTCGTGGGGCGGGAGCCCCTGGAGCTCGTGCAGCACGTACACGATGCGCTTGCGCGGGCTGAGGCGCTCGACCAGCCGATAGAGCGCTTCGATCCGGCGCCGGCGCGCGAGCTGATCGTCGGGCAGGCCGGCCAGATCGGCGAGCGACGGTTCGTTCTTCGTCGTCACGAGCAGTGGCCTGCTCCGCGCGGCGCGTCGATGCATCAGCACCACGTTGACCGCGATGCGAAAGATCCAGGTCGAGAGGCGCGCCTCGTGGCGAAACGTCGGCAGGCTCTTGTGCACCTGCACGAACACCTCCTGCACGAGGTCTTCGAGATCCTCGCTGCCGCGCGTCATCCGGTGGATGAGGCGCGTGACCTCCAGACGATGGAGCTCGAAGAGCTCCCGAAAGGCAGCCCGCTCACCCGCCTTGCAGCGCGCCAGGAGGTCCGTCGGCTCGCTCACCGTCCGAAGATTAGCGCTCCCGCGCGCGGGCGGCTCGGGGAACTCGGGCAGGAGGGAAAGGGCGTTCAGCCACCCTGAAAGCGGGGCCGGGCTCGGCAGCGGGAAAGCGGTCAGCACGTCGGCCCCATTAGGTGCCCGGGGGCCCGCTTTTTTTCAGCCCGGGGCCGGGGAGGCCTAGAACAGCGCCCGGAGATCGACGGCGGGCTTCTTCTTCTGCTCGAGGACGCGGTTCACGGCCCGGAGCAGACGGGTCTTGGCGGGCCCGGGGACCGGTTTTCCGCCGCTGGCTGCCGCCACGAGGCGGGGCGTGACCGGCCGGCCCGATTTGGGCTTCGCGGGTGCCGTTTTCTCGCCGTCGGCGGGCGCTGGCGCTGCGCCCGCGGTCTTGGCGCTGCGCTTCTCGAGCTTGATGCGGCGATCGGCGGGACCGAGGCGCTCGATGCGCTTGGACACGACGAGGAGCCGGCGGGGGTCGATCTTGTTATCTTTGAGGAACGTGGAAAACTTCGAGGACATTCGGGGTTCTCACTGCCTCTACCGCACGAGCCCGGGCGAAAGGCGCGCGGACCCTAGCGTGGAACGCGGATGAGTGCCAGCGCCGTCCACGCCGCAAGGATTGTCCTCGAACGGGGCGGCGAGCGGCCCCTGATCGGGGTCGTGCTCGGCTCCGGCCTTGGCGCGTGGAGCGCCACCATTTCGGGACGTTCGAGCGTTCCGTACGCCGAGATCCCGGGCTTCCCCGAGCCGAAGGTCCAGGGTCACGGCGGCGAGCTCGTGCTCGGGCGCGTGCGAGGGGTCCCCGTCGCGTGTCTCTCCGGCCGCGTGCACCTGTACGAGGGGCACGCTCCTCAGGCGGTCGTCTTCGGTGTGCGGATCCTCGCCGAGCTCGGCTGCCGCGCGGTGCTGCTCACGAACGCGGCGGGCGGCATTCGCGCGGACCTTTCGCCGGGCTCGTTGCTCCTCGTCACCGATCACGTCAACCTCACGGGGACGAGTCCACTCGTCGGCCCCGGTGACCCCGGGCTCCCGCGGTTCCCCGACATGTCGGCTGCCTACGACCCCACCCTTCGCGATCTTGCCCGCGCGACGGCAACGACGGAAGGCATTACCCTTCACGAGGGCGTGTACGCGGGGCTCCTCGGGCCGAGCTACGAGACGCCGGCGGAGGTCCGCATGCTGAGGACGCTCGGCGCGGATGCGGTCGGGATGAGCACCGTGCTCGAGGTGATCGCGCTCCGGCATCGCGGCGTGCGCGTCGGTGCGGTCAGCGTGATCACGAATCCCGCCGCTGGTCTTTCGGCGCGCCCGCTCGATCACGCCGAGGTGCAGGCCAGTGGTGCCGCGGCGAAAGACGACCTCGAGCGCCTGCTATCGGGCTGGATCGAGCGCCTTCCCCCCGAGCTCGCCGATGGCTGACGCGCCGGTCCCGACGGCCGTCGAGGCACTCGTCGAGCTCGCGCGTCGGGCCCGCGAGAATGCCTACGCTCCGTATTCGGGTTTTCGCGTCGGCGCGGCGCTCGAGACCGACACGGGTGCCGTGTTCGTCGGGGCCAACGTCGAGAACGCGTCCTACGGCGCGACGCTGTGCGCGGAGCGCTCCGCCGTCGCCGGGATGATCGCGGGCGGCGGGCGGGCGATCCGCAGGGTCGCCGTGTACGCCGAGGGGCCCGATCTCGCGATGCCTTGCGGGATGTGCCGGCAGGTGCTGGGCGAGTTCGGGCTCGGTGCCGAAGTGATCGTGGCGGGGACCGCCGGGCGGCGCACGACGACGCTGTCGGCGCTCTTGCCGGAGCCGTTCGTGTTCGAGGGGCCGCGATGACCCGCGCGAGTCCGGTCGTTCCGCCGCGGATCATCCCCGGCACGCCGCCCGAGATCGTCGTCTACGACGAGCCTCACGATTGCCCCTACGTCGCGGGACGCGTCGCCGTGCTCCCGCTTCGCGTTCCTTCGCGGCGGCTAGCCGGTGACGAGCTCGACGAGCGCCTGGCGGCCGGCGACCGGCGCCAGGGCATGTTCCTCTACCGCACCGCTTGCCCGAGCTGCCGCGCCTGCGAGCCCATCCGGCTCGACGTCAGCCGTTTCCGCCCCAATCGCTCGCAGCGGCGCGTGGCCGCTCGCGCCGACAGCGTCTTGACCGTCGAGATGGGCCCGCCCCAGATCGACGATCAGCGCGTCGCGCTTTACAACCGCCACAAGCAGCTACGCGCGCTCGGAGACGGCGAGATCGATGCCGCCGGCTATCGCCAGTTCTTGGTCATGACCTGTTGCGACAGCTTCGAGCTTCGCTACACGATCGGTCGCGATCTCGTCGGCGTCGCCCTCGTCGATCGCGCGCTCTCCGGGCTTTCCGCCGTTTATTGCTTCTACGACCCGAGCTTCGAGCACCTCGGGATCGGGACGTATTCGATCCTGAAGCAGATCGAGCTCTGTCGGAGCTGGGGGCTCACCTACCTCTACCTCGGCCTTTACATCGGCGATTGTGATCGCATGCGCTACAAGGCGCGCTTCCTGCCCCACGAGCGGTTGCTCGACGGGCGCTGGGTGGGTTTCGATCGAGCTTCGGACACGCCTCGGTGACGAGCGCGCTCTTTAACCCCGCCGGAGGGCTGCGCTACCACCTTCGAGGCTACCGCTACGCGGAAACGCTGTGGGCGCCGTTCCGTTTCGCCCTCGCGGAGTGGCTCTACGGCTGGGAGCCTCCGGAAAAGAAGCTCGTCATCGTCGGGCCGAGCGGGGGCTGGTGCGTGCCGGCGTTCCTGTTCGAGCGCTTCGACGAAGTGCTCTGCCTCGAGCCGGATCCGCTCGCACACTTCCTGTTCAAGAGAAGGCTCGCTCGAGCGCCGCTCGAGGCGCGTCCGCGGCTCTCGTTCGACGGCGAGGACCGGCTGATCGAGCACCCCGAACGGCTGCTCGAGCTCGTTGCCGACGGTGATCGGGCGGTGCTGTTCTCGAACGTCCTCGGCCAGCTGCGCGCGCTCGGGGTCGCGTCCGACGGCGATCCGCGCCTCGAGCGCATCCGCGCCGCCGTGAAGGAAGTGACGCGCGGTCGCTCCTGGGCAAGCTTTCACGATCGCGTCTCCGGCCCGATCGAGCCCGTGCTCGAGGGACGCCTCGACACCGACGAGCGCCTGAGCGACGCCGATCTGCGCGCGACGTTCTATCTCGGGGAACGGGAAACGGGCGTCCGAGGCCAGGCCGACCCGATGCTGGTCGACCATTTCACCCGCGGCTTCTTCCCCGAACAGCGCCCGCACGCCTATTTTTGCTGGCCGCTCATGCCCGGCGCGTTTCACCTGATCGAAGGGACCTACGAGCGGCGCCGCTAGCTTGGCGACGGAGGGCAGAGGCAGGGGCAGAGGCAGAGGCAGAGGCAGAGGCAGAGGCAGAGGCAGAGGCAGAGGCAGAGGCAGAGGCAGAGGCAGAGGCAGAGGCAGAGGCAGAGGCAGAGGCAGAGG
>Ga0315910_10002032_pt1 | contig 18124 bp, 12 predicted proteins | sample EdamamesoilMG_FD_204470 | JGI IMG/M metagenome (GOLD analysis project Ga0315910, IMG submission 204470) | Garden soil microbial communities collected in Santa Monica, California, United States - Edamame soil | ecosystem: Environmental > Terrestrial > Soil > Garden | place: USA: California... | reverse complement strand
CGCAGCGCGGCTCTAGCTCTGTCCTCGGGGGCGTCCCGCCCCCGGAAAAATGGCTGCGCCATTTTTCTCCCCCTCACCCGCTTCGCGGGTGCCTAGAGCTCCACCCTTCCTCGGCAGGGTCATGAGATGCGCTCTAGTGCCGAGGCGCCGCGAGACGTTACGGCGCGCCGGGCGGATCGCTCACACGAGCGCGGAACACGGTGCCGGTACCCGCGAGCGTGACCGCGCCGCCCGATGCCGCGGGAACGAACAAGGCACCCCCCGCTTCGAGCCGCGCCGTTTCGCTCCCGCGTTGGACGTTGAACATGCCCGCCGTCGCGACCAGGATCTCGGGTCCGGTGACGGGGCCGAGCGCTGCGCCCTCGCCGCCGAGATCGAGGCGGGACAGCGTGAATTCGGGCGCCGGCGTCCGGTACTCGACCTCGCGGCCGCGGGTGACCGTCGGCGCGAGCGGCACCGCCGCGGCGTGGAAATCGAGCACGTCCATCAGCTCCGGCACGTCGACGTGCTTGGCCGTCAATCCGCCGCGGAGCACGTTGTCCGAGCTCGCCATGATTTCGACTCCCGTTCCTTCGAGGTAGGCGTGAAGGTTTCCAGCGGGCAAGTAGAGCGCCTCACCCGGTGCGAGCACGACGAGATTCAGCGCCAGCGCGACCACGATGCCGGGGTCACCGGGGTAAAGCTCGCCGATGCGGGCGCCCCAAGCGAGCTCTCGCTCGAATTCGCCCGGCTGGCCACGCCGTGCGCTGCACGCGGTGCGCGTTCCCTCGGCGATCTCGTGGCGGAAATTCGGCGAGGCCGTGATGGCGAGCCCGAAGAAGGTCCTGAGCGCGCGGTCGGCGGGGGAGAGGGTCAACGCCTCGAGGAGCGGTCCCAGTGCGGGCGTCGCCAGGCTTTCGAGCAAGCGGATCGTGGCGGCTACCTCGCGAAATCCGACGAGGGCGTGAAAGGGCGTCAGAGCACAGATGAGCTCGGGTTTGTGACTCGCGTCCTTGTAGCTTCGGTGGGGAGCGTCGAGCGGGATGCCGAGCAGGTTCTCACGGAAGAAGCCTTCCTGAGCTCGCTCGGCGCTCGGGTGTGCCTGCAGCGAGAGTGGCTCGGCCGCTGCCAGGAGCTTGAGGAGAAACGGCAGCTGGGGTCCGTGCGTCGCCATCACGCGAGGGCCCAGCATCGCCTCCGGGTTTTCCTGGACGGCCATGACGAGCGATCGCCATGCGCCGCTCGTCTCCACTTCGGAAGGCGCACTCGGGTGGGCTCCCATCCAGAGCTCTGCTTCCGGAACCGCGCTCGCCGGCTCACCGCGGATCGCGGCGAGTGACGTGCTCGAACCCCACGGGTAGTTACGGATCGGGTTTTTTAGAGGAAGGAGTAGGCGCGTCACGGTTAGCCCCCGGGGTGACATTCTCCGGTAGCGTGCGAGGAAAGACGAGCACGAAGCTTCTCGGGCCCGGCCGGAAGAGCACCGTTTTCGCGCCGTGGCGGGCGGCGTCATAGTGCACGAACCAGGGCAAACTCCGCCATGGCTCGCCGTTCTGGATCGCTTCCGGAACGATCAGATCGATCTCGACGTACCGTCCCCCGACGTGGCGGTCGAGCCGCGGGCCGAAGCTCCACGACTCGCGACCGGCCCGCGGTTCGATGTCGTTGTGGATCAAGCCACCGTACGTGACGACCGAGCGCGCCGGGTCTCCGTGCGACAGGAACGCGATCGTCTCGCGGGTGGTGATATCGGCGACGAGGCCAAGCATCGTGTGGATGTCCCCTTCGCCGGCCTTCACCACGGAGGCGAGCTCATCGCAGGTCGGTACCAGCGGCTCGGGCCTGATGCCGAGCTCCTTCGCGCGAAAGCCGAGCGCCACGAACTCGTTCTGGTTGCCTTCGGCCTGGGGCTTCGTCACTTCCCGGGTCCGCTCGCGCACGGCTTCCGTCTCGGCTTGACGGCACTTCTTGTCGGGCACGACGAGCTCGATCACGAGATCCTTCGCGCGACCGGCGAGGGCGGGTAAGAGCTCCGCTCCGAACCTCCGCACCGTGGACGGCACGGGAGCCCCTCCCTTCTGCGCGTGTGCTTCACCGACTGCGATCACGAGCGGATCACCGCGGAGCGCGAGCTCGAACGCCTGTCGCGGCGTGTCGAGCTCGAGGCAACCGAGCCCGCCGCAGGCGACGCCGACCTCGGGCGGGACCGGGGTGGTCGGGGCCGGGGGCGGCGGCGGGGACGCGCTGGTCACGGGCGGAGCAGGCTCCCGTGCGGGGGAAGTCGGGACGGCGGGCGGGCTTGGCGGCGGGGCGCTCCCGCAGCCGAGGGCGAGCGATGCAAGACCAACGGCCGCGGCGCGACGCACGCTCCAGCGTATCACGCGCTCCCCGGACGAGGCCGGTTCAAGGTCGCGCGAGCTCACGCAGCTGTCCGCGGACCACCCAGGCAATGGTCCCGCCCCATTCGATGCGAGCGAGGCCGCCCTGATGTTCGAGGACGTGGAGCTCCGCCCCTTCGGGCGCGACGCTGCCTTCGCCCGATCGCGTGACCGGCAGCGGTCGCCCCGCTTCGTCGAGCAGCCGCGCTTCGGACGCGACCACCACGGCGGGGGTCGAGGTCTTCCTGAACGAGCGCGCGCCGGCCGTCAGCGCGCCGCCGACGAGCAAGAGGAGTGAGCCGATGCCGATCGCCAGCGATCCCGGAACCACCGCGCCCGCGCGCCGCACGAGCAGGCGGAGCACGAGGCCGAGTGACAGCACGAACGACCCGACGACCGCGAGACCGCCCCAGACGCTTTCGGGAGCAAGCCCGACCAACGCTCGCGCCAGCCGCGGCCGCGCGAAGAGAGGCGCGCCGCCCTTCCTCGCTTGGGCGCGACTGAGCTCGGAACGCACCGCTTCGAGCGCGCGCTCCGCCTCGGCGTCGTTCGAGCGGAGCTCCAGCGTTTCCGCGAACCCGGCGGCGGCGCGACCGAGATCGCCGGCCTTTTTCTGCGTGCTCCGCGCGCGTCCGAGGTAGGCGACGGCTCGGTTGAAGCTCACGTCGGGGTGCACGACGCCGCGATCCGCCATCAATTCGAGCCGATCGATGGCATCCCCGTAGGCGCCCTGCTCGATGGCCTGGACGGCTTCGCGGAAGCCGCCGTCGTCGCTCGCGTGTGCGAGCCACGGCGAGGTCAGGACGGCGAGCGCAAGGAGGAGCGGAACGCGCTTCACGCGGCGAGCCTCCGCCGGGTGCGCCGGTGTCGGAGCAGCTCGGTCACCCGCTCGCGCGCCGCGAGGAGGAGCTTCGGTGGCGGAAGCCCTGCCGACTTTCCCGTGAAGCGCGCCGACTCACAGCCGTCGAGAAGGTCGAGCGTCCGGCGGCAGGTTTCCTCCGGCAGCCCGGCCTCGACGAGCGCGCGCCCGAGCTCGTCCTTGAGCAGCGCCCGTCCCCGCAGGCCCGTTGCCGCCTCGATGGCGAGAAACAAAGCGCGCTCGACGGCGGCGGCGGTCGTGGCGACCTCATCACGCCCGGCGGCCTGCTCGGCGACGCGCAGCGCCTCCTGTGCCAACCGATCGGGGCCGGCTTTCGCGTCGGCCATCCGCCGCTTGAATTCCGATCCCGCGTGGAGGGCGGCGGCAAGCAGTGCCACCAGCGCCGGCAGGCCGAAGAGCGCGAAGAAAAAGCGATCGTCGTCGGTGAAGGTGGCGGCGTGGCGCGAAAATGGCGAGGGCGAGCGCCGGGGCGTGAGCGCGAGCGCCTTGTCGCGCGCGTCGTCGGCAGGGTTCGTGGAGGGCTTCACCGCGTTGGGGTTTGCCGTCACCTCGATCGTACCGAGTGCGACGCGGAGCGTCTGGTAGGCCCGCCGTTTCGGACTCCAGTAGGGGAGGGTGAGCTCACCGAGGTCGACCTGCCCCGGCTCGTGTGCCTTCACCACGTAGGCGAAGGTTCGATACCCCTTGATCACACTGCCTTCCGGCCCGATCTTCTCGGTGAGCGTCGGATCGAGCCAGTCGACACCGCGCTTCTGCGGCAAGAGCAAGGAGAGGGGAATGTTGCCCGTGCCTTCGAGCTTCGCGATCACCGACACGGCATCGCCGGCCGTGATCTTCTTCGGATCCACGCCGGCCTCGAGCGTGAGCTCGCCCACGTCGCCGAGCTTGTAGCCGGGTGGACGCCCGTCGAGCGGCGGCTCGGCAACGTCGAGCTCGATCGCAGCGCTCGAGCGCACGATCGGCACGCGGTTTCGATAGCGCGGGCCGTCGAACGTCATCGTCATCGGACCGATCGCGAGCTTTCCGGAGCGCAGCGGGAACAGGGCAAGCTCACGGATCTTGACGGCGTAGAACGTGGTGTCCCCGATCGGGACGCGAACGAAGTCTTCGCCGGGTAGACCCTCGACCACGCTGTACGACAGGAAATCGGCGCGGCTCGCCTCGGTGGGGCTCGACTCGCGGAACGTGCCGCGGCTGCCGTACGCGTAGATACGCAGCGTCACCTGTTCGCCGACGACCGGGCGTTTCGGGCTCACCACCGCCCGCACGAACGCGACCGGATCGGGCGCTTCCGCGACGCGAAGCTCCTCGGGAACCGGTGGCGGCTCGTCCGGCTCGAGCAGGCGCGGGTCCTGTCCGAAAAATCCCGGGGGAAATCCGGAGCCGGTGCCGAACGGATCGAACATGCCGAACGGATCGATGCTCGGCCGCCCACCTTGGCTCCGGGGCAGCGTGCCCTTCGGAACGATCTCGACCACGATCACGTTGCCGGTCTCGCGCCGGTTACCGACGCGCACGCTCGGAGGCCCGAGCTTGAAGGTGCCGGGTCGTGAGCCGACGACGGTCCAGGTCGCGGAGATGCCCGTCTGCTGCGTCATGCGCCCGTTCATGACGCTCACCTGCGTCCGCGTTCCGAGACTCGGCCCTTGCACCTCGAAGCCGGGTGGCACGGGAAGCCGGGGGTCGTCGGGTGTTTCCTGCCCGGACCCCATGGCGTTCACCTCGAGCTGAAATGCTTGGCCGACCTCGAAGGGGCGGCCGGCAGCACGCGTCTGCACCGAGACCTGCGCGACGGCGAACGACGGGACCAGCGTGCCGGCGAGCGCAAGGAGCGCAGCGAGGGCGAGGCTCTTCACTTGTCCGCCATTCCTGGACGGCCGCGAGCCTCGGCGGCGTGCCGCTTCGCGTCGTGCTCCTGCAGCGTCGGCGCCTGTTCGAGCAGATCGAGCAGGCGATCGTCCTGGTTGGCCGCGGGGGACGGCTTGTCCTGCTTGCTCTGCTTGTCCTGCTTGTCCTGTTGGTCTTGCTGCGGCTCGGGCTCTTTGCCCGCGTCGGGCTCGCCGCCGTCGGGGCCGCTCTGGCCGCCATCGTCTCCAGCATCCGGCTGATCGTCGCCGCCGTCCTTCTGGTCGTCGTTGCCGGCGTCGGGTTGGTCGTCGCCAGCGTCGTCTCCGGCGTCCGGTGGACCGGAGTCGGGGCCCGCGTCCGGTGGACCGGCGTCGCGCTCCTCGTCCTCGATGCGGCGGAGAGCAATCGCGCGGTTGTACGCCGCGTCGCGGCCGATGCCGTCGCCCGCGTCCTCCGCAAGGCCCGGGACCAGCTTCAGCGCTTGGTCATAGCTTTCCACCGCGGCGCGGTAGTCCCGGCGCAAGAATTCGAGGTTCCCGGCCAGGTAGAAGGCGCGCGCTCGGAGGTCGATCGGCAGCGAGGCGTCGCCGGCGGTGAGCCGGACGATGCGCAACGCGCAGTCGACCTCGGCGCTCCGCTTCGCGAGGTCCGCTTCGTCCGCGGGCAAAAGTCCGCCGTCCACCTTCGGTGGATCCTCGCCGAAGCGCTTGCCGAACCGCTCGGCGATCGTGAAGAGCCCGAGCCCGAGGTCGAAAGCGGCGTTGGGCAGTGTCCGGACCGAGTCCGGGGTGCCAATCGTGCCGCCTTCGCATTTTCCCGTGGAGAGGTAGGCCTCGAGCAGCGAGACCGCCGCACCCGCGTCGCCGGCATCGAGCGCCTGGATCGCGTCGCGGACCGCGGGCGCGTCCCGCATGAAGAGCTCGTTGGCGCGCTCGCACCCCGAAAGGGCAGGCGGCAGCAAGAGAGCGCCGAGCGCGCTGGCCGCCGCCGTTCGAGCGAGGCGTTTCCTCCGCCGTTTTTTGGACGGGACCGGCGGCACGGCGGCGCGGTCGCGGCGGCGCGCCTCCGGGATCAGCGTTTCGGCGACGAGGAGCAGCAGCGCGAGCGCGAGGGGGTACTGATAGACGTCGGCGTAGATCGTCTCCACGCGCTCGGAGAGCTCCTCGCTCATCAACCGCCGGAGACGGGCGGCGACGGCCTCGATGCCCGTGCCGCCCTTCTCGCTCCGCGCGACGAGCCCCGATGCAGCCTCGGCGACCTTGGTGAGGTCCGCCTCGCCCTGCGCGCTGAGCTCCGTCGTCAGCGGCTTGCCCTCGGCGTCCGTTCGCCAGCCGGTGACCTGCCCCACGTCGTTAACCTCCGGGATCGGCTCCGGCGTGCGCCCGCCGATTTGGACGACGTGGATCGTCACCTCGTCACGGCCGGCCGCCTGCGCGACCTCGACCGGATTGCCCTCGAGGTCCTCGCCGTCGGTCACGAGCAGGATCACCTTTTTGTGGTCCTTGGACAGCGGGTCGCGACTCAAGAGATCGCGCCCCGCTTCGAGAGCGCGCGCGATGGCGGTCCCGCCGACCGGCATGTCGTTCGGCGAGAGCTGGCGGAAAAACTGCGAGATCGCGCCGCCGTCGCTGGTGAGCGGGAAGGCCATCGCCTCGCCGGCGAACGCGACGGCGGCGAAGCGGGCACCGGGTAGATCGGCGATCAACCGCGAGACCTCGGCCTTCGCGCGCTCGATGCGCGAGGGACTGATGTCACGCGCATACATGCTCTTCGAGTAGTCGAGCACCACGACGACATCGAGATTCGTGGCGGGGATTAGCCGCGTCCCGCGCCCGTACTGCGGCTGAGCGAGCGAGGCGAAGAGCAACGCGAGCGAGAGCACGAGCAACACGCCCTTGAGCGCTCGCCGTCCGCCGGCACGGGCCGTCGTGAGGGTGAGCACGACCGGCTCGTCACCGAAGCGCCTGACCGCGCGCGTGGCGAGCACGCCGCCGAGCGCCAGCAACGCGCCGACGCCCAGCGCGAAGAGCGTGCCGAGGAGCCAGAGCGACTCCGCGAACCTCACGGGAACCTCCGGAGCACGAGCGCACGGAGCAGCGCGTCGAGCGCGAGGAGGAGCACGCCCGGAAGCAGGAGAAAGCGATAGAGCTCCTCGAAATGCGCGGAGCTCGCGGCCAGCTTGGTCTTTTCCAGGCGATTGAGCACGTCATGGAAGCTCGCCTGCAGCGATTTCGCGTCGGTCGCGACGTACATGTGACCGTTCGTCTCCGTCGCGAGCTGCTTCAGGAGCTTCGGGTTCACCGGGTACGCGTAGCGCACGTAGCGAGGTTGACCGAACAGATCGAGGCCGTCTTGAACCTCGGCCATCTCGCCCTGGCCGATCTGGATCGGGTAGATGCGGGCGCCGACCACGTTCGCGAGCTTGGCCGCGTATTCGGGCGCGACCTTACCGCCCTTGTTGTCGCCGTCCGTGAGCAGGATGATGGCCTTGCTCTTCGCGGTGCTGCGGCGCAGGCGCGCGCTGGCGACGCCGACGGCGTCACCGATGACGGTGGCGCTCGGGTCGATCAGGCCGATGTCCATGCGCGACACGAGGACGTCGAGCAGGTGGTAGTCGAGCGTCGGTGGCGAGACGACGTAGGCGCTCGAGCCGAACACGACGACGCCGATGCGGTCGGTCTTGCGGCGGCCGATGAAATCCCGCACCACGGCTTTGGCCACGTCGAGCCGTGTGGGTCGCCCGGCCCCGCGCGGGCGCTGCAGGTAGCCGGAAAGATCCTCGGGCACGTTGTCGAGCACCGCGCGCATCGAGCCGGACATGTCGAGTGCGAGGACGATGTCGATGCCCTCCTCGTCCGTGGAAACGGGACGCAGCGTGTTCATCGGTCGCGCGAGGGCGCCGATGCAGAGGGTGAGCCCGATCGCCCTGGCGACCCCGGGAACGTCGCGGAACACCGCGCGCAGACCGGCCGGGCCGACCGCGAGCGCCGACAGCGTGCCGAGCCGCAGGCGAGGGGTGCGTCGATCATCGCCGAAGACGGCGCGATAGAAGACGACGGGGACCAGGACGAGCGCGACCAGCGCCCAGGGCTCCGCCCAGCGCGCCGAGAGGAGCTCGTTGCCTCGCGCGAGGAGCGGGTAGGCGACGCCGAGCGCTGCCAGCACGACGAGCGCGGCGAGCACGACGGCCGCACGAGCGAAACGACGCCGGCCTTTCTCGGGTGTCGGCAGGACGGTGAGGACCGGCGTGGCCGTGCGGTGAACCGGCTCCGCGGCGTTCACGACGAACCCTCCGGCGGTTTCGGACCCCAACGCTTGGCTTCATCCGAGAGCTCGGGGAGCGCGGCCGCGGGCGCCGGCGCGTTTTCGGGCGCTGAAGCCCCGTTGGAGGCGCCCGGCGCGGCTGCTTCGGCGTCGTCCGGCGCCGGCGGTGGAGTCACCGGGGGGCTCGTGCCCTCGAGCAGCGCCGGGAGCGTCGAGCGGACGATGTGTTCCGCGCGGACCAGAGCGAGCTCCCCGTCGTCCGCCGTCGGAACGGTCTTCGCGAACTTCACGAGATCGGCTTGCCGGAGGAACGTTTCGATCGCGTCGAGCGGCTCGACGCGGGGCGTCGTCTTCCGGAGCACGAACAGCGCCTCACGCGTCGTGCTCTCCAGGCCGTCGAAGCCGAAGCGCGCGCCGAGGTACTTTCGCACGATGTCGGACACGCGATCGAAGTGTTCGGCCAGGCGCCCCTCGACGACGAGCCCCGCGTGCCGGACGTCGAACAGCTCCTCGAGCGCCACCTCCCACGGCGGCCTCGGGGCCGGCGGCGGCGGTTCGGGACGCGGGCGGCGCAGGTAGCGCCCGAGCAGCCACGCGGCGAGCAGGCCGACCGGCAACGCGATCGCGGCTCCGAGCGCCGCCTGCTTGAGCAGCGTCCATTCCTCGCGCTGGGGCCGTGCCACCGGGTTCGGTTTCGGCATCGGATTCGGCACGTTCGCGATCGGGTCCTCGATCGTGAGCTCGTGCGGCGACGTGCAAAGCACGAGCACCTCACCACTGGCGCGCGCGACGCTGAGCGGCAGGGCCGGAATGGTGACGGTGTTCCGCCCCGGCTTCTTCGGCAATGCGACCAGTGAAAGGTCGAGGCGCGTCGAGGCGCGGTCGCCCTGGTCTTTTCGTTCGAGGAGCGGGCCGGCTCCGCCGTCGGGGTCCGGAACGAACAGACCCGCCCGTTCGAGGGCGCGCCACTCAGGGCTGTCGCCCTGCGGCTGAAAGCCGCCCGGGAGGACGGTCTCACCCTTGCCGTGCTCGACGGTGAGGCTCAGCGTGAACGCGTGCCCGCTCGTGCCGCGCGTTGGTGCCTTCTCGCTGAGCTTCGGGCGATCCTTGCCGGCGGGCACCCGCTCCTCGCAGCTTCCGGACTCCGAGTGGGCGGGCACGTCCGGGCTCGCGGGCGGCGACGACGCGGAGGCCGCCGGAGCCTGCGCTCGCGCTAGAGCGCCGAGCGCGACCGCGCCGAGGCCGAATAGCCCGCCGCGCACGCGCGGCGTCATCGGTGCGCCCTCCGCGCGCGGCGCGCGAAGAGCTCGCGGAGCGGGCCGACGTACGGTCGATCGGTGCGTACGACGCAATGATCGAGTCCGAGCTTCATGAACAACCGCGTCGGCGCTTCGCGGATTTTCCGCATGCGCGCCTTGTAGTGGGCACGCACGGCGCGGCTCGAGGTGTCGATGACCACGCTGTCGCCCGTCTCGAAGTCCTCGAAATTCGCGAGCCCCACGTCCGGCAGCTCCTCGTCGCGCGGATCGACCAGCATGATCGGGATCACGTCGTGACGGGCGGCGGCGAGCGAGAGCGCCCGCTCGTAGCCGCTGGTGTAGAAGTCACTCATCACGAAGGCGACACTGCGCCGCCGCGCGACGCGATAGAGCGTCTCGAGCGTCACCTTGAGGTCCGTGCCAGGCCGCTCCGGTTTGGCGCTCAGGATCTCGCGGACCACCCGCATCACGTGCTTCTGCCCCTTCATCGGCGGCACGATTTTCTCGATCTGGTCGGTGGCGAGGATCAGCCCGACGCGGTCGTTGTGGCTGATCGCGCTGAAGGCGCACAGGGCGGCGACTTCGGCAGCGAGGCGCGCCTTGCTGCCGCCGCGCGTCCCGAACAGCTGGCTCGCCGAGAGATCGACGACCAGCATCACCGTCATCTCGCGTTCCTCGACGAAGACCTTCACGTGGGTCGTGTTCGTGCGCGCGCTGACGTTCCAGTCGATCGTGCGTACGTCGTCGCCGGGCTGGTACTCGCGCACTTCGCGGAACGCGAGCCCCCGCCCCTTGAACACCGACGTGTAGTTGCCCGCGAGCTGCTCGGTCGCGAGCCGATTGGTCGTGATCTCGATCCTGCGCAGGGCCTTGAGGAGCTCCTTGGGGATCACGAGCTACGGCACCTCGACGACCTCGAACACCTTGCGCACGATGTCTTCGGCCGTCACTTCCTCCGCCTCTGCCTCGTAGGAGAGCACCACCCGGTGACGCAGCACGTCCGGGCCGATCGCTTTCACGTCTTCCGGCGTGACGTAGCCGCGGTGCCGGAGGAAGGCGTGGGCACGCGCCGCGAGGTTCAGCGCAATGCTCGCGCGCGGGCTCGCGCCGTACTCGATCAGCGGCGAGAGCTCCTTCAGGCCCCGCTTTTCCGGCTCGCGCGTCGCGAACACGACATCGACGATGTAGTCCTTCACGCGGTCATCCATGTACACGTCACGCACGACCTTGCGCGCTTCGAGGAGCGCCTGCGGCGACGTCTTCGAGACCGCTTTGGCAGTGAGCGGCCCGGTCATGCGATCCATCACGCTGCGCTCTTCCTCGCGCGTCGGGTAGCCGACCCGCACCATCAGCATGAAGCGATCGACCTGCGCTTCCGGGAGCGGGTAGGTGCCCTCTTGCTCGATCGGATTCTGCGTCGCCATGACGACGAACGGATCGGGCAGCGGGTAGGTCGTGTCGCCGATCGTGACCTGACGCTCCTGCATCGCTTCGAGCAGCGCGCTCTGCACCTTGGCCGGGGCGCGGTTGATCTCGTCGGCGAGCACCAGGTTCGCGAAGATCGGACCGAGCTTGCTGGTGAACTCGCCCGTCTTCTGCTCGTAGATGACGGTACCGATCAGGTCGGCGGGCAAGAGGTCGGGAGTGAACTGGATCCGCGCGAACTTGGCGGAAATGGCGTCGCAGACGGTGCGCACCGTGAGCGTCTTGGCCAGGCCCGGCACGCCCTCGAGCAGCACGTGGCCGCCCGCCAAAAGGCCGACCAGGATCCGCTCGACCATCTGCTGCTGGCCGACGATGACCTTGCCGACCTCGGCCAAGAGATCGTCCACGAAGGCGCTTTCCTTCTGGACCATGTCGTTCAGCATTCGAACGTCTTGCATCTCGGCTTTCCTCGCCCGGCGCGTATAGCGCGGCGGCAGGGCGCAAGACAATCCTCGGGCGCGGCCTATTCCCGGATTTTCACGGGATTTTCGGGCAGGACGGACCGTTTCCAGCCTGGGACGGGCGGGATCCCGACGACCCGGCACCCTTCGAGCGACACGCTTGTCAGGGTCGGCACAGTTCGGCACGGCCCGCGCTTTGGCGGCCGGCAGGTAAGCACCCGACTTCCATGCTTCGCACGCCGAGCGCTACTGGCATGTGACTTGCTGAGTGCGCCGTCGGAGGCGAGGACATGACCAAGGTGCGCGGCTCGATACTGACGGGGTTGCTCGCGGCGGGGCTTTTCGGGTGCGGTGCGGCAGGCACTTCCCCAGACCTTCCGGCATCTGGCCCGGCGTCCGATCAAAGCAGCGGGTCCGGCGCCGCACCTGGCGCCGGGGGTACGACTCCCGTGGTGGGGAGCAGCGGTACCGGTGGCGGCGCTGGGACCGTTGGTGCCGTTGGTAGCGGGGGCACTTTCAGCGGTGGGGGCAGTGGTGGCTCCAGCAGCAGTAGTGCGGGAACCGGAGCACTCCCCGCCGTGCCCGTGCCCGAGGGCGGGGACGAAGGAACTTTGCCCGGCGACCAGTACGAAGCCCCCGGCACGCAGCCGTTCGTGATGACCGCGTACGACCCACTGTCGACGTTCGCAGCGGACGTCGACACCGCGAGCTACGACGTCTTCCGCCGCGACGTGAACGACGGCCGGCTGCCGGATCCGGCGAGTGTTCGGCTCGAAGAGTACGTGAACAGCTTCCGGTACGCGTATCCGGCGCCGACGCCCGACGCGGGCGAACCGTTCGCGATCCATCTCGCGGCGGCACCGAGCCTGGCCGATACCGGAACGTTGCTGCTCCGCGTCGGCATCCAGGGGAAAGTCGCCGAGCCCGCCCCGGCGAACATCGTCTACCTGGTCGACGTGTCGGGCAGCATGGCGGCGAACGAGAAGCTCCCGCTCGTGAAGGTCGTCCTGACCGAAGCGCTCGCGGTGCTCCAGCCGACCGATCTCGTGTCGATCGTCACCTACGCGGGCTCGACCACGGTGGCGCTGCCCCCGACGCCCGTCGCCGAGGAGACGGCGATCCGGACCGTCATTCAATCGCTGACCTCGGGTGGCAGCACGGCGGGCGCGTCCGGCATCGACCTCGCGTACCAGCAGGCCGAAGCGGCCTACATCGAGGGCGGCATCAACCACGTCGTGCTCTGCACCGACGGCGACTTCAACGTCGGCCCCTACTCGACCGATCAGCTCGTCACGATGATCGAAGAAAAGCGCACGACCGGCGTCACGCTGACGGCCCTCGGCTTCGGCTTCGGCAATCTGAACGACGCGATGATGGAAGCGGTTTCGAACGCCGGCAACGGCATGTACGCCGTGATTTCCGACGAGGACCACGCCATCAAGTACGCGCACGATCAGCTGCTCTCGACCATGATCCACATCGCGAAAGACATGAAGATCCAGGTCGAGTTCAACCCCGAGCAGGTGGTCGCCTACCGGCTTCTCGGCTACGAGAACCGCGCCATCGCGGACGAGGATTTCCGCGACGACGCCGTGGATGCCGGCGAGATCGGCGCCGGCCATCGCGTGACCGCGCTCTACGAGATCGTCCCCGACTCCGTCGACGTGCCCGAGCCCGAGGGCGCCGCGGAGATCGAGAACGGCGACCCGTACGAGGGCACGGTCGAGGTCGAAGCCTCCGATCTCGTGCTGGTGAAGGTGCGCTACAAGCAGCCTGGCGCAACGGTGGACGACCCGGCCTACGAGGTGGCGGCGTCTCTCCCGGTGGTGAATGCCGCGACCAGCCACACCGCTCTCGACGCCGACTTTCGCTGGGCGTTCGCCGTCGCGTCGTTCGCCGAGATCTTGAAGGAGAGCCCCTACGCTCGCCCCGAGGATCTCGAAGCCATCGCCGGCATCGTGACCGCGGAGGCCGAGGGAATGACCGGGGATCGCGCGGAATTCGCCACGCTGTTCAGCGCGGCGCGCCCGCTGCTCGAAGCGCGGTAGGCGACGGGTGAACCACACTTTTTGATCGAAGGCGGGCGCGGCCGGCGACTGCTCTCTCTGCACCCCCAGGAACGGGGCTGCGGCAGCCGGCCAATGATGAAGCCCACGACGTGCCACCTCACGGGTCTCGCGCTCTTGTTTTTGGGGTGCACCTCGAGCGAAGGAGCCAAAGACGCTCAAAACGGCGGGGCCGGCGGCGGCAGCGGGGCGCCCGGTGGGTCGGGCGGCGCCGCCGTTTCGGGCGGAGCGAGCGGCACGTCGTCCGGCTCCGGTGGGACGACGGGCGGAAGCGGCGGAGCGGGGGGAGCGACAGGCGGCGGGTCGGGCCTGGGCGGTACCAGCGGTGGCAGCGCCGGCCTCGGCTCGGGAGGGACGGTCGGGGGCGGGGCTGGAGCGCCCGGTGGCACCGGCGGGAGTAGCGGGTCCAGCGCCGGTTCGAGCGGCAGCTTGGGCGTTGCGGGTGCAGGCGCGGGCGACGAGTACGTGTCGGACGTGACGGTCACGGTTCACCCGCAGGTCAGAACGCTCCTGAACGTGACGTGGACTCAGGTCTCAGCGGTAGAAGAGACGTGGCTCGAGTTCAGCTTTGCCGGCAGCAGCGTCATGACGTCGCGCGCCAAGCCCGGCGCTGTGGGCGCGCACACCGATGTCGTGATCGGCGTGCCCGCTTCCACGGAGGTGACCGTCCGCATCGTGAGCCAGCAGGGTGGCGTCGCCTACGAGACTCAGGACTACCTCGGCACGACGGGCGCGCTGCCGAGCGGCATGCCCGCGTCCACCGTCATGATGTACGACGCCGCGCTCGCGAGTCCGGAGCGCTGGCTCATCGGCGCGGTCGAGGATTCGACGGGGGGTTGCACCAGCGAAGCGTGCTACTTCGACGGCACCTGGTGGATCTTCGCCATGGATCGCCAGGGCCGGATCGTCTGGTACTACGCCGATCCTTCGACGAACGCGGTGTCCTCGTTCCCGCGGCCCGCGCGCGACGGCGAGTACCTGTTCGCGGAGAAGCGATCCTTCAGCGGTGGCGGCAACACGCCCTCCGTCATCAAGATGAGCCTCGACCGCGTGTACTTCGAAACGGTGGAGGTGCCGAATCTGTCCGACTGCGTGGACATGACGGAGGACGGCGCGCTGCTCTATGAAACGGCGGAAACTACTCGAAACAACGCTCAGCTTCGCGAGCTCGCGAAGGACGGCACCGAGCGCGCGATCTGGAGCTGCACCGAGGAATTCGGCTCGAATTTCCTCTGCTACTCGAACACCGTGAACTACGATCCCGGCACCGACACCGTGCTGCTCTCGTTTCCCGAAGAGGGCACGGCCGCGGAGATCGACCGCCAGAGCGGCGCGCTGGTCGCCACCTACGGGAACCTCCCGGGTAGCTACCAGTTCTCACCCGAGCCCTGGGAGTTCAACTGGCCGCACGGGCCGGTCCTCACCGCTGACGGCACGTTGTTGATTTCCACGCATCTACCCGGCTTCGATCGCTTTGCGACCGCGGCGCCGAATCAGCACGCGTTCGAAGAGTTCGAGATCGACCGCACCAACCAGACCCTCGTCCGAACCTGGCTCTACGGCGACGCCGAGAGCGACGGGCCCGAGTGGGCCTATTCGCGGGGCATGGCCATCAAGGTCTCGAACGGAAACGTTCTCGGCAACTATGGCGCCGGCGGCGTCATCCGCGAGATCACGCCCGACAAGCAGACCGTCTTCTACGTGAAGTTCGACGTCGCGAACGGCAACGACTACTACAACAAGCTGGTCGGCAACACGTTCCTCATCGACGACCTCTACGCGCTCAACGGCGAACCGAACTAGACCGGGGGGATACCGGCCCGAAGCCGCGCACTCGGTCGGCGCGCCCCTGGTGTCACCCGATCAGCGCTGGCTGGTGGCACAGAGCGGCAACGGAGACGCGCCGGTCACGATCTGGGTGTTCCCGGTGCGTTGAAAGCGACCTCTACACGAGAATCCGGGTATGCTGGCTCCGGCGTGGCAGAGCCCAGGGGCCCCACCATCGAGGAGGTTCTTCGCGCCGTCCTCACCGAGAGCGAGCTCCGCGTCGCGGTCATCGGGCGCGACGGCAAGTTCCTCTTCGACGGTGATTCCACGCTGTGGTCGCGCCCCGGCGAGCGCGGGACGCCGAAGGGCGCGAGCGCGTTCGACCTCTACGCCGATTTTCCCGAGGCGATCGAGGCGTTGAAGCGCGCTTTCGAGGGAAGCGTGGAAGTCACGAGCATCGAGGGACCCTGGGGCCTCCTCGAGGGGAAGCTCGTGCCGCATCGCGGCCCCGACGGCCAAGTCGACAGCGTGATCGCGGTCGCCGAGCACGTCGCGGAGCAGCGCACCGCTCAGCGGGAGCTCGCGCAAAGCCTCCGGCGGGAACGACGCATCTTCGAGTCGAACATGGTCGGCATGATGGTCTGGAACGAGGCGGGGGCGATCACCGACGCCAACGACACGCTGCTCTCCATGGTCGGCTACACCCGCGAGGATCTGGTCGAGGGGCGGCTCGATTGGATCACCCTGACGCCTCCCGAGCACCGTCATCTCGATCGCGAGGCGCTCGAAGAAGTCCGCGTCAAAGGCGCGTGCACGCCGTTCGAGAAAGAGTACGTGCGAAAGGACGGTCGCCACATATCCGTCCTGCTCGGTGGCGCGACCTGGGAGCGCGGCGGGGACTCCGGAATTGCCTTCGTCATCGACATTTCCGAGCGCAAGCGTCAGGAGCGTGCGCGCCTCTTGGTGGAGGAGCGACTTCGGCGCGTGGTCGGCGACGCGCCCATCATCCTGTGGGCCACCGATGCGGCCGGGGTGGTGACGCTGTCGGAGGGACGGGGACTCGCGGGGCTCGGCGTGAAGCCCGGCGAGCTCGTCGGAGCGTCCATGTTCGTTCTCTACGCGGACGTGCCGGCGATTGCCGCGAACCTGAGGCGCGCCCTCACCGGTGAGGAGTTCAGCTCGGTGGATGACCTCGCGGGTAGAGTGCTCGAGACTCACTTTGCTCCCCAGCGCGACGGGTCAGGCGCCGTGACGGGCGTCCTCGGGGTGTCGATGGACATCACCGAGCGACGCCGTGCCGAGGAGGAGCGCGAGAAGCTCAGGGCACAAATGCTGGAGGTGCAAAAGCTCGAGAGCCTTGGCGTGATGGCGGGTGGCATTGCGCACGACTTCAACAACATCCTGACGGCAATCCTGGGCGGCGCGTCGATGGCTCTCGTGGATCTGCCCGCCGACAGTGCGGCGCGCCGGGACATTGGGTTGGTCATCGCCGCCGCTCAGGGCGCGGCGACGCTGACGCGACAGCTGCTCGCCTATTCCGGGCGAGGGCGTTTCGAGATCCGCCTGATCGACCTTTCATTGCAGGTGCGCGAGATCGCCTCGCTCCTCCGGACCACCATCCCTCGCAACGTCGACATCAGGCTGGAGCTCGAACCGGGGTTACCGGCGATCGCTGCCGACGTCGCGCAAGCGCAGCAGCTCGTCATGAACCTGGTCTTGAATGCCGCGGAAGCCATCGGCGACCGGCCGGGGAGCGTGGTCGTCTCGACCAGCGTTGATCAGCCGGGCAACGATCCCGAGGGCTCCGCGCGACGGTTCGTCGTGCTTCGCGTCGAGGACGACGGGCAAGGCATGGATGAAACCACGAAGGCTCGGATTTTCGATCCTTTCTTCACGACCAAGTTCACCGGGCGTGGGCTCGGACTCGCCGCGGTGCTCGGCATGGTGCGCGCGCACAAGGCCACCATCGACGTGCGCTCGGTGCCCGGGCACGGCAGCACCTTCACCGTGCGGTTTCCGGCTTCCGACGTGCACCCAGCCGCCGCGGGAGGGCAAGCGAACGTCGAGTACCGTGGGCATGGTCACGTCCTCCTGATCGACGACGACAACGGTGCACGCACGGTGGCGCGGCGGATGCTCGAGTATCTAGGTTTCTCCGTCCTCGAGGCCCCCGACGGTCGGTCGGGCATCGACCTTTATCGGTCGAGCACGGAGGGAATTCGCCTCGTGATCCTGGACATGACGATGCCCGGGATGACGGGGAAGGAAACGCTGGAAGGCCTTCGGGGTCTCGGCATCCAGGTGCCCGTCATCATCGCCAGCGGCTACAGCGACTCGGAGGTCTCGCGTCGTTTCGGCTCGAGCAACGTTGCGGGCTTCTTGCAGAAGCCGTTCACCCCCGAGACCCTCGGTGCCCGCATTCGGGAGGCGCTGGAACCGACTCGCGAAGGAGCGGCTGGCGATCCCGGCTGATGCAGTGATCTTCGAGGTCAGTCCACGCGGGCGTTCGCGATCGCCCAGTCGATCGAGGCAGTGTTCTTCTCGACGAGCTCGCGCGGGCCGCCCGCTTCGATGAGGTAGATGGTGCCGTCGCTCCAGAACGTGCCTTCGGTGACGAACAGCGCCACGTAGTACAGGTGGGGCCTGTTGCCCTCGTCGTGCCCGAAGCGAAGCTCTTCGCCGACTCGGCCGCTCGCGGTTTTCACCGGCCGCTTTCCGAGCAGGGCGTAGCCGCCGCGCAGGCGCATCTGGTTTTCGACGGCGCGCGACCAGAACGCGAGGTCTCCCTCGGGATCGT
>Ga0315910_10002031_pt1 | contig 18142 bp, 15 predicted proteins | sample EdamamesoilMG_FD_204470 | JGI IMG/M metagenome (GOLD analysis project Ga0315910, IMG submission 204470) | Garden soil microbial communities collected in Santa Monica, California, United States - Edamame soil | ecosystem: Environmental > Terrestrial > Soil > Garden | place: USA: California... | reverse complement strand
TTCGAACTACCGGTCGCCGGCTTCTTGGTGGTGGTGGCCGGCTTGGCCGGCGCAGGCGCCTGGGCCACCGACACTGGCGCGAGCAGGCACGCCGCGACCAGGGCGGCGGCCAGGTTCAAGGCGCGCGAAGACGGAGCAAGCATGGCAGCGGATTCTACGCGCGGCGCGCACTCTGCGCAGCGCGTTGCTAGAACCGGGTTTCCACGGTCAGGCGCAGCGTTCGCGGCTCCACCGGGTGGAAATGGCGGTCTCCAACGGGCGCCACTTCGCCGGGCAGCTGGCTCTCGTAGAAATATGTGATGTCGTTGTCGTGCGAGTCGAACAGGTTGTAAGCCGCGAGCGAGACCGCGAATCGTCTGAAACGGCGTCCCAGCTCCAGGTTCACCACCGTCGTCGGGTCGGAACGCACGCTGTCGTCCTCGATGAGCGGTGCTTCGCCGAAGTGACGGAAGCGCGCGCCGCCAAACCACCCGCTCGGGTGTTGAAGTGCGACGCCGATCGATGCCACTCCTTCGACCGCGCCCGGGATGTGGTTGCCTGCCGGATCCGGCTCGCTGAACCGCGCCTGTGACCAGGCGAGATCGGCATCGAGCGTGAGCCACTCGCGCGGCGTCACGTAGAGCCCGAGCTCGACGCCATGGCGTTCGCTGGCGCGATTGGCCTCGGTGGCGCCGGCGTCGCCGACGTAGAGCAATTCGGAATCGAGATCGAGCATCCAGGCGGTCAACGCGAGTTGCGTGTACGGCAGGACGGCGGTCCGCGCACCAATCTCCGCGCCGCTGGCGCGCACCATGGGGTTCACACGATCTGCCGCGGTCACGCCATCGGCGGGGTCGACCGTGATGGTGGTGCCGCGCGCATCGTTCTCGTGGAATCCGCGACCGGCATTGATGAAGAACTCGGTTTCCGCCCACGGCCCGAACACGAACGAGAGTTTGGGACTCGTGATGCTGTCGCTGGCAGACCCGCTGTTGGCCTCAAGATCGCTGTCGACGTCGAACTGCGCGCTGTCGAATCGCAAGCCGCCGATCACGCGCAACCAGTCGGTGACTTCCACCTCCTGCTCGGCGTAGAGACCAAGGCCCAGCCGCTGCACAGCGTCTTCGCGGATCGTCGAGCGGCGCACGCGTGCTTCCGTGAGATTGAGCCCGACCCGGTCGATGTCGTCGAAGCGCGATTCCAGTCCGATGCGGAGTTTGCCGGGCAGGGCGCCGATGCGATTGTCTCGCCGCAGCTCGGCGTGCACGCCGTACGCCCGGCGGTCGTCGAACTGCTCGAACTGGTCTCCGTTCGCGGCGTCGATGGCGTAGGTGAAGTTCGAGAACAGGTCGAGGTGGTAGTCGAGAGCGTAGGCGGTTGCTTCGAGGTTCCACTCGCCGAGCGGCTTCTCCAGTTCGAGGTTGAGCGCGTAGCGATGCGACTCGCCGCCGTTGGTCGGGTCGACGTAGCCGAAGCGGTCTAACAACCCTGATTCGACGGCGCGTTCGGGGATCTGGTCCGTCGAATCCCAGTTGCCGTCATAGCCGGATGCCGTGATTGCATAGCTGTCGCCGCGATCCCCACGGGAGTACTTCACGAGCGCGTTCGTGCGCTGCAGATTTTCGGGAAGATCCCAGGGCCCGTCCGTGGTGCCATGGTCGAGACCGAACAGCAGATCGCCGCCGGCGATGGCCATCGAGCCTGCGAGCATGCCCCGCACGTAGGAATCCTCGCCGAGGCTCAAAGACAGCAGGGTGTCGTCGAAGCTGCGGCGATACCTGAGATCGACGGCGCCGGCCGCGGAGAAATTGCCTTCGTCGGCGAAGTACGTGCCCTTCTTGTACTCGATGCGGTCGAGGAGCTCGGGGATCACGAAGTTGATGTCGGTATAGCCCTGGCCGTGGCCGTGCGTGTGCATGTTCACGGGGATGCCGTCGACGCTGGTCGCTAAATCGGTGCCGTGATCGAGATTGAAGCCGCGCAGGAAATACTGGTTGGCCTTGCCGTCACCGCTGTGCTGGGTGACGACGAGTCCGGGGACGGTCTCGAGCAATTCGCCCGTGCGCAGTACCGGGCGCGTCTCGAGCTGTGCACGCGTGACCGTGCCTTGCGTCGAAGACTCCACGTGGCCGATGAGCTGGCGGCGCGAAGCAGTCACCACGACTTCTTCCAGGTCGTCAGCCGGCACGCCGGCGGCAAAGGTCGCAGTGGCAGAGAGCCCGAGCGCAATGGCGCCCAGGCGAGTGATCGGTCTCATTGTTGGATACCCCGGATGCAGTCCACAGCTTATGAACGGCGCATTGCGCGCTCGTTACTGACCGGACTTACGAGCGGGCGGGCACCCCGGATGCACAGGCGGGGATGACGCGGAAGTCGATGAGCTCCACGTCATTGCAGCGGTAGTGCTCCTTGCACTCCTCGTCGCTGCAGAGATCGGTCGAAAGATACTTCTTGTTGTCGTCGCAGAACACGGTGGCGACGCAGGCGCCGTCTCCCTGTTCGTGCGCAATTTCGAGCGCGGCAAGCAGGTTGGCGCCGGAGCTGATGCCCACGGCAATTCCAAGTTCGTTGGCCAGCCGCTGCGCCATCACGATGGCGTCGCCGTCCCAGACGTCGAGGATGCGGCCGAGTTCTCCGACCTTCACGATGGACGGCACGAATTCGTCGCTGATGCCCTGGATGCGATGCCGGCCGACCTTGTGGCCGGTGCGCAGCGTCGGCGAGTTCGCGGGCTCCACCGGATGAGCCGGGATGCCCTTGCCGAATCGTTCGCGCAGATGCTGTGCCACGCCCATGACCGTGCCGCCGGTGCCGACACCTGCCACGAACGCCGTGGGCGTACGGTCCTGTGTCAGCAACTGTGCGGTGATTTCGGGCCCGGTGGTTTCGTAGTGCGCCTGCACGTTGGCGGCGTTGTCGAACTGCTGCGGGCGGAACACACGGCCGGCTTCGCGCGCGAACTCGTCCGCCATTCGGATGGAACCCAGGAACCCGCCCAGCTCCGCGGACACGGGAATCACCGCGGCGCCCAGGCTCTGGATGACCAGCACGCGCTCGCGACTCATCCAGTCGGGCATGTAGATGCGCACGGGATGGCCCAGCGCGCGCCCGATGGCGGCAAACGAGATGCCGGTGTTGCCGCTGGTGGCCTCGGCGATCACGTCGCCGGGCGCGATCTCACCGCTCGCGTAGGCGCGCTGCAGGATGTAGAGCGCCATGCGGTCCTTGATGCTGCCCGTGAAGTTGTACGCCTCGTGTTTGGCGTAGATGCGGTGCTCGCGGCCCTTGTAGCGGCAGTGGATTTCGAGCAGCGGCGTGTTGCCGATGAGGCGTGAAAGAGCCGTGAGCTTGGGCGTGTTTGGCAGCGAAGACATGCGGCCGAATCTTACCCCTACGCATCGCGGGCGGCACTGGATGCACGAATGAAAAATATTGCTGCCGGATGCGACACGCGCGCATCCAGTCGGCGTGTTGGACGTAATCCCCTGCGCCTTTTCTTCATTTACCCAAGGGGACGTTCATGTCATTCACGAAACAAAGCCTGGTAGCGGCCGCGATCGCGAGCCTTCTGCCATTCGCAGCATCCGGTTCCAGCCACCGGGAGGCGCCGAACATCACGCGCATGCCCACGCTGGACTCGACGGACTTCTATCTCTTCAACAGCTACGAGCCGGGACGGGACGGCTACGTCACGCTGCTCGCCAACTACATCCCATTGCAGCAGCCGTATGGCGGGCCTAACTATTTTGCGCTCGACGAGGCCGGTCTCTACGAGATCCACATCGACAACGACGGCGACGCGCGCGAGAACCTCACATTCCAGTTCCGCTTCGACAACAAGCTGGCCAACGATGGCCGCGGCATCAAGCTGAACATCAACGGTCCGCAGGTCGCGGTGCCGCTGAAGAACGTGGGTGGTGTCAGCTCTGCCGACAACTCCGCGCTCAATTTCCGCGAGAGCTACCAGATGTGGGTGGTGCGCGGAGACCGTCGCAAAGGCAACTCCGCCGCGGTGACGGGTTCGAACGGCGGCACGGTATTCGGCAAGCCGTACGACTTCGTCGGCACCAAGACCTTCGGCAGCGTCGACGCATACAAGACGTATGCGAACTCGTTCATCTACACGGTGAACGTCCCGGGTTGCAACATGCCCGGCCGCGTGTTCGTCGGCCAGCGCAAGGAAGGCTTCGCGGTAAACCTCGGAAAGGTGTTCGATCTCGTCAACATCGTGCCGGTGGAAGGTGACAGCGCTCCGGGCGCCGGCGATGGCGGCGGCTTCCCGGGCGGTATCACGCAGTCACGCGCGAACAACCAGGTCGACGACGCCAACGTCACGACGATCGCGCTCGAAATGCACAAGTCCTGCCTCACGGGCAGCGGCAATGGCGTGATCGGCGGCTGGACCAGCGCTTCGCTGCGCCAGGCCCGGTTGCTGAACCCGCTGCCCACGTTCTCGCGTCCCGAAGTGGACGGCGGTCCGTGGGTGCAGGTGTCGCGTCTCGGCATGCCGCTGGTCAATGAGCTGGTCATCGGCCTGCCCGACAAGGACCGCTTCAGCGCCAGCGAGCCGAAGCACGACGGACAGTTCGCCACATACGTGACGAACCCGACGCTGCCGGCGCTGCTCGATGTGCTGTTCCGCGGTGCGGTGAACCAGACGTTGGGCACGAACATCGCCAACCTCGCACCTGGCAACTTCCCGCGCAATGACCTGGTGACGGCGTTCCTCACCGGCTTCGCCGGCGTCAACCAGATGTCGACCGTGACTGCGTCGGAGATGACGCGCCTCAACACGGGCATCGCGGCGACTCCTGCAACCCTGCAGAGCAACTTCGGTGTGGCCGGGGGCGATCTCGCGGGCTTCCCGAATGGCCGCCGTCCGGGCGATGACACTGTCGACATCGCGCTGCGCGTCGTCATGGGTCGCCTCTGCTATCCGCTGACGATTGGCGGCAACAGCGTCGACCTGAAGCTCTGCACGCCGGCGAACGCGCCCGTGGGCAACGTGCCCTTCACGGATGGCGCGCCGGTGTCGGCCGCGGACTTCGACACGAAGTTCCCGTACCTGACGGCGCCGCTGCCGGGCTCAGGAGGGTACTGAGATGAAATCGCACACAGTAGTTAGTCTGCCGGCGCTCGCGGTCACCGCGCTCTTGACGGCCTGCGGAGGTGGTGGTGGCGGTGGGGACATGGGTCCGCCGCCCCCGGCCGCCAACACGGCGCCGACCGTCTCGGCCATTGCTGCGAAGGCCGGTGACCAGGACACGGTGATCGGGCCGATCGACTTCAGCATCGGCGACAAGGAGACGGATGCGGCGGCGCTCACGGTCAGCGCAACCGCTGACGGCGTATCGGTGGTGCCCGAGGATGGCATCACGATCGCGGGCAGTGGGGCGGCCCGCACCATTACCCTGACGCCGCTCGAAGCCGCTACCGGCACGGTGAACGTGAGCATCGCAGTCGCGGATCCGCAGGGGGCCACTACGTCGCGCGTGTTCAATGTCACCGTGCACGCGCGCCCCGCGTCCGTCCGCGAGTGGTCGCTCGTGACCTTCGCCAAGGCGGAGACCGACGATGCGACCGGCATGAACGGCTACACGTTCGCACAGGATGCCGATGATCCGGCGATCTTTGAGCCGCTCATCGGCACGGGAGAAGAGTGATGGGGGGTCCGGCACGTCTGTTGGCGCTGCTGGCGGTGGCCGTCGCGACAAAGGTCGCGGCGGCTCCCGATCGCTTCGTGCCAGCCGATCCGGGTTTCGTGGTGGCAAGTGTTCGCCAGTCGCAGCCCGATGAGGAACTGCAGCCGCTGCTCGAGGCCTGGCGCGCGGATCGTTCCACGTCGACGACTGCCGCACTCGCGAGCGCATTCATCGCGCGCGCGCGTTCGAGACGCGAACCTACGTATTTCGGTCGCGCCGAAGCCGTGCTCGCGCCGCTGGCGTCCAGGCCGCACGCCGCGGGCACGCTGCGCCGGCTGTATGCCGAAGTCCTGCAGTTTCGCCATGATTTTTCCGGCGCCGAGAAGTTGCTCGACGCGGTGCTGGACGAGCAGTCGCACGACGTCGATGCCCGCCTGATGCGCGCTTCGGTGCGCCTGGTGCGTGGAGACTTCGAGGGTGCACGCGCCGATTGCGCGCAGTTGGCAGCGTCGGGCGGCGAGATCGCCGTGCCCGGGTTTGCGTGCTTCGCCGAAGCATTGGCCGGTGTCGGAGAACTCGAACGCGGCCTCGCGTTATTGAGCCTGCCCGCGCATCCGCGCAGCCTGGCGCCTGCCGACGGCGCCTATCTGCTCGCCACGCGGGCAGAACTGCGCGAGCGGGGCAACAACGTTGCCGGCGCCATCGCGGACTATCGGACTGCGCTCAGCCTCGCGCCCGCCGACGATTCGATCCGCGCGGCGCTCGCCGACACGCTCGCCGCGTCGGGCATGGTGGAGGAAGCACGCGAGACGCTCGCGGTGGACAAGGCCAGCGTCGCTTTGTTGGTGAGAAGTGCCGCGCTCACCGAAGGCCCGAAGCGGGCCGAGCTCGCATCGCGGGCAGGGTCCTGGCTCGAGCTCGAAGCCGCCCGCGGAGATGCGCTGCATTTTCGCGAGGCGGCGATGCTGGCGCTGGTCAAGGGAGAATGGGCACGGGCGCTGGCGGCCGCGCAGGCGAACTTCGAAATCCAGAAAGAGCTGCCCGACGTGCGGGTCCTGGCGCGCGCCGCACGCGCCGCCGGGGATGCGGATGCGCTATCCGCGCTGCGCGAGTGGCTGGCCGACACGGGCTATCGTGATTCGGTCACGGAAAGCATCGTCGGCGATTCGTCGCGCAGTTAGAGTGGCGCCGTGAAAAAACTTTTCGCGATGCTCGCACTCTGCCTGGCCGCTTTCGCGCCGCAGTCCGCATCCGCGCACGCGGCGAGCACGAGTTACCTGGTCGTCCAGCTGCGGGATGACGATGCGCCCCTGGAGGTTCGCTGGGACATGTCCCTGCAGGACCTCGCGTGGACCGTATTCATCGATGCGGATTACGACGGCAACGTCACGTGGCAGGAAGTGCAGAATGCCGAGGCCGCGATCGGCTCCGCGGTGCTCGCGCAGATTTCCGTCGAACGCGGTGGTTTGCCCTGCGTGCTCTCCGTGAAGGATTTCGCCCTGGCGGTCCGCACCGAGCAGAACTTTCTCTCCGTAGTGATGCTGGCCACCTGTCCGCAGCCCGGGCTTGCGAGCGTGAGCGGCCCCCTGTTCATGAGCGGCGATGCCTCACAACGTGTGTTGCTGAGTGCGGTTCGCGGCGAGGAACAACTCACCGGCGTCATGAGCGCCGCCGATCCCGTCTGGACCGAGCCGGCGCAGGCGTCGGCCTGGAGCAGCTTCGCGCGCTTCATCGGCGAGGGCGTGTGGCACGTGCTCATCGGCTACGACCACGTTGCGTTCGTGCTGTTGCTGCTGTTGCCGTCGGTGATGCGGCCCGTGGACGGCAAATGGCAAGGCGCCGACGGACTTCGGCAGGTGGCGCGCGACCTGGTCACCATCATCACCGCGTTCACGATCGCGCACTCGATCACGCTGGCGCTCGCGGTCACGGGCACCGTGCGGCTGCCGACTCAGCCCATCGAAATTGCGATCGCGGCATCGATCGCCGTCGCCGGCGGTCTCAACCTGATGCCTAAGTTCTCGAGGTTACGGCTGCCACTGGCTTTCGGTTTCGGCTTCGTGCACGGCTTCGGGTTCGCGAACGCGCTCAGCGAGATCGACGCGGCGGGAACTTCGCTGTTGCCGCTGCTGGCGGGGTTCAACATCGGCGTCGAGCTCGCGCAGCTCGGCATAGTGGCGGTGGTGTTGCCGATGATCTATGCGATGCGTACGACGCGCTGGTACGCGAACGGAGTGTTGCCGCTGGGCTCATGCGCGCTCGGCATGGCCGGCCTGGTCTGGATGCTCCAGCGCGTCTGAAAAAAGGGGACAGATCTATTTTGAAAAAGGGGACAGATCTATTTTCGGCCGCCGAAAATAGATCTGTCCCCTTTTTCAAAATAGATCTGTCCCCTTTTTCAGCGGTCAGCTCAGCTTCTTGCGCGTGGGCGCCTTGCGGCCCGAAGCGGTGAGGATGCCGGAGTAGCCATACATGGCGTTGTCGCGGCACGGAATGACCTGCGCATCGATGCTCGACGAGACGAAGCCGTTCTCCAGCATCGCCTCGCGCATGTCGTCGATGCTGAGGTTCGAGCCGGGGAACATGCGATCACCGCACTTGTACGCCTTGCACTGGTGCAGCGCGTGGATGATGAACGTACCGCCCGGCTGGAGCATGGACGTCACGTTGCGCATGCAGCGCCTCCAGACGTTGCGGTCGCTCGAGATCGCATCGATGCAGAAGCCGGTGATCAGGAGATCGTAGAAACCTTCTCGCGTCGGGCCGAGCGGCTGACGCAGGCGCGCGTCGCTCACGTACAGGCCGCGCACCACCTTGCGGGTGAGCGCTTCGCGCTGGACCACGCGTTCGCTGTTGGGGCGCGAATGACCTTCGCAGGAGAGCACGTACTTGGTGAACCGCTTCCACTCGGGCGCACTTTCGTCCGCGCACAACCAGTCGCGTGCTTCGGCGAGGTTGTCGGCGAGCCAGTCCGCCATGTCGATGCGGAACGCATACTTCGAGGCGGCGATGGCGCGATGCATCGTCGGTCCGCAGCCGTATTCGAGCCCGCGGCCGAAGCGCGCGCGCGCCGCGCGAAGTACGTCGATCTGGTAGGCGAGGACGGCTTGCTCATCGGGGAGCACGACCTCGCTGTAGTACGTCTGGAAGTAGTCACGGGCCTTCCACTCGGAATAGTCGGCCACCAGGGGATTTCGCGTCAGGCTTCCGTCGACCACTGTGTTGACCCCTTCTATTCCGTTAGATTCGTGGCAAGGCTTATGTCAGAGGATACTGACGCGCATCACACCGCAGTAGCCGTACGACCCTTACTGGAATGCCTAGTCGATGAGGAATCGGGGGAAGCCAAGCATGTGTAGGACAGTATTTGCGTGGTCGCGCAGCCCAGCGTCTGCAAAGCTGGAGCTGGATCAAGGTCCATACCGCGCGGCCTGATAACAATAATTGGTCATGAACGCCCGTCCCGACACCGCCATCTCCCCGGCAGCTGCGCTGCCCGCCGAATTCCGTTCGGCGCTCGAACTGGCGCAGGCGGCGGTGTGGGATTGGCACGTTTCCGCGGATCGCTTCCAGGTCGATGAAGCCTGGCTTCGTGCGTTGGGCGTCGAGCTTTACACGAACGTCATGCCCTGCGCCGAGTGGAAGCGCCGCATCCATCCCGATGATCTCGGTGCGTTCATCGCCGCCACGGATTCCTGCCATCACGGCGGCGACCGGTTCGAATGCGAATACAGGTTGTTAGCCGCCGGGCATCGCTGGTTGTGGGTCCTGCATCGCGGCCGTGTCGTTCAGCGCGAGCGCGATGGCGCGGCCCAGCGCATCAGCGGCCTGGTGCTCGACATCGATCGGCGCAAGAGCGAAGAAGTTGCTCGCAGCGACAGCGAATCCCGGCTCGCGACCGCGCTGTGGGGCGCGCGCGCGGCATTCTGGCAGTGGCACGTGCCCAGCAACGCGCGCACGTCGAGCCCGCTGTGGCTGGCGATGACCGGCTACTCGCGTGCGCAGTGGGACGCAATGCCGAATCCCTGGTTCAGCAATCTGCATCCCGAAGACCGCGATGGCGTCGACCGGCAATTGCAGGAACACGCCCAGGGCGACCGCGACTCCGTCGAATTCGAATACCGCTTCCAGACGGCCGGCGGCGAATACCGCTGGATGCAGGACCGTGGCCGTGCCGTGGAGTGGGATCTCCAGGGTCGCCCGGTGCTCGTCATCGGCGTGACGCTCGACATCGATGCCGCGAAACACGCCGAAGCCCACCTGCGCTCGAGCGAGTCGATGCTCGAGACTGCTGCGTGGGGCGCAGGCATCGGTCTGTGGGAAACCAATTTCATCACCGACAAGACGCGCTGGTTCAACGACTGGTGCGATCGCCACGACATCCATCCCTGCGACGGCGACGATCACGTGCAGCGCTGGGACTCGTACCTGCACCCCGAGGAAGGTCCGGAGGCGACCCGCCGGTTCAACGAGCACGTCGCCGGCAAGGCCGAGTACTACGACGCGGAGTACCGCATCAAGACACGCTCGGGCGCGTGGCGATGGGTTTTCGAGCGGGGCCGCGTGGTCGAACGCGACACGCGCGGCAAGGCCGTACGCATGCTCGGCGTGTGCATGGACCTCGACGAGACCAAGGTCGCCGAACGCCGCGCGAATGCGCGCAACGAGCGCGTCGAAGCCGCGCTTCAACTAACTACTGCCGGCGTCTGGGACTGGGACGTCGAGCACGGGCTCACCAACGACACCGATGGCTACTACCGCGTGTTCGGTGTGGACCCGGCGTTCGCGCGAGCCAACATCCTGACCTGGCGCCAGCTGCTGGGCACCGATCCGGATGGCGAGATCGAGAGATTCCGCCAACGGCTGCTGAACGTCGACAGCACCGCCGAGGTCCTCGAAACCGAGTACCGCTTCCGCCACACCGACGGCAGCTGGCACTGGGCGCTCGACCGCGCCTTCGTCGTCGATCGCGCACCGGACGGATCCACCAAACGCGTGCTGGGCCTCGTCGTGGACATCACGGCGCGCAAGATCCGCGAGACCGCATTGTCGGCTGCCGACCAGCGCTTCCGCGCCATCGCCCGCGAGCTGCGTTGCGTGATCTACGAAATCGACGCGGAGACGGGAGTCTCGACCGGCGAAGGTGTGGAGCGCGTGGTGGGCTACACCAATGCCGAACTCCCCGGTCCGGGGGACTGGGCCGCGCTGGTCCACCCCGACGACCAGCCGCTGCTCAGGCAATGGTTCGACCGCAGTACCGAGTCGATGGTGGCGCTCCAGTACCGCATCCGTCATCGCGACGGCCACTACATCACGCTGCTCGACTCACCCTGCGTGGTGCGCGACGCCGCCGGCAAGGTGGTGCGCATCATCGGCGTGGCCATCGACATCAGCGAGCAGGCGAGCGCCCAGGAGGCGCTGCGCGCGTCGCAGGAATTGCTGCAGATCGTGGCTGCCGGCACGGGCGATTGGCTGATTCTCGTCGACGCGCATCGTTGCGTTCAGTTCATCAATCGCGACATCGCCGGCCATTCGCGCGAAAGCATCATCGGCCGGCCGCTCGACGAAATCGCCGAGCCGGCCGATCGCCAGGACATGCTCGACGCGCTCACCCAGGTGCTCGAAACCGGAGAGCCGGTCGACCTGCAGATGGCCAGCAGAGCCAGGGACGGACGCATCTTCGACTCGCGTGTCCGTGCCGTCCGTTCGCCGAACGGCATCACGGGCGCGGTCATCAACATCACCGAGATCACGGACCGCTACGCGGCCCAGCACCTGCGCGAGACCCAGGCGCGCATGTTCGAGCTGCTGCACGAAGGCGTGGTCGTGATCGACGTCAACAACATGATTCGCATGGCGAATCCGGCGTTCGAGCGTATGTTCGGCTTCACCGCCGGGGCAGCGGTCGATACGCCGATCGGAGACCTGATCGCGCAGCCGCCCGGACCGCTGCGCGAGCGGCTCGACCAGCAGCTCCTGGGCAACGTCAGCGAGCCGCCGGGTCTCGCGCCTGTCGAGTTCAAGTGCCGCCGGCGTGATGGCTCCACGTTCGAGGCCGCGTGCGTTGCCACGCTCACCCACGTCGACGGCGCCACGCACCGGCTCGCCGTCATTACCGACGTCACCGAGCGCCGCGGACTCGAGCGAGAGATCCTGGAGATCGCCGGCCGCGAGCAGCTGCGTATCGGTTCCGACCTGCATGACGGATTGGGACAGGATCTGACGGGTGTTGCGTTGATGTTGCGCTCGGTCGTGGCACAGCTACGCAAGGAGAACTCGACGGCCCGTACGGACGTCGAGGACATCATCAGCCTCGTGAATGGCGCTATCGAAAGTACGCGCGCGATGGCTCGCGGTCTTGCGCCCGTGGGTGCCGATCGCGGCGGCCTCATCGCCGGCCTTCAGTCGATGGCGGTGAGGGGCATGGAACGATATGGTGTCCGCGCGCACTTCAATACTTCGCTCAAGGAGCCCCTGACGCTCGATGATGGTGCTGCGACGCACCTGTACCGCATTGCCCAGGAGGCTTTCACCAATGCGATACGCCATGGGCGCGTCACCCAAGTCACGATTGAGCTCGCCACGGCAGATGGCACATTGACCCTCAGCGTTCAGGACAACGGTAGGGGTTTCGATGAGCGAAACGCGAGCAACAACGGAATGGGAATGAAGCTGATGCGCTATCGCGCACAGATGCTGGGCGGAGACGTGGCAATTGCGAACAACAAGGGAGGCGGCGTCATCGTCCGCTGCACCTGCCCGCATCGCGCGCCCCTCGCCGGGGACAAGCTCCCGCGTGGCGGATTCCCGCTCAAGGACTGAGCAAGCCGATTAAATCGGGTCTAACTATAGTGGCGTATACCTATGTGGAAGCATTGACGCTCCGCAGTAACCGCGTCACGATTCATACCTAATAAATGGCCGTAGGGGAGCGAACATGACCGCAGCGATGGCCACGAAGCGCCAGATTCTCATCGTCGACGACCATCCGATCGTTCGGCAGGGGCTTCGGCGCATGTTCGAGGCCGAACCCGATCTCACGGTGTGCGGCGAAGCCGACAGCGAACCGGCCGCGCGCGAATCCATTCGTGCGCGCAAGCCCGACATCGTCGTCGTCGACCTGTCGCTCGAGCGAGGCGACGGCATAGAACTTGTTAGGCAGATGCACGCGGAGATGCCCGAGCTGCGCATGCTGGTCCTGTCGATGCACGACGAGACCATTTATGCGGAACGCCTGCTCGCCGCGGGCGCCATGGGCTACATCATGAAGCAGGCGGCGTCGGACCAGCTGCTCATCGCCGTGCGTCGTGTGCTCGATGGCCGTACGTATGTCAGCGAAACCGTACAGCGTTCGCTCGATCAGCGCGCCGGCGAGAGCCGTTCGGAGACCAACGATCCGGTCGCGCGCCTGTCGAACCGCGAAGTGCAGATCCTGAACATGATCGGCCGGGGCATGAGCTCGCGCGAGATCGCACAGGAGTTCACGCTGTCGGTGAAGACCATCGAATCCCACCGCCAGACCATCAAACATAAACTCGGCCTGGCCACCAACAGCCAGCTGCTCCAGTACGCCATGAAGTGGTTTTCGGGCGGTACCCAACGCAGCTGAAGAAGTGGTGCCGGGAGGGGGTTTCCGTGTTTCAGCGAACCGGCGACCCCTCTAGACCCGGCCCCGGCGCGCTGAAACACGGAAACCCCCTCCCGGCACCGTCCCCGCTGCCCGACACGACTCATTTCAAACCCATGACGTCTCGAAGCCCTCTAAGTTACGTACGAGGGAGAGACGCTTGGCAGATGGTTCAACAGCCCGGATGACCGTAGTCGATAAAGGCAAGGCCGACACGGTCGTCAGTTTTGACGACGCGCTCATCGAGCGCGCGCGCAAGGGCGATTCCCGAGCCTTCGAGCGTCTCTACCGCGATCACGTGGGTCGCGTGCACGGGCTTTGCCTGCGCATGACGCGCAACCCGGATCTCGCGGCCGACTGTGCCCAGGACGCCTTCATCAAGGCCTGGAAGGCACTGCCGAGATTCGAGGCGCGCAGCAGCTTCTCCACCTGGTTGCACCGTATCGCGGTGAATACCGTGCTCGAGAAGCGGCGTGGCCCCTCGAATGCGGAGATCGCGGTCGAGGACCCGACCGAATACGAGGAACCGGTGCTGAGCTTCGATACGCCGGTGGAAGAGGAAGAGCTGGAGGCGGCGGTCGAATCGCTGCCCCAGGGCGCCCGCGACGTGCTGGTGTTGTGTGGTGTCTATGGCTACGAACATTCGGAAGCCGCGTCGATGCTCGGCATCGCCGTGGGGACCTGCAAGGCGCAGCTGCATCGGGCTCGCGGCCTCCTGCGGGAGCGACTGGAACGAGGTGTGAGATGAGCAAGAAACGCGTGACCCGCATCGACGAGCTGGCCCAGAGCCTGCCGCCGCCGCGCGACCTCTGGCCCGCGATCTCGGCGGCCATCGAAGCCGACAAGGCGGCTGGCACCGCGGTCAGCGCCCCCCGGCGCTGGCTCCCGGCCGTCGGAATGGCTGCGGCCGTGGCGCTGGTCTCGCTCGGTGTCTTCATCGGTCGCAACATCACGCCGCCGCAGATCATCGCTGCGATTCCCGCCACGGGAGGTTCCGCGGATCTGATTCCCGCCAGCACCACCCGTGACGCGAATTATCGAAAGGAGCGCGAGGTGTTGCTGGCCGAAGTCGACAAGCGGCTCGCGGCGATGCCGGAGGACGAGCGCGCCAAGGTGGCGGCCAGCCTTCTGACGCTGCGCCGGGCGATCAGTGAAATCGAGGCGCAGCTCGGACACGATCCGGCCAACGCGCTGTTGCAAGAGTTGTTAGTGAGTTCCTGCCAGGAAGAAATGCGTGCGCTGACCGCGGTGCGCGACTCCGGCAGACAGGAGATCTGAGAAATGAGATTGAATACAAAACGTGCCGTCCTGTGGATTGCCAGCGCACTGCCGCTCGCGGCGCTCGCGGGCAGCGCCACCATCGACCGGAAGGTCGCGGCCACTCCCAACGGCGAAGTCGTGATCTCCAACGTGTCGGGGTCCGTTGACGTGCGTGGCTGGGATCGCAACGAAGTCCTGGTCGTCGGTGAACTCGGCAGCCGGGTCGAACGGCTCGATGTAGAAACAAACGGCGGACGCACCGTGGTCAAGGTGGTGTTGCCCCGGGGCAGCGGGCATGACTCGGAGGCGGATCTCACGATTTCGGTGCCGAAGAACAGTACCGTCGAAGTGTCGGCCGTCAGCGCCGATGTGTCCTCGCGCGGCGTGCTTGGCACCCAGCGCCTCAAGAGCGTCAGCGGCGAGATCACGGCCGACATCGCCGGCGATGAATCGGAACTGCGCTCCGTCAGCGGCGACGTAACCGTGCGCGGCACCGGCAAGCCGATTCGCCTGCGCGTGTCGTCGGTGAGCGGCAACCTGGATCTCACGAATACGGCCGGATCGCTCGACCTGGTCACGGTCAGCGGCGACGCGAGCGTGCAGGCGGGCGAATCCAGTGACGTACGTGGCCGCACCACGTCGGGCACGCTCGAAGTGCGCGGAAAGCTCACGCGCGACGGCCGCGTCGACGTCGAGGGTGTCAGCGGCGACATCATCCTGCGCCTGTCGGCGCCGGGCGGGCTGTCCACCGAGATCGAGTCCTTCAGCGGTGACATCAATGGCTGCCTGGCCGACAACGTGGAGCGGGTCAGCAAGTACGGGCCCGGCAAGCGCCTGAACATCCGGACCGTCGAGGCCGGCGCGCGCGTACGTGCGAAGACGCTGTCGGGCGACATCGACATCTGCGATCGCTGAACCCGCCACGCAACTGAAACCCGCGCGGTCGACATCGCTACAATGTCGGCCGCGTGCGTCCTCTCAAATGGGTTTCGCTGGGTCTCGGTGCGCTGGTCGCCCTCGTCGTACTCGGCGTGCTGGTGGTCGTCTGGCTGGTCGACCCCAACAGCTTCAAGTCTCAGATCGAAGGCGCGGTCCGTGATCGCACCGGCCGCGAGTTCACGCTGGTCGGCAACATCGAACTCGGCTTCTTTCCCTGGCTCAGCCTGAAGACTGGCGAAGGCCGGTTCGGCAGCCCGCCTGAATTCGGACCTGAGCCTCTGGTCACCTGGAAGAGCGCACGACTGGGCGTGAAGCTGTTTCCGCTTCTCGGTGGCGACGTCATCGCCGACCGCATCCAGCTGACTGGCGCTGACCTGCGCCTGGTCCGGCGCCCGGATGGCAGCGCGAACTGGCTGGGCCTGACCGGCTCCGAACCCGCGGATCCGAACGCCAGGCCCACGCGTCTCAATGTCGAGGGCCTCGAGATCGAAGACAGCCACGTCGTGTTCATCGACGAAGGCGTGCCGCGTCGCGTGGAGATCACGGGCTTCAACGTGAGTACGGACGAGATCGAGCCTGGCGTGCCGTTCACCGATACGGAAATCTCAGGCGTGCTGCACATGGAAGGCTTCGCCGCAGAAGGCGTGCCATTCCGGTTCGAGGTGCCCAAGGTCGTGCTGCCGGAAAACTTCGAGTCTCTCGATGTGGATCGTTACACCGTCGCGTTCGGTCGCTTTGAAGCGAAAGGCGGGATTCACGGTTCGCTTGGCGAGCACCCCAAGCTCTCGGGTGAAGTGGAGTCCAACCGCTTCGACCTTCGCGCACTACTCGGCGCCGTGGGAATCGACGCGCCCAAAACCACGGATCCGAAAGCGCTCGGCGATATCGGCTTCAGTGGCGCGTGGGCCTTTGACGACGGTGCGATACGACTCGATCCACTCACCTTCGATCTCGATGAAACCCATTTCACGGGTTCGTTCAGCCGGACAGCGGGAGACGCCGCGACCGGCGAGTTTTCGCTGTCGGGCTCTTCTATCGACATCGCGCGATACATTCCACCGAGCGACCCCGACAGCGAGCCCTTCGTGATGCCCACGGCCGAACTCAAGGCGCTGCGGTTTCGCGGAGAGATCCGGCTCGCGCATGCGACGCTCGACGACATCGACATGAAGGATGTGGTGCTCCGCCTGGTGCTCGACGATCAGGGATTGCGCAGCGTGCCTGCGCCCGATGCAGCGGCGGCGACGCCATGACGCGTGCGCGAGGGATCGCGCCACGCCTGCTTTCGTGGCACGCGAAAGAGGGCCGACACGACTTGCCGTGGCAGAAAGACCTTCGCAAGAAAGGCAGCGCCTATCGCGTGTGGGTCAGCGAAATCATGCTGCAGCAGACGCAGGTGTCCACGGTCATCCCGTACTTCGAGCGCTTCATGCAACGCTTTCCGGACGTGCGGACGCTGGCGGATGCGCCCGCGGATGAAGTGCTCCACCTGTGGACAGGCCTCGGCTACTACGCGCGTGCGCGCAACCTGCATCGCGCTGCGCAGGTAATCCGTGACGAACACGGTGGATTCTTTCCGACGGACATCGACGCGGTGATGGCGCTGCCCGGAATCGGCCGCTCGACGGCCGGCGCCATCCTGGCGATCTCCGCGGGCCTGCGGTATCCCATCCTCGATGGCAACGTGAAGCGCGTGCTCTCGCGCTTCCACGCCGTCGACGGGGCACCCGACGAAAACGCAACGGTCGAGCAGCTCTGGCGCCTGGCCGACGAGAACACGCCGCCGGATAACGTGGCCGTCTACACGCAGGCCATCATGGATCTGGGCGCCACGCTGTGTACGCGTTCGAACCCGCGATGCGATGAGTGTCCCATCGCCACCGATTGCCGCGCGCGCATCGAGGGCAGGCAGGGCGAACTGCCGGCCGCCAAACGCAAGCGAGCGGCGCGCAAGCAGAAACATGCCGTGATGCTCGTGGCACGGCGCGACGCCGAAGTATTGCTGGTGCAGCGCCCACCCAGCGGAATCTGGGGCGGACTGTGGTGCCTGCCCGAGTTCGTCGATCGAGCCGGGGCGGAACAATTTGCCACCCGGCTCGTGAACGCGAAGGTCGCGCGGGCGCCGTTGCCGGACATCGCGCACAGCTTCACGCACTTCGATCTCGTGATCACACCCGTCGTCGCGAAATGTCGCGGCGAAGCCAGCGTGCGCGACGGCACCGCGCTGTGGTATGACCTCACGCGGCCCGCGCGCGTCGGGCTGCCCGCGCCCATCAAGACCCTGCTCGGAACCTTGTTAGAGAGAAACGAATCATGACCCGGATGGTGAATTGCGTATTGCTGAAGAAAGAGGCGCCCGGTCTCGACCGGCCTACCTACCCGGGTGAGCTCGGCAAGCGGGTCTTCGAGAACGTCTCGAAGGAAGCGTGGCAGATGTGGGTGAAGCACCAGACGATGCTGATGAACGAATACCGCCTCACGCCGATCGAACCCGCGCATCGCAAGCGCCTGGAGTTCGAGATGGAGAAGTTCTTCTTCGGCGATGGATCGGAAAAGCCCGCCGAGTACGTCGCGCCCCGCTGATCGATCACCCGCCCGCGGGTTTCTGCGCCTGTTGCTCGGCCCGGGGTTCGGTGTCTTCGACGGACACCAGCCGCCACTTTCCGTCCTGCACTTCGAACACCTCGCGCTGCCA
>Ga0315910_10002030_pt1 | contig 18154 bp, 13 predicted proteins | sample EdamamesoilMG_FD_204470 | JGI IMG/M metagenome (GOLD analysis project Ga0315910, IMG submission 204470) | Garden soil microbial communities collected in Santa Monica, California, United States - Edamame soil | ecosystem: Environmental > Terrestrial > Soil > Garden | place: USA: California... | reverse complement strand
CTAAAAATATCTTGTCGTTGAAGTTAGCTCCGTATGAGAAACTCCACTGATACGTTGATCCTGCTGCGTCAACACGGTTCTGCTGATCGGATTCGATCGGAGCATCCGTGAAGTATTCATCTTCTGGCCCTGGTGGATCGAGAATTGACTGCGGGCCGATCAGGAAAGTATAGTATGCAAGTCCGGTAGGTGTGTTATACTGATAATCACCAGGATCAAACTGGGCATCAATGTCGCCATTGGCATCTTCCATAAAGTAGTCAACGATAGAATTTTCGTTATTTCTGCCGCTGTACAGCATCGCGCTGTTAAAATCATTTGTGCGGGTCATGCTGATGCCAAAGGAGCCTCCCAGAAATCCATCACCATTATCGCGGCCCATGTGGTGCACGTAACTGAGGCCCGGAATACTGAATTTTGAAAAGCTGTCTTTACTTGTGTTTCCTAAAAAAACTGAAGAGGTACTGTAGGATGTTAGCGCGGGCGAGATTGTAAATTCAGAGCGGTTAAACATGCCCAATCCGGCAGGGTTTGAGAGCGCGGAACTGTAATCGCCACCCAAGGCAATCTGTGCACCACCCATAGCTTGTATCCGTGCGCTGCCTCCGGGCTGTGTTCGGCTGAAAAGCAATGCCGATTCGGCATAACTCTGGGCCGAGACCTCGATGTTTAAGGACAAAAATGTAACAGTGAGGGATAGTAATCCCAAAAATTTTCTAGCCATAAAAATCCGGAGTTCTGTGTTTGCCAGACTTAGAAATTAATTACCTCTGGTTCTGCCACGGCTGCCACTGCTGGATGACGATCCGCTCGAAGAAGAGCTGCTGCTTCTGCCGCTATCGCCCGAAGAACTTCTGGAGGGCGAACTGAAAGAAGAAGATGATGATCCTGAAGACGATCCCGAATCAAAAGAAGACGATCTGCTTCGTGTTGTATTCGAGCTGTTGTTCCAGTTCCAATTATCGTTAGATGAAGTTGAAGAAGGTGAAGTAGTATTTCCAGAGGTTGTGCTGCTTCTCCACGAGCGATTGTAGTATTCATCTTGCCGGGTACGGCCTGTTGTTGTAGTTCTGGTGGTTGGAGCGCTTGTAGCAATCCTTCCACTTGGTGAAATAGTTCCGGATGAAGAACCCACTGTGGTGGTCCGGTTTCTTGATCCGGTTGTGTTTTCATCATGGTTGCCAGCAACTGTAGTTCTTCCGGAAGAACCTCTTTTGCCATAGGTTACCGTTCTTCCGCTACCCTCATAGTAGTTATTGTTAACAACCACTACGTTAGATCCGTAACCACCATAATAGCCATTGTAATAATTGTTATAGCCATACATGGGGCCCCAGTAGGAGTTCATGTAGGGATTTCCATAACCATAATTCATCCCCCAGCCGTAATTCCAGGAACTTCCTCCATAGTAACTGAAAGAATTAGACCATCCTGATTGAGCGTAGGGACTGCACCATGGGTTGCCCCAGCTATTATAAGCGTTTCCATAGTAAGGGCTATTCCAGGAGTTCATGGACGATCCATAATAATCGGAAGCGTACCAAGGACTATTATAGGCGTTGTTGAAATTATTGTTCCAGGTATTCAGGTCGCTGGCTGTCTGATATTTGTAGTTGCTAACAAAATAATCCTGGTTATCAGCGCTGGCCATTTGGGCGTTAGACCGGGCCGTGAATTCGGGGTTTACATTGCGTGCTGAATAGCTGTCGGTGGGGTTGATGTCTTCCGTTACGGATGATTCATTTTTCTTGACCGTTTTAGCGCTGGCATAGGAAACCTCGGTTGGCTTTTGTGCTCTCAACTTCGCACGGTCTTTGGAATTAAAATACATGTCATCATTTTCAATGGTCTGCCCAAAGGCAGTCAGGGTGAAAAGAGCAGAAGCAAAACTCAGCAGCACGACCTTGGTTTTCATATCTTTCATGGTTTTAATCCTTTCGTTAGATAACGGTTTCTAATCTCAAAAGTGTTTATAAAGCTACAAAAATTAGCCGGTTTTTATCCCGGTAAAATTATATTTGCCGTTCGTTTAGAAAAACAACAAGAATTATACCAGCATGGCCAAAGAAATACCTAGTCGCAGTGAAGATTACTCTTCGTGGTACAATGAATTAGTCAAGAAAGCCGATTTGGCAGAACACTCCGATGTGCGAGGCTGTATGGTTATAAAGCCCTATGGCTATAGCATTTGGGAAAAGATGCAGCAGGCGCTGGATAAAATGTTTAAAGACACGGGGCATACCAATGCGTATTTCCCGCTTTTTGTTCCGAAAAGTCTTTTTGAGGCGGAAGAGAAAAACGCTGAGGGTTTCGCCAAGGAGTGTGCCATCGTGACGCACTATCGCCTGAAGAGCGATCCGCAACACAAAGGAAAACTTATTGTTGACCCGGATGCTCAACTGGAAGAGGAACTTGTTGTTCGCCCTACCAGCGAGGCCATCATCTGGAGTACGTATAAAAAATGGATTCAATCCTACCGCGATCTGCCCATCCTGGTTAACCAGTGGGCCAATGTTGTTCGATGGGAAATGCGCACGCGTTTATTTCTCCGTACGGCCGAGTTTCTCTGGCAGGAAGGACACACCGCGCACGTAACCGAGAAAGAAGCTATTCAGGAAGCCGAGCAAATGCTGAACGTTTATGCTGAGTTTGCCGAAACCTTTATGGCACTTCCGGTAGTGAAGGGAATTAAATCGGAAGGGGAACGTTTTCCAGGTGCTATCGAAACCTATTGTATCGAAGCCATGATGCAGGATGGTAAAGCCCTGCAAGCCGGCACTTCACACTTTCTGGGACAAAATTTTGCCAAAGCATTTGATGTAAAGTTCACCAGTAAGGAAGGCAAGCTTGAATATGTATGGGGAACATCGTGGGGTGTGAGCACTCGCCTGATTGGTGCGTTGATTATGGCACACTCCGATGATGATGGATTGATCCTTCCTCCCAAACTGGCACCCATCCACGTGGTGATCGTTCCTATTTTTAAAACCGAAGAGGAGTTGGCTAAGATTTCTGCAAAGGCCCATGAAATTTCAAGTGCACTTCGCAAGCAAGGCTACACGGTGAAGTTTGACGATCGTGATACCTACAAGCCAGGGTTCAAGTTTGCCGAATGGGAATTGAAAGGTGTGCCAGTTCGTCTGGCCATCGGCCCGCGCGACATGGAAAATGGAACGGTTGAAGTAGCACGCAGAGACACAAAAGAAAAGCAGGTTATGAAACTGGATGAAGTAGCCAGCAACATTCCAGCATTGTTGGATAACATCCAGGAGAATATTTATCAGAAGGCGTTGACGTTCCGCACCGAAGTAACAACCAAGGTAGATACCTACGAAGAATTCAAACACGTACTGGATGGCAAAGGCGGTTTTGTGCTGGCCCACTGGGATGGTACACCCGAAACCGAAGCCGCTATTAAAGAAGAAACGAAGGCCACTATTCGTTGCATTCCGTTGGATGCACCTGAAGAATCGGGTACCTGTATTTTCTCGGGCAAGCCTTCTACGAAGCGCGTAATGTTTGCCCGCGCGTACTAGGTAGTTTTGAATGATTAACCTTTAGCTATTCACGGAAATAATGCGCACATTAGCAATCCGGTTAAAACGGAATACCTTATGTTGATGTGGATTATCATCGTCTCATTGTTGTTGATTGGTCTTGCGTTGATCGTAGTAGAACTTGTTTTTATACCGGGCACAACGGTAGTAGGCTTATTGGGATTGATCTTCAGCATTGCCGGAATTGTTATCAGCTACAACCACTTTGGCAGTACGGTTGGGTTTTATATTCTGATGGGTAATGTAGCGGTTACCCTGGGGGCCTTGTTTTATAGTTTTCGAAGCGGATCCTGGTCACGATTCTCCCTTAAAGAAACAATCGACAGCAAAGTAAATGAAGGTATGATTGCAGGCGTGAGTCTGGGCGATGAAGGGGTTACGGTATCGGTACTCCGCCCAATGGGAAAGGCTGAATTTAGCCGTGGAATTTTTGAAGTAAAGACCATTGGCGGCTATGTTGAAAATGGACAAAAAGTAAAGATTATTCATATCGATTCGAATCAAATTGTTGTAGAACCTCTTAACACTAATCAATAGTATTTTATGGAACCTCTGTATTTGTTGGTTTTGGCCTTTGGTGGAATTATCCTGTTTTTCATTTTCATGTATTTTGTGCCGGTTAACCTTTGGATTACCGCGCTCTTTTCTAATGTGAAGGTCGGTTTGTTTGACCTTGTTTTCATGCGTATCAGAAAGGTGCCACCACGCATTGTGGTAGATTCATTGATTACAGCAACAAAAGCGGGTCTGCAGTTAACGTCCAACGAACTGGAAACACATTACCTGGCGGGTGGAAATGTTCCCAATGTAATTCGCGCATTGATCTCGGCTGATAAAGCAAACATCAGCCTTTCATTCAAACAAGCTACGGCTATTGATCTTGCAGGTCGCGATGTTTTTCAGGCGGTTCAGATTTCGGTTAATCCCAAAGTAATTACTACTCCTAAAGTAGCCGCGGTAGCAGCCGATGGTATTCAGTTGATAGCCGTTGCCCGTGTTACGGTTCGGGCAAGCATTGCGCAGTTGGTAGGGGGTGCTGGTGAAGATACTATCCTGGCGCGTGTTGGTGAAGGCATTGTGTCTTCCATCGGTTCAGCGTCATCGCATAAAGAAGTATTAGAAAGCCCGGATAAAATTTCCAAACTCGTGTTGTCGCGCGGTCTGGATGCCGGCACTGCCTTTGAAATTCTTTCCATTGATATTGCCGATGTGGATGTAGGCGCAAACATTGGAGCGAAACTGCAGATCGATCAGGCTACAGCCGACTTGAAAGTAGCGGAAGCCAAAGCCGAAGAACGCAGAGCGATGGCTGTGGCGCTCGACCAGGAAATGAAAGCGAAAGCTACTGAGGCGCGCGCCAAAGTTATTGAAGCCGAAGCGGAAATTCCAAAAGCGATGGCATCTGCTTTTGTAAGTGGAAACCTGGGCGTAATGGATTATTACAAGATGCAGAACGTGCAGGCCGATACCGAAATGCGCCAGTCGATTTCAGGTTCAGGCAAAGGTGGTCAAACCAACACACCGAAAAAGGATTAGAAATTTCTAATTGAAATAAAAAAAGCAGAGGCGCATGATCATGCGCCTCTGCTTTTTTTATGCCTGTCATTCGTTGGTGCGGCCTTCATCATTTAATATCAACCCAACCGGATTTCTTCAACGCCATAAAATTCTTGTTGAAGGTGTCGTATTGAATATAATCATAAATCATCGGCACGGTGCTGATGCCTTGCAGCGTAACCACTCCATACTTTCCGTCACGTTCAACAATAGCATAACCGTTTCCGCAGTCTGTTAATTGGTGGTAGCGTGGTGTGATGATGACGTTGCCGGTGCGATCAGCCAGTCCGGATTGGCCGTTTTGTTTGATCAGGATATTTTGTGTTGTTAGTATTTTTATTTCTTCATATCGCGTGGGCAGTACCTGCTTGCCGTTCTTGTTGATCAAGCCTAAGTAGCCGTTTTGTTTTACCTGTGAAAATCCGTTTTCAAAATCAGACACGTGTTCATAGGCGGGCTGAATGGCGATTTTATCATCATGCCCGATGAAGCCCCAGCGGCCGCGGATTTTTATTGCAGCAAGTCCCTCGCTGAATTTTTGAATACCATCATACCGATTGGCAATCCGCAGTCTTCCTTGTGAATCGATAAAACCGAACTTGCCATTTTTTTGAATGCCACGCAGGTCTTCGCTTTCTTCAAAAATATTTTCGATCGGTTCCTCCGGATGCACCTGCCGGTCAACAATTCTTCCGTCCATATCAATTTTCCAAATGGTGCCGGAGGGCAGATGCTCCAGAAAATGATCGGCAAAAATTTCAAGGGTGTTGTCGGTAAAGTAAATCACATTTCCGCTCAGGGATTTGAGAAAGGTAGTTTTGGTGTGGTGTTCCAGGTAGCGTTCTTGCCCGATAAGTGTTAATGTGGCAGAACGTGGGGTGGCAATCCATTCTTCAGTAATGTTAATGATGCCATACTGCCCTTTGAATTTAACTACCACCAAGCCGTCTTTGGTTTGAAGCAGTGAGTCATACGTGCAGGGAATTACTTCAACACCCTGGGCATCAAGCGCGCCCCAGTATCCGCGATTTTTAACTGCAAAGTATTTTCCGTTGAACGCTTTCATGGCTTCGTAAGCGCGTGTTGATTTTTGATTTCCAAGACTGTCCAGCAGTAACCAATTATTTTTCCCCGATCGATGTGTATTGCCTAACACAGCATTTCGGTCGATAACAAGCGTATCGTAAATGGGTTGAATTAAAATTTTACCGGCTGAAGTAATCAATCCATTTTTGCCCTGACTGGTAAATACAGCGTTGTTGGAATGAAAGGGTCCAATAAAGGAAATGGATGTTTTCGAAACGAGATGCAGTTGGGCGTCACGAAGATCAACTTGTCCTGCAGTTTCTGTTTTTAACACGTTAACATCAATCGGTGTTATAGTGTCGGCACTTGTCTTCTGAATGAATTTATTCTGACCATCCAGAAAGATCCACTCGTCTACTTCCTTTGCTTTGATGATGCCATCGTCCTGAATAAGTATACTTCGGAATTTGGGTTCTACTTTTATCTGCCCTTCGCGATCAATCACTCCTTGTTGCCGGTTCTGATAAATCACCGCATAGTTTTTTCGAAATGATGAAAGACTATCGATCGTAAACCCGGTGATCTGTTTTCCGAGGTCAGTGAAGATGGCCATCTTGTTTTCAAAATTCTCCACGGCAAAACGCAAACTTCCGATTGAGCGAATGCCCCGGTATTGTTGCGGAATTAGCGTTTTGTTTTCGAGATCAATCAATCCATACTTATACTGATTACCAATGCGTGTAAAGACAATTGCCCGAAGCGACATCAGCTTTATGCCATCGTACTGAAACGGAATGATTTCTTTTCCGGAAGTATTGATACAGCCGGCAACCATGCGGAGCGAAAGATTTGATTTTTTCCGAACAATCAGCAGCGATCCTTCACCGGGAATAACTTCTTCGTATTCGGCTTTTGTTACCTTGTGATTGTTGATGTTGATCACACCCCATCGGTTGTTATGACGAAAACCGGTAACGTTATCAATCACCGAAAACCGACCATCGCTCCAGCCCAGGGCATCGTATTGGGCGGGGATTACCACCTGGCCCTGGCCGTTCTTTAACCCGACCTTGCCGTTCTCTTCAAATACATTAAAATTGTTGGCGGCCGAAAAAAATGTAATCAGCAATAAGCCCAAAAAACAACTCACCTTCTTCATCTGCTGTAAAGTTACGAGGCTGCATGAATTCCTGAGAATTTTTATGAACTTTGTGCCCCAATCGTGAGTTAAGTGTTATTTGTTAATCGGCTTTAACGCATGCCATCACGGTAACGAATAGTAACGAAAAGAGAGAATAGCGAACTATGTACATTGAGCAACTATATACAAACTGCCTGGCGGAAGCGGCATACTACATTGAATCAGCAGGCGAGGCAGCCATTATCGATCCCCTTCGCGAAACAGAACCCTACCTGGAATTGGCCGAACGGAGAGGAACGAAGATTAAATACGTTTTTGAAACACACTTTCACGCTGACTTTGTTTCTGGCCATTTGGATTTGTCAAGAAAAGTGGGGGCACCAATTGTGTACGGTCCGGAGGCTACTACAGCGTATGCCGTTTACAATGCCACCGATGGCGAAGTATTTACGCTAGGCAAAGTAAAAATCAAAGTACTGCATACACCGGGTCATACTCCGGAATCATCGTGCTACTTGTTGATCGATGAACATGGAAAAGAGCATGCACTTTTTTCGGGTGATACCTTGTTTGTAGGCGATGTTGGTCGCCCGGATTTATTGGATGGAGTGCTAAGCAGCGAAGCATTGGCCAGCATGATGTACGACTCGCTGAATAAAAAAATAAAAACACTTCCGGATGATGTGATCGTCTATCCGGCACACGGACCAGGTTCGGCCTGCGGAAAGAACATTGGTAAAGAGACCTTTTCAACGATCGGTGAGCAAAAGAAATTTAATTATGCTCTCAAAGACATGAACCGCGAGGAATTTATCGCGAAAGTAACCGATGGAATACAGCCACCTCCTCAGTACTTCTTTGAAGATGCCCGGATTAACAAACAAGGATACGAACCGATTGAAGAAGTAATTCGCGAAAACACAAAACCGCTTTCGCTGCTTGATTTCAAAACCAGTGTAAGCGAAGGAGCAATTATTCTGGATACACGAAAGGCCGATGACTTTGAAAAGGGTTTTGTACCAGGCTCCATCAACATCGGCCTGAATGGCCAGTTCGCTGTTTGGGTAGGCACGCTGATAGACATTCGAAAGAACCTTGTGCTGGTAACGGAACCTGGACAGGAGGAAGAAACGGTGCTGCGTCTTGCGCGCGTTGGCTATGAAAAAGTGTTAGGTTATTTGGCCAAGGGTGTAAACAGTTGGGATGAAAACCTTGAAACGGTTACGTCACGAACTGCTGCGGAAATGCAAGCGGAGATGCGCAACGGTGCAGAAGTATTGGATGTTCGCAAGCCGGGCGAGTGGAATGTTAGTCATGTTAAGGATGCAACATTTCTACCGCTGTCAGACTTTCCAGGAAACCTGAAAGATCTTGATCGTAATAAATCCTACATCGTTCATTGTGGTGGAGGTTACCGTTCGATGACAGCCATTTCGCTGATGAAAAATCATGGCTTTAAAAATCTTATCAACATCTACGGAGGTTTTGGAGCTATGCAACATGCCGGGTTGGAGATTGTTACCGAAGCGGTAGCTGTCTAGCGGATAAGCTGATGAATTTTTCTTCCCCAGAACTCCTGACGACAGACAGCTTTCGCAGGCATGCGCTGATTAAATCTGCGATGATCAGCGTGATCTGCAGGAAACTTTTTATAACGCAACAACCTTCCGCTTCACATTCTCATGAAACTCGGTGATGGCTTTGGTGTGCAGGCGTGGGTATAAAATTTTATCACGAAAAGGAGAGTCACTTTTGTACAGCGTCTCGTGAATTATTTCCGAATACCCTTCTTTGGTGGGATGAATCTGGATGTGTTGTGTGCCGGCCGATTTGCCATGCTCCATGTAGGTGGTTCTGAAAAATCTTTCTACCTCATTTACCTCCGTTACTTCATGGGCCACGGCTAATGAAAGTAATCCATAGATATTCAGGTGAAGAAAAATAATCTGCCCTTTCTCCATACCTGAGTAGTGATCTTCGGTGTAGGTAATTTTATTTTCCTGTCGTGAGTATTGCATGCCGAACGAAACCATGCTGCCATTCCAGGCATCTTTGGGTGCAATGTTTTTGTACATGCTCCACACCAAGTCACAATTTTGTTTGATCAGAAATTTCTTGACGTGCTTGCGAAGGGCTACGTTGTTGTTGGCTGGCTTCAGATTTTTGAAATCCTTCAGTTTGAGAAGGCCATTCTCAGCCATGTATCGTTTTACTTGTTTCTGCCGGATGCGGGTGAAATCAACGTCCATAGTAATAGTTCGGTTAGGTCAAAATTACGTGACCTGTTCGCATAGGAGGTTTAGGGAGTCAAAGGTAACGCATTCAGGTTCGGAATGCAATCCGGCATAACTTGATGTTGGTCACTACTCTAGTTTCTTATGAAAATACATTTCGTGCTGCGGTAGTAATTCGGGGTGGGCGATTTTTACCAGGTCTTTCAGAATAATATCCGGGCGAAGGTAGCCAAGCTCCAGGTATTCGCTTCCGCCCCTGGCACCTTTGCGTGCATCAGAAGAGTACACGCGTTTGTTATTGAATGGCGCGAATTTGGTGTAGCGATGATCAGTCGCTCCAATTTCAGCTAAGGTTGCGTACGAGCCGGTGCCAATCCAAAGGTCGGCCTGATGGGCCTTTTCATAAACCGATTCGAAACTCAATTCAAGGTATCCGCTGGACGTGTCATGGCCCCAGAGGTAGTGACATCCGGCATCATTTAAAAGTTTCGAACCATTGTTTTCTCCACCTGGCATAAACCAGGTGTCGCCATACACAATGCCACATACAACGGTAGGTCTTGTGGTTTCTGTCGCGGCAAGGGCTTTTGTTTCGAGGTAATTCTTTTCGATAACCTGAAAGACCGAGTCGGCTTCTTTTTCTTTATTGAAGAACAGCGCCATAAATTTTATCCATTCGGCCCGACCCAACGGATGCTTTTCAAGGTACTCGGCATTCATCACTACGGGGACTCCGAGTTCTTCAATCTTCTTAAACTGTCCATAGTCAGCACTCATGGTGTAACCCATCACCAGGTCTGGTTTCAACATGGCGAGACGTTCGAGGTTAAGTCCCTTGTCGACACCAAGTTCTTGTACATTACCGGCATCAATGAACGACCGGGTTTTAATGGAGCTGATATAATCCGTTGATGGGAATCCAACAAGTTTATCACTTTCATCAAGGTAATCGAGCAACGGAATGTGTGTTGTTGAAGTACAAACAATAGAATTCAACGGTATGCGAATAACGTTGACGTTCGCAGCATGTTCGGGTACTGGCTCGCCTTTGGGCACGAGCAGGTATTGGTAGCCTGACGTAGCACCCTGATACGGATGGGTAATTTCAACCCGCTTGGTGTTACCCACATACTTTACTGTAAATCCTTCTGCGTAGGATAGCGTTGTAAGCGATGGTTGCGTGTGTTCGGTTAGTGTTTCAGTTTTCTTTTGAGCGCATCCGATAAGGGCGGTACAAAAAATGAGAAGGATTAACTGTTTCATGTTTGCAATACTAAGAAATTAATTAAGTTCGCAGCGGATTCGCGGTTCCTCTGCTCCCGATCAATGGGGTCAGAAGATTAAAAGGGAATGCCGGTGCGATGCAAATCAATTCCGGAGCTGTCCCCGCAACTGTAATCCCGTCCCGATGTTATCGGGATCAGCTTTCGTGCTACAACACCATTGTTCTGAAAAAATTCGGAGTGAGAAGGTAAACGAAAGTCGGGAGAGCCAGGAGACCTGCCTGCTAAAATCCAATGTAAACATTCAGAGCTTTCGGGTGAAAGGCAATGAGTAATGCGGGACGTACGCTCGCAGTATTCACATTTTTCTTCCAAGGCTCATAGTATTCATCTATTAACAACAATGCTATGAGAGCGAAATTTGTTTTGGTCGTGATCGGCCAACTTACCATCAACCTGGCTTTTGCACAGGATTCATTAAAAACGAAAACACTTTCTGAGGTGGTCGTAACGGGTACACGCTATGAAGTACCGGTTGAAAAATCAGGAAAAACAATCACAAAAATTTCCAGTAAGGAGTTGGAGCAGCAAGCCGGGCGGTCGGTGGCGGATGTATTAAACACGGTGCCCAACCTTCAGATCGATGGTGTTTCGGGAACACCCGGAACCAATTTAGGATACTATGCACGTGGATCACGAAACAGACAAAGTGTGATTCTGGTTGATGGCATTCCCATGGTTGATCCATCGGGCATCAGCCCGGAGTATGACCTGCGCCTGTTGTCGCTAAACCAGGTTGATAACATTGAAGTAATGCGCGGAGGGTTGAGCACCTTGTATGGTTCCGGAGCTGCGGCCTCCGTAATAAACATTGCCTTGAAGAAACCAACCGTTGATGGCGTACATGGTGTGTTCGATATCAACGCTGGCTCATTCAAGAGCTTCGCCCAAAACGTTACCTTCTCCGGTAAGGAAAAAAAAATCTACTATACGGTGCTGGCGAACAACACACGTTCAGAAGGTTTTTCATCGGCTGATGATGAGAACGCGGCCACTACGTTCGACAAGGATGGATTCAGCCGCCAAAATGGATTAGTGAAAATAGGATTCACACCTACTTCAAAAATTGACCTGCAACTTTTTGGAGGACTCGATAAATTCAAAGCCGACTACGATGATGGCGCGTACATGGATGCTGACAATCAGCAACTATCTGAACAATGGCGTGCCGGATTCAAGGGCAGTGTGCTGCACAACCGCGGTCAGTTTCAATTAACCGCCCAGCAAACCTGGCTTGATAAAGAGTTTAAAAGTTCCTTTCCATCGCACTACACCGGCCGCACTACCTTTGTTGAAGCGTCTGAAAACATTCAACTTTCTTCCATCATTACCCTGGTGGGCGGTGTAAGCCTGCAGCGACTTTCGTACGAGGAGAAATCAACAGATGAAACGCATTTTGGTATTGTGGATCCATACGCTTCAGTAGTGTTCGATTTGCCAATCGGGCTCAATGTTCAGGCTGGTGCACGCGTGAATAACCACAGCGAATACGGAAGCCACTTAATTTATAATGTCAATCCATCGTATCTGATTTCACTAAATGAGTCGTTCAAAATAAAAGTATTGGGTTCACTCTCAACATCATTTGTTACGCCTTCCTTGTATCAATTGTTTTCATCGTATGGCAATGAAGACCTGCAGCCGGAAGAAGCCCTGAATGTGGAGGGAGGATCGACACTTTATATAAAGAATTTTCAGATTAGCCTGGTGTACTTCGATCGGAATGAAACGGATGCTATCGGATTCCGATCGTTGTACGATGATGAAGGTAATTGGATTGGGGGCGAATACTATAACCTGAACAGCGAGCGCAAGGTTAAAGGTTTTGAAGCGGAGGCGCGTTACGCGTTTAACGATCGTTTTAGTCTTAGCGGCAGTTATTCGTATGCCACTACAAAGGACATGACAACATTTTATCGTATTCCAAAAAATAAAATCGGTGTAGCGGCTCAGTCTGCGTTGTGGAGGGGTAGTAATGTTTCTGTTCGTTATCAGTTTACCGGAGAGCGTCAGGATATGGACTACGCTGTTTTTGAAGAAGTAACGATGGACAGCTATCAGTTGGTGGATGTAGTGCTTTCGCAGAACTTGTTTAACGATGACCTTGTTGTGTATGGATCGGTAAATAATATTCTGGGAGAAGAGTATGTTTGGGCTCCTGGTTTTAGCTCCATGCCCAGAAACTTTACAGCAGGCGTGAAATTTAAATTTTAAAATGGACAAGACGGACGAGAAGGATAACAGCAATCAGTCAGACTACTACATGGAGAATGGATTTGTAGTGTTTACCGCAGCTTTTCTTTTGAAGCGCGGATACTGCTGCAAGCGTGGTTGTCGGCATTGTCCGTATCCTAAGTCCTCGGGCAATCGTTCAGAACATTCGAAACCGAATAGCGAGGGAAAGGATTAGCAGGTAAACTTTCGAAACGATTGATGACACCCAAAAAGAAAGTAAGCATAAGCTGGAGCGGAGGTAAAGACTCCGCTTTTGCGCTTTATAGAATTCTGCTCTCGGGCGAGTATGAAATTGTTAGTCTGCATACCGTCTTTAACGAGGAGACAAAACGTGTAGGCCTGCACGGTGTGCACGAAGGAATGATCGAGCAACAAGCCGCACAATTGGATATTCCGCTGAAGAAGTTATACCTGCCAGGCTCAGAAGACCACGATGCTTATAGTGCATTGATGAAATCATTTTATCGTCAATGTGCGCATGAGCAGCTCGAGGGCATTGTGTTTGGCGACATTTTCTTAGAAGACTTGAGGAAGTATCGGGAAGAGTTGCTTCAGGAATCTGGTCTCGATGCGATTTTTCCATTGTGGGGGTTGAATACGGCTGTGTTGGTGGATGATTTTATTAACACCGGTTTCAAAACAATACTTTGTTCAGCTGATGCAGCGTATTTTAATCAGGAAGATTTGGGTAAGGTAATGGATTATAAATTCGTTCTCGAACTTTCGCATGGCGTTGATCCGTGCGGAGAGAATGGAGAGTTTCATACGTTTGTGTACGATGGCCCAATGTTTAAACGACCGATTGAGTTTCGCTTGCGTAATGTAGTGTTAAAGGAATATTCCTATCAGAAAAGAAACGAAGATGGCAGTATTCAAAAACTTCAATCGGCCTTTTGGTTTCAGGACTTTGTTGCGTTTAGTGTTTTGTGATAGGCTTGCAGCAGTTGGTGTGCGGCAGCATACGGTGAAATTTTTTGGAGCGAAACCTCGTTGCTCAGGTCGGTTTGCATTTTTACCAGCGTTGCTGAATTTTTGAAATCAGATTTTATCAACTGATCGAAGTAGTCGTTGAACCAGCCGATACTTTGCTGTTCGCGATTTGTTTTAAAGAATCCGTTTAAAGTAGTTAGCTGTGTGTAGTCTGTTATTGTTTTCCAGATTTCATCGAGGCCGGTACGTTCTAGTGCTGAACAGGTTACTACTTTCGGTGTCCATCCTGAAATGGCAGGCGGACTAAGATGAAGCGCATGACGATATTCGGCTTGTGCTTCGGTAGCGTGTAAAACATTGTCGCCATCGGCCTTGGTAATCACCAACGCATCGGCCATTTCCATAATACCTTTCTTGATACCTTGCAGTTCATCGCCTGCACCGGCCAGTAGCAGCAGCAGGAAAAAATCAACCATATTTTTTACCGCTACTTCCGATTGACCAACACCAACGGTTTCTATCAGAATCACCTCATAGCCGGCCGCCTCACACAGCAGCATGGCCTCGCGAGTTTTGTTGGCAACACCACCCAGCGCGTTGCCCGAGGCTGAAGGGCGGATAAAGGCAAGCGGGTTTTTCGAAAGTTCCTCCATCCGTGTTTTGTCACCCAGTATGCTTCCTTTGGTAAGTTGACTGGACGGATCGATGGTGAGTACGGCAATTTTTTTTCCTGCACGGGTTAACAGGTTGCCGAACGATTCAATAAATGTACTCTTGCCAACCCCGGGTACACCCGTTATGCCGATGCGAATAGAATGGCCTGACTGATTGATGATGCTGTTAAGTAAAGCAGACGCCAGTTCCTGATCGGCACGTAGGGAACTTTCAACAAGCGTAATTGCCTGCCCTAATACGATGCGATCACCTTTCAAAATGCCTTCGGTGAATTGTTCGCGCGTAAGTCTGGGTTTTACAGGAGGGTTCACCATTGTAGCATAGTAGGAATAAGACTCTAATTTTCTAAATTTACTTGATACATCTGTACCTCCATGAAAAAATTTTGGATTGATTCTGTCATCGCTACGTTCTTTGTTTTCCTTGTTCTGTTCGCTATTGTTAAAGTATCACGTTTCAGTCTTTTTAATGTATTCGATCCGTTGGGGAAAGCGTTGAGTGATATGGAGATTACAGATATAACATTTTCTAATCTTCGCGTTAAAGTTCCCCCGGTTGATGAGAACATCACGATTGTGAACATCGGGAATTTGACACGGGCGGAGTTGGCTCAGCAAATCAGGGCGGTTAGTCAATTCAAACCCAAAGCCATTGGTGTGGATATTTTTTTCGATTGTCCTTTTTGTTTTGATGGGAAGGTTGACTCGATTTGCTGCCCCCTGGCTTACGATACACTCAGTAACATGATGTTGAATAATGCTATTGAAGAGGCAGGTAATGTGGTGCTTGTAACGAAACTTCTTCAAACCGATTCGCTCGTAAAAAAGTATGGCGATACTGATAAGTATGATTCCCTAAGACGTACCGATGAATTTATTCGGGGAACTGCCTACGAAGGTTTCGCCAGTCTGGAAACCGAAGCTGAGCATCAGGAGGATTTGAAAACCTGCAGACGGTTCAATCCAAAAATGATAATGGAAAATGGCGATACAGCGCTGGCGTTCTCTGTAAAAATTGCCATGCTGTACGATTCAATGAAAGCGAAACGATTTCTTGCCCGTGAGAAGCAATCCGAGGTGATTAACTATCGGGGCAATGTTCCCGATCCTTACAAAGCATCAGCGCCAGAGTTTGGTAATCGATACACTTACCTGGATTGGTATCAACCATTTGATACCACATCCTTTCTTCCCAGCATCATAAAAGACAGAATTGTTTTGTTCGGTTTTATGGGCGCCAATATGGAGGATACTTCATGGGATGATAAGTTTGTGACGCCATTAAATAAACAGTATGCAGGAAAGACCAGACCCGATATGTATGGTGTAGTAGTTCATGCCAACATTATATCCATGATTTTGGATGAAGATTATATTGATGAACTGCTGCCCTGGCAAGAATTCGTAATCGCTGGGCTAGTCTGTATGTTGAATGTTATGTTGTTCACATACATCACCAAAAAAATACCGTTATGGTTTGACGGACTCAGTATTATTCTCCAGTTGGTTCAATTTTTAGTCTGCACCTTCTTAATGATCTATGCTATGTACTGGTTTAATTTCAAGCTTAACCTCACCTATACGCTTGCTGCCTTAGCGTTAGTTGGCACATGCTTTGAGTTGTATCAGGGCGTTGTAAAGAATGCTATTGAAGTGTTGAGAAATAGTAAATGGTTTACCAAGAAGGATAAGGAAGTATTAATGCCATAACCGCTTAAAAAATGCTATTTTTGATTGTTTTTGATTGATATAGCATACAAAAAAGCCGATCAGACAAACCCGAAACCCAAGAAATTCAATTTTACGAAGATGAAAAGTATAAAAAAGTTAACCCTGTTGTCGATGGTGTTGGCCTTTGCCCTTGCAGCGCGTGCTCAGGATTACGCGTTTAAAGTACTGGCTAATAAGGGAGCAAACGAAGTTAAATCAGGTGAGGCCTGGCAGCCTATCAAGACGGGGGCTACACTTCAACTGAGTGATGAAATAAAGCTTTCCGAAAATGCTTACATCGGGCTGGTTCATAAAACAGGCAAGCCCCTTGAACTTAAGGCACCGGGAAGTATAAAGGTGGCCGATCTTGCCTCCAGGGTTAGTGGAGGAACAAGCGTATTAAACAAGTACACCGATTTTATCTTAAGCAGCAACTCAGCTGAAGCCAAGAAGAACAAGTTAAGCGCTACAGGAGCCGTGCAGCGTGGTGAGTCTAACGACATTCAGATTATGCTTCCGGAAAACCAACATTCGGGTATTTATAACTCGGCAGCCGTTATCTCCTGGGAAAGTCACAAAGCCGAAGGTCCTTACATCGTAACAATCAACAATATGTTTGGTGAGGAACTTGCCCAGATCGAAACACCGGAAACGCAACTTCAGGTTGAGTTAACCGATCCGAAGTTTGCTGGCGAGAACGCTATTCTTGTTTCAGTTTTTTCAAAAGCGGATCCAAGCAAAAAGTCAGCTGAAAAATTGATCAAGAAATTGTCACCGGCAGAAAAAGAAAGAGTGAAGGTATCGCTTGGTGAAATTATGGGTGAGGTGTCAGAACAAACCGCACTTAATAAATTTATTCTTGCCGGCTTTTACGAAGAGAATCACTTGTTTATCGATGCTGTTGCAGCATACGAAGAAGCAATCAAACTGGCGCCAGAAGTGCCATCGTACAAAGAAGCGTATGACGATTTTTTGATTCGTCATGGTATGAAGCGATAGAATGCAATTGAATAGAAAAGACTTTCGAAGCCGCCATCATTATGGTGGCTTCGTCCGTTATACTATTCCAGTAGATTAACTTAATTTTGATAAAGAACCCTTAAAATTTAGATCGTCATGAAAATTAAAAAGTTGGCTCTCGTAGTGCTGCTGCTCGGCTTTGTCGGCTTGGCATCAGCCCAGGATTATGCCTTTCGCGTTCTGGTAAACAAAGGCAAGAGTGAAGTAAATGCCGGAGGTCATTGGCAGTTAATCAAAGTAGGTCAAAACCTCAAGAAAGATGATGAACTGAAAGTCACCGAAAATTCCTACATCGGTCTGGCACACGTAACCGGAAAAACGCTGGAGGTTAAGGAGCCGGGCAAATACAAAGTAGCGGATTTAGCGAGCAGGATTAAAGGCGGGTCGAGTGTACTGACCAAGTACACCGATTTTGTAATCAGTTCGAATACGTCTGGTAAGAAGAATAATCTGGCTGCTACCGGAGCCGTTACGCGCACAGTTCATGGCAATGCCATTCAATTGTATCTTCCGGCAAACCAGAGCAATACTATCTATAATGAGGTTATCCTGATAAACTGGGATGCTAAAACACCGGGTCCTTATGTGGTAAAGTTTAACAGTTTGTTTGAAGATGAACTGGCCGTGGTAGAAACTACTGAAAACAGTATTAAAGTAGATTTGGCTGACCGGAATTTTGCCAATGAGGATAATATTCAAGTAACGGTTTTTGAAAAAGCAGATCCTACAAAGGTATCGGCCAAGGGAACGTTAAAACGGTTGTCGAAGGCTGACAAGGCAAGAATTG
>Ga0315910_10002029_pt1 | contig 18160 bp, 14 predicted proteins | sample EdamamesoilMG_FD_204470 | JGI IMG/M metagenome (GOLD analysis project Ga0315910, IMG submission 204470) | Garden soil microbial communities collected in Santa Monica, California, United States - Edamame soil | ecosystem: Environmental > Terrestrial > Soil > Garden | place: USA: California... | reverse complement strand
CTGGCGTTGCAAATATTGGCAATGATCGAAACTGGTGTGGTCATCCGGTTGCCCAATCAAACTGGTATGCCTTTGGCAGGCTGGCATGGGATCCGGGATTTTCATCACAGACGATAGCAGAAGAATGGGTCCGCATGACCTTTTCAAATGACCTTACAGTTGTACAGCCAATGGTTACCATGATGATGGCGTCCCGTGAAACAGTTGTAAATTATATGACACCCCTTGGCCTTCATCATATTATGGGGTATAATCATCATTACGGCCCGGCGCCCTGGATCAGAGATAAACCTCGCGCGGACTGGACCTCCGTATATTATCATCGGGCGGATAAGGATGCCGTTGGATTCGACAGGACTTCCACGGGTAGCAACGCGCTTTCACAGTATACCGATGAAGTCCGCCAGCAGTTCGAAAAGGCCGGGAGTTGCCCCGAAGAATTCCTGCTTTGGTTCCACCATGTGCGATGGGATTATACAATGAAGTCAGGCCGCACACTCTGGGATGAGCTTTGTTACCGTTATTACGATGGGGCCGAAGCCGTGAAGGGAATGCAACGTTCCTGGGAAACGCTGGCAAGAAAAGTGGATCAGGATCGGTTTGAGCAAATCAAGATGTTGCTGGCTATACAATACAACGAAGCGGTGTGGTGGCGTAATGCCTGTGTTTTATACTTTCAGACTTTCTCCGGGAAGCAAATCCCTGCAGGGTTGGAGCGCCCCGATAAAACCCTGGAGTATTACCAGAGCCTGGAGTTTCCATTTGCCCCCGGTATCCGACCCAGGTGGTAGTAATAAGTGGCTCAATGCCCTCCTGATGGTTGGCAGGTTATACCCAACACCCAACGAGGATCTGTACGAATCGTTACGCACCAATTCAACATGGGGATCTGTTATATTTTTTCTGGCGCGGCCAGATATGTCGCCCCGATGGGGCTGGAATGTAACACATGAAATTGTTATTACCCTTGACCATTGAGAATTGAACATTGTGTATTGAACATTTTGTTTCGGTCTGGAGTGGATGATTGTCCCTAACACCAAACTCATTAAGAGTAAACTAATTAAACTAATCCTTTGCGATCCATAGCGCCTTAGCGCCTCTGTGTGAACACACCCTGGCCCAACTCCGGCACCCGTTAGAATCCTTGCGATTTAGTCAAACAGCATCGTTCCGTATCGTTTATAATCATGAAAGTTTGTCTCAACCGGTTGCCACGTCCATGAAGTTGACCCTTCATCATAGTCGATCCGGTAGAGGTTAACGCGCCATTCCATACCTTTTTTTGGAGGAACATTCTTAAGCGGCTTAAGTAACGCGTAGGGTATAAAAAACTCTGCCACCCAGGATATCGTATTCCCCATTTCATCTTTTAAAATTTTTGTAGCATGCCTTGTTTTACGTTCACCGGTATAGTGCCAGGGCTTCCACCCGAAAAAGTCACCTTCAAAGTTCGGTACCAGAATAACAAGTTCGTGGTTAAGTGGTGATAGTTCATATTCAAAGTAGAGCGGGGTGGACTCGTCGGTCCAGAAAAAAATTTCAACGACATCCTCTTTGTATAAGTCAGCAAAATCTTCCGTCAGGGTGGCCGTAATTTTTTTGTCCGTGCACGAAACGATACCGTAAATTCCAGTCTCCGAATATAATAGCTTCGCTTGAGTCGGGTAGTCGAGGCTTCCTTTCCGTTTGGTCAGGGGGAACCATTGCGCGGTTTTCCATTCGGCTTCGCGACCATCACCTTTTAGTTCAAAGTCTGGAGTTTGTTTTATCTTCCATACGGCAGCTTTTCCGGTTGGCTGTTGCGCCTGAACGAATGCCGATCCGCAAAGCAGGGCACTGGCAAGCAGAATGGAGTGTACAAGAGTAAATGATGGATAATTAAGTTTACTTTTCATAAAGCGTAGTCGTTCTTATCAAAGTTACCCGATTTTATGTGTAAAGTCAGCGGGAACAGCAAGCAATGAGAGTTCCTGTGCGTGTGTGATTTAATTATCGGATACTTTCCGTTGTAGTCGTAGTACTTTTGGTCGGAAAACCATATTTTCAACTTGATATAGTTAAAAGTTTATTCCTATGAAACGATATTTTGTTCTTGCCTTCTTAATATGCCTGACTTTTATTACCCAGGCACAAACCAGTCCCATCCGTGTCATAATGATTGGTGCTCACCCGGACGATTGTGACCAGGATGGAGGAGGCACTGCCATCCTATTATCTAAGTTGGGGTATGCAGTTAAATTTGTGTCTGTCACTAATGGAGATGCGGGGCATCAGGAAATCGGTGGTGGTATGTTGGCTAAACGCCGCTTGGCGGAAGCAAAAGAAGCAGGCAAACGATTTGGAGTTGAATACGACGTGCTGGACAATCACGACGGTGAATTGATTCCCTCATTGGATGTACGACTCCAGGTTATCCGGAAGATCCGGGAATGGAATGCGGATATTGTTATCGCACCCAGACCAAACGACTATCACCCGGACCACCGGTACACCGGAGTGCTCGTACAGGATGCTGCGTATATGGTAGCCGTTCCAAATGTTGTACCACATGTACCGCCCTTAAAAAAGAATCCGGTCTTTTTATACTTTCAGGATTTTTTTCAGCGACCTAATCCGTTCAGACCCGACATCGCCGTTGACATCAGTGCGGTGTTTCTGCAGAAAATTCATGCACTGGATGCGCATGAATCACAGGTATATGAATGGCTTCCCTGGATTGGTGGATACCTGGATCAGGTTCCAAAGGAAATTGCCAAGCGCGAACAGTGGCTGGCAACTAACCGCACGATCAGAATCACGCCGGAGGTGCGAACTTCACTTGAAAAATGGTACGGTAAGGAACATGCAGCGCAGGTACAACATGCCGAAGGGTTCGAAATTTGTGAGTACGGAAATCAGCCGTCTGAAGCAGATATCAGGAAGATGTTTCCCATGCTAAAGAAAAAGTAGGAATCCTTTATGGCAGTTGGAAACGTCACCCCAGAGGCATAGGCTAGTAGAATGCCTCAATGCCAAAGACTTCTTTAAAGTAGTCCTCCAGGGAGACCGTTTTTGTTTTTTCAAAATTGGACTCTTCCACCGTAATCCAGTAGTGTTCTGAATCTTTTGCCTGGGTGATGATATAGGTTGTATCACCCGAATAGGCTTTTATTAATCTCGCCCCTTCTTTGAAATGCATGAGGGTTTCTTCCAGAAGGTTAAGCGATTTTTCCATGGTGATGTAAAGTAACAGATTGCAGCGCAGATGTTCATGTTACCCGGTTTAAAAAACGACATAAAAGGAACAGCGAACTTAACACTGCCATTTTAAACGAAGGTATTACCTCGACTGTCCTAAACTAAATGCCTTTTGGCTGGAGGGTTTACTTTTTCTGTTGTCCGGGAGCGTAGGGCTTTGCGGATTGACTTCCTGTAGCCTTTTTCATTTGACCAGGCGGTACCCTCTGAGAATTACCTTCGACTACGACAGTCTTGCAGGAGACGACAAAAAACAGAATGACTACGAAACAGGTTGACCTGAATAGAACTTTTTTCATTTTTTTTCAATGGGTTAAGAACCGAAATGCTGCTTCCGGAACATAAATGTTTCGGAAGCAGCCGGTATTTAATCTACTATTTAATAGGAAGCTCAATAGTGCCTGCCGATGTGATTTCACCAAGACTAACGGCGATACTTTCCTTATTAACTTTTTGATAGCCGGAGAGATCTCCTGGGTCGCATGAAACAGTGTAGACACCTGCTGGAAGTCCCCCGATAAAGAAATCTTCTACTCCAGCCTGGGCATAAGTTGTTCCCAGTGTGTCCTGTCCGGAAATTGCAAAGACAGCAACATTAAGCTCACCGGGTATCACTTTTCCTTCTATCGCACCGTCTTGCGCTTCTGATACCACTTTCATGTGAGGCTTAAGAATGAATTTTCCGTTTCCGGTTGTTACGATTGACTTTGCTGCATCAAAATCGATGAGGATTGCATACGTAATTCCTGGTACGAGTTCAGCATTGAGCTGTAGTTTTAAGCCGGATTGTTGAGCACTGGGAGTTTCCAGTGGATGACTCTGTTCGTCTATTTCTACAGAATTTTCCGGGCCAAGCATAAGTCTGATTTGACTTATTTTTCCTGCTGGATATTCGGTGCTGGTCAAAACTGTCTCTCTTCCGTCAGTAAAATCCAGTAGGTTATAGACTCCTTCGTTCACATTGGGAAGCGACTGCCAGCCACCTTCTCCATGGACTTCAATGCCCTGTATGTCAATATTTACTTTCGAATAGTCGCCGGGAGAGTCCGTCAAACGAACAACAATTCGCGACTTTTCATCGTCCTGGCAGGCGGAAAACAGGAACAAAAGTGGAAGAAGAATTAGCATTCTGTTGACCTTCATATATGAATATAGTTTAGTTACAAATGATGTTACAAATCTAGTGCCTGATTGGTCACACTACATTGAACCACCAGCCGGAATGACCAACAACCCGGTGAGTGGCCTGCGATTTTCGGATAGGCATTATCTGGATCAATACGGCAATTTCTCAGTGATAATTTCGCCGCCAGACCCTTTGAAATAATTCTGTAAGTACTCGTATGGGGAATGGATTCCATGTGGAATATATTGCACTGATGCCTGGAAGGTAACCGTGGCCAGGAGCTTACTTCATCTCTGCCGCTTCGTAAACCCCTTTTCTTTGGGTTTTCCGAGGGGAAAACCACTGTTTAGCTAAACTTCCAGCCGGGAAACCGACCAGGAAAATTTCAAGAAACACCTGTACCTCCAGAAGGGTCACGCCCATTATGGAAAATGCAACAACTAACAAATGAGCCTGAGAATATAAAAGAATCCTTCTTCTTAGTATATTGACGGCCGAAGGTGTTTATGAATCTTCATAGTCCTAATTTATTTATCATTAATCACTAGAACGCTATGGCAAAAAAAGCGAAAAAGGCTGCAAAAAAAGCAGCAAAAAAACCGGCTAAAAAAGCCGCAAAAAAAGTAGTTAAGAAGGCTGCAAAGAAAGCTGCTCCTAAGAAGGCTGCAAAGAAAAAATCAGCCAGAAAACCGAATGCCGCCTTTATGGCTGCGCTCACACCAAGTCCTGCATTAGCTGAAGTAGTAGGTAGCACACCACTACCACGTACACAGGTAATTAAAAAAATCTGGGATTACATCAAGAAGTACAAACTTCAGGATAGTAAGAACAGAAGAATGATCAACGCCGATGCAAAGCTGAAGGTAATCTTCGACGGCAAGGGTCAGATTTCTATGTTTGAATTGGCAAAGGTGGTAAACAAACATGTCAAATAAGACATACAATCCAGTGTGTTAATACTGGTAAGTTTGTTGTAAACGCAAGTCTTGGAAAATCAAATTTTTGAGACTTGCGTTACCTTTTAAAATCCCTTCCTATAGTCTGCGTTATTCCCCGTCTGTATAAAAGAGTAGGTGCATAGTTGCCTCAGTTTCAATCCCTAGCGAACGCTACTTACCACAAGCAATTAATATTCAAGGTGCCCTTCTGAATATTCATAATTTTCGATATGGATAAAGAAAGTTGGTCTAAAATCCTATATTTAGTGATGAAGATCTCTTTCAATTGATCATGACAACTATGCGATCACCAAGGCATAATAACGCGATGCGTATTGGAGATTGATAACATGAACTCACAGACACAACTCAAACAGACATGAAGACAATTGCCCCAGCACGATGGTACAGGTTAATACCAGTCGCATTTATAACGTATAGCCTTGCATATCTCGATCGGGCCAATTTTGGATTTGGAGCCGCAGGGGGAATGGCAGAGGATCTTCATATCACGGCAGCGATGTCTTCGTTGCTGGGGTCCTTGTTCTTCCTGGGTTATTTTTTCTTTCAAATTCCGGGGGCATTGTATGCGGCCAACCGAAGTGCGAAAAAACTTATCTTCTGGTCCTTAATCCTCTGGGGTGCATTGGCAATGGCAACCGGTATGATCAGCAATGTCAATTGGCTTATCGTTATTCGGTTTATGCTGGGAGTAGTGGAAAGCGCTGTAATGCCTTCCATGCTTATCTTGTTAAGCCGATGGTTTACAAAATCCGAACGTTCGAGAGCTAATACTTTCTTAATTCTCGGTAACCCTGCTACCATACTCTGGATGTCTATTCTATCGGGCTACCTGATCAATTCCGTGGGTTGGCGGTGGATGTTTATTCTGGAAGGTTTACCGGCAATTATATGGGCCTTTTTCTGGTGGCGACTCGTTGATGATAAACCCAAGGACTCAAAATGGTTGAAGGATGATGAAAAAATAGCGCTGGAGGAGCAATTGCAAAAAGAACAACAGGGTATCAAGCCGGTCAGAAATTATGCGGAAGCATTCAAGTCCAAGGTGGTTGTTTTATTATGTCTCCAATATGCTTTGTGGAGCATTGGGGTTTATGGATTTGTAATGTGGTTACCTTCAATTATTAAGGCCGCGCCGAATATGGACATCGTTACTACCGGATGGTTGTCTTCCGTTCCTTATGTATTTGCCATTGTCGGAATGTTGGCTGCTTCTTATTTTTCTGATAAAACCTTAAATCGAAAAATCTTTGTCTGGCCGTTTCTGTTCCTGGGGTCAATTGCCTTCTATTGTTCGTACATGGTTGGTACGGACAACTTCTGGTTATCATTTGTCCTGCTGGTAATCGCCGGCGCTGCGATGTACGCTCCCTACGGACCATTCTTTGCCATCATTACTGAAATTCTTCCGCATAATGTTTCGGGTGGAGCCATGGCACTTATTAATAGTTTCGGCGCTCTTGGATCGTTTGCTGGTTCATATCTTGTCGGTTATCTTAACGGTACAACCGGTGGCTTTGGAGCTTCTTACATATTTATGTCCGGTTCACTTTTTCTTTCTGCTATCTTGACAATATATGCAGCGCGAGAGGCGGCCAGCAGCCGGAAGTTAGCCGGGAGTACGGTCTAATTGTAAGCCGGCTAAAATCTGAACCTATGCGATGGCTGTGCAGATTGTACCTTTACATTATCGGATGGAAGATCGGGAGTACGCTCGACCCATCCTTAAAAAAATGTGTTCTTGTTGCGGCACCTCACACTAGTAATATGGACTATCCTATCGCGATGGCAACTTTATACGGGTGTGGCGTCCGCGTGCGCTTTCTCGCCAAGGATAGTCTCTTTAAATTTCCGCTCGGCATCCTGATGCGCGCAACTGGTGGAATACCGGTTGACCGCTCCAGGCATACGAACATGGTGGAGGCCATGATTGGTATGTTTGAACAGAACAAGGAACTTAAGTTATTAATACCGGCGGAGGGCACCCGCAGCTACGTAAAAGAATGGAAGTCGGGATTTTATTATACAGCCCTGGGGGCAAAGGTGCCGATTGCTATGGGCTACCTTGACTATGGAAAAAAAACAGCAGGGTTTGGAGACCTCTTTTATCCTACAGGCGACTATCAAAAGGACCTTGAAGAGATAAAGAAATTTTACCGTCAGTTCAGGGCACGCTATCCGGAGAAATCAAGCCTTAACTGAATACCACATACTGTTATACTAGCATCACTTATTGGATAGGAGTAGGTAACCCTTGTCCTTTTAAGAATTAATTTTCCTAATTTTTGGAGGTGTCAGTAAAGAAAGTATAATTCGATCTTTCGTTATACCACCGTCCTATGCTGGCACAGGTTCACTCACCGGAAACATTAGATCCTTTAGAACTGGATCTTTACCTTCAACAGGGATGGTTCAGGATGGGTCAGACTATTTTTACCACCAATTTTCTTTCGTTCAAAAATCATCTTTACAGTGCAATTTGGTTGCGTATTTTTCTGCCGGAGTTTTATACGGGAAAGACCAGGGAAAAATTGGGGAAGCTGAATGCCGGCTTCCGGACCGAAATCCAGAAGGCATCGATTAGTCCTACCAAAGAGAATTTGTTTGAACTTTACAGGTCATCCGTTTCATTTGAAGCATCAACTTCACTCAACCACCTCCTTTATGGAAAGCGGACTTTTAACATTTACAACACGTACGAGGTGAATCTCTTTGATGGAGACAGGTTAATAGCCTGTGGTTTTTTTGATGTTGGTACCACGAGTGCAGCAGGTATAACAAGTTTTTACGATCCTGCTTATAAAAGATTCAGTCTTGGTAAATACCTCATTTATTTAAAGATGGAATATTGCAGAAAAGTTGGGCTGCAATATTTCTATCCGGGTTATTTTGTTCCGGGTTATGCATTTTTTGATTATAAGTTGACCATAGGCAGAGACGCACTTCAGTTTCTTCATCTGGCTTCTGCAAAGTGGAGGCCTGTCGGTGAATTTGATGACACCTCAATCCCGTTGTTGGTAATGAAGGCTAAACTCCAGGAACTGAGAGTGCTTTTATTGGGGGCTGCCATAGAAAGCTGGATTTGGGAGTATGGATTCTTTGATGCGAATCTGATTCCGGAATTGGCGGGTAGAGAATTTTTCGACTTTCCGGTGTTCCTGTGCTTTTCAGGATCCGCAGTTGAATTTATAAACCAGGTTGTAGTGTATGATGTCAGGGATCAATACTATCATTTAATTAAATGTATGGCTGTCTGGAAAACGAATTCGGAACCTGGTAGTAATAATATTTATTCATCTCACGTTCTAAAGGCGGAACAAGTGTTATTTTCAACAAGCATACCGGAAGAACTGGCAGGATTAATTTTACTGGCACTGGATGATAAGAAAAATACGTGACTGTGAAATCTTTCGGCCGGACATGGGTTAATGAGCGAATCGATTTGTTATTGAGCGGCCGGTATATTTAACCTGACTTTTGCCATAAACCATCCTGCATGAATCTGTTGTTAACCACTTTGAAAGGGCACCTTCCAATATTTATTGTGTTTTTTTATATAATGGTTTCAATTCCGGTGTTTAGTCAAAATAAGAAGAAACCATTCTTTTTTCAATTTTCGTACGGGCAATCATTCTTCACGAGTAACTCAGCACCCAGTTATACCTTTGTTTGTCCGGAAGTAAAATTGGGTGCTGTAATGACAAAGGCATGGAAAAGGGTTGGGATAAGCGCCGCCGCCACCGCCGGGATCAGATATGGAACGAAAAAGGACTTTCCCTCTGCGGCCTATATATATGAGCCAAAATTGTATATGCTGTTGCAGGAACGGTATTATTCCAGTGCTTTGGAATTCCTGGAAATTCCATTTACCGTATACTACAATTTAGTCGAAGACAGGTTGAGCATTCATGCAGGGTTATCAACACGGTGGTATTTTACAGGCAGCAGGACGACTCCAGGCTTTCAAGGGTATTTGGAGGGCATAACTATTGATCCCTACAATGTTGGAATAATTACTATGCTTAGGTTCAGTGCCAGTCCTTTGATTGATGTGAGCCTTGATTATTTTTTGGGACTTAAGAAGTTAAATGTCACGGAGTCCTTGCAGTCAGATACGGAGTACCACTTAACGGGTACTTTTGCTCAAGTATCCCTTTTTGTTAAACCCATTGGTGCTGGAAAAAGGGAGTGACAGGATGGTTTACAAGCGAGAGAATTGCTCATGAACGGTTTTTTATAAGTATACTAAAGGTTTGGCTCAACCCCATCTGCTTTGTTATCCGAATTTTTCCGGAAATGACGACAAGATTGGGAGTAGTATATTTTGGGATTAAGCCGCAAAATCTCCAATATGCAGCATGACTAAATTCTTAGATGCAATCAAAATTCTAATTGCGGCCAATATAGTTTTGTACGTCATTACGTTTCTGGTGCCGGGAATGGAAACTGTCATGTTTGAACGATTGGCGCTTTACTTCCCTGGCAATGAACATTTTTCCTATTGGCAATTTGTCACCAACATGTTTATGCATGGCGGGTTTACCCACTTACTTTTTAACATGTATGCCTTGTGGGCCTTTGGATCGCCTTTGGAGGAAATGTGGGGAGTGAACAAATTCCTGGTGTTCTATTTTGTATCGGGTATTGGTGCAGGGGTGATCTATACGCTTGTGAATTATTTTCAATTTAACATGATCTATCAGGAGCTTACAAGCGCTGGCGTTACATCGGCGGAAATTACCACCCTGTTGGAAACCGGTAAATACGGAGCAGCCGCTCTTTCTTCTTTTTCTGAGGCAAGGCTTGTAGAGTTTTATCGCTTGTTTAATACTCCGGCAGTGGGAGCATCGGGGGCCATTTATGGTATTTTGGTAGCCTTTGGCATCTCCTATCCAAATGCAAAACTGGCGCTGATATTTTTGCCAGTTCCAATTGCGGCGAAATATTTTATTCCCTTGCTCATTGGCCTTGATTTGTTTTCCGGGGTAACGGGATTTTCAATTTTTGGCGGAGGCATAGCCCATTTTGCGCACATAGGTGGTGCGTTAATCGGATTTCTGCTTATGTGGTATTGGAAAATAAAAAAAAATCATCAACCTGATCAAAGGCACTACGGATCAGATTGATTCCTTAGTTCCGCATTTGGTTTTTCCATGCCCGCTGGCTAACTTTTTCAGCTGTTGGAAAATCCGGCGGAATATCCGATTGACTTACAGCGCCCGTTGCCGCCCATTCTGCGCCACGCTGAAAAAGTACAATGAAGCCGACGCATTCCATGGAATAGTCTGCATGACCCAGCGGCGTGTGGAAGACCCGGCCATTGCCATAATTTACGGTGAGCATCATCGGCTCGTGTCTGTCCGTTCCCGTGAAATCAGAGAACGGCGAATCATTTTTTTCCTTATCTGAATAAGCGGTTGCCAGCACATTCATGTTTTCAGCAGGGCCACGCAAACGATCGTATAATTCGTCCTGTGCGTGTAACCATTGCGGTGGCATACCACGGGTAATCGCATGCGAAGTGTCTCTGATGGTAATCATGAATTCATATTGTTTTCCATGAGAGCCGGCTTCACCTGTTGTGGTATCACGGATAAGTACATTTGAATTATTATAGTATACGAAGGGTCCGTTTTTCTCTGAGCGGTCTCCCCATCCCCCAAGGCCGACCATCCTGTTATATTCATCCCACGTGCCGAAGGAGTTATTTGCTGCATGAATGATGATAAGTCCGCCGCCGCCACTTACATACATTTCTAATGCAGCCTGAGTGTCCCTGGGCCAGTCTGCTGCTTTCCAGCCGAAATTTGAAATGACGAGATCGTATTGCGAGAAATCAGGTTTGAAGTTTGGGTCAGAGGTCGGCTCAGATACCATGGTAGTTGTATTGCCTCCTTCCACTGGAAAACTTTCTAGTAGCCTTAGTCTTTTGTTTTCATCCAATCCTATGTCATTATCATTGTGCGGGCCTTGCCAGGTAAATGCAGTTCGAGCTATATCCACCTTAAACAGGCCAGTCTCTTCCAGATAATCTTTCATCATCATGGTGGTTTTTGGCCAGACGCCATGATTATTCTGGCCATCGACAATAAGCGCCTTCATGATTCGCTTTCCGTCTTTGTTAGTCGCTTCATCGGTCGATGTTTTCTGGCAAGAAGGCATGATGAATAACGGGATGATGGCCAAAACCAACAGTATTGAGCGAATACGCATAGTAGTTCGTTTAGTATTGGAATTAAGCTAGTTATTTCCGAGCCGAAATACAATACCGTTGGTAAGCGCCTAACCACCCAAAAATCCGTATCGAATAGCAGGAATCTACAGGCAATTCACAAATAAAACAGAACGCTCTTGACTTGTTTTTTTATCGCGGCTGAAATGGTCACGTGTCGTGATTCCTTAACTGAGTCAATCTGAGGGCGAGGATTGAAAATAGTCGTATACGGATAACAGGTATTTGAATACCCTTACAATTTATGAGTATCCCGCTTCCTGATTAGAGCGAACCGGGTTTCCGGCAACGTTTGCGGAATACTACTATTTAGTTATGGAGTAGAATGCAATCGCATGAGATGAATGTTTTAGTACGGTATAAAGAAATATTTTATTGCGTTGCAAACGTGTGTGTTACAGTTGTTGTTAAAAATTGAGTCCTCCGATAATGCCCGACGTTGATGAGCTGTTTGAATTCGTATAGCTCTTGTCTAAATTTAACTGACGCCAATCATTTTCAAATACTCTAATCATTAGTTACCAATTCAAAGAATGAACATGGTCGATAGAATACTCGAAGAACTCTACATTGAGTTCAGAGAGAAGAAAAACAACGGAGCATTGGCAAGTTATATTCCGGAATTAACCAAGGTAAATCCTGGCAACCTTGGAGTAGTACTCACTACAGTGGATGGTCACCAATATTCATATGGAGATACTGACGTTCAGTTTACCATCCAATCAGTCTCCAAACCATTCGTATATGGAATGGCTATTCAGGAGTATGGTGTAAACAAAGTGCTGGAGAAGATCAGTGTTGAGCCCAGCGGAGATGCCTTTAATTCCATCAGTCTGTATCCTGATTCCGGAAGACCTTTTAATCCGATGATCAATGCTGGAGCCATTGCAGCTACTAACATGATTTGGCAGGTATACAAGGAAGAAACATTTAATCGCATCCTCGAAACATTTAGTACTTATGCCGGATCAACCTTGGAAATTGATGAGTCTGTTTATAGTTCGGAAAGCGCTACGGGGCACAGAAACAGAGCGATCGCCTACCTTCTTAGAAACTTCAATATCCTGCAAAACGAAGTAGAAGCGCCACTCGATATTTATTTTAAACAATGCAGCATAAAGGTTGACTGCAGCCAGCTTTCTATAATGGGAGCGACACTTGCCAGCAATGGTATTAACCCGTTAACCGGCAAGAAAGCATTACGATCAAAGCACATACCGAATGTGCTCAGTGTAATGGCTACGTGTGGCATGTATGATTATTCCGGGGAGTGGATTTACAACGTCGGACTGCCAGCCAAGAGTGGAGTGGGTGGGGCGGTATTGGCTGTGCTTCCGGGACAATTAGCCATTGCTGTTTATTCACCCTTGCTGGATGAGAAGGGAAACAGTGTATTTGGAGTGGATATTTGCAAACGAATTGCAGAGTCATTTTCACTGCACCTGTACAAGACACCTAGACAAATAAGACAAGTAGTAAGGAGACAGCTTACACTGCGTACTGTCCGCTCAAAATATAAGCGCGATCTGCTGGCGGAATGTTTACTGGATGAGTTTGGAGGAGCGGCGCACTTAATGGAACTCCAGGGTGAGCTTTGTTTTGCTACTTGCGAACTATTCATGCGGAAGATTTCAAGGGATTCTAATGCGTTGATATTAAGTCTGAGGAAGTGTATTACTATTGATGATGGCGCACTGAAATTGTTGATCCGATTAGATGACGAGTTCCAGCGATCGGGCAAGACGATGCTCATAACCGACTATAGCCACCTGGATTTATTTTCTTCACTGGTTCAAAAGAACCTGGCGTTTTTGAGATTCGGGGATTTTGATGATGCCTTGCTTCACCTGGAAAACACGCTGCTGCTGGAACACGGATATGAACCAAAACAGGAACCCGTCGAATTGAAAGATCAACAACTTTTAACCGGACTCACTCCTGCTGAGTTGGGGGAATTGATAAAGCACCTGAATCACAAACAGTATAATGAAGGTGATATCATAATAAAAAAAGGCAGTTCTGCTAAAAATATATTCTTTCTTGAGTCTGGCCAGGTTGCCATTCAGGATAGCAGCGACGATCACAGAGATTTTACTCTGGCCGTCATCAATGCCGGTAATAGTTTCGGGGAAATGGCTTTACTGGACAAACAGAAAAGATCTGCCAATGTCAGGGCACTGACAAAGGTTTCATGTTTTGCAATGCTTTATGAAATACTGGACAGTATGGAATGCCTGGCATCTATCAAAGTAAAAATATTGACCAACCTGGGATCCACGCTATCTTCACGCCTGAGAACTGCGAACAAGGAAATCGCAAGTTTTACCTAGAAGCTGTTCAAGATTCGCGACTCCTCACACACGCGCACAAACGTCTCTGAGTCTTTCTCACCGTTCGGCTCACTTGCAGTATGCGCAACTAGGATTCCTGGGATTTCTGATGTCTGAAAAATAACTGAGAGACAGGAACCAGCATCAACCCCGAAAATGCAAACGTAATAAAGGCAAACCGCAGGTTGAAGGCATGGGCGATATACCCGATCAACGGAGGTCCGACAAGCATACCGACAATACTGTACGTGGCAATAATGGAGATGGCTATTCCCGGCGAATACTTTTTGGAGAATCCCGCCAACAGGAAAGTCATAGGGATTATCGCAGCTGTTCCGAAACCGACCAGACAAAATCCTATCAGGGCAGTCCAGAATTTAGGGAACAGAACCGCCAGGCCAATTCCAGCAACCACCAGAGCAGCACTCATGATAAATGTCTTCGGCATGCCGATTTGTTCAATCAAACGATCTGATGCAAACCGCGACAACGTCATAAAAATCATAAAACACAGGTATCCTAACGTAAACAAGTCGGCGTTTACCACCTCCCTGAAGTACACTCCACTCCAGTCAAACATTCCGCCCTCGCAAATGGCTGCGAAGAATACCAGTAGCCCCAAATAGACTATATACGGATCCGGTTTTCCCAGTCCGAGTTTATTACCAGACGTTGTCCGGTCATTACGCAACAGAAATCTGTAGGAGAATAGTGTAAGGATGAGTGTGAGGGAGGCAATGATAGCCAAGTGAATGCTCATCCTGACATCCAACGCTACGAATAGCGTAGAGATTCCAACACCTACAATGCCGCCGGTACTCCAAAGACCATGAAATGAACCATTAATTTTTCTGTCAAATTGTTTTTGTAAGGTGATCGCCTGTGTATTTACGGATATACTGAGAATTCGCAAACTGAAAGCATACGAACAAATCGCGGCTACCAGCATAAATGTTGATGTTGCCAATCCGATCAACGCCAGCGATATAGACAACAATACGAAGGCGGCTGTCATCGGCACACGGCTGTCGTAGCGCGACACTAGCCAGCCCGATATGGGCAACCCTACCAGTGAGCTAATAGGCATCGCAAGTAGAATGGTGCCAAGTTCAGCTTCATTGTACCCGAATGTTGTTTTGATGGTAGGTATCCTTGAAGTCCAGGTTGAGAAACATACTCCTGAAAGAAAGAAAAATAAGCTTAAAATAACCCGCTGCTGATTTTTTGGCTCCATAAGGCTTAATCGGGGGCGAATATCTGTTGGAAAAAGTTAGTATGCGGTTTTTGAATCGAAAATATTAACCTCTTGAAATTCGTAACCGGAAGTCCCCCCGAAACTTCAGGTGATTCAGGGAAACCGGTCGCCTTCGTCTGGTTTAAAGTTTGAGTTACGCCGTAAACCATTCAAATAAATTCAGGATTAATCAAGGTGAAGCATCGGAAAGTACGTCTCAATGTGTTGATACCGATTACACAATAATACCGCCCTGTAACGTCAGGAAATTGAATTTGGTTCGTAAAACCGTTATCGTTAATATTTCAGCGGTATGGGAGGTTCTGAAAGAAGCTGCCGGTCAATTGCTGGCCAAGGTCAGCTTTCCGTTGATGTAAACGCAGTATTAGTTACGATATCCAGGCACTATATTCCCTTAAATCAAAAGCTAGAAGTAATGAAAAAATTGTTCCTGTTCCTCAACCTCCTGGTAATACATACTTCGATTGTAAGGGCTCAGGTTGTCCCGGATGTAACTAAGGGGCCAGAGGTTCTCAATGTTATTCAAAGCGTTGATTCTGTTGGGCAGTATGATAAATTCGAAGCCAGGCTTATAATAAGGGCAAAGTTTGTTAACCCCTTTGACCCGGATGATATTGATATCATGGCGACGTTCACATCGCCATCGGGTAAACAATGGAACATACCGGGTTTTTATAACTATACCTTTGGCACGATGTGGAAGGTCAGGTTTTCGCCTGATGAGCTAGGGAAATGGAAATATTCTGTGCGCGTTCGCGACAAAAGCGGAGAGGACGTCAGTGAGGAGAAATCGTTTAAGACCATTCCATCCAGGTATAAAGGCCCGCTGAAGATTTCGGAGAATAAACGTTTTCTTGAGTACAAGAATGGATCCCCATTTTACGGTGTCGGACTGTGGTACAATGGCAGGGTCACTCAGGAGAGTCTGGATGAGCTAAAGGGAAAAGGGGTAAACTTTATCAGCAATTTTATAACCCCGCTGGAAACCATGGGAAGTGGGGTAGGTCGTTACGATCAGGACATCTGCATGCGCATCGATGAAATGTTTGAATTATGCGAAGAGAAGGAAATCCTGATCAGCCTGAACCTATGGTTTCACTCTTTCTTGTCAGAAACAGTTTGGGGTGGATTTAATATTCGCTGGCACACCAATCCCTACCAACACATCACTTCAGCAAAGGACTTTTACCGGAGTACTACGGCGTGGAATTATCAGGAGAAACTTTACAGGTACTTTATTGCTCGCTGGGGATACAGCCGGTCTTTGGCCATTTGGTTTATTGTCGATGAAATTAACGGGACGGATGGATGGGTTTCCGGTGACAGTGTAATGGCGGGGCAATGGACTAAGAATGTCCATGCTTATTTTAAAGCTCATGACCCATATAATCATCCGACAACGGGAACTCGCAGCGGCGGGATTAAGGAATTTTTCCATGAAGGGTATCAGGAAACAGATATTGCAGCACGGGAGATTTATGAAGCGCAGGGATTTCCTATGACTAAATCCGGAACGCTCGACTCAGCAGATATTCATCCGTTGACACACAGTTATAAGAATTACGCAGGCCAGATTCGCAGGATATGGGACGGATACAAAAAGCCGGTAATTATTGGCGAGACAGGTTGGGACCACACCTACTTTGAGCCGGGAATGCCCGGATATGTCGCGATGCACCACAACGTACTATGGGTTTCATTGGCCACAGGGTCATGTATGACGCCTTTCTGGTGGGCTTTTAGCGGCAGGATGAATGATGTAATCGTATCGAATCAACTGCTGAATATTCGCCGGTTTACGGATGTTATACACTTTTCAAAACTTTCAAACCCGACGCCTCTCGAAGTCACCATCACCGACGGCGATGGGTATGGCATCCAGAGTGATGATCTTGCCTATGGCTGGGTTGTCAATTCAAAAACAGATGTCGCGGGTGATCTGGTTACGGTTAAGACCCTTAAGGATGGTAAGTATAAAGTGAAGTTATTTCATACCTGGCGAGGTGCTTTCATACAGGAATCTGAAGTCACGGCAAGTAACAACACCGTTACCTTCTCAGTGCCATCATTGAAAACAACGGGTGGTCATTCAAATTATATTGGTCAGGATGTAGCCTTCATCCTGGAGCCCGTTAAGGTGGTTCCAGCGGCAGGTTCAAAAAAGACAAAGACGAAGAATTAGTTTTAACGGATAAAACAATCGGGTTTCCTGGAAGATTACCGTCAGGCAATTTCACTCAATGCTTTTCTCATTTTTTCGAGTCCAGTTTTTGCCACCAGCAGAGGATCCTGGGCCCAGTACTCCCGGTTGAAAAGTTCCAGGGATAGTATTTTTGATCCCTTCATATTTCTTAGATCCGTCAGAATCTGCTTCAACGGAGCTACACCATCTCCCGGATATATGCGGTCTTTATCTTCCAGCTTTTCACGGGGAATAGTACCGGGATAATCATTCATATGGAAAATCTCAATGAGGCTTCCATCAATCATTTTTAATCCTTCAAAACCTGATCCACCCCGGTGTAAATGGTATACATCTGCAAGAATCCGGACTCCCGGATCATTAGCGACCGCAGACGCCATGAGCACTTGCCCAAGGTGAAAAAACCTGGAGGCACCCCAAAACTCAAGTTGTGGGGTAACGCCAGTTTCACGACCTAAAGCAATCAGCGCCGCAAATCGCTCACCTACCTTGAACATATCCAATTGATCAGGAGCTTTTATTCCTGCGGACGGAGCGGCCATCCTCGGACAGCCCAATGCCGCCATCATCTCCATCTCTTCCCGCATTTGTTTGAACCCCGCCTTGCGTTGTTCTTCATCGTCAACCATCCAGGGTGAAAAGCCAATGGCGTCTACAACGGGAACCTTACTATCGTCGAGTAATTTTTTTAAAGCTTTCAACGAACCACCCTTACTGAGGTACTCTTTGACATCGCCGGTCCAGAGTTCTATACAATCATACCCGGCGCGTGCTGCAATGTCTATATACTTCTCTACACCCAGTTTTTGCCCGCT
>Ga0315910_10002028_pt1 | contig 18168 bp, 10 predicted proteins | sample EdamamesoilMG_FD_204470 | JGI IMG/M metagenome (GOLD analysis project Ga0315910, IMG submission 204470) | Garden soil microbial communities collected in Santa Monica, California, United States - Edamame soil | ecosystem: Environmental > Terrestrial > Soil > Garden | place: USA: California... | reverse complement strand
CATGGTCAACTCCCGAAAGATCACTGGGCACCTCCCGACGGCGTCTCGCGCCACCGTGGGAGAACCCTGCCTTTGCTCTCGGTCGTCGGACCCGGACTATCCGATCCGGATCATGGGCTGGCCCCATGACCCTGGCGATCGGGTGGCCCCATGACCCTGGCGATTTGGATCACGCTGCCTTGCGAGTGGCCCCATGACCCTGGCGATCGGGTGGCCCCATGACGGTGGCGAAACCGTCGGAACCTGGCCCCATGAGGTTGGCGATTGGCATCTCGGGACGCGTCTCGCCAATGACTGCAGAAGCCCCGACATTTTCGAGATTGCTCCTGCAAGCGCGCGCCCTTCAGGTCGCGCCAGAGACATCTTGGTCGGGCAAGCTCTACTTTTGATTGCTTCTAAGGTACCAGTCCCCCCCGACGATGGATACCTGTAGATTGAGAGCCTGATCGGGAATCGGCAAGCCTTCTCCGGGTTGCCTGAAGAGCAGCCCTTGGGCTCTCTTATGAGGAGACATTTGCCGAGCGTCGAAGCGCAATACCTTGGTGCTGACGATATGATAGATGCCGGCGGAGCCCGTTGCGTAGTCGAGATCGTTTGCCGAAAACGGCTGTAGCACGTCGAGTGGCCAAAACAGATTCTGGTCAGAGCTATTCAGCTCATGCAACCAGTCGCTGATCTCCTTCGCCTTCTCGACGGGTTTCGAGAGCTTGACGCCAAGCGAGGCGGACAAGCCGGCAAGCTGGACGCGCTGAATGACCTGCGCAGACGGGCTGGCAAGAATGAAATCCATATTGCGGTAGCCTAGGCCCAGCCCCAAGAACTCCGTATCGTCGAACGCAATCTTCCAGTCTGCTGCGATCGTGGTCAACAATCCGAGCATCGGTGAATCCCTCCCTTTGTGCGATCCGTGAACGCTGAGTTGAACGCTCGCTCGCGCCTCGGGTGACATTCGACGCGCCCACGGCGGCGGGGCAACGGGTGCCTGTCACCGAAACCGCCGGTGACGAGCGCTGGTTGACAGGAGTGCATCCGAGCCTCATGCCCGCTCCCGTTTCTCCCGGGACGATCGAGTCACGAACAATTGAGAGACTTCGTGCTCGATCGTTGCGAAATCCAAGCTCGGCAGAGCGACCTCTCAATCCGAGATCTCGCTCCTGGGCATCAGCTCTCCGGCCCTCGGGATCGCACCGGGTTGCGGCGCGATCGCCGGCGCGCCCTCTGGCGTGCGCCGCCCTGCTTTGGAGTGCCCCTGTGCGCTTTGCGGGCGCGCCTCGCCAGGGCGAGAACGCTCCTGCTGCGTGTCCGCGCTCTCGACGAGCTCGTCTCCCTGCGCGGGCGTCCCCCAGCGCAGAACCGGCGACGCCCGCGGCGGCGTGGGGCGCGGTGGAGCCGCGGGGGCTTCGCCGTCCCGCGACATGAGCCAAACCACCGCGCCGAGTAACAGCGCGACGGCGACCGCGCCAGCCGCCCCCCAGCGCATGAGCGCCGCGCGCCGCGCGCGCGTTGGCGCTGCCCGGGGGCGGCTCGGGCTGGCCAGCGCCGGCAGCGGCGCCCGTGAGAACACCTGCGCCAGCGCCTCCACCGCGGCGCCCGCCGAAGCAAAACGCCGCTCTGGGACCCGATCGATGCAACGCAGCAACCAAGCGTCAAACGCCGACGGCAGCTCGATGCTCGAGCTCTGCTCGCGCAGGCGTACGCTCGGCGCTTCGAGCGGCAGGGTCAAGATCTCGGCGAACAGCGCCTGCAGGTTCGAGCCCGCCCGCTCCGAAGAACGCCAGTAGCGCGCGCCGGTCAGCGCGTAGAAGGCGATCAGCCCGAACGCCCAAATATCCGTCTGCGGCGACAGCGTCCCGGCCGTGATTTGCTCGAACGACATGAAGAGCGGTGTGCCGCGCACGTGCTGGTTCATGTGACCGGTCTCGTCGAGCATCGTTGCGATGCCGTAGTCGAGGATCTTGGCGACCAGCGTTCCGTCGCGCTGGCGCGCCAGAAAGAGGTTCTTGGGCTTCAGATTGCGATGCACGATCGGCTGGGTCGTGCCGCCCGGCTCCCGGTAAGCGTGGGCGGCGTCCAAGCCGAGAGCCACTTGCCGGAGCAGCCGCAACGCGGACTCTGCCTGGAGCGGCCCCTCTCGGAGCACCCGCTCGTCGAGCGTTTGCCCGTCGAGCAACTCCATCACCAGAAACGGCGACTCGAGCTCTTCGTCATAACCCGCGTCCTGCACTTCGACGATGTACGGGCTGTTCACACGCGCCGACACCTTCGCCTCGCGCTCGAACGCGTCGAGCGCGTTGCCAGCGCTCACGACGTGGGGAAACAAGAGCTTCAGAGCGACCCGGCGTTCGGTGGTGACGTGCTCGGCTTCGAAGATCGCGCCCGTGCCGCCTTCGGAGATACAGCGCCGAAGGCGATAGCGCGACGCGACGAGCCGATCGGAAGCGAGCGGCGCGGGGCGACTCCAGTGACCTGCGGCGCCTCGATATCGATCGTCCGCGGCCCGACGGGCGCGCGGGCGCGGCGGCGGAGCGAGCTGCTGCGCGGAGCCGAAGGGCACGAGCAGGTCGCGGAGCGCGTCCACCGTCTGCGGGCGATCCTGCCGCTGCTTCGAGAGCGCCCCCAAGATCACCCGCTCCAGCTCGCGCGGGATGTCGGGACACCGCTCGCGCGGCAGTGTGGGCGGATCCTGCGCGACCGCCCGGATCAGACCAGAGTGGCTCTCCGCAACGAATGGCAACCGCCCCGTCAACGCCTCGTACAAGATCACCCCGAGCGCATAGACGTCCGTGCGCGCGTCCGTGTCCCGTGCGGACGCGAGCTGCTCGGGCGACATGTACGCCGGCGTCCCCAGCAGCGTCGCGCGGTCCGTGAGCGCTGGGTCGATGGTGCTCTGCGCGCTCACGGCTGAAACGCCGAAGTCGAGCACCTTGGCCTCGCGCGCCGAGCCATCAGGGCCCGTACACAGGAAGATGTTGTCAGGCTTGAGGTCGCGGTGGATGACTCCTGCGCGATGCGCCGCGCTCACGCCCGAGAGCGCGGGCAACAACAGGTCGATCGCCTCGCGGCTCTCGAGACGCCCCCGCTCGAGCCGCGCGCGCAACGCCTCTCCGTGCAGGAGCTCCATCACCAAGTAGGCGCACGCGCCTTCCTCACCGACGTCATACACGTCCACGACGTTCGGGTGATCGATCCGACCGGCGGCGCGCGCCTCGCGCAGCAGGCGCCGGTGCGCCTGGCCATCGGTCGTCGAGCGCAGCATCCATTTCAGCGCCACCGCCTTGCGGCTGACGAGGTGCGTCGCCCGAAACACGACGCCCATGCCTCCGCGCCCGAGCCGCGCCTCGATTCGATACTTCTCGCCAATGATCTGTCCCAGCCGAGGTAACGGCGGGTCCAGGCTCAGGTGACTCACGTGCGCCACCTTCCGCAGCATGGAGTCGACGGCAGAGCAGCTTTCGCCGGTGCCCGCGCCCGGCGCCGCTGCGTCGGCGGTGGCCTCGTCCACGCCGCAGCTCTTGGCAGTTGTCCGATCCATGCTGAGGGCCCGATGTTATCACGGCCGCGCCGATGGGCCTGGGCTGCAACGCTGGCGAGCCAGCGTCCGGTTCCGTAACTTCAGTCGATGGTCGCGGGGTTGAAGAGACTGACCCGGACGGTCGGCGTCTCTAGAGTATGAAGAGCGGATCGATCGCGAGCACACGCCATGGGATCACCGTGCACGGCGAAGGCTTCATGGCCGCCGCGAACATCATCCTGAGGCCGGGTTGTGAGTAAAATGCCGATCCGCTAGAGTCGCGTGCGTTCTCCACCGCTACCACGACGTCGAGGCGCGTTGCTCGAGCCTTTGCAAATTTTTGCTAGTCGTTATCGCATCATCAGCCGGCTCGCCGAGGGCGGGATGGGGGTGGTGTTCGTCGCTCAGCACACCACGACGGAAGAGCGCGTCGCGCTGAAGGTGCTGGCCCCGCACATGCTTCGGGTGGACGGCGCGCGCAAGAAGTTCGAGCTCGAAGCGAAGGTCTGGGCACGCACCAAGAACGAGCACATCGTCCGGATGTTGGACGCTGGCATAGACGGTGAGACCGGCTCGCCTTTTCTGGTGATGGAGTTGCTCCAGGGCCAGACGCTCGCCGCTCGCGTCGACCAGGGTGGCCCCGTGAGCTGGGTCGAGGCTGTCGAGCTGATGACGCAGCTCGCTCGAGGGTTGGACGCCGCTCACCGCTACGAGAACGCCGAGGGTATCCGGGAGCCGATCGTGCACCGTGACCTGAAGCCCGACAATCTCTTCCTCGCCGCACGGGGCGACGGGGAGCCGCACTTGAAGATCCTGGACTTCGGTATCGCCAAGGTGATGAGGGAGTCCACGGCGTTGAGCCGCGACGTGCGAGGAACACCGCTCTTCATGGCCTTCGAGCAGTTGGTGGGGGACGAGCCCTCCCCGCGGACGGACGTGTGGGCGCTCGGGCTCATCACTTATTACGCGTTGACCGGTCACCACTACTGGCGATCCGGGGCCGCACCTCACCGCGAGGTGAATGCCCTGTTCGCGGAGATCCTACAGCTGCCGCTGCCGCTGCCCAGCGCGCGCGTCCGTGAGGACGGGATCGACGTCCGCCTGCCCGACGGGTTCGACACTTGGTTGCTCACGTGCGTCGTTCGCGACCCGCGCAAGCGCTTCGATTCGGCGGGGCACGCCGTCGATGCCCTGCGGAGCCTCGATGGCTCTCGGCTTCACCGTGGGCTAGATTCCACTCTGCCAGGCCCGCGGCCGCGCTCGGCACCTTCAAACGCTGCGCAGTCCACGATGTCCGGGCTCGCGCCGCCTCGAGCAGAGAGCTTGCATCCGGTCTCTGGCGATGGTCAGCGGGAGTTGCGCACCCCGAAAGCGGTGCGCGTCGGTGGGGCGTTGCTGCTGGCGTCGGGGCTCGTCTGGTCGGGCTATCGCCTGCGAGGCTCGGCGTCGATGGCCACGAACCTGGCGCCGCCGGCAGGGCAGTCCGACCCTTCAGGCACGGTAAGAGCAGAGGCTGACGCGGGCTCGGCGGGCGGCGGGGTGTCGGAGGCACCGGAGAACGAGGGGACCTCTGCGGACGGGCCGGTCGTCGCCACGAAGCCGGATGCCGGGGAGGCGAGGTCACAGCGCGAAGACGATGCGAAGGACCCGAGGGTTGAAGAGCCCATCAAGAAGCAACCCGCTCCCACCATCAAACCCGAGCACCCGTCGGCGAAGGATCCGCCGCCGCCGGATGAGCACGCCGGCGATCCTGTCGCTGACCCAGCGGACAGCCCAGAGGAGAGCAAGGTCGCGCCGCCCGCCCTCAGCGTGCCGCCGCGCCCTGCCGTCAAGAGCCGGAACCCCTGGGACCTCCGCTCCCTTCCGGACCGGCAAGGTAAAATCTGAAAAGTGAGAGCGAGGTGAGACGCATGGCGCACAGGTCTGCGTGGGTCGAGGTCGTGGCGGGCGCGGCGCTCGCTGCCAGCCTCGAGCTGGGTTGTGCTCAGATATTCGGGATCGACAGCGCGTGCGTGATCGGTGAAGCCGGGTGCGCCGCGGGCTCGGGGGGCGAAGCAAACGGCGGCTCCGGCGGCAGCGGTGCCGGCGGCAACGGCGGAGCGATCGACGACTCCCTGGGGGGCAGCGATTCGGTTGGCGGCTCAGCGATCGCCGCTTGCCTACCGGGCGAGCCCAGCTGCACGCCGGACGGCGGCGCCGACCTGTTGTGCGACCAGTACTGTACCGAGATCAGCGCGAAGTGCTCGGCCGCGCCTCAATATGACGTCAACCTGCGCCGAAGCGTGCAGGGGGAGCTGGTCCCCGAGTGCGCGCGCATGTGCCCCTTTATCCCCAAGGCCCAGGGCGAAAGTCCGCGAGGCAACACCCTCGAGTGTCGGCTCGACCGACTGAGCGCCGAGCGTGTCGACCGCACCGACTGCTTTGCGGCGGGCCGCGGTGGTGAGGACCAGCGGGGCAGCGCCGAAGAAGACACCTGCGGCTCAAAGTGCGAGGCGTACTGCTCGCTCATGCAAACCCTCTGCCCCTCCCACTTCGGAGAGTTCAACGAGAGCGCACGCGACGCGGACGACGCGGCGGCGTGCGCAGCCGAATGCGGCCGCTTGAACGATCGCCAGGAGTATGACCCAACGCTGACTGGCGCGGACGCCGACGACGAGCTGGGGGACCCGACCGTTCAGTGTCGCCTTTGGCACCTCGGAGCTGCCGCGATCGACGCAGCAGGGGGCGCCAACCTCGACAATACACATTGCGATCACGCGGTCGGTGTCAGTCGCTGCCTACCGGCACCGCCAGCACCGTGACCTCCGTGCGTCAGAAGCTCCCCGACCAGCGCACTCCCGCGCTCTCGGGAGCCGCGTTGTCACCTGCCGTCATGTACAGGCCGATGCCCACGCCGATCCCGGCGACGCCGAGCACGGTGCCAGCCGTCGCGAGATGCGCAAACGTACGAGCCTCGCTGCGAAGGCTCGCGCCCTTTGCCGTGCAGATGTTCTCGTCGTCGACCGGCGCGCCGCCGGCGAGGCCGCACTCGGCGCGCGAGTCGCCGTCCTTGTCGAGGGCAACCAGCATCGAAATCGCGGCGCCGAGCACGAGCGCCCCGCCCGCGCCGACCACCCACCCGGCGAGCGCCTTGCGGTTGGCACCAGGGAGGGCCTCCTCGCCGGGCGACAGCTGGATGGCGACGACGTGGACGCCAAATGCTTGGGAGCTGTCGTTGGATAGCTGGACGTCGCTGCTAAATGGGCGATACCCCGGGGCCCGCGCCTCGACGCGATACCGACCAGCATCAAACGCCGTGGGCATATTGAGCTCGCCGCGCGGCAGCTCGATGCCATTGACGGTGACCAGCAGCCCCGGCGGGCCTGGTTGTGCCACGCGCACTTCGATCCGGGGCAAACGAGGTTCGAGCGCGGCGTCGCGCGTCTTGGCGCTGTGCTCGAGATCGACATCGCCCCTGGCGCCCGCGAGCTGGGCAGCTTGCCGGAACGCTTCGCGCGCCGAGCGCAGCCGGCCCAGGTGCTCGTAGGAGTCACCGAGCAGCATGCAGGCCTCGGCCCAGGGTGAGAGTCTGTTGCTGGCAGCGAGTAAAGACGCGGCTTCTGCGTACCGCCCGAGCCCCCATTGGTCTTTGCCGCGATGGAACAGCTCGTCAGCGATCTGCTCCGTGCTCTGGGCAGCGGACGCCTGCGCCGCCAGTGGGGCCACCAAAGCCAGGGTGGCGAGCAGTGGCGCTGCGAAGAAGAGCCGCGCGACGCGACACCGGTCGAGCGCTGCCGATCGAGAGCCGTGCCGGGACACCGGCATACAGTAACGATTCGCGGTGCGAATCGCTACCCGCACGGGCTGTGCGTCGAGCGGCGTCGCGGTTGGCACGACGCGGCCCCTACTGAAGTGCTTTTGCTGCAGATCGAAGCGCGACCTGTACGCGGCAGCGACGTCGAGCACGACGGGCCATTGGGCATCGCGGTGCACACTCTGGAAGTCTTCGAGCGCAGGGGAAATCGATGGCAGCTGGCTTGGCACCGATGGCGATGACGCCGTCGTCCGGGGGCTCAGTTCGAGCAGAGTGAGCTCGCCGTCGGCTGCATCCTCTCGCTGAAACCGATCGGCAACATGCTCCGCAGGGCCGGTCCCACGAAGACATGACCCAGCTCGCCCCACTCGGCGCCGAGCCGCACGGGACGGAACTGCGGCGCCGCTCGAGATCAGCGCAGCCGGAACGCCTGGGGCAAGAGCTCGGCCAGGGTGAATGAGCCGGCGCCGTCGACGAACACGGGCAGGTCGGGGCTGCCGAGCTCGGCCAGCACTTGGCGGCAGGCGCCGCAGGGCATGCGCCCTTCGGGCCCGAGTGAGGTGTCGGCGTCGATGCAGCTGACGGCGACGCTCGAGAGCTGCTTCTCTCCCTCGCTGATGGCCTTGAAGGCGGCGACGCGCTCGGCGCACATGCACAGGCCGTAGGAGGCGTTCTCGACGTTGCAGCCGGTGAACACGCGGCCGCCGGCCACGACGGCCGCGCCGACGCGGAAGCGCGAGTATGGTGCGTGAGCGAGGGTGGCGGCCCGCCGGGCGTGCTCGAGCAGCTGCTCGGCAAGGGTCTCGGCGGGCGGCGCGGGGTCGCTCATGGAGTCTTGGCCGAGGCCGGGGCGGTGGTGGACGGCGCGGGCTTGGGCGGCGGCGCGGGCACGGCGGGCGAGGGCTGCACCGGCGGCGGCGCCGGCAGCTGTCCCGCGGCTTTCTTCTCGACCACGGCGTCGGCGCCCTTCGCAGGCGCTGGGGCTGGCGCGGCCACCGGCGGCAGCTTCTCGGGGCCCGTGCTGGCGACGGCAGCCCCTTCGGCGAGCGTCTCGACCCAGCGCACGCGCCCGAAGCGCGACGCCTTGTGGAAGTTGCCTTGTCCCAGGATCGGCGACCAGGAGACGCCCGAGTTATCCTGCATCGCGTACAGGTTCAGGCGCCAGGTGTCGCCGGGTTTGGGCGGAGCGCTCTTGGCCTTGTCGAACGATGACCAGGGGACGCGCACCTCGACCACGTAGCCTTGATCCTCGTCGTCCGCCTTGTCGAGGGTGCCTTGCACCTTGACGGCGCTCTCGAGCTTCGCGGACCACTCCTGGTGACCGAACGGGCCATTCGGCTCCGTGCGCGGCTTGTTGTAGGCCTCGAAGCGCGAGTCGAAGACCAGGTTCTGGGGGTTGATCTGGATCTCGTAGTAGTCGGCGTTGTCGCCGTCGCCGTCGGGGTCGACCATGAGCTCGAGGCAATCTTTCGTCCACAGGTGCGGATCAGGCGTGGCTTTGTCGAAGCCGCCGACCACCTTTGGATCTTTGATCGTGGCGCCCACGATCAGCCCCTTGTCGTCCCAGAGCAGCTTCGCGCTGCCTTGAACCGCAGACTCCGCGTCGGCGGCGCCGCTCTTCACGTTGACGAAAGCGCCCGTGTCGGCGGCGTCTTTCCAGGCGGGCTCATCCAGCACGCCGTCGATACGCAGCGCGCCGCCCTTGGGCAAACGCGCGACGGTGAGCTCGGGCACGCTGCGCTCGGGCTTCTTCTCCTTGGCGACGTTGAGCGTGGCCACCAGCGCGCGATCGTCCGAGATGGACGGGCCGCCGCGCACTGCCAGCCGATCGCGCCCTTTCCAGATGCCGGTCACGACCTGCACCGAGGAGCCCTTGAGCTTCTTGGGCACCGTGAACGTCTGCGTGTCGACGTAGACCTTGCCCGGTAGCCAGCGCCCCGGCGGCCAGGCTTGCCCGGAGGGCCCGGCCTGGCGCAGCGGGCCGACGTTGTCGATGTTCAGGACGCGATCGCCCGCGCCGTCCAGCACGTGGGTAAACAGCTTCCAGGAGGGGTCGTCGAGCGCCTTGTCTGCGCGCCAGTACATCGTCAGCTTGACGCGCTTGCCGGGGGCGACGTCGAGCCCCGGGTCGATCTCGACGCCGAGCAGGGTGATCTTGTCATCGAAGTTGATGTTCAGGGCCGTGAGCTTCTCCGGCGCCTTGTCGACGATGTATTTCGTCACGTCGCCCGGCGGCTCTTTGCTCGGCTCCTCGCTGACACACGCCGCTCCGAGCAGCAGCGCCACGCAGCCTGGCATCCACACCGATTGTCGTCGTCGCATGCTAGTGTCCCTACCTTCCGTCTGATCTTCGCTCGCCCAGCGTCGCTGTCGGGCGCGCTGCGCTGCGTGCGCAACGCGCCCTCCCCGCTCCGAGCCGCGCTAGCGGTTCTTCTTGCGCGCCTGGCGCTCTTTCTTGCGCTGCCCTTTGCGCGCGTTCTTCTCGCTGCGCGACAGCACCCGCATCTTCGGACCGCCCGCGTCGCCCGCGGGAGCACCCATGCCGGGCATCATCGGCATGCCGGGCATCCCCATCCCGGGAAATCCGGGCGGCATTCCCGGCATTCCCGGGAACCCCGGGGGCATTCCCGGGAACCCCGGAGGCATCCCTGGCATGCCTGCGGGCAGCTTGCCCGACTTGGCCGCGCGCCGCAGGTTGCGCGCCAGGTTCAGGTTCTTCATGCCCGGCAGCTTGCCGAGAAGGCCCGAGTTGCCGCCGAAGTTGCCCATCATTTGCTTGATGAACACGAACTTCTGCACCAGCTCGTTGACGGCCTCGACCGGCGTACCCGAGCCCTTGGCGACCCGCGACGCGCGCGTGGGCTCGCGAACCAAGAGCTGCGCGTCGCGCCGCTCGGCTCGCGTCATCGACTGGATCATCGCCTCGATCTTCTTGAACTCGGCGCCGTCGAGATCGGCCCCGGGCGGCAGCATCCCGCCCATGCCCGGGATCTTCTCGACCAGATCCTTGAGCGGACCCATCTGCTGGATCATGCGGATCTGCTGCATGAAGTCGTCGAGCGTGAACTCGCCCGACAGCATGCGGGCGGCGTCCTCCTCGGCCTTCTTCTGGTCGACGACCTCTTCGAAATCCTTCATCAGGCCGACGACGTCGCCGAGCCCGAGCACGCGCCCGGCCATGCCCTCGGGGCGGAACTCCTCGAGCCGATCCGTGGTCTCGCCCGTGCCCGCGAACAACACGGGCGCGCCGGTCACTTCCTTGATGCTCAGCGCCGCGCCGCCGCGGGCGTCGCCGTCGAGCTTGGTGAGGATGACGCCCGTGATGCCGAGCCGCTCGTGGAACGCGCGCGAGGTGGTGACCGCGTCCTGCCCGACCATCGAGTCCACGACGAGCAGGATGTTGTCGGGCACCGTCGCGTTCTTGATGTCGTGCAGCTCTTGCATGAGCGGCTCGTCGATCGCGAGGCGGCCGGCGGTGTCGTAGACGATGACGTCACAGCCGAGGCGCTTGGCCTCGGCCTTGGCCGCGCGCGTGATCGCGAGCGGCGTCTCGCTGGGCAGGTTGAACACCGGCACGCCGATCTGCTCACCCAGCACCTTCAGCTGCTCTACCGCCGCCGGCCGCTGCATGTCGGCGGCGACCAGCAGCGGCTTCTTACCCTCGGAGGCGAAGCGACGCGCCAGCTTCGCGCTCGACGTCGTCTTGCCGGAGCCCTGCAAGCCGACCATCATCACCTGCGTCGGCCCGCTCGAGGCCGTGGCCAGGGCGGCGCCTTCCTGGCTCATCATCGCCACCAGCTCGTCGTGGCAGATCTTGATGAACTGATCGCCGGCCGAGACGTTGTGGCGCTGACCGCTATGTTTGACCGTGGTGCGGACCGTCTGCCCGATCGCCTTCTCCTCCACCCGACCGAGGAAGCGCTTGATGACGCCGAGCTCGACGTCGGCCTCGAGCAGCGAGCTGCGCACCTCTTTCAGGGCCGGCTTGATGCTCTCGGGCGTCAGCTCGGTGAGCCCCGCCAGACGGTTCTGAGCCTCTCGAAATCCGCGTTTTAGGGCGTCAAACATGAGTGGCCCCTTATTAGCCGCGCCGTACCCAACTTTCTACCCTGACCTGCTGCGCCATCCAGCGCGACCACCCCGCCGCACCCGAGCCGTTCTGTCGGAGCGTCGCCGCTCGGGCCCGCCATTTCACTGCTTGGCTCGTTCCGCCAGTGAGCCGGCCACGACACGTCGGCGCGGATCCGCGATAGGCGCGGCGAGGGGGGAGCCGCCTTCAGGGGGCCCCTCCGACGCCCGTTCTTCCGAGCTTCATGCCGATCGCCAGCGCCGTCCCGACCGCGAACGACGAGCGCCTCGACGCAGAGCTCGTCGCTGCCGGGCTGAATCCTGCCGACTTTCGCGAGCCCGACCACCGGGCGCCGCTGGACGTGGCTGGCCTGATCGCCGAGGTGCCGGCGCAAAACACGACCAAGGGCATGTTCTTCGACCCGCTGGCGCGCGCGGCGCGCAAGTACGGGGTCGGCGCCGAAGCGCGCTACGTGGCGTTCCGAGACTACCCGCTGCGGGACTTCATGCGGCTCATCGCCGACTACGCCAGCGCCCGCTTCCCCGGGCTGCCGACGCGCGAAGCGCTGCGCCGCGTCGGCTGGGAGGCGTTTCCGACGCTGATGAGCTCGGTCGCCGGCCGCGTCATCTTCGCGTTCGCCGGGCGCGAGGTGCGCTCGGCCCTGCGCCTCGCGCCCGACGCCTACAAACACAGCCTGAGCCATTGCTCGGTGCGCTCGCGCCTGAACGGCGTCGGCCAAGCCGTGCTCGAATACCGCGGCGTCTGGAACTTCGCAGACTGCTATCAGGTGGGGGTGATCGAGGGCGGCTGTCGCGCGTTCGGCGCCGAGCCCAGCGTACGAGTGTGCGCGCGCGGGCTCGCGGACGTCGACATGCTGATCCGCTGGTGAGCGCCGTGGCCCCTGCACCCACCCGCACGCTGGGCGTCCTCCCGCCGATCCGCCCGGGAGCCGGGCATGACCTCGGCGCTGCTGGCGCACCCGAGCCCACAGGGCGAGCACGCGCCGGGCGAATGCGAGTAAATTCCTTGTGTGTCCGGTCGCCTATCGTTAGGCGATGAGGGTGAAAGGCGTTGCCCAGCGGCTGGACTTCTCGACGCGGCGGCTCTCGCGCGCCGAGTGGCGTCTGCTGGGAGCGATCGCGGTCGAGCGCGAGCTCACTCGCTCGCTCATCGTGAAGCTCGCGGGTACGTTCGGCGTGCAGGAGGCGGCGCGGTCGCGCGCCAGCGCCGGGGGCGCGGCACCTGCCAAGAGCCGGAGCGAGCGTCCGCCAGCGAGCGCGTTGCCACTGCTCGACGAGTGGCGCGACAGCGGCCTCGTGGCGGAGGTCGGCGAGGGCCGGAACGGCCCCTTCGGGCGCGCGACGGACCCGGCCTTCACGGTCAACGCGGAGTTTCGCGAGCTCGTGGTGCGCCGCGTCGCGCGCGAGGGTGACCTGGCGCTGATCATCGACGCGACGCGCACGCTGCTCGGCGAGCGCTCGTTCGGCGTGTTCGCGCTGCTGCTGCAGACGGGGCAGTACGGCGAGTTCCAGCGCCACGCGTTCCTGGTGGCGCGAGCCGCCGGGCGCCTGTCGGCGCCGCTCGAGAGCGACGCGCTGGTGTTCGACGCGATCGCGCGCCCGTTCGACCCGGAGTGGTTCATGGCGACGTTCCGCGAGAGCGCGTGGACGGCGGCGCATCAGGTGCTGCGCGGCGCCCTCTCGGGGCTCGACGAGTGCGACGACCTGTTCACCTGGGCGGTCGCGGCCTTCGAGAACGCCCGCCGCGAGGGCACCGAGCTGGACGACGCCGCGGCCGGCGGCTCGAGCGCGGCGCTGTACATGACGCTGGCCGAGCACGCCGTGCTGCGCGGGCGGCTGGAGCTGGCCGAAGCCTGCGCCGAGGCCCTGCCGCCCGAGCTGCGCTGGGTGGTCGACACCGCGACGCGCTTCCAGAGCGCCGATCTGGGCGGCGCTCGCCGCCTGATCGAGGACTGGCAGAACGGCAAGACCCCGCCGCCCGAAGCGGGCGTGTTGTTGCCGATGCTGGTGCTGGTCAGCTACGGACGCGGCTCGCCGGTGGCGGCTGCGGAGGCGAAGCGGCTGATGTCGGCGCGCGCGCCCGAGCCGAGCCGTGTCGGCCTGGAGCGAGCGCTGCGCACGTTCTTCCGCTACGCCGCGCAGCCCGAGAGCGAGCACGCGCGCCTCGACGTCCACCAGCTCGGCCGCGGCGCGAGCGCCTGGGAGCTGTTCGTGCTGGGGCTGACGGTGCACCTCTATCAGAAGCAGGAGGTCACGCGGGCGGCCTGGGCGGTGCGGCTCGTGCGCGCCGGCGCGGGCTGGATCGAGGCTGGATATTCCTGGCTCGGGCGGCAGACGCTGTTTCTGGCGCGCGCGCTGAGCCCCGACTATTTCGACAGAGAGTTCGCCACCATCAAGGCGAACGTGTTCCTCGACACTCTGGACGCGCGCCCCGGCGAGCTCTTGCTCTCCGATCTCGTCGTCGCCAAGCCGGAGTGGGAGCGCGCGCTCGAGGCGCTGGCCGAGCTGGCAGACGAGCCCAGCGAGGAGGTCGACACCGCCCGTCGCGTCGGCTGGTACGTGAACATGGTGGATGGCTCGATCGAGCGCGCCATGCTCTCGGAGCTGAAGCGCGGGGGCTGGTCCAAGGGGCGCCGGGTCACGCTCGCGCAGCTGTCCGCGATGGCTCACGAGCTGCCGCGCGAGGATCAAGACGTGCTCGCCCAGACCCGCGACGCGGGACCCGACAAACGCGAGCTCTTGCCGGAGGCGATCGAGGCGCTGATCGGCCACCCGCGCGTGTTCAACGGCGCGCGTGGCGGCCAGCGCGTCGACGTCGTGCGCGGCACGCCGCGGGTCGAGACGCGCGACGAACGCGGCCACCTCGCGATCCACGTCGAGCCGCGCGGCGCCCGGCTCGGTGTCAACGTCGTGATCGAGGGCGACGCGCGCCTGCTCGTGTATCGCGTATCCCCCTCGCTCGGCCGCGTGATCGAGCTGTTGCCCGAGGGGCTGCGGGTGCCGAAGGAGCGCGAGCGCGAGGCGCTCGCGGTGCTGGGCAAGCTCTCGCGCGGGGTCGAGGTGCAGAGCCGTCACCTCGGCGCCGACCGCGAGGTGGAAGCCGACGCGACGCCCTGCTTGCGCATCGCGCCCGAGGCGGGCTCCTGGCTGGTGCAGATCGGGGTGCGCCCCTTCGGCGAACACGGCCGCTTCTTCGTGGCGGGCACGGGCAAGGCCACGCTCTCGCTGTACACCGGCGGCGAGCGCCTGTTCTGCACGCGCGACACGAAGCGCGAGAAGGCGGCCGTGTCGCGGCTGATCCAGGCCTGCCCCACCCTGCTCGAGCGCAGCCTCGACCTGGACGCGCGCGCTCCGGGCGAAGGGCGCGAGAGCTGGGATTTCGACGAAGAAGGGCTGCTCGGGTTGTTGCTCGAGGTCCTGGAGAGCGGCGAGCCGCACGCGCTCGAGTGGCCCGAGTCGCCCGCGCTGAAGCTGCGCGGGCGCGCCAGCGGCAAGAGCCTGCACGGCAGCCTGCGCCGCAAGAAAGGCTGGTACCTGGCCACCGGCGGGCTCGCCCTGGACGATGGCACGGAGATCGCCATCGCCGAGCTGACGCAGGGCAACATCGTGGCCGGCGGTCGCTTCGTGCGCTTGCCGAACGGCGACTATGTCGCCGTGGAAGCGCGCATCCGGCGGGTGATGGACGCGCTCGCCAGCGCCGAGCCGCTCGGTCCAGGCAAGGAGCTGCGCATTCACCCCGGCGCGCTGCACACGCTCGGGACGCTGGCGGAGGCCGCGGGCGACAGCGGCTTTCAGCTCGACACCGAGTCGCGCGAGTGGCTCGAGCGCGTGGAGCGGCTGGAGCACGAAGCGTTTCCGGTCCCGCCCACCCTCGAGGCGGACCTGCGCTCGTATCAGCTCGAGGGCTATCGCTGGTTGTCGCGCCTCTCGGCGCTGGGCCTGGGCGCGTGCCTCGCCGACGACATGGGTCTAGGCAAGACGATCCAGGTGCTGGCGCTGATCCTGACGCGCACCGAGCGGGGCCCGACGCTGGTGGTGGCGCCGACCTCGGTGTGCGCCAACTGGATCGCCGAGGCCGCGCGCTTCGCTCCCAGCCTGCGCGTCGCCGAGTACGCGGGCGCCGAGCGCAGTGAGCTGCTCTCGCTGCTCGAGGAGCGCGCGAAAGACCCGGCCCGCGCGGCGCCGGAGCTGGCGCCCGACTTGATCGTGTGCAGCTACGGGCTGTTGCAGCAAGACATCGACGCGCTGGCCACGATCGAGTGGGGCACGCTCGTGCTCGACGAGGCGCAGTTCATCAAGAACGCCGAGTCGCTGCGCGCCCGCGCCGCGAGCCGGCTCGAGGCCGAGTGCCGCATCGCCGCCACGGGCACCCCGGTGGAGAACCACCTCGGGGACCTGTGGAGCATCTTCAACTTCCTCAACCCGGGGCTGCTCGGCCCCTGGCGCACCTTCAACCATCGCTTCCTCAAGCCGATCGAGCAGCGCGGCGAGAACCCCGTGCGCGAGACGCTGCAGCAGATCATCAAGCCGTTCATCTTGCGCCGCACCAAGGCCGAGGTGCTCGCCGACTTGCCGCCGCTCACCGTCGTGGCCCACAGCGTGCAGCTGAGCGAGAGCGAGGCGCGCGGCTACGCGCTGCTGCGGCGGCAGATCCACGAGAAATTGCACACGACGCACGGCAAGCGCGAAAACAAGCTGGAGATCCTGGCCGAGATCACGCGGCTGCGGCGCTACTGTTGCCATCCGCGCCTGGTGTTCCCGCAGGCGGAGAGCGAGGCCTCGAAGATCCAGGCCATGCTCGACCTCGTGCTCGAGCTGCGCGAAAACCAGCACCGGGCGCTCGTGTTCAGCCAGTACGTCGACTTCCTGGAGCTGGTGCGGCAACGCCTGGACGAAGCCGGCGTGAGCTATCAATACCTCGACGGCTCGACGCCGCGCGCGCAGCGCACGGCGCGCGTGAACGCCTTTCAGGCGGGTGAAGGCACGCTGTTCTTGATCAGCCTCAAGGCGGGCGGCTTCGGCCTCAACTTGACGGCAGCCGACTATGTCATCCACCTCGACCCGTGGTGGAACCCCGCCGTCGAGGCGCAAGCGACCGATCGCGCGCACCGCATCGGCCAGGATCGCCCGGTGACCGTCTATCGCTTGATCACGAAAGACACGATCGAAGAGAGCATCGTGGCGTTGCACGAGAACAAACGCGCGCTCGCCGAGGCCCTGCTGAGCGAGGGCAGCGAGGCCGCGCAGCTCAGCGTCCGGGACCTGATCGGGTTGATCGACGGCGAGCCGGTGACGCGGACGGCACTCCCCGCTTGATGGCGGGCCGAGGCTCGACCCGGCGGGTTGGCCGGGCCTGAGCGCTCGGCGGAGCAGTAATGGCGAGCGGCGGGGGCGTGGTAGCCTCACCTTTCCCCCGATGGAGCGGAAGACTTCCATAAGCGCCGGCAACGAACGGGTCGACGCCGACGCGGCGGCGGGCGCGGGCACGGGACAGCCCGCCTCGACCATCGACTCGATGCTGCGGAAGATCGCGCACGTGAGTCACCTGAGCCTGGACCCGCCGTTACCTCGGCTGGGACAGGTCATTGGCGAGAAGTATCGAATCGAGGCCCGGCTCGGGCGCGGAGGCATGGGCGTCGTGTTTCGGGCGCAGCACCTCGTGAGCCGCAAGGCCGTGGCGCTCAAGTGGATGCTGCGTTCGACCACGGACGGCCAGGCCCACCGGCGCTTGCTGCGCGAGGCGCTGGCCGCCGGCCGCATCGATCACCCCAACGTCGTCGACGTGTATGACGTCGGCGAGGAGGGGCCCTGCGCTTACCTCGTGATGGAGCTCCTGCATGGGGAGGCCTTGCGAGCGCGGCTCGAGCGCGGCCGGCTGGCGAGCGGCGAGGTCATCGATCTCTTGCTGCCCGCGCTGCGGGGCGTGATCGCGGCGCATCGTGCCGGGGTCATCCACCGCGATCTCAAGCCCGACAACATCTTCCTGTGTACCGGCCCGGACGGCTCGGTGCGCGAGGCCAAGGTGCTCGACTTCGGCGTCTCGGCCGTCAGCGTGCAGAGCACGATCGACCCGACGCTGACCGACGGCGCCACGATCCTGGGGACGCCCGCGTACATGTCGCCGGAGCAGCTGTCGTCCGCGCAGGACACCGACGCGCGCACGGACGTGTATGCGTTCGGGGTGATCCTGTACGAGGCCTTGACCGGGCAGCTGCCGTTCGTCGCGGACAGCTACTCCGGCCTGGTGCTGGCGGTCGCGCACGATCCGCCCAGGCCGCCGTCCGAGCTGTGCCCGGACATCCCGCACGAGCTGGAGCGCGTGATCCTGCAGGCGCTCGCGAAGCGGCGGCAGGATCGCCCGCAGAGCGTCGACGAGCTCTACGACCTGCTCGCGCCCTTCGGCCGCGCGCAGCAGCGCACCGTCACGTCGGCGCCCCAGCCCGCCCGTGCCCGCCGCAATCTGTCCTGGCTGCCGGTGCTGGCCGCGTGCCTGCTGGCAGCGGCGCTGCTCGCGCGCGCCGCGTACATGTTCTCGAGCAGCGACGGCTCGGCGGCCCCTCGAGCCTCCAGCGCCGGGTCCAGCTCGCCGCTCCCTCGAGCCTACTCGCAGCCGCCCCCCGAGCCGCCGCCGCAGCCTGAAGAGCCCGCCCGCGTGATCGCGGCGCTGGCGGTCGAGGGCGCCCAGGACGCGCCGGGCTCGCTCGCCGCGCGCTCGTGTGAAGAGGCGCGGCGCGCTGGGGCGAGCGCAGACGGGCTGCGCCGAATCGATCCCGAC
>Ga0315910_10002027_pt1 | contig 18168 bp, 10 predicted proteins | sample EdamamesoilMG_FD_204470 | JGI IMG/M metagenome (GOLD analysis project Ga0315910, IMG submission 204470) | Garden soil microbial communities collected in Santa Monica, California, United States - Edamame soil | ecosystem: Environmental > Terrestrial > Soil > Garden | place: USA: California... | reverse complement strand
TCATGGTCGTCCTCGTGGAATCCATCTCATCGCCTCATCTCTGGGCCGTGGCGAGCCAGTCCAGCGCGGCCTCGAGGGCCGGATCGCGCCCGGCCAGCAGCGCGGCGCGCGTGAGCGGCACGGGCTCGTCCGGCCGGACGCCGTCGCCCTCCAGGCGCGTGCCGCGCGCGGTCTCGAAGTCGCCCAGGGCGTGCAGCAGGGTGTCGCCGTTCGGGAGGCGCGTGGTCACGGCCGGCAGCACGGCTCCGGCCGAGGGCTCGCCGAAGACGCGCGCGCGGCCGACGGACTGCATGCCGCCCGCCAGGACCTCGGAGGCGCTGCCGGTGGTCTCGTCGACCACGATCGCCACCGGCCCGGCGAAGGGCTCGACGCGCTGGCCGGCCGCGTTCGAGAGGCGCGGGATGGCCAGGATGTGGATCGTCGAGTCGCGCGTGAGCATCGAGCCGAGGCGCGTGGACTCGCGGAAGAAGTGCCCGGCGACGCCCATCGTCATGGCCGCGGCGCCGCCGGTGTTGCCGCGCAGGTCGAGCACGATCCCGTCGCAGGTCCGCAGGCGCTCGACGGCCTCGTCGAGCGGCTTCATCATCGGCAGGAACCAGTTCGAGAAGGCGATCAGGCCCAGGCGCTTCGCGCCCCGCGTCCGCTCCTCGGCGCGGAACTCGAGGTAGAAGGGCGGCAGGTTCGGGCCGAACTCGTGCACGGTGACGTCGCGCTTCTTGCGCTCGAGCTCGAGCTCCACGCTGCGCTCGTCGCCGTCCTGGAAGCGCACCGTCGCGCGCGTGCCCGTCGCGCCGACGACGTGCTGGTGCGCCACGCTCCAGGCGTTGAAGGCCAGCTTGCGCGGGCCGAGCGCGGCTGCGGCGGCCTCCATGCTCACCAGCAGCGCGTCCACCTCGAAGGCGTCGATCGCGCGCACGCTCCAGCCGAGCCCGACGCCGGCCGCGGCCGCCGCCCCGCCCGGATCGAGGCGCGTGACCAGCAGCCGCCCCTCGCGCAGGCGCACGTCGAAGCCCAGCCCGCCCGACTGGTCGGCCGGGCCGGCGCCGACCTCCGGCAGGGCCTCGGAGGGGATCACGCCGAAGTGCGACTGCCCCAGGCGCCCGAGCATGTCGTCCAGCACGCCGCGCAGCTCGGCGCGCGTGCGCACCGCCTCGGCCCGCGGGCGCAGCTCGGCGCGCACCGCGTCCCAGTCCACGCCGTTGAAGCGCGGGTCGAAGTGCGTGTCGTGGATGCGCTGCCAGGTCTCGTCGAAGGTCGCCAGGGCCTCGGCCGCGGTGAGCGCCTCCCCGGCCGCTTCCTTCGGGGCCTTCGCGGGCCTCGGCGGCGCCTCGGCTGCGGGCTGCTGCGCGCGCGCGGGCGGAACCTCCGGGACCAGCCCGGCCTCGCACCCGGCGCCGTGTACGTGGGCCCCGCGGCAGGCCGGAGCGAGGACCAGCGGCAGGAGACAGAGAACGCGCGCGAGCCGGAAGGACATCGGTCCGGGATTGTCGAGCGCCCGCGCGGCCGAGTCCAGCCGCCGCGGCGATCCTCCGGCAGCCCGTACAATCGCCGCGATGCGCCTCCTCGCCGGCACCAGCGGCTTCAGCTACGACGAGTGGAAGGGCGCCTTCTACCCGGAGGACCTGCCGGCCAAGCAGCGCCTGGCCTTCTACGCCACGCGCCTCACGACGGTCGAGATCAACAACACCTTCTACCGCACGCCCACGGCCAGCGTGGTCGCCGGCTGGCGCGCGCAGGTGACGGGCGACTTCCGCTTCGTGCTCAAGGCCAGCCAGCGCCTGACGCACCAGAAGCGCCTGAAGGACTGCGCCGCCGACCTCGGCCACGCGCTCGAGAGCTACCGCGCGATGGAGGAGCGCCTCGGGCCGATCCTGTTCCAGCTCCCCCCGAACTTCCGCCAGGACCTGGCGCGCCTCGAGGCCTTCCTCGCGCTCCTGCCGGCCGACCTCCAGGCCGCCTTCGAGTTCCGCAACGACACCTGGTTCGGCGAGGAGACCTACGCCCTGCTGCGCGCGCGCAACGCCGCGCTGGTGGTCTCCGACGTCGACGAGCGCCCCGAGCCGCCGCTCGTCCCCACCGCCGACTGGGGCTACTTCCGCCTGCGCCGCACGGCCTACGCCCCGGAGGCGCTCGCCACCTGGCTCGCGCGCGCCCGCGCCCAGCCCTGGAAGGAGGCCTTCGTGTTCTTCAAGCACGAGGACGCCGGCACGGGCCCGAAGCTCGCCGGCGAGTTCCTGCAGCTTGCAGCGCGCTCCTGAGGCGGGTCCGGCGCCGGAGCCGCTACAGTAGGGCCCGATGGCGTTCCTGACGGGTCTCGCGCTCACCTCCGCTCTGCTCCTCGCGGCCCTGCCCGCTCGCGCGCAGGCGGAAGGGGCCCCGCCGGCGCGCCCGAACATCGTCCTGATCGTCGCCGACGACCTGGGGGTCGGCGAGCTCGGGTGCTACGGCCAGGAGAGGATCGAGACGCCGCGCATCGACCGCATGGCCGAGGAGGGGCTGCGCTTCACGCGCTTCTACGCGGCCGCGCCGGTGTGCGCGCCGACGCGCTGCTCGCTGATGACCGGGCTGCACGGCGGGCACGCCCACGTGCGCGACAACATGGAGTTCCCCGGGGAGGGTCAGCTCGCGCTGCCGAAGGGCACGCTCACCTTCCCGAGGCTCCTGCAGGCCTCCGGCTATGCCACGGCGATGGTCGGCAAGTGGGGCCTCGGTGGTCCGGGCACGAGCGGCGAGCCGAACGCCCACGGCTTCGACCAGTGGTTCGGCTACTACTGCCAGCGCCAGGCGCAGACCTTCTATCCGGACCACCTGTGGCGCGACGGGAAGCGCGTCGAGCTGCCCGGCAACCGCCCCGACGGGCTGGGCGGCACGCAGTACGCCCACGACCTCTTCCTCGAGGAGGTCGAGCGCTTCCTGCGCCGCAAGCACGAGCAGCCCTTCTTCCTCTACCTGCCCTTCACCCTGCCGCACCTCGCGCTGCAGCCGGAGGACGAGGACCTCCAGCCCTACCTCGGGCGCTTCGAGGAGACGCCCTACGAGGGCGAGTTCGGCTACGTGCCGCACGCGACGCCGCGCGCGGCCTACGCGGCGATGATCACGCGCCTCGACCGCGACGTCGGGCGCGTGCTGGACCTCCTGGCGGAGCTCGGGCTCGAGCAGGACACGCTGGTCTTCTTCCTGAGCGACAACGGCCCGGCCATCGACGGCGCGGGCGGGGCCGACACGGGCTTCTTCCGCTCGAGCGGCGGGCTGCGCGGGCGCAAGGGCAGCGTCTACGAGGGCGGGATCCGCGTGCCGCTGATCGCGCGCTGGCCCGGGCGCGTGCCGGCGGGCGCGACCAGCGACTGGATCGGCGCCCACTACGACCTGATGCCGACGCTGCTCGAGGTCGCGGGCGTGAGCGTGCCGGACGGGCTCGACGGGCTCTCCTTCGCGGCCGAGCTGCGCGGCGAGTCCGCGCCGGCCCACGACTTCCTCGTCTGGAGCTTCTACGGCTACGGCGGCCAGCAGGCGGTGCGCATGGGGCGCTGGAAGGGCGTCCGGGTCGACCTGCACGGACACGTGCCGCCGCTCGAGCTCTACGACCTCGAGGCCAGCGAGCGCGAGAGCGAGGACGTGGCCGGAGCGCACCCGGAGGTCGTGCAGCGCATGCTGGCGATCCTGGAGAGCGAGGTGACGCCCTCGCGCGAGTTCCCGTTCCTCCTGCTCGACCGCGAGAGGGCCCGCGCGCGGGCAGCGAAGTGAGGCGCGCACCGTGCCGGTCCTGATCCTCGCCACCTGCGACACGAAGGGCCACGAGGCCGAGTTCCTGCGCGCGATGCTGCGCGCGGCCGGCGTCGAGGCGCGGCTGGTCGACTGCGGCTCGCTGGGCGAGCCCCAGGTGCGGCCCGACGTCGCGCGCGAGGAGGTCTTCCGCGCGGCGGGCACGAGCCTCGCGGCCGTGCGCGCCGGCGGCGAGCGCGGCGTGGCCGTCGATGCCGCCGCGCGCGGTGCGGCCGAGCTCGTGCGCCAGGCTCACGCGCGCGGCGAGCTGCTCGGCGTGCTGGGCCTGGGCGGCTCGGCCGGGACCACGATCGGCACGGCGGCGATGCGCGCGCTGCCGCTCGGCGTGCCCAAGCTGATGGTCAGCACGCTCGCCTCGGGCGCGGTCGGGCACTACGTCGGCACGGCGGACATCGCCATGCTGCACTCCGTCGTCGACCTCGCCGGCCTGAACCGCATCAGCCGCACGATCCTGACCCGCGCCGCCCAGGCCATGTCCGGCATGGCCGCCGGGACCGCCAGGCTCCAGCCTGGCCCCGGGACCGCCGGGCTCCAGCCCGGCTCTTCTCCCCCCGACAAGCCCCTCATCGCCGCCACGATGTTCGGCGTCACCACCCCCTGCGTCGAGCACGCCCGCGCCGTGCTCGAGCGCGCCGGCTACGAGGTCCTCGTCTTCCACGCCACCGGCAGCGGCGGCCGCACCATGGAGGCCCTGATCGACTCCGGGCTGATCGAGGGCGTGCTCGACGTGACCACCACCGAGCTCGCCGACGAGCTCGTCGGTGGCGTGCTCACGGCCGGCCCCGAGCGCCTGACGGCCGCCGCGCGCGCCGGCATCCCGCAGGTGGTCTCCGTCGGCGCGCTCGACATGGTCAACTTCCTCGGGATCGACACGGTCCCGGCGCGCTTCGCCGGCCGCACGCTCCACCGCCACAACGCGAACGTCACGCTGATGCGCACGACGGCGGAGGAGTGCGCCACCCTCGGCCGCGAGCTCGCCACCAAGGTCGCGCGCTCCACCGGCCCGGCCCACATCTTCCTGCCCCTGCGCGGGCTCTCGGCCATCGACCGCGCCGGCCAGCCCTTCGACGACCCCGAGGCTCGCGCCGCGCTCCACGGCGCGATCCACGCCCACGCCGGGAAGGTGCCCGTGACCGAGCTCGACGTGCACGTCAACGACGCCGCCTTCGCCGAGGCCATGGCGAGCGAGCTGGTACGGCTGATCGGCGCGCGACGCTGAGGGCGCGGGAACGCCTGCGTCCTCCAGCTGCGCTGGCCGGGCCCCGGCCTAGCCGCTGGCCCGTCCGCGGCGCGCCGGAAAGTCCAGCACGGCCCAGCCCGAGTCCAGGATCGTCGCGCGCGCCTCGGCGAGGCGTCCGGCGTAGTTGAGGCGCTTGCCCATGCGCCGCTCGGGCTCGACGAAGCGGTAGAAGAAGCGCGGCCAGAAGTCCGCGAGCGTCAGCGGGGGCGTGCCCGCGAACATGGCCGGGTTGTCGGCCGCGAAGTCGAAGTAGCCGGGGCCCAGGAGTGCGGCCTCGCGCACGAGGTCCGCCACCAGCGGAGCGACCCAGGGAGGCTGTGGCCCGCGCGCGGGGCGCACCTCGCGCACGAGCGGCTCGAGCTCGGTGCGGATCACGAGCGCGTCGAGGCGCGGCAGCCATTCCTCCGCCAGCAGGCCGGCGAGCTCGATGCCGCGCGCGGCGGCGAGCTCCTGCACGCGCTCCCAGCGCGGGTGTGGCAGACGCCGGGCCGTCTCCAGCAGGAGGATCTCGCCCGGGTACCGCTCCAGGAACTCGCGGCGCACGGGGGCGATGCTCTGCACCGGCAGACCGGTGAGGTACGTGAGACAGAAGTGCTGGTAGGGCAGGGCGTAGAGACGCGTCGTGCGCGAGAGCTCGCGCGCGCGCAGGTGCTCGACCAGCTCGAGCACGGCGCGTGTCTCGAAGGGGTTCGCGTGCTCGCGCCGGAGGAGGTCCCCGCGCAGGGTCAGGCAGGCGAGCATCGCCAGCGCCGCCGCGCCCGGAATCGACCGGCGGCCCAGGCTACGCACCACCGTCGCCAGAACGACCGCCTGGATGAGGACCAGCCCGACGAGCAGCACGTGCGTCAGGCGCGCGAAGGTGCAGCTCGCGGCCGGCATCAGCAGCAGGAAGCCGAGGTAGCCCGCCACGACCCAGGTCGCGAGCAGCGTCAGCGGAAAGGCCGCCTCCTCCAGCGCGGCCGCCAGCCGGCCCGGCAGCCGCCGGCGCAGGAGCAGCGCCAGCGGCAGCGCCGTCACGACGGTGAGGAAGGCGGCTACCTCGAACTCGCGCTCGCGCACGTACGCGGCGTAGTCCAGCAAGCGCAGGCTCGCGCGCGCCAGCGGGATGCGCCCCGCGTGCTCGAGGTAGTCCGTCCACAGCATCCAGGGCAGGATCCCGAGCAACATCACCGCGGCCGCGGCGGCGAGCTTCGCGCCCGCGCGCTCGTGCCGCAGGATGCCCGGCAGGAGCAGCGCACAGGGCACGAGCAGGATCACCAGGGCCACGCTGTGGGTGTGGAAGAGCGCCACGCCGGCCAGCGCCGCCGCCAGGAAGTCGCGCCAGCGGCCCAGCGAGCGCACGCGCAGCGCGCACCAGACCACCAGCGTCGCCAGCGCCAGGGCCGCCGAGTAGTAGCGCGCCTGCTGCGCCAGCCACACGAACTTCGGGGCCAGCGCGACCGCCAGGAGGGCCGCGAGCCCGGCCTCGATCCCGTGCAGCGCGCGGCCCAGGCCGAAGACCGCCAGCATCAGGAGCAGCGCGAAGGCCACGGACGGCAGGCGCACGGCGCGGATGCGCGCGCGCATCTCCTCGGGGCCGTGCAGGACGCGCGGCGGATCGACGCGCTCGTCCGGCCCGATCCCGTGCAGGGCGAGCGAGGCCGCCATGACGTAGAGCGGCAGCCAGCCGTGGTAGACGGCCTTGCCGCGCGCGTAGCTCGTGTCGCGGAACTCGTACTCCTCGCTCTCGGGCCAGGGCTCGGTGAGCGTGTTCTCGAACATCGGCAGGCCGAGGACCTCGTCGGCCGGGTAGCCGTGCTCGAGGATCGAGAGCGCGTTGAGGGCCGACTCGGCCTCGTCGATGAAGAGCGTGCTCGCGTCGAGCTCCCGCAGGCGCAGGCCGAGCCCGAGCAGCAGCAGGACCAGCACGGCGCCCCACGTGACGCGCCGGCCCGGCCCGGCGCAGGCCGGGCGACCCGGCTCGAGCGCGCTCGCCGTCCCCCGCCCGGAGGGCCCCTCAGGCCGCATCGCGCCGCGGCGGCGCGAGCGCCGGCTCCTGGCCCTCGAAGCGCTTGCGCCACTGCATCTTCAGCAGGCTGAAGTAGAAGCTCCAGAAGATCACCTGCGCGCCCAGGGTCGTGAGCAGCGCCGCGGGGATCGTCATGCGCATGGTCTCGAATGGATCGAGCGAGCCGAAGCGCTGCGCAGCCCAGTCGAGCGCCGCGCGCACCGTGCCCGCCAGCCCCCCGAAGAACAGGAGCCCGCCCGCGACGAGCCCGTGCTCGAGGTGCAGGGCCTCCATCGCGCGCGCGATGCGCGGGTTGCTCGGGTGCAGCCCCGAGACGACCGCCAGGACCTTGCCGAAGAGGTAGAAGACGGTGAGCTGGAAGCCGAGGCTGATCGCGACCCAGCAGTAGAGCAGCGTGTGGATGTCGAAGCGCACGTTCCCGATCGTGCGCGGCCCCGGCAGGATCCAGGCCCCCACCGCGAGGCCGGCCGTCATCAGCGCGAGGCCAGGGACGAGGAACAGCCAGCGCGGCGAGTACAGCAGGAAGAAGCGCAGGCTGCGCCAGCCGTCGCGCCAGGTGCGCAGGTGCGAGCGCCGCCCGCGGCCGTCCGGTGCGAGGACGATCGGCACCTCGTCGACGCGCATCCCGAGCAGGCTGGCCTTGACCAGCATCTCGAGGGCGAACTCCATGCCGGTCGAGCGCAGGTCCATGCGCAGCGCGGCCTCGCGCGTGAAGCCGCGCTGCCCGCAGTAGAAGTCGCCGCACTCGCTCCGGAAGAAGCGCCGGCCGATGGCCGTGAGCACGGGGTTGCCGAGGTAGCGGTGCAGGAACGGCATCGCCCCCTTCTCGATCCCGCCGCGGTAGCGGTTGCCCATCACGAGCTCGGCCCCGCCGCGCAGGGCTGAGACGAACGGCATCAGGTTCGACCAGTCGTAGCTGTCGTCCGAGTCCCCCATGATCACGTAGCGCCCGCGCGCGGCGGCGATCCCTGCGGCGAGGGCCGCGCCGTAGCCGCGCTCGCTCGCGTGCACCACGCGCGCCCCGTGCCGCTCCGCCACCTCGGTCGAGCCGTCACGGCTGCCGTTGTCGGCCACCAGCACCTCCCCGGCGATGCCGTGCTCGGCCAGGAAGGCGCGCGCCTTCTCGACGCAGGCACCGACCGTGCGCGCCTCGTCGAGGCAGGGCATCAGGAGCGTCAGCTCGATCTCGGCCGGAGCGCGCACGGCCCGCAGCGCGAACGGGGACTCGGGATCGACCGCGGAGAGATGGGGCTGCATGGCCGGCGCGCGGCCGCTCCGTGCCCGCGCCAGCGCAAGATCGAGAGTTTCTCGGCCTGGGCTTGAGTCTCCGCCCCAGGGCCAGCGCGCAGCACCCTCGTGCCGGGCACCGGGGCCGGCGATCCGGCGCCCGTGTGACTGACTCGGCACCGCGTTCGGAGCCTTCCTCCTCGCGTTCGGAGTGCGCGACTGGGTCCAGGCGCGAGCCCCTCGATCCCGGGGTCGGACCCGCCGCCTCAACGTCGTCGCGGTCGTCCGGCCTCGCCGTGCAGCAGGCTCAGGTGGAGCTCGTGAGACCCGGCCTCGCTCTGGTCGGCGCGGTACAGCGCGTACGGGCCGGCCAGCCGGAAGGCGCGGTGGTCGTCGGCGCTCGGCGCCACGCTGCCGTAGTCGACCAGCGGCGCGCTCAGGCGCTCGGGGGGCCGGCCACCCTCGGGCGGAACCGCGAACAGCTCGAAGTGGAAGGAGGCCAGGAAGGGCTCGCGACCGGCGCGGAACACGACCCGGCGGCCATCGCCGGAGAGCGCGAAGTCGGCCGCCACGCTCTCGCCCGGCGCCAGCGGGTCGTTGAGCCGCACCGGCGTGCCGCCCGCGAGCGACGCCGAGAAGAGCTCGATCACGCCGGGGCTCTGGAGGGCGCGATAGAGCACGCGGCCCGCCGGGGTCACGAGGGTGCCGGAGCCCGCGGCGTGGACGTCGCCGCCCGGCGCCAGCGGACCGTTCAGGCGCGTCGCCACGCCGCCCCCGATCGGCACCGCGAAGAGCTCGACGACGTCGTTGGCCGCCTGGTCCGCCAGGTAGACGACGTGGGCGGAGTCGGGCGCGATCACGAAGCCCTGCACGTCGCCGCCGGCGACGAGCGGCGGGTTGAGCTTGACCCGGACCCCGTCGGCGAGGCGCACGGCGAAGAGCTCGACGACCTGGTCCTGCACGCTGTCGGCGCGGTAGACGACGTGGCGCGAGTCGGCGCTGACCGCGAAGCTGGACACGTCGCCGTTCGCGATCGAAGCGCCGCTCAGCTTCACGCTCGGGCCGCCCTCGATCGGGGCCAGGTAGAGCTCGGTCACATCGTCGCGCTCGAGGTCGCCCGCGTAGACGACCGCGCGCGCGTCGGGGAGGATGCGGAAGCCGCCGCCGACCCGCCCGCCGGCGACGGGCGTCGGGTTGAGGCGCGCGAGCGTCCCGCCCCCGATCGGGATGCTGTAGAGCTCCAGCGCAGCCTCGCCCGAGTGCAGGGCGGCGAACACGACGCGGCGCGAGTCGCTGCTGACGGCCAGGTCGTTCACGAAGTCGAGCGCGAGCACGTCCGCGCCCAGCGCAACGTTCGGCCCGCCCCCGAGCGGGACCGAGAACGGACGCGGCCGGAAGGGCTCGTCCGCGTCGTCGAGGAAGGCGACGTGACGAGCGTCGGGGCTGATCTCGAAGCCGTGCACGCCGAGCCCGAGGCCGGGGCGCGCGTTGAGCCGGAGCGCGGCGCCGCCCTCGATCGGGACGCTGAACAGCTCGCCGATGCCCGCGACCCGGTCGTCGGCCACGAACACGACGCGGCGCGAGTCCGGGCTGGCGCGGAAGAGCGCGGCGGACACGTCCCCGTTGCGGACGAGCGGCCCGTTCAGGCGCACCGACGGCGCGCGGGCCGCGCCCGGGCCGAGGCGCACGGCGAAGAGCTCGAACACGTCGTCCTCGGCCTGGTCCGCGCGGTAGAGCACGTGCCGGCCGTCCGGGCTGACCTCGAAGCGCTCGACGTCCCCGGCCGTCCCGCCGGGCGCGAGCGCCCCGTCGAGGCGCACGGCTGGTCCGCCGCCCAGGGGCACGGAGTAGAGCTCGAGCACCTCGTCGTGCTCCTGGTCGGCGACGTAAACGACGCGCGCGCCGTCCGGCCCGAAGCCGGGCTCGGCCCAGCGCTGCACCTGCACGTTGCCCTGCTCGATCAGCGCTCCGCTGAGCCGCGTGGCGGCACCGCCGTCGAGCGGGACGGAATGGAGCTCGAGGACGGTGCTCTCCGGGTTGTGCAGGCGGCGCGCGACGACGTAGGCGAGCCGGCTCGAGCCGGGATCGATGGCCGCGTAGTACGTCTCCTCGGCCACGAGGCGCACGCCGGCCCCGCCGGCGAGCGGCGCGCTCCACAGCTCGTCCTGCCCGCTGAAGTCGAACAGGCGGTAGACGATGCGTCGCGAGTCCGGGCTGACGAGGGGCTGCGCCACGTAGCGCCCGTCAGGGCGCGCCAGCAGCACGGTCGGGCCGCCCGTGATGGGCGCCGAGTAGAGCGCCAGCGGATACGAGCCCTCGCCGCGGTGGCTCTCGGTCCGGTAGACGACGCGCTTCGAGTCCGGCGACAGCACGTACTCGTCGACGTACTCGGGTGCCACCGGCGCGAGCCCGAGCGGGGACAGCGGACCTCCGGCCACCGCCACGCGGAAGAGCGCGCCGTCGCGCACGAGGACGACCTCGCCGCCCGCGGGCGTGAGCCGGAACGACTCGACGTCGCTCGCCGAGAGCTCGAGCCGGGCGCCGCCGGCCAGGGGCGTGGTCCACAGGCTCGCGACGCCCATGCTCCGGTCCTCGATGCGGAAGACGACGCCCTTCGAGTTGGCCGTGACGCGGAAGTCCCCGGCGATGCGCTCGCCCGGCAGCCCCGGATGGAGCCGGATCGGAGGGCTCCCGTCGAGGGCGACGGAGTAGAGGTCGGAGAACTCCTCGGTCGCCTGCTCGGCCAGGTACACGACCCGGCGCGAGTCGGGGGCGAGCTGGTACGTGAACACGCGGCCGCCCGGCACGAGGTCGCCGTTGAGGCGCCGCGGAACGCCGCCCGTGACCGGCACGACGTAGAGCTCGGAGACACCCTGGCCGGCCGGGAGCGCCAGGTACACGGCGAAGCGCGAGTCGCGGGTGAGCTCGAAGCTCGTGACGACGAGGCCCGCGGCGCTGAGGGGCTCGGGGAGCGCGCCACCGTCGATGGGCACGCCGAAGAGCCCGTCCCCGAGACCGCGGTAGACGACCTGGCGCGCGTCCGCCGTGATGCGCAGGTCCGGCGTGAAGCTCGGCTCGCTTCCGGTGAGCCCCAGGGCCGGATCGAGGCGCACCGAGGCCCCGCCTTCGATGGGCACGCTGTGCAGGCCGACGGTCCCGTCGAGCTCGTCGTCGGCCGCGTAGACCACGCGCGTGGCGTCGGGCGCGACGGCGAAGCCCAGCACGTCGCCGGCGATGCCGGCCGGCAGCGGATCGTTGAGCACCGTCCCCTGCGCGCGCGGCGAGGGAGCGAGGGCCAGGAGGAGCCCGCCGGCGAGGAGAGGGATCGTCATGGAGACCGCCAGGGGTTCAGGGCGGAGGAGCGCCCGCGATCCGGGGCAGCGCGGGGCGCCGCGCGGGCGGGGCCAGCCGGGTCCGGTAGAGCTCGACGACGCCGTCCTGGTCCTGATCGGCGTGGTACACGACCTGCTCGCCGGCGATCTGGAAGGTCTGGAAGTAGACCGAGCCGCTGCCGACGTCGCCGCCCGGGGTGAGCGTCGGGTTGAGCCGCATGGGCGTGCCACCCGCGATCGGGACGGCGAAGAGCTCGATCAGCTCGTCGGCGCGCTGCTCGGCCAGGTAGAGGACGCGGCTGCCGCCGGCATCGAGCCGGAAGCCGAGGAACTCGGCCGAGACGTCGCCGCCGGAGGGCAACGCGCCGTTCAGGACGACGCTCGGGCCGCCCGCGAGGGGCGCGGAGAACAGCTCGAACACGTCGTTCGCCCGCAGGTCGCCGCGGAACACGACGTGTGCCGAGTCGGCGCTCACCTGGAAGGAGGTGGCGTCGACGTCGCCGCCCGCGACCGCCGGCGCGTGCAGCGGCGTCGCCACGCCGCCCGCGAGCGGCACGCTGAAGAGCTCGACGGCGCCGTCCAGGCGCTGGTCGGCCGCGTACACGACGCGCGCCGAGTCGGGGCTGATCGCCAGCCAGCTCACGTTGCCGCCGGGGACGAGCGGCGGGTTGAGCTTCGTGCGCGCGAGGTCGAGCAGCGACACGCTGTAGAGCTCGACGAGCCCGTCGACCTCGGCGTCCGCCAGGAAGACGACGCGCGCCGAGTCCGGGCTGGGCAGGAAGAGCCCGGGCACGCCGCCCCCGGCGACGAGCGCACCGCTCAGCTTCGTGCTCGCGGTGGCGTCGAGCGGCGAGAGGTAGAGCTCGGGCACGTCGTCCGTGTCCAGCTCGCCCGTGTACACGACGCCCGAGGAGTCCGGCAGGATGCGCGCGTTGCTGCCGGCGCTGCCGCCCGGGGGCGGCAGGGCGTGCAGGGGGATGGCCGCGCCGCCGGCGAGCGGAGCGCCGTGCAGGACGAGCCCGATCCCGTCGTCCGGTGTGTCGGTCGCGTACACGACGCGCGTCGAGTCGGGGCTGATCTGCCACCAGCTCTGACTCCCGCCGAACGCGTCGGCGAACTCCGCGGACGGCCCGCCGCCGATCGGCACGCTGAAGAGCCGGGAGGCATTCTGCACGTCGTTCTCGTACACGACCCGCGTCGAGTCCGGGCTGATCTGGAAACGGATGACGCCCACCTGCCGGCCCCGCGCGGCGTTCAGCTCGACCACCGGTCCGCCCGTGATCGGCACGGCGTAGAGCTCGCGGATCCAGGCCACCTCGCCGTCGGCCACGAACACGACCCAGCGCGAGTCGGGGCTGATCTGCACGGCGAAGAGCTCGACGTCGCCGCCGCGCACGAAGGGCGCGTTGAGCTTCACCGGCGGCCCACCATCCGTGGGCGCGCTGTAGAGCTCGAAGAGCTCGTCGGTGTCCTGGTCGGCGCGATAGACGACGTGGGCCCCGTCGGGGCTGAGCCAGGCGCCCTGCACATCGCCCGCGACCGGGCCGGAGGCCAGCGCGCCGCTGAGCGGCACGATCGGGCCACCCGCCACCGGGACCGAGAAGAGCTCGAAGACGCGGTCCTCGTCGGACTCGGCCCGGAACGCGACGCGCGCGCCGTCGGGGGCGAGGAGGGCACCCGCGAATCCTCCGGAGCCGTTCGAGGGCGAGTCGAGCTGGACTTCGGGACTGCCGTCGAGGGGCACGCTGAAGAGCCTGCGGTAGTCGTCGACGCACAGGACGCGCTTCGAGTCGGGCGTCACCGAGCCCGCGCCGATGGCTCGCTCGGTCAGGCGCACGGCCGGCCCGCCGGCGCTCGGGACGAGGTAGGCGGCCAGGGTGCCGGTCGCCTGCGAGACCTGCGGCGAGAGCACGATGTGGCGCGCGTCGGGCGTGAAGACGAAGGAGTTCTGGCTGCCGAGCGTCCCGTCGTCGAGCACGGCGACGGGTCCGCCCTTCACGGAGACCGAGTACAGCCCAACAAAGTCGCTGGAGAGGTTGTAGGCCACGCGCCGCGAGTCCGGGCTGACCTCGAAGTGGGCCACGCGTTCCAGGCCGAGGTCCGTCAGCCGGCGGGCCGATCCGCCGCGCGCCGGGACCGAGTAGAGCTGGCGGTCAGCCAGTGCGTGCGGCACGAACAGGACGCGCGCGGCGTCGGGCGTGAAGAGGAAGCGCGCGCTCGAGCCGAACAGCTCGCTCGACGGCCCGCCGAGCAGCGCGACACCGCGCAGCCGGTCGGCGTTGAAGACGACGCGCTTCGAGTCCGGCGCGATCTGGAAGTCCTCCTCGCGCTCGAGCAACCCGGAGCCGAGCAGGACCGGCGCGGCGCCCTCGATCGGCACCTGGAAGAGCTCGAGCGCGCCGTCGACGCTCGCGTCGGCCGTGTACACGACGTGCCGGCCGTCCGGGGCGATCCGGAAGCGCGCCACGTCGCCGCCGGCGACCAGCGGGCCGCTCAGGCGCACGGGCGTGCCGCCACCGAGCGCCACGGCGTAGAGCTCGAAGCGCTCGTCCACCTCCTGGTCCGCCAGGTAGACGACGCACCGGCCTCCGCGAGCGACGGCGAAGCGCGTCACGTCGCCACCGGCGACGAGCGCGCCGGAGAGGCGCGTGCCCGGCGCGCGCCCGGAGAGCGGGCTGGTGAAGAGCTCGACGCGCTCGTCGACCTCCTGGTCGGCGCGGTAGACGACCGCGCGTCCTTCCGCCGCGAGCTCGAAGTCGAGCACGGCCCCGCCGGCGACCGGCCGCGGGCCGAGGGCCAGCACGGGTCCGCCCGCGCTCGGCACCACGTACAGCCGGAAGAGCTCGTCCTCTTCCCTGTCGGCGCGGTAGACGACGCGCGTGCCGTCGGGGGTGAAGCGGTAGTCGCCGACGTCGCCCACGGTCGCGCGGGCGAGCGGCGCGTTCACCTTCTCGGCCTGCTGTGCCGACGCGCCGGCCGCGAGGGCCAGCGCCATCACCGGGGAGAGCCGCTCCCGCGTCGCTGCAACGTCCATGTCCGTCCTCCTTCGACGGTCCAGCCGAGGGCGCGAGTGTAGCGCGCCGGCTGCGGCGCAGGGGCTGTAGCATGGCGCCCGCCATGTGCCGCCCCCTCGTCCTCCTCCTCGCTCCCCCGCTCCTCGCCCTCGCCGCCTGCTCCGGCAAGGAGGCCAGCGCCGACGAGGTCCGGCCCCTCTCCGTGTGGTGGTTCCAGTGGGCGCCCGCCACCGGCCTGCAGGAGCTCGGGCAGGAGTTCGCGAAGGAGACGGGCATCGAGGTGGTCGTGAACCAGATCCCGCTCGACTCCTACCAGGACCGCGTGTTCCAGGAGTTCGGCACCGGGGCCACCAGGTTCGACGTCGTGATCGGCGACTCGCAGTGGATCGGGCGCGGCGCGACCAAGGGGCTGTACGAGGAGCTGACCGACTGGCTGCCGTCGGTCGTCGACCTGAAAACGATCCACGGGCGCGCCGCGCGCTACCTGTGCGAGTACCCGGAGGGCAGCGGGCGCTGGTACGCGGCGCCCTGCGAGACGGACGCGATCGGGCTCGCCTACCGCAAGGACTGGTTCGAGGACCCGCAGGAGCGCGAGGCCTTCCGCGCGCGCTTCGGGCGCGAGCTCTCCGTGCCGGAGAGCTGGGAGGAGTTCCGCGACGTGGCGCAGTTCTTCCAGCGGCCGGCGGAGAAGCGCTACGGCTGCGCCTTCCCGACCGGGCGCGCCTACGACGCGCTCACGATGGGCTTCCAGAACCTCTTGTGGGCCTTCGGGGGCAAGTGGCACGCCGAGGGCTCGAACCGGGTCGTCGGGCACCTCGACACGCCGGCGACGGCACGCGCGCTCGAGTTCTTCGCCGAGCTGGTGCGCCTCGGCCCGAACGGCGCCGAGGACCTGGGCTACGGCGACGTGCTCGAGGCCTTCCTCAACGGGTCGACGGCGATGGCGTGCAACTACTTCGCCTTCTTCCCGACGATCCACGAGAAGCTCGGCGACAAGGTCGGCTTCGCGGTCGTGCCCGCCAAGGACGGGAAGCGCGTGGCCAGCCTCGGCGGCCAGGGGCTCTCGATCTCGACCCAGATCGCGCCGGAACGCAAGGAGCTCGCCAAGCGCTTCATCGCCTGGTTCCTGCAGCGCCGCGTGCAGGAGCAGTGGATCACCAAGCCCGCCGGCTTCACGGCGAGCACCGAGATCCTCGCCAGCCCCGCCTTCCGCGCGCAGACGCCCTACAACGCGCCCTTCGCCGACTCGATCGACACGATGCAGGACTTCTGGAACGTGCCGGTCTTCAACGAGCTCATGAACGTCACCCAGAAGCACCTCGGACAGGCCCTGGACGGCGAGCGGCCGGCGGCGGAGGCGCTCGCCGCCCTGGCGGTCGAGAAGGAGCGCATCCTGCGCGAGGCGGGGCTGCTGGAGTGAGGGACGAGGGCCGGCGCTCACGCCCTGCGGATGACCCGGGATGCCGCCCGCGAACCCTGCCCGCGCCCTCGACTAGCATGAGCATGCGCCGCGTACCCTTCCTGCTCGTCACGGCGCTGGTCGCCGGATGCCACGACTCGAGCGAGGGCGGCGCCGCTCCCCTGCTGACGAACCACCGCCTGGCTGCCGTCGCGCTGGAGGGCCGCGGCGAGCTGTGGGTGGCGACCGTGCAGGAGCTCGCGCAGGGCGGGCTCGACCGCAACGGCGACGGGGACACCCTGGACTTCGTGCTGGCCGTGCTCGACCTGGCGGACGGGTCGCTCACCGAGCTGCCCCTGGCGACCATGCTCCTCCCGACGGTGAGCGACACGCTGATCGCCATTGGCGTGTCCGAGGCGAGCCAGGGCGACACCGACCTGAACGGCGACGGGGACGCGCTCGACGTGGTGCTGCACGTCTACGACGCCAGCACGCGCACGACGACGAGCACGGGCCTGGCGATGGGCACGCTCGCGCCGGCCATCGGCCTGGGCGTGGTGGCCTTCGGCGTGTCCGAGAGCGACCAGGGCGGGATGGACCTGGACGGGGACGGCACGGCGGACGGCGACGTCCTGTACGTCCACGACTCGCGCACGGGCGTGGCCACCAGCTCGCTGCGCAGCGCGACCTCGAGCCCCGTCTTCCACGACCACGCCTTCGCCTTCACGACCGACGAGGCCTCGGCCGGAGGCGACCTGAACGGTGACGGCGACGCGGACGACGTGGCGATCTTCGAGACCTACGACCTGGTCGTGGGGGGGGTCGTGAGCGTGCCCCTGGCGGTCGCCGGCGTGCCCCTCGGGGCGCTGGTCGAGAACTGGTACGTGCTGGCGGACGAGGCCGCCCAGGGCCAGGACCTGAACGGCGACCTCGATCTCGTCGACCACGTGGTGCTGGCCGTCGAGCCGCACCTCGCGACGCTCCAGCCGACCGGGCTCACCTCCACGCCGCTGCCGGTCGGGCTGAGCGACGGACAGCGCCTGGCGCTCCTCGTCACGGAGGAGGACGGGGTCGACCGCAACGCGAACGGCTCGCTGCTCGACGTGTTCGCCGCCCTGATCCAGCCGGGCGTCGCGCCGATCTTCGTGGCGGACCTCCCGCTCTCCTCTCCGCTCGCGCTGACGCCGAACGGCGTGGCCTTCCTCGTGAGCGAGGACGTGGTCGGCGACGCGAACGCGAACGGCGTCCTCGGCGAGCGCATCCTCCACCTGCTGCAGGCGTCGGACGGGGCGGTCCTGGCGCTGGGCGTCGAGGGGCTCTCGCTCGATGCGGCTGGCGAGCACGTCTTCTTCGCGCGCTTCGAGTCGAACGGGACGATCCAGGAGGACCGCAACGGCGACGGCGACGTGAACGACCTCGTCTACTCGTTCCTGGACACGGCCACGAGCGCCCTGGGCGCCACCGGCCTGGCGGTGGGCGGGTTGCCGATCCCGGGCGCGAGCGCGGTGCTCATCCCCTGCGACGAGGCGGCCCAGGGCCAGGACCAGAACGCCGACGGCGACCTCGGGGACCTCGTGTGGGTGCGCTACGAGCTCGCCACCGGCCTCCTGACCGCGCTCGCCGCTTCGGATTCGGATCCGGCCTTCCGGAGCGCGGGCCTCGCCGACGACGGGCGCGGGGTCCTGCTCGTGCGCGAGAGCGACACCGGCCCGTTCCCCGGCACCGACCTGAACGGCGACGGGGACAAGGGCGACCTCGTGCTGCACAGCTTCTCGGCGTCTTCCATCGACTTGTTCCGGACGAACGAGGCCAACCGGGCGTCGCTCGGGGACTAGCCACCTACCATGCGCCCTTCGCTGCTCCTCCCCACACTCCTCCTGGCCGGCTGCCACGACTCCAGCAGTGGCGGCACGTCCGCGCTGCTCACGAACCATCGCATCGCCGCGTCCTCGCTGCTGGGCCACGGCGAGCTGTGGGTCACGGGCGTGTCCGAGGCCGACGAGGGCGGGCGCGACCTCAACGGGGACGGCGACGCCCTCTTCGACTCCGTCCTGGCCGTGCTGGACCTGGCGGACGGCTCGCTCACGCTCCCGGGGCTCGCGCTGAGCACGTTCCCGCTCTTCCTGCCGGTGGTGGGCGACGTGCTCGTGGTCTTCGGCGTGCCC
>Ga0315910_10002026_pt1 | contig 18193 bp, 18 predicted proteins | sample EdamamesoilMG_FD_204470 | JGI IMG/M metagenome (GOLD analysis project Ga0315910, IMG submission 204470) | Garden soil microbial communities collected in Santa Monica, California, United States - Edamame soil | ecosystem: Environmental > Terrestrial > Soil > Garden | place: USA: California... | reverse complement strand
AGATGGCACCCTGCTGGATCATTCACTGGTGCTGTACGGCAGCGGCATGAGCAATTCCAACCAGCACGACCACGATCCCTTGCCGCTGCTCCTGGCCGGCGGGGCGTCGGGACGCCTGCAGGGAGGCCGCCACATTCGTGCCGGCCTCGGCACCCCGATGTCGAACCTGCTGGCGGGCATGTTCGAGAAACTCGACATCGCCGCGGACACTTTCGGCGACAGCAACGCGGTACTCACGCTTTGAGGACGAAGCGATGAAACACTCTTCAGTGTGTATAGGCGCCCTGATCGGCGCGCTGGCGTCGCAGAGCGCGCCGGCCGATGACAGACTGGCGGCTGCTGCGATGCAACGCGATCTGGCCACCGTGCGTCAGCTGCTGGACCGGGGCGATACCGATGTCGATGCGCTCGGTCCCCATGCCACGCCGGCGCTGCATTGGCTCGTGGATCTCGAGGAGCTGGACCTGACCAGGCAGCTGCTGGACGCCGGTGCAGACGTCAACCAGCGCACGGGGCTCGGTGTCGATGCCCTGAGTCTCGCCATCGAGAATCGCGATCTGGACATGGTGCAATTGCTGCTGGATAACGGCGCCGATGTGAAGACCGCGGATGCGGCAGGTGAAGCGCCGCTGATGCTGGCCGCGCGCAGCGGCTCGCCCGACATCGTCCGGGCGGTTCTCGCCAAGGGAGTCGACATCGACCAGCGTGAACCGCATGACCGGCAAACTGCGCTGATGATAGGCGTGCGCTCCGGCTCGCCCGACGTGGTGGCATTGTTGCTGGCCGCCGGTGCCGACGTGAACGCACAAAGCCGGGCAGGCGATGAGCCCGCGTGGCGTCTCCCGAGCCAGGTCGCCGCTTCCAAAGGCGTGGGTGTGAATTGGGGTGGCTATCCACCGCGCGGCGCCCGCGAGGCGATCGGAGGCGCCAAGACCCCGCTGCTCTATGCAACGCGCCAGGGCGACCTCGAAACGACCCGGTTGCTGGTCGAAGCCGGTGCGAATATCGAACAGAGCGACGCCAACGGTGTCACACCGCTGCTCAATGCGATCATCAACGGCGCCGTGGCGAGCAGGCCCGGCCCGCCGACCGAGCATCTCGAGCTTGCCTGGTATCTGATCGAGCAGGGAGCGGATATCAATGTCAGCGACTGGTACGGCCAGACGCCGCTCTTTGCCGCGGTGGAGCTGCGCAATCTCGACGTGCCCCGTCCCACGCGTGACAACGGCATCGACCGTGCCGCGGTCTTCGAGCTGATCCGCGAGCTGCTGGCACGCGGCGCCGATCCGAATACGCGCATCCAGCAAGTACAGCCGGTGCGACGCTGGGTAACGCGTCTCGGCTACCTGTCCTGGGTCGACGTCACCGGTCAGACCCCGTTCTTCCGCGCGGCGTATTCCGGCGATGTTGCCACGATGCGATTGCTGGTCGAGCATGGCGCCGATCCGAACCTGGCGACTTTCAACGGCACCACGCCGCTGATGGCCGCCGCGGGCGTCAACTGGACAGTGAGCCAGACCTTCGACGAAGGCCCCGAGGCCCTGCTGGAAGCGGTCAAGCTGGCACACGCGCTCGGTAACGACGTGAACGCGCAGAATACGCTGGGTTTCGCGGCGATCCACGGCGCGGCCAATCGCGGCTCCGACGACATCATTCGCTGGCTCGCTGCCAACGGCGCACGACTCGATGTCGCCGACGGTGTCGGACGGACCGCGGTCGATTGGGCACATGGCGTGTTTCTGGCGACGCATCCACCGGTGGATCGTCCGGACACCGTCGCGCTGATCGAGGACCTGCTCGCGGACCAGGCGAACTGAGTCGCGGAGCTCGACCCGGAATCGCTAGAACTCCCAGCGCAAGCCGATGTTCGGCACGATGCCGAGCAAAGCGTCCTGCTCGAGCGTCAGGCTCGCCGGGTTGGCCCCCGACGGCGGTGAGTAGCGGTAGTCGAGACAGCAATAGTTGTCGTGGTTCAACAGGTTCGTGACCTCGATGAACCAGTTGAATTCGCCGCGCCGCGTCGGCACGACGCGGTTCGCGCGCAGGTCGAGGCTCGCGAAGTCGGGCAGGCGCAGCGCGTTGTACGACTGCGCGACGAGCTCGCCGTTGACGAGCGTGAGGCCCGTGATCGGCCATCCGGAGCGCAGCCAGGCGCTCGCCGACAGCGTCCAGTCGGCGCCCTCCCATTCGCCGCCGGCCTTGAGCGACCACTCCTCGTCCCAGCCGCGCTCGAAAGGCCCGGTCGGCAGGAGATCCTCCGTCCGCGACCGGGCAAAGTTGCCCCACCAGCGAAAGGCGCCGGCGCTGCCGTCGATGCCGATCTCGATGCCGCGCACGACGGCGCTCGCTGCGTCGATCTCGAAGCGGTCGGGTAGCAGCTCGGGGATCAGGCTGACGCGCTCGAGGATGTTCTCGAAACGCCGATTGAGGCGGGTGACGTCCTTGTCATAGACCTCGATTCGCAAGGTTCCCGAGTCGCCGAAGCGGTGCTCGACGCCGAGCACGGCGTGCTCCGACTCCTCGGCCGGCCGGATTCCCGTCTCGCCGTCGGCCAGGGCGAGGGTGTCGAGCGCTTGCGCCTGGTCGTACCGGCCCCAGGCGGCCCGGAAGCTCGTGCGTGCCGTGACGTCGAATAGCAGGTTCAGCCGCGGGCTCGCCTGGCTTTGCCCCGTCAGCGACTGCTCGTCGTATCGGCCGCCGAGCTCCAGGACAAGCCGCGCGGCCGGGCGCAGGCGGTAACTCATATAGATCGCCCGCAGCGTCTGCTCGTGCCCGACCCGGGCGAAGCCCGGCGGCGCGTTGCGCGCGGGCAGATCGTCGGAACGGATGTCCAGCAGAAAGCTGCGGTTGACGGCGACCTCGCCCCCGAGGTCGAGCGCGTCGAGTGCGAAGCCGTAGGCGAGACTGAGCCGGTCGGAAACGGGATACTCGAAATCGCCGGTCAGGCTCAGCCGGTCGAGCGTGCTCGCATCGGCCAGCGTGCCGACGACACGCGCCGGATCGTCGATGCTGCCCTGGCGCTTGCGGACCAGCTTGGCCGAGGCGATCGTGACCTCCGACTCGAGGCCGCCGTCCCCGCTCCGCAAGAGCGTGAGCCAGTAGTAGCGGTCCGAGTAGTCCGCCGTTGCCGACGCAACGCCGGCATCGTTCAGCGAGATCTTGTCGTCGAGGCTGAGCAGGCCGCTGCGCAGCTCGCTGCGCGGGGAAATGCTGTAGCTCAGCTTGTTGAAGAAGTCGACATACTGCGGTTGGCCGATGTCGGAGTCGAGCTCGTCAGCCAGCACGTCGAGATTGCCGCGCCGCACCGTCGTGAGCCAGGCACCGCGACCCTCGGCGAACACGCCGCTGCTCAGCACCGAGCTCTCGAGCAGGCTCACGCCGAGTTCAAACTGCCGCGGCGCGGCCGGCGCAACGGACCGCATGTCGACCACGCCGCTCATGCGATTGCCGAAGCGCGCCTCGTAACCGCCGGTGCTCACGTCCATCGATTCGACGATCCGCGGATTGATGCCGCTGAACACCGTCTGGAAATCCTTGAGGTGATAGGGGTTGTAGAGGCTCACGCCGTCGAGGCGGAGCAGCACCTCGTCGAGCGCGCCGCCGCGAATGTGCGCTTGCGCATTGAGCTGATTGCTGCTCGTGCCCGGTAGCTGATGGGTCACGCGCAGCGGATCCTGACCGATAGCCGTCGAATTCTCGAGGTCCTGTCGGGTGATCTCGGTGACGGACACCGCCGCGGGACGGTCGATCGCATAGCGGCTTGCGGTGATGACGATCGTTTCCAGCGGCGGGCGGGTGGGCGCCGGGGCGGGGGAAGGCAAGGCGCCGGCTCCGCGCAGCGCCGCGCCGGCATCGCGGACGACGAGCCAGCTGTCGCGCGGCCCGGCGTCGACGCCAAGACCGTGCGGAGCGAGGACCTCGCGGAGCCGTTCGATCGCCGTCGCGGACCCGGGCACGAGGGTGATCGTGAGCCTTGCGGGCACGAGCTCCCGGCTGTAGATGATGTGCAGGTCCTGCTCGCGCAGCTCGTCGATGAGCTCGACGATCGGGCGCCCGAGATCGGCCGCAGATTGCCCGACGGCGGCGGCAGCCGGCAGCAGGACCCCAAGCAGGGCCGCCGCCAGGGCGGATTGCGGGCTGAACCGGAGGACGGTCACGTCTTTCGGGGCGTCTGTACGTCGGGGGCAGTAAGCCGGGCCGGCGCATTATCGCCGAAATGCTCCGCGGTGCCGCCGGGGCCCGCGGCTCGCGCTCAATCGGCGACGAAGAGGCGGCCGTTCTCGATGCGAAGCTCGAGATCCGTCGCGCGCCCGAGGACATCGAGCACTTCGGCGGGACTCAAGCCCCCGAGCCCGACGATCGGTTCGAGATCGTCGAGGCGCCTCGCCGTGTCGGCGTCGGCGAATGCGACAGCGAGCCCCTGCTCGCGCGCGGCCCAGCGAAGCGTTGCGCCGACCCGATACTCGGGCGCCTCGGGAAGCGTTGCGAGCGCGACCGCCCAGCTCCAGGCCGCGTCGTCGGCGGCGATGACGCTGCGCGCGCTCGCGCCGTCGGCGCCGATCTCGAGCTGCTCGCCGGCCGCGCCGACGGCGGAGCCGGACGCGCCCGTGAAGCGGACCGAGCCCTCCCGAACGCGCAGCCGCAGCCCCGCATCGGCGAGGCGGACCTCGTACTGCGTCCCGAGATGCGTGACCGCGCCGAGCGGCGTGTCGATGACGAGCGAAGTGCCGGAGGCGTCCTCGCCGGCGTCCACGTACACCGTGCCCGCGACGAGCTCGAGCGTGCCGGCGTCGACGAAGGCGAGCTCGGTATCGACGTTGACGCGGAGCAGCAGGGTGTCATCGAGGCGCAGCGCGACCTGTCCATCGCCGGCCGTCCGGAGGACGTCGCCGGTCACGATCGGGCCGGCAGCTGCCGCCGCGGCGAGCCGCAGGGTCTCGTCGTCGCGGACCAGGCTCGCGGCCCCGTCGATCCGGTCGATTCGCGCGAGCTCGGCGCGGGCGACTTCGCCGGGCCCGCCGCCGACCCAGTACAGCAGGAGCGTTGCCGCGACGACCGTCGCCGCGAGGCCGAAGAGGCGGAGGCGCGAAGTGCCGGCACGCGAGGCTCCGGAGGCCGCAGGCGCCCCATCCTGCGCGTCCTGCTGCCCGCGTTGACGGAGGGATTCCTGCCAGCTCGCACGCACGGCGGCATAGATGCGTTCGCGGGCCTCGGGTCGCGCCGCGGGGCCGGGTCCTGCCGCGGCGATCAGTCGGCCGATCTTCTCGTCGCTCCGGGATTTATCGCGCGTCATGCAGTGTCTCTCCGAGGCCGAGCGCGGCGAATCCATCCCGGAACGCATCGCGCGCGCGGGTCAGCATCGACTCCGCCGCTTTCGGGGCAACGCCGAGGAAATCCGCGATCTCCTTCACCGAATGTCCTTCGATGTATTTCCACTCCAGCACCTGGCTGTATTTGCGGGGGAGAAAGTCGAGCACGACGCGCACGAGGCGCTCGAGCTGCTGGTTGATCAGCGACTGCTCCGGATCGTCGGTATCGAGCGCCGACAGCGATTCGAGCGCGAGACGCACCTCTTCATTCTCCTCGAACGGGATGACTTCGGCGCGCGGGCGGTCGGCGCCGCGGTAGAGGTCGGCGATCGTGTTCCGGCAGATCCGGCAAAGCCAGGTGAAGAGCGCCGCCTCGCCCCGGTAGAGGCGGATCTTTTCCACGGCCTTGCACATCGTCTGCTGCACTACGTCTTCAGCCCTGTCCCTGTCGTGATTCATCCTGACCAGCGCGAACCGGTAGAGCCGGTCGAAATAGCCGTTGAAAAACTCGTCGAAAGCGCGCTGGTCGCCCTGCTGCATCCGCTCTGCCAGATGCCGGTCGTTGCTCAAATCCATCGCTGGCCTTTCCAATCGGTTCCGGGCCGTTAGACGGACGCTTTCCGGGATTTCCTTCGACATGGCGCGGGTTTGAGGGGTCGGGCGAAGGATTCTGGCACGGCTTTCCGTCCAAGATCAGGCGCCTCTCACGGCAGGAGGCAAAGGAAACCGAAAAGTGACAAGACACCCCCTTCCCGCAATCGTCGCGCTCGCGCTGCTGGCGCTGCCCACGGCCCCGGGCGCGGAGGTGCCCCCGGCGCTCGATCCCGTCGACGGCAAGGTCATCTGGGTCGACTTCTGGGCATCCTGGTGCGTGCCCTGCCGCCGGTCTTTCCCCTGGATGAACCAGATGCTCGACCGCTACGGCGACCAGGGGCTGCAGATCATCGGCGTCAACGTCGACAAGGAGCGGGCGCTGGCCGACGAGTTTCTGGCCGAAACCCCGGCGCAGTTCGATCTCCGCTTCGACCCGGCGGGCGCGCTGGCCGAAAGATTCGGCGTCGAGGCGATGCCGAGCTCCTTCCTGCTCGACGCGGCAGGGAACGTCATCGCGGAGCACTACGGATTCCGGTTCGAGGATGCCGACGAGTACGAGGCGGCCATTGTCGCCGCCCTCGGTGCGGCCGGCCGCGGTCAATGAAGGAAGACAAGCTGATGATGAGAAAGAGACGATGGCTCGCGCGGCTGGTAGTCGGCGCGCTGGGAGCGGCAGCTGCGGGTTGCTCCAGCCTGGGTGTGCAGGCATGGGATCGCGACGTGCTCGCGCGCGACGACATGCAGCTCGTCAGCGACCCTGTCGAGGCCGCGCTCGATGAGCACATCTATTTCAGCAAGGAGGCCTCGAGCGGGGGCCAGGGCTTCGGCGGAGGCGGCTGCGGATGCAACTGAAGAAGAAGGCATCGACGTCGATCGGGGCGTCGCTCGCGGCGGCCACGGCCGGCTTGCTCGGGCAGTCGCCCGGCAGGGCCATCGCCCAGGAGCTCGCGCCCTGGGAGTACGACACGGCCATCCTCTACTACAGCGAGTCCGACAGCCGGGTGCAGGACTTCAGTCTCAACCTCAACGCCCGCAAGGAAGTGCGCGAAGAGCGGTTCCTGAACCTGAAGCTCGCGATCGACACGCTGACCGGCGCCTCGCCGAGCGGCGCGGTCCCGGCGAGCTCGGTGCAGACGTTCACGACGCCGTCGGGCGGCAGCAGCTTCAACATCGCTCCGGGCCAGCAGGTGCTCGATCCGAGTTTCCTCGACACACGCACGGCGATCAACGCGAACTACGAGTTTCCGCTCGCGCGCCTGACGCTGCTCAATGTCGGCATCAGCACGTCGGACGAGTACGACTACACGCACACGGGCGTGAACATGAAGCTCGCCCACGACTTCAACGATCGCAATACGACCTTGTCTTTCGGTCTCGCCTTCGCCAACGACTCGATCGATCCCGTCGGCGGCGCGCCGATCGGTCTCGCGCCGATGACGGCGGTCGGCGGCAACAAGCTGGGCGACCAGAGCAAGGACGTCACCGACATCCTGCTCGGCGTGACGCAGGTGCTGAACCGCCACAGTCTCGTGCAGTTCAATGTCTCGCTCAGCACGGCCGACGGCTACCAGACGGATCCCTACAAGATCCTGAGCGTCGTCGATCCGGTGACCGGCGATCCGGTCTCGGCACCGCCGCTGAACGGGCTGCCCTTTCTGTATCTCTACGAGCAGCGGCCCGCGACGCGCGACAAGCAGAGCATTTACGGCCTCTACAAACGCGACATCGGCGGCGATGTCTTCGATATCTCCTACCGCTACATGACCGACGACTGGGACGTCGATTCTCATACCATCGACATGCACTACCGCTGGAATTTCGCGAGCGGGAGCTACCTGCAGCCGCACTTGCGTTTCTATTCGCAGACGGCGGCGGGCTTCTATCACACCGTGCTCTTCGACGGCGCGCCGCTGCCGGATTTCGCCTCGGCCGACTACCGGCTCAGCGAATTCGACGGCATCACCTTGGGCATCAAGTTCGGCCGGCCGACGGAACGCGGCGAGATGTCGGGCCGGCTCGAGTTCTATCAGCAGACCGGGAGCGCAAGCCCGGGAAGCCAGGTAGGCAGTCTCCAGAGTTTCGATCTCAACCCCGGGCTCGAGGCCATCGTTGCTCAGTTCAGCTACAAATTCGGCCGCTGAGCGGCGCGGGCCCGTCCGCGCGGCAGTACCGCCGGCCCTCGAACGGCGCCCGTACGGCTGGCTCGGGAGCTTTCGGGCGATGGCGAGCCCCTGCGAGCTGCACCTCGGCGGCATCGGCCGGCGCAAGGCGGAGGGGATTCTCGAGACCGTGCATGCGGAAGCGATGCGCATCGAGACGAAGTTCAGCCGCTATCGCGAGGGCAATATCGTCGATCGGATCAATCGGGCAGATGGCTACTACATCGCCGTGGACGATGAGACCGCCCGGCTGCTCGACTACGCGGCCGAGCTCTGGTCATTGAGCGACGGCCGCTTCGACATCACCTCTGGCGTCCTGCGCCGCGCCTGGACCTTCGACGGCAGCGACAAGCTGCCAGACCCCGACCAGGTCGAGCGGCTGCTGGCGCACGTCGGCTGGCAACGCGTCGACTGGGAACGACCAACGCTCGCCCTGCAGCCCGGCATGGAAATCGACTTCGGCGGCATCGGCAAGGAGTACGCTGTCGACCGCGCCGCGGAGCTCGTGCGCGGTGACGTCGAGTCCTGTCTGATCAATTTCGGCGGCGATCTGCTCGCGCTCGGACCCCCGCCCGCGGGCGACGACGGATCGGCCGGCTGGACGGTCGGCATCGAAAGCCTGGCCGGCGGCACGGCGGCGAAACGCATCGCCCTGACCGAGGGCGCGCTCGCCACGAGCGGCGACGCGCACCGTTTCTTGCTTCGGGGCGGGCATCGTTACGGCCACATTCTCGACGCGCGCACAGGATGGCCCGTCGACAACGCCCCCCGGTCCGTGACGGTGCTCGCTTCCACCTGCACCGAGGCAGGCATGCTCGCAACGCTCGCGATGCTCATGGGCGCCGAGGCGGAGGCGTTCCTCGAGGGGCAGGGCGCGCGTTTCTGGTGTCTGCGCTGACCCACCCGCGGCCCGCGCGCTTCCGCGTCACCATGTGCTGGCGCCTTCCGCGCCGCTGCAAGTTTCGCGACAGACTCGTTTGCTAGGCTGGCTTCCGATGACGATCAACCGATCGAGGAACCAGTCATGCTGCGTCGATTCCTGCCGCTTGCCGCTCTCACATATCTAATCGTTTCGCTTCCGGCGCATGCCCAGGCGCAACAGGGCGCGGCGGGCGCGGTTCGCGGGCGCATCGTGGATTCGGTGACCGGACGGGCAGTGCCGACGGCCACCGTGCAGCTCATGCGCGATCAGGGCGTTCACGGCACGGTTGAAACCGATACCGCCGGAGAGTTTTTGTTCGATCAGGTGCCGGAGGGCATCTATTCGGTCGAGGTGGAAGAGCAGGGCTACCTGAAAGCCGTGCAGGCGGATGTACGGGTCGTGCTGCGCAGAGCGGCTGTCGTCGAGTTCGCGCTGGTGCGTGGGAGCGATGAGGCGATCGACGCAATCGTTGTCACGGCGCGCGCGCCAGCCGGGGATCCGCGAGCGACGCCGAACACCGTGCTGCTGGAGCGCGAAGAGATACGACGTAATCCCGGCAGCGCGGGCGACGTGTTCCGGGCGCTGGACATTCTGCCGGGCGTCGTCGCGACGGGTGAGTTCTCGAACTTCACCGTGCGCGGCAACGGGCCGCGCGACAATCTGATCCTGATCGATGACATTCCCTTCGACAAGGTCACCCATTTCGATGAGTCGCTCGGCGAGCAGGAGAACACCGACGGCGGCGGACGATATTCGATCTTCGCGCCGAACCTCATCGGCAGCGCCAGGTTTTCTCCGGGCGGCTGGGGGGCGGCCGAGGGTGGCAAGAATGGCTCATTGCTGGAGCTGCAGCTTGCGGAAGGCAATCCCGTGAGCTCCACGGTGGGCGCGCGCGTCGACGTCATCGGGCTGGAGGCGGACTACGACGGGCCGAGCTTCGTGGCCGATAACACCAGCCTGCTGCTGGCGGCGCGCCAGTTTGATTTCAGCAATCTGCTCGACGTGATCGAGGAGAAGGACGTCGGCACGCCGCGCATGACCGATGTCATCCTGAAGTCCGTCACCGACCTGAATGCCGATCATCGCCTCGAGCTGCTGGCGATTCACGCAGCCGAGGATTTCAAGCGCACGGTGGAGAATGCGCTCGAGTCCGAGAATTTCGAGGACGTGGGGATCAGCGAGTCGGAGCAGGACAGCACATTGCTCGGCGTGACGTGGCGATGGTCTCCCGGTGAGGTCGCGCAGCTGCGCAATACGTTCTATTACCGCGACAGCGACCAGACGAGCACGCAGGGCGAGGCATATCCGGATCTCGCGGGTTCCGACCCGACACCCGCGACGACGCCGGTCCGCGAGGACATTCTGGGCATCGAGGAGAGTGAAACCGAGACGGGCTGGCGCAGCGATTTCAGCACGCTGCTCGGCCCGGATGGAGTCTTCTCGGCCGGCGCGCAGGTGGCTCGCGTCGATCTCGATTTCGACCGTCGTCTTTCCGGCGACTGGATACGGTATGTGTACGATCAGTCGGATTTTCGCGCCGACCCGACACAGCAATACATCGTGCTGACGCCCGCGGAATACGACTCGACAGTGAACGCAGCGGAGACGCGGATTGCCGCGTATGCCGACTACGCCTGGACCATCGGCGATTTCACATGGACACCCGGCATGCGCTACGAGCGTGACGGGTTTTCCGGAAAGTCCGTCGTCGCCCCGCGCCTGTCTTTGAGCTGGCAGCCCGATGCGGTCACCCGGGTGTGGACCGGAGGCGGCGTGTACCATCAGGCACCGAGCTATCTCGATATCGCGGCCGATCCGTCCAATCTTGCGCTGGAGAGCGAGCGCTCCACGCAGTGGGTACTGGGGTTTTCCCGGCATCTGCGCGAGGACCTGCGTTTTTCGGCCGAAGCGTATTATCAGCAGCTCGACGATCTGATCGTATTCGACGATCGGACCACGAACACCGCAACGAACAGCGGCGAGGGGTCCGCGACGGGAGTGGATCTGATGTTTGCCAGGCGCATGAGCCGGGGCTGGAGCGCTTCGGCGACCTACTCGTACTCGCGCGCCCGCCGCGACGACAATCTCGGCGAAGGGGAATACGCGTCGGATTGGGATCGGCCGCATGCTCTCGGTATCGTCGGCGCCTGGCAGCCGAACGATCGATGGACATTCTCGGGGAAATGGAAATATGCTTCGGGCCGGCCCACCGATTCGTTCGTCGTGCACAGCGACGTGCTGGGAGACGCAGAGCCCGTGCGCTACTCGAAGGAGCTGACGCGCACCAACGCCGAGCGCCTGCCTGACTATAACTCGCTGAGTTTTCGCGCGGACTACCAGCGCCGCTTCGGCCCGCTGAGCCTGGTTGCTTATCTCGACATCCTGAACGTTTTCGGTCACGGGAACGGCGACGCCTATGACTGGGACGAACGTCGCGGCGTCAACATCATCGAAGGACTCGACGAGCCGTTGCCCACCATCGGACTCAGGTTCGAATACTCCTGGACGCCAGAATGAGCCGATCGCCGGGAGTGCCCATTGAGACTGCTCATCATCGAAGATAACCGGCGTCTCTGTCAGGCCGTCGCAGAGAGCCTGCGCGCGCAGGGGTTCGCGGTCGATACGGCGGCCTCGGTGTCCGAGGGACTGCGGATCTGGCGAGCGGCCGACTACGATGCCGCGGTGCTCGATCTCATACTCCCGGACGGCACCGGCCTCAACGCGCTGAAGGAAATGCGTGACCGGGGCAACACGACACCCGTGCTGATCCTCACCGCGCTGGGTGCGATCGAGGATCGCGTGCGCGGCCTCAATTGCGGCGCGGACGACTATCTCGTCAAACCCTTCGCGATGCAGGAGCTCATCGCCCGGCTGCGCGCGCTGTTGCGTCGTCCGGGCGCGGCATTGGGTCGCACGCTGACCCTCGGTAGCGTGCAGCTCGATACGTCCGCGCGCATCGCCACCGTCGCCGGGACGCAGCTCGACCTGACACGCTCGGAGCTGATCGTGCTCGAAACGCTGCTGCGCAATCAGGGCCGGGTCATCTCGAAGGAGCGGCTTGCCGAATGCCTGTACGATTTCGAGGTGGAGCGCAGCGCGAATTCGGTGGAGACGCAGGTGCACAGGTTGCGCAAGAAGCTCGCGGCCGCGGGCGCTGATGTGTCGCTCCGGACGTTGCGGGGTCTCGGCTATCTTGCCTCCTGAGCGCGGCTCGATGCGTGCGCCGTCCCTGCTTCGGGCACTCGTCGTTCGACTGACCATCGTGGTCGTGCTGGCGCTGGCCGGCAGCTATCTGGTGTTGTACTTCGAATTTCGCGAAGGGCTGATGGGCCTGGAAGGCCAGAGCATTGCCATCCAGGTGCAGGACCTGCGTGCGTCGATCGTGTCGGGGACGAGCCCGCCGCGCCTCGAGCTGCCACGGTCCCTGCAGGAGTTGTACGCGCAACCGGATACCTTGAACGGCTATCAATTGCTGGGCGCAGATGGCACGGTGCTCGAGTCGGGCGGTTTCCCTGCGCCTTTTCTGCCGTTGCCGGTCGCTCAAGGCGGTGGGCAGATCGTCATGCAGGTGGAAAGGGATGCGTTGTCGGGCAACAGCATCATCGCTGCCGCGCTCGATCTCGACGATCGTCACGGCCAGTACTGGTTGCGTGCGGTGCGCAATCTCGAAGATGCGGAGAGTCTGGTCGCCCAGCTCATGCTGGGCGCGCTGGAGGAGCTCTATTGGCCGATTGCGCTGCTCTTGATCGCCGTGGTCAGCGTCGTGGTGGTGACGGTGCTGTCATCGCTTCGGTCCTTGCGTGCCGTCTCGCATCAGGCCGCGACGTTGTCGCTGTATCGTCTGGACGAGCGCTTGCGTGCCCGGAACCTTCCCCGGGAGCTCGTTCCGCTGGTTCAGGCAGTCAACACCTCGCTCGATCGGCTCGAAGCGGACTATCGCGTGCAGCGGGAATTCACCGCCAACGCCGCGCATGAGCTGCGTACCCCGCTTGCGACGTTGCGGGCACGGCTCGAGTCCCGCTTTTCGGCCGAGGAGCTCGGCGACGTTGCCTTCGAAATCGAACAGCTCGCGCGGCTCGTCGAGCAACTGCTCTGTCTTGCGCGCCTCGATTCGCAGGAACAGTTCCAGTTTGCCGCGTTCGACGCTCACGCCGTTGCCCTGGAAGTGGCTCGGGAGCTCGCGCCTGTTGCGCTCGAATCAGAGCACTACGTGACCGCCGCGACGCCCGACGCTTCCGTGCCAGCGCACGGGAATGCGACACTGACGCGCCTGGTCTTTCGCAACCTGATCGAGAACGCGATTCAGTACACGCCCGCCGGCACGACGATCACGCTGTCCGCCGATGCTGCCACTGTGATCATCGCCGATGACGGGCCCGGAATCGCTGCGGATGCCGCTCTGTCCCTGTTCGAGCGGTTCCGCCGCGGCCCCAATGCCTCGGGCTTCGGCGCGGGCCTCGGGCTCGCAATCGCGAAGCGCATCATGGAACGGCAGGGCGGACGCCTGTTGCTCGACGCGAATGCGGCCCGCGGGGCGCGTTTCGTGATGGAGTTTCCCCGACCTGTGTAGGATCGGCGGCCCATTCGCCTGTACAGCGTCCTATATACGATGCTATATATAAGTCCATAAATATAGTTATGGACTTATATATGAGATCGTAATGCGTTCAACAGTCCTGGATGTCCTGCCCCCGGCGGTCAAACGTTCCCTCAAGCAGTTGGGCGTCGATCTCGCCACCGCACGCCGCAAACGCAGCCTCACGGTCGCCATGGTTGCCGAACGGGCAGGCGTCTCCAAGAGCACCTATCTGCGTGTCGAGAAGGGCGACCCTACCGTCATGCTTGGCATCTACGCGATGGCGCTTTTCGTTCTGGGTTTCGGTGACGCCCTTGGAGACGTGATCGATCCAAGCCGTGACGATACCGGCCTGATGCTGGACGAGGAGCGCTTGCCCAAGCGCGTGCGTCTGAAGAAGAAACGCAAGACGCCATGAGACGAACGATCGGCGTTTTCCTGGGAGACGGGCCACAGGTCGGAACGCTCCACTACGACTTGCAGCGCAGACGGGAAAGCGCCGCCTTTGAATATACGACCAAGTGGCTCGGCGACCCAGACCGCTATCCATTCGGAGTATCGCTTCCTCTTCTCGCGGGACCGCAGTTCCACAAACGCGCAGATGGCGGCTCGATTTTCCACGATGCCATCGCCGATACGGAGCCTGACGGATGGGGCAAACGCGTGATCTTGCGCGACCACGTCAAACGGCAGCAGCAACAACCGGAGCGTCGGGACGCGGAGGTCCTGAACGCCATGGACTTCCTTCTTGCCGTCGACGACGCGAGTCGCGTCGGCGCGCTGCGCTTCGCGGATGAAGAAGGTGTGTTTCAGCGGCAGGCAGAGGAAGGTCGCCGCACCGCACCGCTTCTGATCGAGCTTGCTCCGCTGATTTCCGCCTCCCGCGCCGTCGAAAGCAACACAGAGACCGCCGCCGATCTCGCCTATCTGCGGGGACGGGGCACATCGCTGGGCGGACTGCGCCCCAAATGCACTGTGGTCGACAATGATGGACGACCTTCGATCGGCAAGTTTCCGAGCATTAACGATCAGCGTGCCGTGACGAAAGGCGAGGTGCTCGCCCTCCGGTTGGCGAAAGACGCCGGAATCGACGCTGCGGAGGCTCGCGTCGTCGATAGCGACGGTGTGCCTGTCGCTCTGATACGGCGCTTTGACCGGCTCGGCGATGGGAAGCGGCTCATGTATATCTCTGCCGCGACGATGATCGCGGTCGAGCGGCGAGCTCCGGAGGAACACAGCTACACGGAAATCGTCGACGCCATCCGCGTCCGTGGAGCAGACGCCAAGGCGGATATCGAGGAGCTTTGGAGACGCATCGCCTTCTCCATCCTCATAACCAACGTCGACGACCATCTGCTCAATCACGGATTTCTTCACGAGCGCGGAGATCTCTGGCGGCTTGCTCCGGCCTTCGACATCAATCCGTTTCCGGATCGCGCCCGCGAATTGTCGTTGTGGATTTCCGAGGACGTTGGGCCAGATGCCACGATCAATGGCCTGATGGCGGTTGCGCCTTATTTCCGGATTAGCCCAAGGCGCGCGAAGGAGATTCTTGGCAAGGTCGAGAGCGCAGTATCCAGATGGCGCGAGCGGGGCCGGGAAATCGGCATGACAGCTGCCGAGCTTGAGCCCTTTACCCGGGCGTTCGAGCACGGCGAACGAGATGCGGTGCGGTTGATCTTGTGAGTTGAGCAGGTCGCGCGTTGCATGCCGACTCCGGCGGTGCACGGAGACTCTATGTCACCTGTCCCATGCGCCTGAGCCAGCGTGCATGCGAGCAGATGCCCGCCCAGAACGAGGCGTGCTCGCGATAGCGGATTCCGCGCTCGGCGCAGGTGTCCCTGACGATGACGGCGACGTCGGGATAGTGGCAGTGGCTGAGCTCCGGGAACAGGTGATGCTCGATCTGGTGGTTCAGGCCGCCGGTCAGCCAGGTCACGAGGCGGTTGTCGCGGGAAAAATTGACGGTCGTCCGCAGTTGATGCAATGCCCATGGGGAATCGACGGTGCGGGCGCCGTCCGAAACCAGCGGAAACTCCGCGTCCTCCACGCAGTGCGCGAGCTGGAACACGGTGCTGAGCGTGAGTCCGACGACTACGGCGACGAGGGCGTAGGTCGCGGCGACAGCCGCGAACGGATGCCGCCAGAGAGGAATCGCGAAAGCAACCGCAAAAAACACGATCTTGCCGATCGCGAGCCATGCCAGGTCGGTACCGCGCGGCCGCGGAATCCGGTGGGGGCCGATGCGTCCCCGAATGAGCGCGCGAAAGTCATCCAGGAAATTCCATTTGATGAGCAGCAGGCTGTAAAGCACCCAGATGTACCAGTGTTGCCAGCGCTGGTGCGCGTAGCGGCGCTGGTGCGGCGTGAAACGCGCGAGCGGGCCGGCCGCGATGTCGGTGTCATGGCCGGTAATGTTCGCGTAGTGGTGGTGCAGGACGCCGTGCTTCCAGCGCCACAGGTACGAGCTGCAGCCGACGAGATCCAGGGTGTGCGCCATCAGGCGGTTTACGGACCGGTGGCGCGAAACGGCGCCGTGTCCTGCGTCGTGCATGATGCTGCAGCCGATCCCGCAGACCGAGAAGGCGAGCACGATCGCGAGCGGCAACCACTGCCACCAGGCCGACGCGAAGAACACCAATGCCGTATAGCTCGACACGAAAACCAGCAGGATCGCGGCCGTCTTGCAGTACCACTCCCGCAGGTCGCGTCGGGAGCGGCCTGTCTGCTCGAAATGGCGGTCGACGCGCTCCCGCAGCAATTGCTGGAGCTCGGTGTCGTCCGGGTAGCTCGGCCGACGGCGCCCTGGAGCGCGGAGCGTCGCTCGCCCGGTCACTGGAGTTTGCCCGTGCGTCTCGCGCCGTCGAGAACGACGTGGACGCGCCCGCGCCTGTGCCGTCGCCGCTCGTTCAGTCGCAGGACCATGAGACGGACGTGCTCGGTCACGCCGTCCTTGTTGCCCGCCCTGAAGCCTACGATGCGGTTGGGGCCCTGGCAGATTTCGTAACGAAACCAGGTACCGCCACTCGTCCCGCTCGGCGCCGTCGCCGCGGCGACGGAGACGATTTCGAACGGATGTGCAAGTTCGGGCGTCGTATCGATCGGCGGGAGAGCCTGCGTCACGATCGGGCACGGCCCAAGCCATAGTCGACCCACGTGCCGCTCATGCAATGAACACTAGGCGACAACGTCCGCCTGGTCCGTACGCCACCACACAGACTTCGATGACGCGCCGAGCGACAATTTCTCATGACATCGCCACTCAAGAGCATGTCCGAGCACGAGCGGGACGAGAGGGCCATCGGCTCGCTGTGCGAGCGCACGGCGGCGCCGTGCAAGGACGTGCGCGCCCTGTTCGTGCACGAAGTCGATCGGCTTTCGCTTCGTGCAACCGTTCGGTCGTATCTTCGATTGCTCGCAACCGCAAACGTATATGCCGTATTGCGCCGGCGCGAACGACGCCAGGACGCGCCGAATTCAATGCGCGAGGCAGGTGACTCATGACCAGGCGAAATCTCCGGCACCTGGTGCGAAGGCGAGCCCTGCGGGCGAGCCGCCGCGGCAGGCGATGCCGCCTGCGGAGTTGACGCGGATGTTGCCGGTGATCGCTCACGCGGGGGCCGCGGCGCCCTGATTGCCCGCCACCTCGACCGACACGATCTGTGCGAGCGGTATCAGGTACCGGGGGCTTCCGTCGGGCCGGCGTTCCACCAGGCAATCGCCGGCAAGAGCCCACTCGACCAGGCTGATTCTGTGCCCGTTCGCGAGACTGATATTGATGGACGGGACCGGGTTGCCAAGCCCGAGGCTCGACAGGATCTCGGCGAACGATGTTGGCGTCATGAGTCGATTCGTTTCGAGCTGCACCGGACCCAATCTAGCCCGGATGCGGGTCTCGATCTGTACGTCAGCGTACAGAGACCGCCAATGAGCGTTGCCGTACAGACCGGGTCATAGGATAAGGGCCATAGTTCCGGGCATGCCTGGGAGGTGCTCCGGATGAATCCGTCCTTGCCCGTAGCGCTGATCGCCCTCCGGGCGGGCGACGACGCCGTGTCGTCTCGCCCCAAATGGCACAGCCGGCAGATCATCGTCACTCCCCAGATGCTCGGCCTGCACACGGCGGCAGAGTGCGGGCAACGCGCGGAAAGGTTGGGTTTGACGCCGCTGCCGGCGCTCCCCTACCGACAGGAGTATTGGCGGCTCGACGTGCTGCTCATCTGGGCGCGCGCCAACGGCTTCGATAGCCTGCCGATGCTCGGGCGCGGTCGGGCGCAAGCTCCCAAGGGTCGTCCGTTTGCGATTCGGGCGCTGTGACGATCGACCAGGTCGTCATGGCCGTCGATTAGCGACTCAGCTCTCGATCTTCGGGTCCGGCGGCACGCGCGAATGCGTCGTGACTTTTCGCCAGCGCAGGTTCGGCTCGTCGCGCTTTCGCACGGGCAGGTCTGCCCGCTGCACGCAGGCGATCAATGCCTCCCCGAAGCGCAATGCCCAGCGGCGCGCCGCCCCGGCATCCGCGATCTCGTCCTGCCTGAACTCCACCTGCAGGTGCAGGAGACCGCGGCGTACGGCGTGGACGGGTATGCTGTAGTCCACGCCGGAGTCGATGCGATACGGCTCGTTGTCGCCG
>Ga0315910_10002025_pt1 | contig 18200 bp, 11 predicted proteins | sample EdamamesoilMG_FD_204470 | JGI IMG/M metagenome (GOLD analysis project Ga0315910, IMG submission 204470) | Garden soil microbial communities collected in Santa Monica, California, United States - Edamame soil | ecosystem: Environmental > Terrestrial > Soil > Garden | place: USA: California... | reverse complement strand
GCTGGCGGTCTCGGGCAACCTGTGCGGGGCTCAGGCCGTCGCGCGGCTCGAGCCCGCCATCGCCAGCGTGCTGCTCAGGACCGAGATCGTGTTTGTCGGAGCGCTCGGCGCTGCGCTGCTGGGTGAGCGTGTCACGCCGGGCCTGCTCGGCGGCGCGGCGCTCGCGCTGGCGGGGCTCGCCGTGATGCGCTGGCCGCTCGCGCTGGACCGTGCGGGCGCCGGCGCGCTCTGGGCGCTGGGCGGCGCGGCCAGCTTCGGTATGATGCAAGTGCTCACGCGCCGCGTGATCGCGCGCATCTCGCCAGTCGCCGTGAACACGTGTCGGCTGTGGATCGCCGTGGGGCTGTGGTCGCTCGTGCCGGGTGTCGCGCGCGAGGCATTCACCGGCGGCCGGGAGTTCTGGCTGCTGGTGACGGCCGCGGGCTTGCTCGGACCCTTCCTCGGACGCCTCTTGATCATGTACTCGCTGCGCTCGCTGGAGGCAGCGCACTCGGCGCTGCTCCTCTTGCTCGCGCCGGTCTTCGCTTTCCTGATCGGTTACGTCTTCTACGGCAGCGTGCCACATGCCGCGGAGCTCGGCGGCGGCGCCATCATGCTGGTCGGCATCGCCTTACCGTCGCTCGCCGGGCGGCGAACGGACGACAGGACCGCGATGGACGACAGGGCCGCGATGGACGACAGGGCTGCGACGGACGACGCGCGCGGATGAGCACGCGCCGTCCGATCCCGCTCACTTCTTCGTGAACTTGAGCGTCATGCGATCGCTCTCGCCGATCGCCGCGTACTTCTCGCGATCGGTGTCGCCGAGCGCGAAGTTCGGCGCCAGCGTCCACACGCCGTTCGGGTGATCCTTCGTGTCCTTGGGGTTCGCGTTGATCTCGCTCTTGCCGGCGAGCTTGAAGCCGGCAGCCTCGATCTTCTCGATCACCCACTTCTCCGGCAGGTAACCCTGCTTCGAGCTCTCCTCGGCCACGGCGTCGGGCTTGGCGCGGTGCTGCTCGATGCCGAGCGTGCCCTTGGTCTTGAGCGCGTCGTGGAACTCCTTCAGCCAGGCGTCGAGGCTGCCGCCGTTGACCATGCCGTGCAGGCCGCGCATCACCAACACCAGGTCGACGCTGCCTTCCTGAGACAAGCTCGGGGCCTTGCCGTCGATCACGACCGTCTCCACCTTGCCGTACAGCTCGGGGGAACGATCGAGGAACAATCGCGTGCGCTCGCCGTAGAGCGTGGAGCGCTGATCGGCGGGGCCGTTCGGGTCGGGGCTCGTGATGAGCAGCTTGCCCTTCTTGGCCAGCACGGGCGCCAGCACCTCGGTGTACCAGCCCTCGCCGGGCCCGTACTCGAGCACCGTGTAGGTGGGCTTCAGGCCGAAGAACTCGAGCGTCTCCAGCGGGTGACGCGCAGCGTCGCGCTCGGGGTTGCCGGGCTCGCGGTACTTGGCGCCGAGCGCCGCTTTGATGGCGGCCTTGCCCGTGGCGTAGTCCTTCTCGGCCACGGTCTTGGCTTCGGCGCGGAACTCCGGCGTCCAGCGAGCAGCCTCTTTCTCGTGATCGGCCTTCATCTTGGCGCGATCCTCTTCGAGCTTCTTCAGATCGGCCGCTTTCTTCTTTTCTTCCTCCGTGGGCTCCGGCGGCGGGGGCGGCGTCGGCTCGACGGCAGCTTCGGGCTCGGGCGCAGCGACCTCGGTGTCCGAGGCCTTGCTTCCACAGCCGAGGGCATAAACCAGGGCGAGAGTAAGTATGGAACCGTATTTCATGCCTCGCCTCCTAACCTGGCCCGCGAAAGAGCGCAAACGCGGCGAGTGTCGCGATTGACTGCTTATTTGAGCCTGACGATTTCGGCTGCGGCGCTCTCGGCAGGCCCCACTTCGAGCGGGCCCAATCGTCTCACGAGGCCGGAGGACCAAGGTCGACGCCAGGCCCCGCCCCCGATCTCGAGGAGGTCCGTGCCGCCGCGCCGTGCCGCTCGGCCGCCAACCCCCCGGCGTCGACGATCAGAGACAGCAGCATGTCGCTGAGCACATTGGTCACCGAGCGCGCCCGCGCGATGATCCAGTCGACGCTGAGCAGGAGCGGCAGGATCTCGACCGGCAAATGCAAGGTGTTGAGCACCAAGGCGAGTGAGATGAAACCGGCCTCAGGCACGCCCGCGACGCCCATCGCAGCGAACATGCAGACCGCGGCCGCCACCAGCTGCTGCCCGATGCTCAGGTCGATCCCGCTCGCTTGCGCCACGAACAGGAGGGCCATGCCCTCGTATAAAATGATGCCGTCGTTGTTCAGGTTGGTGCCGACGCAAGCGCCCAAGGCCGATGCGCCCCGCGAGACACCGAGCCGGTCGAGCGCGCGCAGGGTGACGGGCAGCGTGGCGAGACTGCTGTTGGCGCCCATGGCGTAAACCACGGGCTCGCGCGCCTCGCGCCAGAACCGGCGCAGCGGCACGTGCAGGACGAAACGCAACCAGAAGTGGTAGACGATGAGGACGTGCAGCGCGAGGCCGAGCAGGCCGACGCCCACGTACACGCCCAGACCCCGCAGCGGGCCGTAGCCGTTTTCACCGACCGCCTTGCAGACGACGCCGAAGACCGCGAGCGGGATGAGACGCGTGATCCAGGTCAGGATGACCTCGAACAGACGCAGCAGCACGCCGACCGCGCCGTCGATGTCCGGGAATCCCTCGCTGCCGCGCATCTCCTCGCGGACCCGCCGCAGCCCAAAGCCGACCAGCAGCGCGATCAGGATCACGCTCAGGATCAGGTTCTGCGCAAACGGCGTGATGATGTCCGCCGGCACATAGCTGGCGAGCGTCGCCAGGAAATCGATCTTGCGCTCCTCGAGCTTCGCCCCCGGCGGCGCCGCCGCCAGAGCTTCGAGGTGCTGGCCCGGGCGCAGGACGTTGGAGATGACCAGGCCGATGAACAGCGCGACCGAGGCGTTCAGGATGGCGGCGACGAGCATGCGCAGCGCCCCCCTCGCTTGCACTTCGGCGCGCAGCACCGCGTTCACGATCGCGAAGAACAACAGGGGCGTGGCCACCCCCTTGATCAGCTGCACGACGAGCTTGCCCAGCTCGCCCAGCGGGGCTGCTTGTTTGCCCAGCAGGGGCCCCACCAACAGGCCCAGGACCAGGGCTGCTATGATCTGCAGGTAGAGAGGAAAGCGCTGCTTGGGGCGACCCGCTTCCGTCATCGACCGTCGTGCCTACCGTGGTTCCCGCCGGAAGGCCAGTCACAAACCGCTCCGGGGTTTTCCCCGGGCCCTCACGGCCGTTTCCTGTAGGTATCGTCATGAAGCGCACTCCCGAGCCCGAGCTGATGACGGACGCCGAGCAGGTCGCGGCGTACGCGGGGGCGGACTTCGAGGTGCCCCACTCGCGCTACGTCGAGCTGCTGCGAGAGCGCCTGCCGCACTTGCAGCGCGCTGGGACGGCGCTGGATATCGGCTGCGGTCCCGGCGACATCACCTGCCGCCTCGGCCGCGCCTTCCCACACTGGCACGTGTTGGGCATCGACGGCTCCGAGCCCATGCTGCAGCACGCCCGCGACCTGGCACGCCGCCTCGGCCTCGAGCAACGCGTCGGCTTTCGTCTGTGTCGCTTGCCCCTGCCGGGCTCCCCCGCTGACGCTTACGATCTCGTGTGCTCGAACAGCCTGCTCCATCACCTGGCTGAACCGATGCACCTGTGGGGAGCCGTCGCGAGCTGGTCGCACGCCCGCAGCTCCGTGTTCGTGATGGACCTGATGCGACCGAGCTCCGAGGCCGAAGCGCGGAGGCTGGTCGAGGAGTATTCGCGCGACGAGCCCGAGGTGCTGCGGCGTGATTTCTACAACTCGTTGCTCGCCGCTTACCGCCCCGAGGAGGTGCGCGATCAGCTCGACCGCGCCGGCCTGAAGCAGCTGCGCGTCGAGGCGGTCTCCGATCGCCACTGGCTCGTGGCGAGCTGACACGCCGGGGCGTTTCTCCGCTGCAACATGCAGCATTTTCTTAACCCAGCGCGGCGCGTTGCTGCACCGCTGCATGCTGCAACCGCGGGCTGCATTGTTGAGCTGCAGCCCCCGTGCTCCCCTGTTTGTGATGGGGTTGGGGAAAAAGCGCTCACTATCGCGCGAGCGAGAGTCATGGCGAGCCGACACGAGTGACGCACGCGAGCACGGCTGGGGTGCGGACGATGCAAATGCCGACGCGCCCGAGTCAGCCTTTTCGTCTGGAGTGCCGGCGAATGCGTCGGTGATGCCGAAGGCGGCGTTGTCCGGGACCGTGCCGACAGCCGCGTCGTGGATGCCCGCCGCGCCCGCGTCGTGGGCGCCGGCTGCGCCGGCGTCTCTCTTGCCGCCACCCGCGTCGTGGGCGCCACCACCTCCGTCGTCGTGGGTGCCGCCCGCCCCAGCGGCATGGGCGCCGCCGCCGCCCGCCAGCCAGGCCCCCGACGCCGCGGCGTTCACGGTCGCCCAGCGCTACGAAGACTATACGGAGACCGAGCACGAGACCTGGCGTCGACTGCTGGCGCGCTCGAGCGACGTGATCGCCCGCCTCGGCGTGCGGCTGCACCCGGCATACATCGCCGGCCTCGAACGCCTGGTGCTGCCCTGGTCGCGCATCCCCTCGCTGGAGGTGCTCAGCGCCTCGCTCGCGGAGTATGGCTGGCGCACGCTCTGCGTCAGCGGGTACCTCCCATCCGAGGTCTACGCTGGCCTGATGGCGCACGGCGTCTTCCCGGTGGCGCGCGACATCCGGCGCGAGCAGCACCTGGAGTTTTCGCCCACGCCCGACCTCGCCCACGATCTGATCGGCCACATCCCGATGCTGGTGTCGAGCGAGCACCGCCGCTTCCTGCAGCGCCTCTCGTGGTGCCTCGCCAACACCCCGCCGAGCGAGCTCGACCGCGACCTCTACGTCGCGCAGCGGCGGCTCGGGGCGGCTCGCGCGGCGGGCCCGGCGCACGGTGCCCGTGCCGCTGCCGCCGAGAGGCGGGTCGCCGCCGCGGAGCGGGCGCTGGCCGAGCGCCCCTCTCGCCTCTGCCAGCTCGGACGTCTGTACCTGTGGAGCATCGAGTTCGGCCTGATGGGCAGCTGCGACGAGTTCGCGATCTATGGAGCGGGGCTGCTGTCGTCGCCGGCCGAGACCGACGCGCTGTGCTCCGGCCGAGCACGCGTGGTGCCGCTGTCGCCGGCTGTGTTTCGGACCAGCATCCACTTCTCCGATCCACAAGATCTCTACTTCGTGGCGCGCGACTACGAGGAGCTGCACGACCTGCTGGACGTGCTCCAAGGCGACGAGCCCACCCACCACTGAGACGAGGGTAGAGCGGCGCCCCCGCCGAGGCACCCCGAAGACCGCGCCCGGAGGCGCGGCCGCCCTCGTACGACGTCGGCGGCGGCCGCTCGGCGAGCTCAGCGAGCCGCGGGGTGGCGCCGCAACATGCGCTGCAACGACTGCCGATACATGCCCAGCTGCCGCGCCGCCTCGGAGACATTACCCGAGCACGAGTCGAGCACCGCTCGGATGTACTCGCGCTGCAAGCGCTCCAGGCTGGGCAAACGCGGCGCCGGTGGAGCACCCGCCGGCTCGGTGATCGCCAGCAGCTCGTCGAGATCGACGGGTTTGAGCAGCACGTGCGCGACGCCGCACGCTTTCCAGTCCGCCATCGCCGAGAACAACGCCGGCGCGCTGGCGAGCAGCGCGACGGTGCCCGAGGCGGTGACCCGCTCCAGCTCCGCGCGCAACGCCGCGTGGCTCTCGGCAGCGTCCGCGTCGAGCACCAGACAGGTCTCGGGCTCATCCGCGAGGCGCGGAGCGGCCTCGGCGAAGCTCACGGTCTCCACCTGCACCCCCCGCCGCGTCAGCGCGCTGACCCAGCCGGGATCGGGCTCGATGCCCACGAACAGCAGCTGCCGCGCCATCGATTCGCGTCCGCTCGGGGCAGGTGCCGGCCCCGACACGGGCGCGCGGACCGGCCCGACCTCGCGCCGCACGGGCGCCGATGACGCTAGCGCGAGCTGAGCACCGTTAGGCATGAGCATACGCTGCCGCCATGACATCATCGAGAAACCCCCACATCGCCGACCACAAAGCGCGCGCGCCCTGCCACGCCTCCGCGGCGGCTGGGCCGCCGACGGGCACCAGCTCCGCGAGGCCCCGCGAATCCTCCGCGTGATCGATCTCGAGAACCTCGTGGATCTCGAGCCAGAGCAGCGCTTCGCTCGGTACGAGCGCCTGCCGGCGGATCTGTTCGCCCAGGCAGTGATCCATCTTCTTGGCGAAGATCTCGGCCACGATCATGCCGCCGATGGCCTCGAACGGCGCCCCCGACTCGAACACCTCGCTGGCGCGCTCGGCGAGCCGGCGCCCGGCGTCGAGCGAGCGCCCCCCGGGGCCGCTCGGACGCCACGGCGCCAGGCCGGACACGAACCGCTCGAGCAACATGCGGTGGATGCGATCCGGATCGCCGTTGCCGAGCTCGTCGGCGAGCTGCTTGGCGAGCAGCGAGCAGAGTCGTGCGTCTTCGAGGCGCGCGATGGTCGACGCCAGCCAGCGGACGAAGTTGGGCGAAATGCCCTCGTTCATGTTCGCCACCAGCACCCACAGCGCCGGCAGATCGACCGGACGAGATGCCAGCGTTACGAACAGGGGATGGTCCGCGACCTCTATCCCCTCGTAGAAATCTACGATGCTCGTCGGGGCATCTACCCCACGACGCTCCTCTCGACTCGGCGATAATTGTTCATTCATGTCCCCACCCGTTCCAGATAACTCGCGACCATGGCGCGAAACGCACGCTTCTCCACCGGCTTGCTCATGTAGCCGTCAACCCCTGCCGCCAGGGCTTTCTCCTCGTCACCTTTCATCGCGGACGCAGTGACGGCCACGATCGGCACCCCACGCATGCTGGGGTTCGCCTTGAGCTGCCGCGTCAACGTCAAGCCGTCGACGTCGGGCAGCTGAAGATCCATGATGATCAGGTGCGGCATGATCCGCTCGAGCGCTCGCAGTGCCTCCTCGGCGCAAGCGGCGGTCGTCACCTCATAACCCGGCAGCGCGAGTAGATAGGTAAACAGCTTGAGGTTGGACGGGTTATCGTCCACGACCAGGATCGAACGCGCGCTCACGCGGCACCCCCGACCGAGGCGGTCGAGATCAAGCCGCGGATCTCGTCGATGAACGTGCTCGGACGCCACTCGTCTTTGCCCACGATGCTCTGCGCCAGCACCCGGAGCCGGCGCACGTCCTCCGCGGACAGATCCTTCATCGTCCAGACGATCACGGGGACAGCGCGGTTGTCGGGTGCCTCGCGAAAACGCATCAAGAACTCGAGCCCGTCCAGGTTCGGCATGACCAGATCGAGCACCACGGCCAGGGGCTGCTCTCGCTTGGTGAACGCCAAGGCCTCGGCGCCATCCGCGCTGGCCTGGATGTCATAGCCCAGATCGCCGAGCGTGGCGGCCATCAGCCGCTGCGCTGCGGGATCGTCGTCCACGATCAGGATCTTGCCGCCCTTGCGCGCCGGCACGCGCGCCTGGCTGAAGGCCTGGAGCAAGTCGCGCCCGTTGACCGGCTTGACGAGGTAGTCCTGCACGCTGAAGCCCGCGAGGATGCCACGCTCCGCCACCACGCTGACGACGACCACCGGGGTCTCCCGGTTCAGCCCATCCGTGCGAATGCGGTGCAGCACGTCGAGCCCCGTCATGTCGGGCAAGAGCAGGTCCAGCGTGATCGCGTCGAAGGACCGCTCGGCGCAGGCTGCGATCGCTTGCCCCCCCGACCCCACCGCCTCCACGCCGTACCCCGCGCGCGCCAGCGCCTGGATGATCAGGTTCCGATCGCGCGCGTCGTCTTCCACGACCAGCACCGCCGACGCGCCGTTGTTCATCCCGAGCGCCACGTGCTCGAGCGCACCGCTGCTCAGCGGCGCGTGCAGCGGCAAGAGCGCGAAGAACTGGCTGCCCTTGCCCACCTGGCTCTTCACGCCGACCGTGCCGCCCTGCGCCTCGACCAGCCGCTTGGTGAGCGCGAGCCCCAGGCCCGTGCCGCCGTGTTTCTTGGTAGCGCCCTCCTCGAGCTGCTGAAAATCGACGAACAGACGCCCCAGATCGCCATCGGCGATGCCGATGCCCGTGTCCTCCACGGTCAGGCACAACATGTCGGCCTGCTCGAGCGTGGCGCTGACGCGCACGGAGCCGCCCTCGGGCGTGAATTTCAGAGCGTTCGACAGGTAGTTGTAAAGGACCTGCTTGAAGCGGCTCGGGTCGAGCGTGCCCTGCCCGGCCTCCGGCTGCACGCTCGCCTCGACCCGGATGTGTTTGGTCGCGGCGACGCCGCGCAGCACGTTCGAAACCTCGCCGATGAGCTGGGCGACGTCCACGCGCTCGGGCCGCAGCTCCATCTTGCCCGCCTCGACCTTGGCCAGGTCGAGCACGTCGTTGATCATCTGCTGCAGGTGGCGACCGCTGCGCAGGATGTCCTGGAGGAACTCGAGGTACTGCGGCGAGCTCGGATCGACCTCGCGGTCGTGCAGCAGCTCGGCGAAGCCGATGATCGAGTTCAGGGGCGTGCGCAGCTCGTGCGACATGTTGGCCAGAAACTCGCTCTTGAGGCGGCTGGCCTCCTGTATGCGGCGATTCTGGGCCTCGAGCTCGGCGCTGCGCGTCCGGATCTCCTCGAAGCGCTTGCGTTCGCTGATATCCAGCACGAACGCGATGGTCTGGTTGTCGTTGAGCGTGGCGACCCCGACCAGCACGGGCACGCGGCTGCCGTCTTTGTGAAAGTACTCTTTCTCCCAAGGACGCGCCTTGCCGGATGTCCGCAGCTGCTCGATGGCGCGGTCGTCCAGGTGGCTCCACTCCGACGGCGTCATCCGCGACCACTGGACGCGCCCGGAGAGCAAGTCTGCCCGGTCGTAGCCGAAGGTCGCCAGGAACCCGTCGTTGGCCTCGACGATGTTGCCCATGTAGTCGCAGATCAACACGCCGAGCATGCCGGACTCGGCCAAGCTGTTGAAACGCGCCGAGGCCACGCTGGCGGCCGTCTCCGCCTTGGCGACGGCGTCAGTGGCGGTGTTACGCGCCGAGCGCTCCAGCGTGCGCAAGAGCAGCGCGGCGTAACGCTGCTGCACGTCGAGCACGGCGCGCAGGCGCGCGGGCTCGGCCGCATAGGCGTCGCAGAGCAGCGGCAGCAACTCCGCCTGCATGCCCAAACACAGCTCGACCCAGCTGTCGAAGCCGACCGCGCGCTGAGCGAACGTCTGCTCGCAACCGACCAGCGCGTCTTCGAGCCCGGCAAAGTCCCGGGCGGCGGCGGAGCCCCAGGCGAAGAAAACGAAATCCAGGCGACTGACGAGCGCGCCGCCCCCCAGGTGCAACGCCGCCCCGAGCGGCGAGCTCAAAGCCAGCTTGCGCCGCACCCGGAGCCCCACGTCGACCGCGTGAGCATCGAACACGCGCCAGAAGTCCAAGAGCCCGGCGCGCTGCTCGGCAGAAAACCAGCCGACGCTACCCGCTTCGTCCATTACGCCCTTTCTCGCCCCGAAACACGCGGGCGGACCTGCCCCGCGACAAGCGCCGCGTCTGCCCCACTCGCCCCACGCTCCATCAAATATCCTCCGAGGCCTTCCGCATCAAGCTTTCGTCGCGACTGCTCGCACGGATCAACACACCCACATCGACGCGCCGCTGCCAGCAAGGCGGAGCGCCTGCGAGGCCAAGGGCACACGTGCGCGCGTGTGTGCGCCCCGAGACGGCGCCATCATTCTCGGGGGTGATGCAGACAACCACGATGCGATGGTGCAACACCCGCGGCGCAGTGCCGTATCTGTGACGAATTGCGCCGAATTTCTGTCGCTCTAACGGGCGGAGTCGGCGCGGGGGGACTATGAATACGCAGAGGGAGGGCTCCTCCGGGATGAAAGTCGCGCGCGTCCTCTTGGTCGAGGACAACCCGATCATGTGCCGATTTGTGTGCTCGGCGCTCGAGTCTGAAGACATGCGAGTGATCGAAGCGCACAGCGGAGCACAGGCGCTCGGGCTGTGGGCTCGAGAGGTGAGCGACGTCGTTCTGCAGGACACCATGCTCCCGGACATCGACGGCTTCGACCTGGTCACGCGCCTGCGGCTCTTGCCGGGCGGCGCCGACGTGCCGATCCTGGCGCTCTCGGGCTTGCTCTCCGAGAGCGACGCCGCCCGCATCTCGGCGGTCGGCTTCAGCGACGTCATCACCAAGCCGCTCGAGGTCTCGCGGCTGCGACAGGTCGTGCGCGCACACCTGCCGCAGAGCAACAGCATGCCGGCTCGTTTCGGGGAGGGCCGCCGCGTGCTGATCGTCGACGACGACGTCATCCAGGCAAAATTGCTGGCGTTTCGGCTGGCCCGCCTGGGCTTCCAGACGCTCTCCGCCGGCGACGGGCTGGAGGCACTGGAGCTGGCTCGCGACACCATGCCGGACGCGATCGTGAGCGACATCATGATGCCGACCCTCGACGGCTTCGGGCTGTGTGCGGCGGTGCGCGAGGATCCCAAGCTCTGCTCGACGCCGCTGGTGCTGATGACGAACAGCTACGTCGACGAGCCCGACCGGCAGCTCGCGCGCACGGCCGGCGCCGACGGGTTCGTGATCCGCACGCCGGCCCTGACCGAGGTGATCGAGGCCCTGCACGGCTCGCTGTCACGCCGAGGCAAGGCCCGGCAGCCCGCCGCCGCCAGCCCCGAGAAGCTGGAGAAGGTCTGGACGCGGCGGGTCGTCAGCCAGCTGGAGCGCCAGGTCGCCCTCAACGCGGGCATGGCCCGGCGCTCCGCCACCTTGTCGGCGGAGCTCGCGGTGCTGCGCAGCATCTCGGAAGCCCTGGCGAACCGCCAGGACACGCGCACCGCGTTGGCGGACGTGGTCGGCGCCTGCGTCGACGCCTCCGGGTTCTCGCATGGGCTGTTGCACGTCACGGCACAGACGCCGGAGCTGAAGCTGACGTTCGGGCCCTGGGAGGGCTGGAGCGAGCACGACCTCGGGGACCTGCTCGACAGCGCGAGGCAGATGCTGGCGGAGGCGTCGACGGCGTCGCTGGCGATCGCGACGCCAGAGGCGCTGCGCCGCCTGTCACCCCGGCTCGACGAGAGCCGCGTCGCGGGCGTGGCCGTGGTGCGCATCACCCGCGGCGAAGCGTCGTTCGGCACGCTGCTGATGGCGTCCAAGGTCGGTTCGGCCGCGCAGGAGCGCCTGGCGTTCTTGGAGGCGGTCGCCGCTCAGATCGCCCAGGCGCTGGCGCTGACGCGCGCGTTCGCCGAGAAAGAGCTCTCCGAGCAGCACGCGACCCAGCAGGCCGCGGTGCTGCGCTCCGTGCTCGACACGGTCGCCGAGGGCGTGGTCGTGACCGACGCGCGCGGCGAGTTTCTGCTCTGGAACCCCGCCGCCGAGCGCATCCTCGGCACGGGCTCGGTGCACGTGCCCGCCCGCGAGTGGCCCGAGCGCTTCGGCATGAGCTTCACGGACAGCCTGGCGCCGGTTGGCCCCGATCAGCTCCCGCTGGTGCGCGCCTTGTCCGGCCAGGTCGTGGACGACCGGCAGAGCTTCCACCTCGACTCGGGCAACGGCAGCGAGGGCAAGCAGGTGACGATCAGCGCCCGACCGTTCGAAAAAGACGGCGCCGTCAGCGGCGTGGTCACGGTGGTGCGCGACGTCACGGAAGAGCGCGCCACGCAGACGCGCCTGCTCGTCGCCGACCGGCTGGCGTCGATCGGCATGCTCGCCGCCGGTGTCGCGCACGAGATCAACAACCCCCTGGCCGCGGTGCTCGCCAACCTGGACCTCGCCAACGAGCAGCTGACGCGCCTGCTCGCTGGCCCGAACCCGCCCGACGCGGCCGAGATCAGCCGCATGCTGCACGAGGCCAAGGACGCGGGCGATCGCGTGCGCCGCATCGTCCGCGACCTGCGCACCCTGTCGCGCCCCGAGGCCGATCCGACCAGCCCGGTCGACATCCACCAGGTCCTCGAGTCCGTGCTGCGACTGGCCAAGAACGAGATCGTCCAGCGCGCGCACGTGGTCCGCGAGCTCGCCGCCGACGCCCGCTACGTGCTCGGCAACGAGCCCCGCCTGAGCCAGGTGTTCCTGAACCTGGTGATGAACGCCGTGCAGGCCCTGCCCGAGGGGCAGCCCGAGGAGAACGAGATCCGCGTGCAGACGCACCTCGACCCGAACGGGCGCGTGATCGTGACCGTGAGCGACACCGGCCAGGGCATCTCGCCCGAGTCGATGAAGCGGCTGTTCGTGCCCTTCTTCACCACCAAGGCCGTGGGCCTGGGCACCGGCCTCGGGCTCTCGATCTGCCAGCGCCTCGTCACGGCGTGCGGCGGCGAGATCAGCGCAGACAGCCGGCCCGGCGCAGGTGCGTCTTTCCACGTCGCGCTGCTGCCCGCCAAGCCCGTGTCCGCAGCGCCGCCCGCTCCAGAGCCCAGCACGCAGGCGACCCCAGGGCGCCGCAGCAGAATCCTGATGGTCGACGACGAGCCGGTGATCCTGAGCATCCTGAGCCGCGCGCTCGGCATCAACCACGAGTGCGTGGCCACGACCCGCCCCGCCGAGGCGCTCGAGCGCCTGCAAGCCGGCGAGCGCTTCGACCTCATCTTGTGCGACCTGATGATGCCCGGCATGGACGGCCGCCAGCTCTTCGACGAGATCACGCGCCTCGACGAAAACCAGGCCAGCCGCGTGATGTTTCTTTCGGGCGGAGCCTACACGGCGCCGCTCCAGGCGTTCCTCGCCCGGGTCCCCAACGAACGCATCCAGAAGCCGTTCGACGTCGCTGCGCTGAAGGCGAAGGTGAACGCGCGGTTGTCGTGAGCGAGTACAAGGCACCCAGCTGGCCCCCTGGCAATCCCCAAACCTACGCTCACGAGCGCTTCGCAAACCGCCGCACGACGAGCTTCTCCAGCTCGCCCGCCCACAGCACCAGGCTCGCCATGGCCGCGCACAGCAGCCAGTCCTCGAGCGAGAGCGGCACCGTGTCGAACGCCGCATTCAGCGCCGGCAGGGTCGTGACGAGCACCTGCAGCCCGAGCGAGAGGGCGACGGCCGCCCACAGCAGGCCGTCCTGAAACAAGCCACGGAAGGCGCTGGTGCGGGGCGAGCGCGCGTTGAAGCAGTTGAACAGCTGCGCCAGCACCAGCACGGTGAAGGCGGCCGTGCGCGCCTCGGAGACACTGCCGGCGCCCTCGATGAACCCGCCGGGGAGCTTCATATCCAGCGTGGCCAGCGTGCACAGCGCCATCACGACGCCGGTGTACACGACGCCGAGCCACATCTCGCGGTCGATGATGCGCTCGCCGGGTGAGCGGGGGGGGCGAGCCATCACGTCGTCCGTCGAGCGGTCGACGCCGAGCGCCAGGGCGGGGGCCGTGTCCGTCAGCAGGTTGATCCATAGCACCTGCGTGGCCAGGAGCGGCGCGACCAGGCTGCCCTCGGAGGCGCGCAGCCCGAGCCAGGAGTGCGCGACGACGCCGAGGAAGACCGTGAGCACCTCGCCGATATTCGAGGAGAGCAGGTAGCGCAGGAACTTCTTGATGTTGTCGAAGATCAGGCGGCCTTCGCGCACCGCGGTGATGATGGTGGCGAAGTTGTCATCCGCCAGGATCATCTTGGAGGCCTCCTTGGTCACCTCGGTGCCGGTGATCCCCATGGCGATGCCGATATCGGCCGACTTGAGCGCGGGCGCGTCGTTGACGCCGTCTCCGGTCATCGCCACCACGGCGCCGTCCGCCTGCAGCGCGTCGACGATGCGCAGCTTGTGCGCGGGCGCCACGCGAGCAAACACGTTGGTCGAGCGCACGACGTCGGCGAAGCCGCTGTCGTCCAGGCGGTCGAGCTCCACGCCGGTGTAGGCTCGCGAGCCCTCGCTCACGAGCCCGAGGGTGGACGCGATGCGCGCTGCCGTGCGCGGGTGGTCGCCGGTGATCATGATCGTGCGCACCCCCGCGGCGTGCGCCTCGGCGATGGCCTGCGTGGCCTCCGGGCGCGCGGGGTCGATCATGCCGACCACGCCCACGAAGACCAGGTCGCGCTCGATGGCCTCGTGCGCCGCCTTGGCCTCGGTGTCGGGCGGCTCGCGATGCGGCGTCGCCCGGTACGCCACGGCGAGCGTGCGCAGCGCTCGATCGGACAGGCGCTCGACCTCGGCCAGGATGCGCTCGCGCCGCTCCGCGTCGAGCGGCCGCGCGGCGTCGCCCACGTGCTCCTCGACGCAGCGCCCGAGCAGCACGTCGGGGGCGCCCTTGACCACGATCGTCACGAGCTCGCCGCGACCAAGGTCGAGAGCGAGCGTGCTCATCAGCTTGCGCTCCGAAGAGAACGGCAGATCGGCCACGCGCCGGTAGCGCTCGCGCCGCTGGTCGGCGATGCCTGCCTTGGCCTCGGCGACGAGGAACGCCGCGTCCGTCGGATCGCCCTGGATGGTCCAGGCGCCGTCGCTCTCGCTCAGCACCGCGTCGTTGGCCAGGCTGCCCCCCCGCAGCACCAGCAGCGCCTCCTCGCGCAGCGGCCCGGCAGGGAGCGGGCGCCCGCCGCAGGTCAGCTCGCCCTCGGGGCGATACCCCGTGCCGGTGATGTCGACCTCGCCCGAGCTCGTCACGATCGACACGATGGTCATCTCGTTGCGGGTCAGTGTGCCCGTCTTGTCCGAGCAGATCACAGTGGTCGAGCCCAGGGTTTCGACCGAGGACAGCTTCTTGACGATCGCGCGTTGCTTGGCCATGCGCTGCACGCCGACGGCCAGCACCACGGAGAGCACGGCGGGCAGCCCCTCGGGCACCGCGGCGACCGCCAGCGACACGCCGAGCAGCAGCACCTCGACCACGCCGCTCGCCGAGCGCGGAAAGCTGGTCAAGAGCTCCGCGCCGACCACGATCACGGCGATCGCCACCACCGCGATGCCGAGCATGCGCCCGACGATCTCGATCTCCTTCTCGAGCGGCGATGGATCCTCCGGGGTCTCCGCGAGCAGGCGAGCGATGCTGCCCATCTCGGTCGACATGCCCGTCGCCGTGACCAGGGCGCGGCCGGCCCCCTGCACCACCGCGGTGCCCTTGAAGACCATGTTCGTGCGATCGCCGAGCGCCGCGCCGGCAGGCAGCGGCGCGGTCTGTTTCAGGACGGCTTCGCTCTCGCCGGTCAGCGAGGCCTCGGCGACCTGCAGGTTGGCCGCCGACCAGAGCCGGGCGTCCGCTGCCACGGCGTCGCCTTCGGCCAGGATGAGGACATCGCCGACGACCACCTCGGACGCCGGGATGCGAAGCTGCTCGCCAGCGCGTAACACGCTCGCCAGCGTCGCGGTCATGCGCTGCAGCGCCGCTACCGCCTGCTCCGCCCGCGCCTCCTCGGCGTAGCCGAGCACCGCGTTGGCGATCACGATCACGAACACCACCAGCGCCTCGAAGGGCAAGCCGTGAGCCCCCTCGAAGACCCACGCCGCCAGCGAGACCACGACGGCGCCGATCAGCAGATAGACGAGCGGATCGGCGAACTGCGAGAGCAGCTTCTTCCACGCCGGCGTCGGCACGGCAGCCCGCAGCACGTTCGGGCCCGAGCGCGCGAGCCGCTCGGCGGCGGCGGCTTTCGACAGGCCCCGCTCCGGATCGACGCCGAGCCGCTCGGCGAGCGCGCTCCACTCGACAGCCGTCGGATCTGCTGTCGCCGTCGGCGGCGCGGGCGTCGCGCCCGGATGCTCGACCCCACGGTCGCCAGCCAGCGTCTCCGTCGCTGCATTCGATGTGATGGCCATACCCGCTGCCTTCCGTGGAGGTTGCCGCAGGCGGCGCTGCCCCCTGGCAGCGACCGCTCTGCTCGTCCTTTCTCACGGGGCGGGCCCCTGTCAATCGCGCACGTATCCGCCGGGCGGAACGACGACAACCGGCCGCTCGGCGTCTCGGGTGAGACGCCGATGACCCACGCGAGTCTCACGCCGAGACATCGCGGCAGCGCGCTCCGCGAGCGTCGACCTCGAGCGGTCGACGCTCGCGCGCGCGTTTCAGTGAGCGTGCTCGGTCACGGGCTGGCCACCGAGCGTGCGAACCGGACCCTTGCTACCGAGCGGTAACAGGGGCGCCGCAGCCGCCGCGCCCGCGTCGGCCGCGCCCTCACCCGGCGGCACCGGCACCGGCACCGCGCAGCCGAGGCCCGACTCGATGAAGCTGCGCTGCACGTTGATCCGATGCGGCAGGAAGACCGAACGCAGCGCCTCCGAGATGCCGAAGCAGCTCTGGCCGCCGTCGCAAGACTCGAACGACTGCTCCGTGACATGGACGAAGTCGCTGGAGAACGGCGCGCTCACGCCGCTCGGGCCGCCCAGGAAGGCGCCGCTCGACTCGATGTGACAACCCATGCACGAGCCAGCGAAGCGCGCGCGCTGGGCGATGTCGAACGAGTTGAGCCCCGTCCCGGCCACGGCGGCGTCGATCTCCGCCTGGAACTCGCCGCTGCCGAAGCTCATGTGCGTGGCGTAGTCCTGCCGGAAGCCGTCGTTCGGGCTCTCGGCGTCCTCGCACTGTTCGTCGACGGGGAAGCCGAGCGTCGCCAGGTTGTCGCTCAGCAGGTTCGGGATCGACGCGAGGAAGCTCTGGCGGCAGGCCTCGCCGCGCGGCTGGCCCGAGAAGTCGTCCCAGAGCTCGCCGTTGGGGGCCTCGCCCACCGACACCGGCAGCGGGATCACCTGCGGCGCGGGTTGCAGCTGGAACTCGCGCAACGTCCACTGGAAGTCGTTGAAGTTGTTCGTGCGAATCTGCCCCCCATCGGGCCCGAGGTGGCGCGCGTCCATGAACGGCGCGATCGGCCCGACACCGGAGAACAGGAAGGCATCCGCGAGCCGTTGCCCGCGCTCGAACGGGTCGTCGACCTCGGCCAGCGACTCCCAGAACTCGGCGATCGGCAGACACGCGCTGACCCCACACTGTGGATCCGGGTTCGGCACCTGCGCCTCGACGATGATGAACATGCGGCCGCCGTCGTTGTTGGCGAAGATGATGCGCTGCTGGCCGCAGTTGGAGCCGTCCGCCGGCGCCAGATCGAGGCGGTTCACGAACGCGAGCGGGAACCAGTTGTCCAGGTTATCGAAGAGTTGCCCCTCGAGCCGCGGACACGCCAGCGGGAAGCCGTTGAGGCTGGGCTGCCCGTTCGTCTGCTGAGCGTCGCAGTGGCGCAGCGAGCTATCGCGTCCGGGTGCGGTGTTGTAGCTGTCGATCAGCGCGTGGTAGACGGCTGTCGACGTCACGCTCCCTATCCCCGCGTTGCCGAGGGCGGCGTCCAGCGTACCTCGCAAGCTGACGCTGCCGAGCGCCGACGGGTTGGTCTCGAGCACCGTGCGCCGGCTCTGGCCAGCTCGCTCGCTCACCTCCAGCTCGACGACCAGCCGACCCTGCCCGAAATCGACCACCTCGCCATTGGTCTCGAAGCGATAGGAGACGTTCGTCTGCTCGTTGGGGCTGATGTGGAACGACTGCGACGATGGCGAGAGCAGGGTGCTCGCCACCCGCACGGTGCTTCCATCGGCGCTGACCTTCTCGAGCGAGAACCCCGAAAAGAGCGTGATCGTAAAGTCACCGACCGGCATGGTCGTTTCCAGTGTCGACGACGTCGGATCGTTCTCTGTAAATAGCTGCGTGAAGAACGAAAAATTCGGATCGTTCACCTGAAAGAACGCGTCGCGCAGGCGATACAGAGCGCCGGATTCGCCGCGCGCAGTCAGCGCCAAGCGCAAGCTGCCCGACTCCGCCTGCTCGTCGCTCGGCTCCGAGCGCTTGGACTTGCCATCGCTCGAGCAAGAGCTGACGAGCCCGACGCCCGCCACGGCCATCATCAAGATGGAGATCGAAGAAAAAGAACGTGTCATCATGGAACGTCTCCTCTGCTGGCGATCGCACCGAGCAGCACAAATTCCGCTCGTTTGGCAGCGCGCCCGGGATCGTCCTCTTCGGCTTCCCCCGCTGCGCACGCCGAGCGTGCGATCATTCTTTTTGGTGAAACTGCGAGCCTCTCAAACCCCGTCGAGGCTCGCGGATTGGAGTCTGTATCACCGGTGCAAAATGGCCAGCCCAAAGCCTCGCACCCGAGCACGATTTTTCGCGAGCTGTCGCGACGACACCGGCGACATCACTCGCACGAGGCGCGCGACGCCAAGCACCGAGCTCGGTCGCATGCAATCGATCGCACCCAGAGCTGCGAGCGACGAGCGGG
>Ga0315910_10002024_pt1 | contig 18204 bp, 13 predicted proteins | sample EdamamesoilMG_FD_204470 | JGI IMG/M metagenome (GOLD analysis project Ga0315910, IMG submission 204470) | Garden soil microbial communities collected in Santa Monica, California, United States - Edamame soil | ecosystem: Environmental > Terrestrial > Soil > Garden | place: USA: California... | reverse complement strand
GGATCGACGAGCTCGTCGGCGCGATGGTGCAGTCGGGACGACTCACGGCGACGCAGGACCACGACCGCGCCGTGCAGGAGAGCGACGTCTCGCTGGTCAGCGTGGGCACGCCCGGGCTCCCCAACGGTGCCCTCGACCTGCGCGCCGTGCTGGCGGTCGTACGCCAGATCGGCGCCGCGCTGGCGCACAAGGACGGCCCGCACACCGTCGTCGTCCGCAGCACGCTGCTCCCGGGCACGACCGCCAGCGTGATCCTGCCCGAGCTGGAAAAGGCTTCCGGCAAGCGGCAGGGGAAGGACTTCTTCCTCTGTTACAACCCGGAGTTCCTGCGCGAGGGCTCGAGCCTCAAGGACTTCTACGATCCGCCCTTCACCGTGATCGGCGCGAGTAGCCCCGAGGCCGGGCGCGCGGCGACCGAGCTCTACGCCGGCATCCAGGCGCCGCTCCAGATCGTCTCGATCGAGACGGCCGAGGCCCTGAAGTACGTCAGCAACTGCTACCACGGCCTGAAGGTGGCCTTCGCCAACGAGATCGGCGTGATCATGCAGGCCCTGGGCGTCGACAGTCACCCGCTGATGGCGCTGTTCTGCCAGGACACCAAGCTCAACGTCTCGCCCGCCTACCTGCGGCCGGGCTTCGCCTTCGGCGGCTCGTGTCTGCCCAAGGACCTGCGCGCCCTCAACTACGTGGCCAAGGACCGCGACGTCGAGGCGCCCCTGCTCGGGAACCTGCTGCGCAGCAACCAGGCGCACGTCGAGCGCGCCCTGCGCCTGGTTCTGGCCACGGGCGAGCGCGACGTGGCCCTGCTCGGCCTCTCCTTCAAGGCCGGCACCGACGACCTGCGCGAGAGCCCGCTCGTGATCCTGGCCGAGGCCATGATCGGCAAGGGCATCCGCCTGCGCATCTACGACCCGCACGTCAACATGTCCGCCCTGACCGGCGCCAACCGGCGCTACATCGAGCAGGAGCTGCCGCACATCGGCAGCATCCTGGGCGGCGACCTCGACGAGGTGCTCGAGCGTGCGCGCGTCGTCGTCGTCGGCTGCGCCCGGCACGTCGAGCCCGAGCGCCTGGCGCGCTGGGCGCGCACCGGCACGATCATCGACCTGGATCGCGTGCCCGAGTCGGTGGCGCGCGCCGCGGCGACCTACCGGGGGATCTCGTGGTGACCCGCATGCCTCCCAGAAGCTGGCTCTTCGTCCTCCTGCTCTCGGCCCTGCTCGACGCGTGCGCGTTCGGGCACGTGACACCGCTGGCCGAGATCGGCGCGGCGTATCGCGAGGACGTCGACCAGCGCATGCAGGTCTACCGCATCAAGCCGGGCGACGTGCTCAGGGTCGAGATCTCCACCCAGGAGCAGCGCAACTTCAGCCAGGCCGAGGTCAAGGTGCGCCCCGACGGCCACGCCGACCTCTACTTCCTGCCCGACTTCGCGATGGCGGGCAAGACGGTCGAGGAGGTGCGCTCGGAGTTCAGCGAGCGCGTGCGCGCCCAGATCCGCGACGCCGAGGTCAGCATCCAGGTGACCTCGAGCGGCGAGAAGGTCTACCTGGTCGGGCAGTTCGAGCGCCCGGGCCCGCTGGAGCTCGTGCCGCGCATGACGCTGGCCGAGGCCATCTCGGCCGGCGGCGGCTACCTGATCACGGGCGACACCGACGACGCCGTGCTGCGCCGTCCCTACCGCGACCCCGAGCATCCCGACACCTACTCCATCGATCTCGAGGAGGGCGGCCAGCTCTACCTCCTGCCCGGCGACCATGTCGTCCTGGGCCGCACGTGGATGGCGAGCTTCGTCCACTACCTGCAGGAGTACGTGTTCTTCATGTTCGACTTCCGGATCGTCTACGGGATCGATCCCTAGCGAGCGCGCCGACAGCCGGTGAGCGTGAGCTCGGCCGCGTCGCGCCGCGCCCAGGAGTTGCGCCCCCAGGTCGCGCGGTCGCCGGTGGGCGACAGGTAGAGGACCGGACGACCGGCGGAGGAGCGACGCGGCGCATGGGGCGGGCGGGACCAGCGCGTCTGCTCCGAGGAGGCTACGCCACGGACGTCCCGGCCCTGGGAACTTCGGCGCTCCGCCGGTGAGCGCGCATCGGCACGGGAACCCCAGGCGGACGCGAGCGCGTCTATACGCGCTGGAGGGGGCTCGCTGGTCGGCCGTAGGGAGGGTCGAGGATCGGGCTCCCGCTCCATCCACGAAACCACGCAAATCGAGGGGGATTCCATGCACAGCTCGCAGGCCCGTTCGTCTCGTCTCGCGCAGGTGACACTGCGCACGCTCGCCGTCGGCGTTTTGCTCGGGCTCGGCGCGTCGAGCGCGGCGCAGGGCGCAGGCGCCACGCCGAGCCAGGGTGCGGGGGAGTACCACGTGTCGCCGGTCCAGCGCTTCAACCTCGCCTCTCTGCTCGAATTCCTGACGGCCTACGAGCTGCCCGAGACGGACGAGCTGGCCACGCACTACGCGGCCGTCTCGGCGGCGATGACGGCCGACGATCCGGCCCGGGTGCGCGCGGCCGAGGGCGAGGTCGAGCGCGTGTTCGCGTCCATGGACGCCGGCCTCGCGACGAGCATTCGCTCGTTCATCGCCGCGCTCCCGATCGCGCAGCCGATCTTCAACTTCCCCCAGGGAACCATGGGGCCCGGTGGCCCGTGTGCGAATCCCCTGGGGCCGGTCTGCACCATCACGTGCGCCTTTGCGACCTTCACGACGCAGTGCTGCTACCGGCGGGAAGAGTGCGGCTTCTATTGCGACGTCAACGGCTTCCCGACCGGCGTGTGCTCCCAGGGCGCGGCTTCGGGCGGAGGAACCGGAGTGCCCGCGCTGCCCGCGTGGGGCTGGGGCGTGCTCGTCCTCGTGCTGGGCGTCGGCGTCCTGAAGGGCGCGCGCGGCCACGGATGAGCGCGCGATCCGAGACGGGGGATGAGAGAGGAAACAGCGCGGGGCTGCGGCGGTTGCTCGTGTTCGTCGCCTCGGCCTTCGCCTTCGAGCTCCTCTTCGTCGGCTGGATCGCCGGCTCGTCCTGGTTCACGGGCTACCTCCGCGCCACGGCCCAGGCCTCGGCCTGGGCCCTGCGCGCCTTCGGCTGCGAGGCGACGAGCGTGCGCTCGACCCTCCACCTGCGCGCGGGCCCGATCGAGCTCCTGCGCGGCTGCGACGGGCTCGAGGCCATCGGGCTCCTGGCCCTCGCCATCCTGTTCCTGCCGCTCCCGTGGCCGCGGAAGCTCGTCGCGATCGCGCTCGGAGGAGCGGTGCTGCTCGCCCTGAATCTCGTGCGCGTGGTGAGCCTGGCGCTCCTGTGGTCCGGCTGGCCGACGGCCTTCGAGACCTGTCACGCGGTCCTGTGGCCGATCGTGTTCCTGCTCGCGACCGTCCTCCTGTGGCGGGCGAGCTCCGCGCGCATGCGACCGCGTTCGCCATGAGCGTTCGGCGCGCGTGCCTCGGCGCCGCGCTCTTCGCCCTGCTGTGGATCCCGTGGCCGGGCTGGGGGCAGGCCTATCCCTTCCTCTTCCGGAGCGCGGCGACCACCGCCTTCGCCCTCGCGGGAGACGGATCCGTGTCCGTACGCGCGCGCGACCCGCGCGCGCCCGGCGCCCTCGACAGCGAGCTCTTCGTGCGCGATGGACCGGGCACCTGGCGCTACGCCCTGGACGTGCGACTCCTCGGCCTCCTGCCCCTGGCGCTCCTCGCCGCCCTTTTCGCCGCGGCACCTCCGGCGCGGGGCCGACGCTCCCGCGACCTCTTCCTCGGCCTCGTCCTGGTGCACGCCTACGTCCTCGCGCGCCTCGGGCTCATCTACGCCTTCGCCCTGACGCGCCACCTCGCCGAGGGCCGCTGCCCCGCGGCGCACGCGCGTCTCCTGCACTCCCCGGGTGTGGTCTCCGCCCTGCGCAGCCTCGCCCGCATCGACGCCAGCCCCGTCGTCTACGTGGCCTTGCCGCTGCTGATCTGGGGGCTCGTGCGCCTGCTGCCCGAGCCCGACGCCCGCGGGGTCGGAAATACCTGGGGCCGCGGACTCACCGGAGGCCGCGCGGGGACGTAGGGGACCGACCCCGTGGTCGGAACCCACGGCGGACATCCCCGGAGAGCCCATGACGTACCCCGTTCGAGTGTCCCTTGCCGCGCGTTCGTCCGTCACCGTTCTGCTCGCCGGCGCCGCCTCCGCCCAGTGGCCCCAGTGGGGCGGCCCCAGCCGCGACTTCCGCTCCACCGCGACGGCCCTCGCGGAGGAGTGGCCGGAAGCCGGCCCGAGGAAGCTCTGGGAGCGCGCCCTGGGTGCCGGATACTCCTCGATCGTCGCCGACGGCGGGCGGCTCTACACCCTGTATCGGAGCGGCGAAGAGGAGGTGGTCGTCGCCCTCGATGCGGCGAGCGGCGCGACCGTGTGGGAGCACCGGTATCGCTCCCCGGAGGGCGATGTCCCGAATTCCACGCCGATCGTCGCGGGCGACAAGCTCTACACGCTCGGCTGGTCCGGCACGCTGAGCGCCCTGGACAAGGCGAGCGGCAAGCTCGCGTGGTCCCACGACCTCGTCGGGGAGTACAAGGCGACGCGGCCGCAGTTCGGCTTCGCGGCGAGCCCGCTCGCCTACGGCGGGTCACTCATCCTGCCCCTCGGCGGAGCGGGGCACGGCGTCGCGGCCTTCGCCCTGGCGGATGGCAAGCTCCTCTGGCACAAGCACGATCTGGAGGAGGTCTACGCCTCGCCGGTCCTGATCGAGGTGGAGGGCGAAGCTCAGGTCGTCGTGCTCGCGGCGGGTCAGCTCGTCGGGCTGAGTCCGGAGAGCGGCGAACGGCTGTGGAGCGAGCCCATGGAGGGCGACCAGAACATCGCCACGCCGGTCTGGTGCTCGGACAACCTGCTGTGCGTGACCGCGAGCCCGTCCGGAAGCATCGGTTTCCGATTCTCCAAGGCCGACGGCAAGACGAAGGTCGAGAAGGCGTGGAAGAACGACCAGCAGATCGCCCAGACCACGGTCGTGCGCCTCGGGGACTATCTCTACGGCTGCACCGGCCACGACCCGTTCTTCGTGACCGCGATCCATGCCAAGACCGGCGAGATCGCGTGGCAGGAGGGCGGCCTCTCGTTGAGCAACCTGGTCGCGGCCGACGGGAAGATCGTGCTGCTCGACACGGCGGGTGTCCTCGCCCTGGCCAGCGCCGGCCCCGGAACGTGGGGCGTGAAATCCAAGGTGAAGGACGTGCTCAAGGCCCAGGCCTTCACCGCCCCCACGATGGCGGAGAGGAACCTCTATCTCCGGGATCTGGAGAGCGTCGTCGCCTTCGACCTCGGCAAGCCGGAGTGACCGCTACTGCACGGGGCCGTGCGCGCCGGCGCCCCGCAGGCGCTCGTACTCCTCGATCAGCTCCTCGACGTTGAAGACCGCGCGGCGCGCGTCGATCCACAGGTGCGAGACGCCCAGGCAGGCGGGGCAAGGCTCGTGCTCGTCTCCGCGCGCGAGGGAGCCGCGGCCGGCCGTGCCGAGGACTCCGCGGCTGGAGCACACGTCGCAGGCCGTGCGCTCCCACATGAGCTCCACGGCCATGCGGCGGGCGCGGTCCAGGAGCGGGTGTCGGGCGCGGTGCATCGGACCGATCAGGGTAACGCGCGGGAGCGCCCGGCGGTGCGGGCATCTGCACACGACGGAGCGTCTTGGAGCTCCAGGCCCCGTCCAGGCCGTCCTCGAACCGGTTCCCGAGGCAGAGCCCGAGACGAGGTTTCGCGCCTCGCGGAGGCTCTTCGGGGCGCCCACCGGGCGGTCGCTTCGCCTTCCTCAGGCAGGTGAGGACGATCTCGGGGGCGGGCGGCCGGAGCCGCGCTCACGCAGGACCCGCGCCGGGACCGGTGGGCGGCGGCTCCTGCGGCACCTCCGCGGCGAGCTCGATGCGGTACACCCAGCCCGGGCGCCCCGCGTGCAGCTCGTGCAGGAGCTCGGCGCGCGAAGGACAGCCGGCACGCCGCGCGTCCTCCTCGCTGATGTCGCGCTCCTCGACGCGCGTCACGACCGCGATGCGGATCGCTCCACACTCCGTCCGCAGCGTCTCGCCCGCCCGCACCGTCGGCCGGATCCAGCGGCGGAAGGCGAGCGTCACCTCGCCGCGCCGGATTCGCTCGAGCCTCTGGCGCGGGATCAGCACGGGATCGGCACTCGTCCGGGGCCACGGCCCGTGCCGCATCATGACGCGCCGGAGGCCGCCCTTCACGGTCGAGCCCGGATCACAGTATCCTGGGGCGCGATGGGGTCGGACGGGACTTCGCGATGCGCGTGACGGACTTGCCGCCCGCCCGGGACCTCCCGCGCATCACGCTCGCGGTGCTGGTCCTCGGGCTCTTGATCTTCGCTTCGCTGTGGGTGCTCGAGCCGTTCCTGGCCGCGATCGTGTGGGCGGCGATGATCGTGGTCGCGACCTGGCCGCTCTTGCTGGCGGTCCAGTCACGGCTCGGCGGACGGCGCTGGCTCGCGGTCGCGGTGATGACGCTCGCCATCCTGCTCGTGCTCGTCCTGCCGCTCGTCATCGCCGTCACGACGGTCGCGAAGAACTCGGAGGACATCGCCGGCTGGGCGCGGGACACGGCCAGCGCGGGCGTGCCGTCTCCGCCCGGCTGGGTGGAGAAGATCCCGCTGGCCGGGCCGAAGCTCTCGCAGGAATGGGCGCGGCTGGCCGCGTCGAGCCGCGAGGAGCTGGCGGAACGGGCCGCTCCGTATGCGCGCAAGGCGATCGAGTGGTTCGTCGAGCAGGCGGGGGGTGCCGGCCGGATGCTCGTGCACCTGCTGCTGACCCTCGTGATCACCGTGATCCTCTACACGACCGGCGAGAAGGCGGCGAAGGGCGTGCGCCGCTTCGCGCTGCGGCTCGCGGGCGAGCGCGGCGAGGGCTCGGTCGTGCTCGCGGGCCAGGCGGTTCGCGCCGTCGCGCTGGGCGTGGTCGTCACCGCGATCGCGCAGACGACGGCCGCCGGCATCGGCCTCGCCATCTGCGGCATCCCGTACGCGGTCGTGCTCACGGCCGTCATCTTCATCCTGTGCATCGCGCAGCTCGGACCCGTCCTGATCCTGGTGCCGGCCGTGGGCTGGCTCTACTGGAAGGGCGATCCGGTGTGGGGCACGGTCCTGCTCGTCTGGACCCTCGTCGTGGGCACGCTCGACAACGTGCTGCGCCCCTACCTGATCAAGCGCGGGGCGGACCTGCCGCTGCTCCTGATCTTCGCCGGCGTGATCGGAGGGCTGGTGAGCCTCGGGATCATCGGCCTCTTCGTCGGTCCGGTCGTCCTCGCCGTCACCTACCGCCTGCTCGAGGCGTGGATCTCGGACATCGATCGCGCGGAGACCGCCGCGCCGCCGTCCTCCGGGTGAGCGAGCGCGAGAGCCCCACGCCCGCCGGTTGAGCGCTCCCGGTCCGGTACAAGGGGGGCGATCTCGTGCGCCTCAGCGCGTCACGGTCTTGGTCGGTGCCGGTGCCGGAGCGGTGGTCGTGCCGCCGCGGAGGTAGGAAGCGTAGAGGTCGTACGAATCGACGGGCCCGTTCGGGCGGCGATAGAGCAGCGTCCGACCGTCCGGGGCGAAGTCGAAGTCCCCTCCGGCTCCGGCGGGGTCCAGGAGCAGGGGCGGCCGGCCGAGATCGAGGGGGACGCGCAGGAGCTCGAAGGTGGTGGGGCTCGAGCGCAGATAGGCCACCGAGGTGCCCGTGGGATCGAGGCGGAAGGCGAAGACGCGCTCGTCCACGACCTCGGGCAGGTTCAGCGCCACGGGCTCCGTGCTGCGGTCGATCGGGACGACGAAGAGCTCACCCGCCGCGACCTGCGTCGGGTGGAAGAGGAAGACCACCTTCGACCCGTCCGGCGTGATCTGGAAGCCCGGCGGCGAGAAGGAGCCGTCCAGGTCGGACGCATCTCCAGGCCCGGGATTCAGGCCCGCCAGGGCGGCGTTCGCGAGGTTCACGCTGTACAGGCGGCCGTCCGTGCTGATGCGGATGTGGAACACGACGCGCGTTCCGGTCGGATCGATCAGGAATCCGTCGCTGACGCCCCAGGTGGCCGGGGCCGCCGTCGTGTTGAGCCAGGTCGGCGGCCCGCTGCCGTCGCTGGGCGTGGCGAAGAGGTCGAAGCGCGAGCTGAGCTGTCGGTTGGAGCGGAACACCACGGTGCTGCCGTCCGGGGTGACGCGCATGCCGCGCTCGACCCGGCTCCCGGCGACCATCGTTCCGCTCAGCGCGATCGGGCTCGCGCTGCCGTCGCTCGGGACGCCGTAGAGCTCGAACCGGCCATCGACCGTCTGGTCGGCGCGGTAGAAGACGCGCGCGCCGTCGGGCGAGAACAGCGGGTCGGGCTGGACGTCGCCGCCGGCGGTGAGCGACCCGCTCAGCTTGATCGGCGGCGAGAAGCCGTCCGTAACGTAGAGCTCGTAGACCTCGTCCGTGTCCTGATCCGCGACGTAGATCAGGCGCGAGCCGTCGGGCGAGATCTGGAAGCCCTCCAGCACGTCGCCGCCGGCGACCAGGACCCCGCTCCGCTTCGCGAGGCCACCGGGCGCCGCGGTCGGGGCCGTGTAGAGCTCGTAGACATCGTCGCTCTGGTGGTCCGACAGGAACACGACGCGCGACGTGTCCGGGCTGAGGAGCCAGGCGGAGATGCGCGCGTGGGATTGCGCTCCGGTGTTCAGGACGAACGGATCGGCGCCTCCTTGGAGAGGGCCCTGGAAGAGCCACTCGCGCTCCCCGGTCACGCCCTGGAAGACGACGTGCGCCCCGTCGGCCAGGAGCTCGAAGGCGCTCGCGTTCACGTCGATCGGGCCGAGGGAGGTGTCGGAGAGGCTGAGCGGGTGCCCGGGCGCGCGCAGCGGGACGGAGAACAGCGTGCGCACGCCGCTCACGTCCGGATCGCCGGCGAAGAGCGCGTGGTCGCGCGTCGATCGGAACGCGGTCACGCCGCCCCCCGGCACCTCGACGGGGAACTCCTGGCTGAGCTGGAGGGGCGCGGAGCTCGCGTTCGTCGGGCGCCGGAAGAGCTCCACGACGCCGCTCGTGTCCTCGTCGCCGGCATAGACCACGAACGCCCCGGCCGGACTCGCGCGGAAGGCCGCCAGCGCGTCGCCCCGGTTGAGCGTGAGCGGCGCCGAGCTCCCGGAGAGGGACGCGAAGCGCAGATCCAGGCCGTCGATGCCGTCGCGGCCATAGACGACCCCGCCGGCGCCGGAGCCGAGCACCGGCGTGCCGGGATCGCCGACCACGCCGTCGACCACGTGGTCGTCCAGGAGCAGCGCGGCCGAGCTCCCGTCGATCGGAGCGCTGAAGAGCTGCGCCGCGCCGACGGTGACGAAGGCCACGCGCGCGCCGTCCAGGCTGATGCCCATGCGCGAGGACACGTCCTCGCTCGCGGGCAGGGCCGGGTTGAGCTGCACCGCCGCGCCGCCTCCGATGGGGACGCTGAAGAGCTCGACCTGGTCGTCGACGTCCTGATCGGCGCGGTAGACGACGCGCGCGCTGTCCGGGCTGATGGCGAAGCGCGTCTCCACGAACCGGCCGGGGCCGAAGGGGGGATTCAGCTTCGTCGGCGGCAGGCTGCCGTCGAGCGGGCTGCTGAAGAGCTCGCTCCGGTCGCTCGTGCGCACGGTGAAGACCACGCGCGTCGCGTCCGGGCTCGCGAGCAGGGTCTGCACGTCGGCCCCGGCGGGAAGCGCGCCGCTCAGCGCGACCGGCAACGCGCTGCCATCGATGGGCGCGCTGAAGAGCTCGTGCTTCCCGACGACGTTCTTGTCCGCGATGAAGGCGACCCGCGTTCCCAGCGGGTCGATCTGGAAGCCGGTCAGGACCTGCCCGCCGGGGGTCATCGCGCCGCTCAGCTTCGTGGAGCTCGCCGCGACGTCGATCGGAGCACCGTAGAGCTCCGGGTGAAAATCGTCGTCCTGGGTCGCGAGATAGACCACGCGCGCGCCGTCCGGGCTGATCTCGACCTCGCGCACGTCACCGCCCGCCACGAGCGGACCGTTGAGCACGAGCGGCGCCTGGCCGTGGTCGATGGGCGCGCTGAGCAGCACGAAGCGTCCGTCCGAGAACGCGTCGGCCACGATGCAGACGCGCGCGGAGTCGGGGCTCAACCGATAGGAGCTCACGTGGGGCCCGAGCCAGTCGTGGGGCGGAAGGCTGCCGTCGCTCGGCACGCTGAACAGGGTCTCGCCCGTGCGATAGAAGATCTGCGTCCCATCCGCCGTGAACTCGAGCGCCGGGGGCGTGAGGCCGCTCACCTGCACGAGCTCCACGGGCGCCGTGCTGCCGTCGGAGCGCACGCTGAAGAGCGTCGACGTGAACTCGGGGCGGCCGACCCAGTAGGCGACCCAGGCGCCGTCCGGGCTCAGCACCACGCTCCTCACGTCCTCCGCGGCGACCAGGGGCAGGGTCGTGCTCAGGCGATGCTGCACGTCCGGAAGGCGTGCGGTCAGCAGCGCGCACCAGGGAATCATCGCCGCGGTCAGGCCAACGGGACCCATCACAACCTCCACATCCTCTGGAAGAGGGACGAGAGGAGCATACAACGCTCTTCGCGAGCGCGTAGAGGTGGAGCGGGGGGCCCTGTCCGGTGGAGAGCCCACGGATGCCGCCGGAGACGTACCCTCTTGTCTCCGGACGCTGTCCATCCGCTCCAAGGGCTCCCTCGCGCCCTCCATCCCCCCCGATCGACCATGACGCGCACCCTTCGCCCGAGCCCCGCCACGGCCGTCCTCCTCACCCTGTCCGCCGCGCTCGCCGCGCAGAGCACGCCCGTCCGCGTCGGCGCCAAGCCCAAGCGCGCGCGTCCGCCCGCCGCGGTCGACGTGATCACCTTCGAGGGCTCGCCCGCGGGCACCGTGGTGTCGCAGCTCTTCACCGCGACCGGCGCCGGCCCGATCGCGGTCCAGGGGCACAACCCCTTCCTCGGCGCGGCCAACGCGGCGCTGCTCTTCGACAGCGCGTTCCCGACCGGTGGCGACTTCGACCTCGGCACGCCGCACATCCACTTCGGTGGGACGGGCATCGGAGCCGGCGGCGCCTCGGGCCCGTTCGTGAACGACGAGCCGCGCGGCAAGGTGCTCATCGTCGCCGAGAACCTGGTCGACTGGGACGGCGACGGCCTGGTGAACAGCCCCGACGACCTGAACGCGGCGGCCACGACCAACGCGACCCTGCGCTTCGATTTCGCGGCCATCGGTCCGGTCACGCTGCACGGGCTCACGGTGATCGACGTCGAGGCCTCCGAGCTGCCGCCCTTCCTCACGTACCTCGACGCCGACGGCAACGGGCTCGGGACGTTCACGCTGCCGGCGACGGGCGACAACGGCGTGGCCGAGGTCGAGCTCGGCGGCGTGGAGGGCGTGAGCCAGCTCGTCGTCCACATGCGCGGATCGGGCGCGATCGACGACCTGCGCTTCAGCCGCGTGAGCCTCGGCAGCATCGCCTTCGTGCCCGACCTCACCGCGGTGGACCTGACGCCGGACGGCGGCACCGCGCTGCTCTTCGACCAGTTCTCCTCGGACGGCGACGTGTACTTCTACGACGTCGCGAGCGGCGTGCTCACGCCGAAGACCTCGGTCGGGACGACGCTGCGCGCCTTCCCGACGGGCATCTCGGCCACCGAGCGCGTCAGCGCGGTGCACGGCGAGGCGAACCAGGCCGGGCTGTGGACGGAGGCCGGCGGCTGGCTCGACCTCGGGAGCGTGTACCCGAACGGCTGCGTGATCGATCCGAAGACGGGCGCCCAGGACGAGAGCGGAGCCTGGGACCTCAGCGCCGACGGCAGCGTCGCGGTCGGGCTCCTGTGGAACGAGTGCAACGCCGAGGCCTTCCGCTGGTCGGAAGCGACCGGCCTCGTGCCGCTCGAGCTCCTGGGCGCGAGCTTCCCGGGCAGCCCGAATCCGCCGTCGAACCGCGCCACGAAGATCTCGGACGACGGCTCGCTGGTGGGCGGCTTCGCGCAGACGGCGATCGTCGACCGCTGGCCGGCGATCTGGCGCGAGAACGGCGACGCCTTCCTGCTGCCGGCCGCCGTCTTCACCTCCGACAGCCCGGGCGAGATCCTCTCGGTGAGCGCCGACGGCTCGCGCGTGGCCGGCATCTGGAACCTCGAGGGCTTCACCTGGACGACCTTCGGAGGCGTCCAGAAGCTCGGCTTCCTGCCCGGCGGATCGGCCGGCGGCCAGACGTTCCCGAACGCCATTGCCGCCGACGGCCAGCTGATCTTCGGCAAGACGAGCAACGGCTTCTTCGATCCGCCGGTGGCCTTCGTGTGGACGCAGGCGCAGGGCATGCGCTCGCTGGCCGGGATCGCGGCGGCGAGCGGCGTGTCGATCCCGCCCGACCTGACGCTCGACAACGTCCTGGCGGCCTCCGTGGACGGCACGGTCGTCCTCGGCACCGCCTTCGACTTCAGCTTCGGTCTGTACGCGTTCGTGCTGCGCCTGCCGGTGTCGGCCTACGGGCTGTAGCCGCTGGCTCAGAGCTCCTCGAGCTGGAAGAAGCGGGCCGTGTCGCGGAACGCCCTGAGCTGGGTGCGCTGCCAGGCCTCGTCGCGCTCGAGCTCCTGCGCCAGCAGGCGCGCGACCTCCGGGGCCATGGCGAGGGCCGCGCGCACGTTCAGGAAGAGCGCGCGCGTGCGCCGCGCCAGCACGTCCTCGACGGTGCGCGCCATCTCGTGCCGGGCCGACCAGCGCACCTGGCCCGAGGTGATGGGCAGGACGTCGCCGAGCGAGTCGCGGCCGAGCTGCGCGATCGCGCCGGCATCGCCGGGATGGATGCGCAGCTCGCGGGTCACGCACGGACGCTCCTCGAGGTGCGCGAGCACGATCGCGTGATCGACCGCATCCTCGGCCATGTGGCGATAGGTCGTCCACTTGCCGCCGACGATGGTGAGCATCCCCGACGAGGAGATGTGGATGGTGTGGTCGCGCGAGAGCGCCGCCGTCTTCGACGCCTCGCCCGTCCGGACCAGCGGGCGGATGCCGGTGAAGACGCTGAGGACGTCGGCGCGCGCGGGGCGCTTGGCGAGGTAGTCGCTGGCCGTGTCCAGGATGAGCTCGACCTCGTGCTCCTGGGGCGAGGGCTCGAGCACGGCGGCCTCGATGGGGGTGTCGGTCGTGCCGATGAGCGCGTGGCCGTGCCAGGGGATCGCGAACATGACGCGGCCGTCGCGCGTGTGGGGGACCATGATGGCCGAGTCGCCCGGGAGGAACTCGCGCGGCAGGACGAGGTGCACGCCCTGGCTGGGCGCGATCATGGGCGCGGCATCGGGCTCGTCCACGCGCCGGAGCTCGTCGCAGAAGGGCCCCGTCGCGTTGACGACGCAGCGCGCGCGCAGCGCAAGGCGCAGGCCCGACTCCTCGTCGCGGAAGCGCAGCCCGGACACGAATCCATCGCCGTCCTTCAGGAGCCCGTCGACGGGGGCGTAGTTGAGCAGGCATGCTTCGTGGGCGGCCGCCGTGCGGGCGAGGTCGATCAGGAGGCGCGCGTCGTCGAACTGCCCGTCGTGGTACTTCACGCCGCCGCGCAGCCCGTCGCGGTCGAGGGTCGGGATGCGCGCCAGCACCTCCTCGCGCGAGAGCAGCTCGGAGCGCCCGAAGCCGTACTTGCCCGCCAGCAGGTCGTAGATCTTCAGGCCGATGCCGTAGAACGGCGCTTCCCACCAGGCGTAGTTGGGCACGACGAACTCGAGGTCGCGCACGAGGTGGGGAGCGTTGCGCAGCAGCAGGCCGCGCTCCTTCAGCGCCTCCATCACCAGGGAGACGTTGCCCTGCTGGAGGTAGCGCACGCCGCCGTGGACGAGCTTGGTCGAGCGGCTCGAGGTGCCCTTCCCGAAGTCGTTCCGCTCCAGCAGGACCACGTCGTAGCCGCGCGAGGCGGCGTCGACGGCGATGCCCACGCCGGTGGCCCCGCCGCCGACCACGGCGATGTCCCAGGCCTCGCGCCGCTCGACGATGCGCCGGACGGATGCCGCGCGGTTCACGTGGGCCCCGGCGCGGGCGTCACCCGCGAACGTTCCTCCCAGTCCACGGAGCGCCGCAGGGCCTCCTTCCAGCGCGAGCGGCGATGGGCGGCCTCGTCGGCGCCGAGCGCGGGCTCGAAGGTGCGCTCGACCTGCCAGGCGCGCCCCACGTCGCGCTCGTCCTTCCAGAGCCCGACGGCGAGCCCGGCCAGGTACGCCGCGCCGAGCGCGGTGGTCTCGATCACCTTGGGCCGCACCACGGGCACCTGCAGCAGGTCGGCTTGGAACTGCATCAGGAGGTCGTTGGCCGCGGCGCCGCCGTCGACGCGCAGGCCGTTCATCGCCAGGCCGCTGTCCTGCTTCATGACCTCGAGCACGTCGGCGACCTGGAAGGCGATGCCCTCGAGCGCGGCCCGGGCGAGATGCGCGGCCGTGGTGCCGCGCGTGAGGCCGGTGATCGTGCCGCGCGCGTACTGGTCCCAGTGGGGCGCCCCCAGCCCGGCGAAGGCCGGGACGAGGTAGACGCCGCCGCAGTCCGGGACGGACGCGGCCAGCGCCTCGACCTCGGAGGAGGAGCGGATGAGGCCGAGCCCGTCGCGCAGCCACTGCACGACCGCGCCGCCGATGAAGACGCTGCCCTCGAGCGCATAGTCGGTGCGCCCGCCGCGCTGCCACGCGACCGTCGTGAGCAGCTTGTGCCGCGAGAGCCGCGGCTCCTCGCCGATGTTCATCAGCAGGAAGCAGCCGGTCCCGTAGGTGTTCTTCGCCAGGCCGCGCTCGAAGCAGTTCTGCCCGAAGAGCGCCGCCTGCTGGTCGCCCGCGATGCCCGCGATCCGGATCGGCGCGTCGAAGAGCCCGGGCGCCGTCTCCCCGTACACCTCGCTCGACGGGCGCACCTCGGGCAGGAGCGCGCGCGGCACGCCGAGCACGCGCAGGAGCTCGTCGCTCCAGCCCCCGCGGAGGTCGTAGAGCATCGTGCGCGAGGCGTTCGAGGGATCGGTGACGTGCCGCGCGCCCGCGGTGAGGTTCCAGACGAGCCACGAGTCGATGGTCCCGAACGCGAGCTCGCCGCGCTCGGCCCGCCCGCGCGCGCCCGGCACGTGGTCGAGCAGCCAGCGCACCTTGCTGCCCGAGAAGTAGGCGTCGATGACGAGGCCGGCGCGGCGCTGGATCCGCTCCTCGTGGCCGGCGGCCTTCAGCTCGTCGCAGAAACCCGCCGTGCGCCGGTCCTGCCAGACGATCGCGTTGTGGATGGGCCGGCCGGTCTTCCGGTCCCACAGGACGGTGGTCTCGCGCTGGTTGGTGATCCCGATGGCGGCGACGTCCGCCGCCTTCAGCCCGGCCTTGGCGAGCGCCTCGCGCGCCGTGGCGAGCTGCGTGCTCCAGATCTCGTCGGCGTCGTGCTCCACCCATCCGGACCGCGGGAAGATCTGCCGGAACTCCCGCTGCGCCACGGCGCGGATCGAGCCGTCCGGGTCGAAGACGATGGCCCGCGAGCTCGTGGTGCCTTGATCCAGGGCGAGGACGGCCCGCACGGGCGCCCACTACAGCGTTCACGAGCTCCAGGGGCCAGACGCGACGGGCGATTCCGGTCGTGAGCTCTGGGGACTCGCGCTCTGGCGACCGAGCATTGCCGCGCGGCGGCGGACTCGTGGCCGACCGCATCTCGCGGGCAGCGCGACGCTGGGCTAGATTGATCGACGATGCCCGTTCCTCGGACAAGCGGGCAGGGTGCAGCCGGCCAGGTGCTGGAGATGCCCGGCGACTCGGACACGCCCCGCATGCGCGGCTGGCTCCACGCCTACGGCTTCTTCGCCGCGATCCTGTGCGGCGTCGTGCTGTGCGCCCTGGCCGCGGCGCGGCCGGGCCTCGCCCCGGTCGTGAGCAGCGCCATCTACAGCCTGAGTGCCTGCGGCCTGCTCGGCGTGAGCGCGCTCTACCACCGCCGCCGCAGCTGGACCCCGCGCGGCTACCGGTTCATGCGCCGGCTCGACCACTCGATGATCTTCCTCTTCATCGCGGGGACCTACGTGCCGTTCTGCATCCTGCTCCTGCCCTCGGAGCGCGCGCGCCTCCTGCTCGCCGTCGTGTGCGGCGCCGCGCTGGGCGGCATCGCCCTGAAGCTCCTCTGGCCCTACGGACCGCGCTGGCTCTCGTCCGCCCTCTACATCGCGCTCGGCTGCGCCGCCGTCACCGTCCTGCCGGACATCCTCCATCGCGGCGGCGTCTCCGCCCTCGTCCTGCTCCTCACCGGAGGCGTGCTCTACAGCCTGGGCGCCGTCTTCTACGCCCTCCGCCGCCCCAACCCCTGGCCGACCGTCTTCGGCCACCACGAGTTCTTCCACGCCTGCACGCTCGCCGCAGCCATCTGCCATCACATCGCGGTGTACTTCGCGCTGTACGCCTGAACTCTGCGGATGGGTCGGGCCTTGACGCGGCCGGACGGAGGCGGCCCGCCACGCCGCCGGGTTGGCGCAGGGCGTGGTGCGCGTCGAGAATTAGCGCTCACCCGCCGATCGGTTTACGGCGGCGCGCCACCATGTCGGTTAGGCTCCTCGCATGCGTAGAGGAGCACCGACTGCAGGCATTTTCGGTTCGACGAGGGACTACACTCGCGCTTTGGAGGCGATGGCAGCGGAGGGTATCCATCCTTCGCAGCGCGCTTTGATCCTCGCCCACCTCGACGCGCCAGATCACACTGCCTCCTGGCGAGAGCTGGCGCCAGCAGCTCGGTATCCGAATGCGGAAGCCGTCAAGCTTCACTACGGCAGGCTCGCCCATCGCGTTGCTGACAAGCTGGGCGTGTCATTTCGCCAAGCTAGAGATTTTTGGCTATACGTTCTCGTGGATTGGGCAGGTGAACGCGACAAGGGCCGCCCGGTCGAGCGGTGACCCACCTAGCGAACTGTTTCGAACTGCAGGTCCAGAACTTCCGTCCCCCCCAACAGGTTTACGGTGACAAGGGGAGAGGCCGCCTCCAGTTGGTGATGAAACGCAAGCAGCCGATGGGGCCCCGGGGACAGTCCCTCTAGTACAAAGTGCCCTGCTTCATCGGATATTGCGCGACCCAGGGGAGCCCAGGAATCTTGGTCCAAGACCCAGGCGCCAAAGACTGGATTCCCCAGCGTATCCAAGACGCGCCCCTCAACACGGCACGCCATTCGAAGCTCAAGAACAACGCCGTCTCGGGCCTCGCCGGGGGCGAGCTCTATTGCCACGTTATTGCTGGCAGCATAGCCATCTGCGATCGCCGCAATCTCCACGCTCAAGGAGTACACTGTAAGTTCGAAGCGTCCTTCAGCCCCTGTATCAACCATATGCCCTAGCGCCGTAGTGCCGAGGACGCCGCTGATGATCCCGACTCTTGCGTGTGGAATTGGCTCGCCCCGCGGAGTCCTTACTACGCCTCTAATTCGTGGCGCATGCTTGAGCGCAACTTGGGTGGGAGTCATGCTTGGGCCAACAAGGATCATCTGCTGAGCAGGATGGTAGCCATCTGCTGCCACACTCAGATTCCATTCACCCGGCTCAAGCCCAAGCAGCATGCACGTGCCGTTGGCGCCTAGGCTCGCGCTAATGGATGTCGTGGCCGAAGTTGCCTGAACGACAAAGCGAGAAATGGGCTCGCCAATCTCCGTAGTTGCAATAACTCCAACATCAAATCCAATATGCTCTTGCAGCACTAGAGCAATGGTCGCTTGATCCTGTACGCCTTCGGCCAAGGCGCTCCCAAATACTCCGCTCCGCCGCGCGTGCACGTGGATGTCAAATAGTCCGTTCGGTAGCCCGCAAGTCCGAAACTCCCCCAGGGCTCCTCTCAAGACGATCTGGAAGGGCATCGTCGAGTGGGGCAGCGAGCTCAATACTGCGCCCGAAGGGCCGTCTAGGTGGCCCTCAAACTCTTGAGCTGCTTCGCCGTCGGGCCAAGTTACGAAGCCCGTAATGCAGGAGCCTCGAACAACAGATAATAGCAAGTCTTGTTTGCCACGTCTGGTATCAACTACGGCCTCGGCGCCTTGCAGCAGGCCTGTCGAGGGGACCTTGATGCGATGCACTCCGTCAGGAAGACTCTGTATAGCAAAGCGTCCGTTCACATCAGAAGTCGCAAGCAGTCGCTCACCCTTAGACGTTGGCCCTACCAGGATGACGTCCATGTCTGGCATTGGAGTTCCGTTTTCATCAATGATCCCGCCAGTTATGGCAGACGACGTGACACCCCCTCCTGCAAGGCCCTCCACGGCCATAGGCTTTTCAGCCTCGG
>Ga0315910_10002023_pt1 | contig 18206 bp, 19 predicted proteins | sample EdamamesoilMG_FD_204470 | JGI IMG/M metagenome (GOLD analysis project Ga0315910, IMG submission 204470) | Garden soil microbial communities collected in Santa Monica, California, United States - Edamame soil | ecosystem: Environmental > Terrestrial > Soil > Garden | place: USA: California... | reverse complement strand
CCGTGTTGACAGACTGGCCCTCAAACTGGATTGCCCTGGCGGCGTGGGTGAGCCGGCTCGCTGGTTAAGCGCGCCCATGAACCCGGAGATATTTAGTCATGCAACTATTTTGCAAACCGCAGGAGTTCGGCGTTAGTATCCGCCCCGAGCCGTCACGGCGAACCCATGAGCGACGCACCCCAGTTCGAGGCGTTCCTGCGGCAACACCAGAACCTCGTGTTTAGTACTGCCATGCGCTTGCTCGCGAACAGAGCGGAGGCCGAAGACGTGACCCAGGAGGTCTTTCTCAAAGCCTACGCGCGCTTCGGTGAACTGGAAACCAGCCCCACCGCCGCCGGTTGGTTGCGAACCGTGGCCCGGAATCTCAGCCTCAATCATCTCACGCGCTACCGTTCGCGCTGGACCTTCTTCTCAGAAATCCTAGCGGGACGAGGCGAAGAAGAGGGCGAAGGAACAGTCGACTTTGCCGCACCGGAAAACACCGAGGAGCAACTGGCTTCAACGGATCGCCGTGCGTTCGTGGAACAGGCGCTGGAAAAACTCCCCGCCGCCCAGCGCGTGCCGCTCGTGCTTTACCACCTCGAAGATCAGAGCTACGAAGCCATCGCCGCGCAGCTCGGCGTCTCGCTCGGCAAGGTGAAGACGGATATTTTTCGCGGCCGCGAAGCGTTGCGCAAGAAGCTCGCCGCGGTGAAGGAAACCGAATTGGGAATTGTCGCATGAACCCCAACCCTGAAAACGAACTGGCCGCCCTGGTGGATCGCGAATTGAAAGCGCTCCCGCCGCTGCCTGCACCTTCGAGCCTCGCACCGCGCATCCTGGCAGCCATCGCCGCGCACGCGGAAGCGCCGTGGTATCGCCGCCCGTGGGAAACTTGGACGCTGCCGTTGCAAGGGGCTTCGCTCGCTGTTCTGCTGGCCCTGTTCGGCACGCTTTGTTTTGGCGGTTGGAGATTCTCCCAATCTGAAGCCGTCGTCGCAACGGCTGGCAAAGCGAGCGGTGTGCTTTCTGTGTTTGAGTTGATGTTCCGGATATTGGGTGTGCTGCGCGATGCCGGCGTGCAGGTGATTCAGCACATCGGTTCGGGTTATCTCATCGGTTTCGCGGTGATGGCGCTGATGGCTTATGCCGTTTGCCTGGCGCTGGGATCAGCTTGTGTGCGCTTCGCTTACGCACGCCGCTAAGGCAACTCCACAACTTTACGTCCGTAGTCATGATCAGAAGGGATTTTATGAAACAAAACCTTAGTCAATGGATTCTCCGCCTGTGTCTGGCGCTACTCGCCATGTTGCTCAGCGGAGCCGGTTCCCTGGCCGCACAGGATACCAACTCGGCCGCCACGAATGTCGTGGCCGACACAAATGCGATTCCGTCCGCCTCTGATGTGGTGAGTAATGCCACCGAGATCCCGAAACAGGACTGGAATCGGAGCCGTAGTCAGAGCGATGCCATGGTAGTTATTGGAAACGATGGCGAGGTTGCGGCTGGTGTCGAACGGGAGGCCATAGTGGTGATTTTCGGCAACGCCAATGTCAAAGGCGAAGTGCGGGATGCCGCCGTGGCAATACTGGGAGACGTGAGTGTCAGCGGCTCGGTCGGTGACGCGGTGGTGGCAGTGCTGGGCAACGTGCGCGTGAGCGGTGAAGTGGGTGATGTGGTGGCCGTGCTGGGCGACGTGACCCTAGAGGATGGCGCGGTAGTCAAGGGGGATGTCGTTTCTGTGGGCGGCAAGATCAACAAATCTCCAAACGCCCGGGTGGAAGGAGACATCGTCAATCCGGTGGATTTGGGTGGCATTGGCCTGCCGCAAATTCAATGGCTGAAGGATTGGATCCTGCATTGTGTGTTAAAACTTCGTCCCCTTGCGCCGCAAGTGGGGTGGGTCTGGCTTGTCGCGGGCGCGTTCCTGCTCTTCTACGTGCTCGTCGCCGTCGCACTGCCGAAGCCGGTGCAATCCTGTGTGGGCGAACTGACGCGGCGACCGGTCACGTCGTGCTTCCTGGGGATGCTAACTCTGCCGCTGGCGTTGATCGTGTGTTTGATCCTGGCGCTCACGGGAATCGGTCTCATCGTGGTAGTGTTTCTACTGCCCGCTCTGGTGTTCGCCGCGCTCATCGGCAAGGTGGCGCTGCTCGAATACCTGGGCGACTCCATCCGTCGCGCAACCGGCGGGTCCACGCCGTTCAGCCCGCTGGTGGCGTTGCTGGTTGGCACTCTGTTGCTGACCGTGCTTTACCTGATTCCCCTGCTGGGTCTGCTCGCTTTCGCCGTCACCGGACTGTGGGGTCTAGGTGCGGCGGTGTCCGCCACGTTCAGCGGCATGAAACGTGAAATGCCGGAAAAACCCGCACCGCCCGCCGGCATGCCGCCGGCAGCGGCGGCAACTTCCGGCTTCGCGCCCGCGCCGATGCCCGTGACAACGGCACCCACGGAAGCCGCCTTCACTGCGAATCCGACTGCGCCCACGACGCCGGAAGCAAATCCCGCCACACAACTATTTGCCGCCGTCACTCCATTGGCCGCACCAACTCCAACCGGTGTCCCCGATGCCTTGGCGTATCCCCGCGCCGGATTTTGGGAGCGCATGGGCGCGGCGTTTCTCGATGTGGTGCTGGTCGGCATTCTCACCGGGCTGGCGAGCAATCTGCCCGGACCGCTGGGTCATCCGCCGATGGTGTTTCTCGTGGCTCTGGCCTACTTTGCCGGCATGTGGGCTTGGAAAGGCACCACTGTGGGCGGGATCGTTCTGGGTTTGAAAATCGTACGCCTGGATAACCAACCCGTGACGTTCCTCGTGGCCTTGGTGCGCGGGCTGGCGGCCGCCTTCTCGCTCGTAGTGCTCTTTCTCGGCTTCCTGTGGATCGCGTGGGATCCGGAGAAACAAGGCTGGCATGATCGCATCGCAGGCACGGTAGTCATCCGCCTGCCGCGCGGCACGCCGTTGGTGGTGTTGTGATGGCGAACGAAACCGGATTCGCCAAACCCGCGTTGTGGGCAGGAAATCGAAATCCCAGATCGTTTACGGCGGTGGCTGGACCACGCACGAGACCGTGGGCAAACCCCGCGCGCGGTTCTTCGGTTTCCTCTCCCTCATCTGGCTGCTGGTTTCCTTTTGCGTAGCATCGCTGTTTTGGGGCGGATGGCCAGAGACTTTTGGTTATCTCGAATGGGTCTGCGGTGCGCTGCTCGTGCCCCTGCCCGTGTTCATTACTCTCGCCGGCGTGTTCCTGCTGTCAGAACAACCACGCACCTTCAGGAGTCTCCAGCCCAACCCCGACTACGACATTCGGAAGTTGCATTGAGAGAGTTTGCAGCGCCACAAGCGACTGCGCTCCGGTCAACCAGAGCGCCTGTCAGTGCAACAACTTCTTCACCTGAGCGGAATCGGCCGTCGGCAACTGACAGGACTTGCCGGTGCAGAGGTAAACCAGCGGCCCATCCTTCGCCGGCAACGTCTGCGCGAATTCCTCCACGGAACCGACATTGCCCAACACGACCTTGTTCGGTTGATAAACCGAATGTGCAGCCCGGATCAGCTCCTTAGTGCGTGAATCGCTCGCAGCTCCCGCGATCACGACGCGGCGCGGTTCTTCCATCGTGAAGTCCAGCGCTTGCAGCAGATACGGCACGGCGTGCGGAATTTTTTCCAGCCGCGCTGAAAGCAACCGCAACGTGGCTTCGGCTGGCTCACGAAAATCCTTCCGATCAGTGATCGCCGCCAGCTTCAGCAACGCGAGCGTGGCGACGGAATTGCCCGACGGCTCGGCACCGTCGTAATCATCCTTCACCCGCAGGATCAAATCCTTCGCGTCCGCGCTGCTTTGCCAGAAGCCGCCGCGCTCGCGGTCGTAAAACTTCGCGATCATTGCTTCGGCGAGGGCGATGGCGAAGTCGAGCTGCTTCGGCTCCAGCGTGGCTTCGTAGAGATGGATGACGCCGTCGAGCAGGAAGGCGTAGCCTTCGAGCAGTTGGACGTTGTCCCGTTCGCCGTCGCGCCAGCGGTGGAAGAGCGTTTTGGTTTTCGTGTCCCAAAGTTTTGCCTGGAGGAACGTCACATTTTTTTCCGCCGCGGTGCGATAGGTTTCATCGCCGAGCACGGCATATGCCCGCGAAAACGCGCCGAGCATCAGGCCGTTCCAAGAAGCGAGAATCTTGTCGTCCAGATGCGGGCGGATGCGTTTGGCACGCACTTCCGACATTTTCAATGTGGCGGAAGCCAACAACTTCTCGTCGCCGGAAGCAGACCCCTCACCCTGACCCTCTCCCCTTCCGGAGGGGAGAGGGGACAGCTGTTGTGCGCTTTCAGTTTGTGAGGAACTTGTCGAACCGCCAACCGTCGCCGGTTTGTCGTGAGACGGCGAACGATTCTCCCACTCCCCTTCGGAAGGGGAGTGGGCCGGGGTGAGGGGTTTTGCCACACTTAACACGTTCAACCCGGGCAACGGGTTCGGATGGCTGTGATCCACGAAGTTTCCCTGCTTGGTGACGCCAAAGTGGCGCGCGGCCACGTTGAATTCTTCGGGCGAAAGCAACTTCGACAACTCCTCATGCGTCCAGCAGTAGAATTTCCCTTCCTGCCCTTCGCTATCCGCGTCTTCGGCGGAATAAAACCCGCCCCCGGGATGCGTCATGTCGCGCAGCACATAGCCGAGAATGTCGCGAACGACGGCAGCATGCTGTGGCTCACCACTGACGAGAAACGCGTCGAGATAAAGCTGCGTGAGCTGCGCGTTGTCGTAGAGCATTTTCTCGAAGTGTGGCACGAGCCAGTGCGCATCCACAGAGTAGCGCGCGAAGCCGCCGCCGAGTTGGTCGTGGATTCCGCCCGCCGCCATTTTGTCGCAGGTGTGCAGCACCATCTTCGCAGCTTCCTCATCATTGAAGCGTTTCGCGTAACGCAGCAAGAACGCCGGCTGGCTGGGCTGCGGAAACTTCGGCGCGCCACCGAAACCACCATTCTGCGAATCGTAAGCTTCCTTGAACATCGCACCAGCGCGGCGGAGGGTCTCAGCGTTGAGCAGGATATTATCCGTGTTCGTACTGCTGGTCGCCAGTTCGAGGCGGGCGTGCATTTCATCCGCGGACGCGGCAACCTCCCCGTGCCGTTCGCGCCAGACATTCACAATCTGTTGCAGAACGGAAATAAAACTGCCGCGTCCATAACGATCATCCGGCGGAAAATACGTGCCCCCAAAGAATGGTTTGCGATCGGGTGTAAGAAATACGTTGAGCGGCCAGCCACCCGAGCCCGTCGTGGATTGCACGAACGTCATGTAAATCTTGTCCACATCGGGCCGCTCCTCGCGATCCACCTTGATGCTGACGAAATGTTCCTTGAGAAATGCGCCCACCTTCTCGTCCTCGAACGATTCACGTTCCATCACGTGACACCAGTGGCAGGTTGAGTAGCCGATGCTGAGGAAGATCGGTTTGTTTTCCGCGCGGGCTTTGGCGAACGCCTCCTCGCCCCAGGCAAACCAGTCCACGGGATTGTGCGCATGCTGGAGCAGATAGGGCGATTTCTCGCGAGCGAGGCGGTTGGTGTGCGCGTGGGCGGTGGTCGGAGTGTTGGTGGACACGGCAGAATTCGTTTCGCTCAAGTTAGTTTTCCGGTTGCACGCGACGAGCATCAGCGCCAGGGCAGGCGCAACAAATTGGACGATCGCATTTTTCATCCGGGTCGCACGCAGCATAGCCTGCGACGGGACACGCGGCAAAAGTTATCAGCCACGAAAGGGCACAAAAGGCACAGGCGAAATGCTTTTGTGCTGCCTGAGCCATTTTTTGGTTGAAGAAATTTCCGTCGTCACTCGCAGCATGATTCCCTAACCTGCCGCCGTGCTTTCCGAAAAGCCCTGGAAATCCGAGGCGGTCATGCGGCTGTGCCTCACGCTGTTCATCTGCCAGTTCCTTGGCGCGATGACGCTGGCGGCGATGCGCTCCTTTTCCGGCGGGACCGCGGCGAACCCGTGGCTGGTAGGCGCGCTGGTCGCCGGCAGCGCGCTGAGCTGTGGCGCGGGATTGTTCATCATCCGCAAGCCTTGGGAATTTGAGCGTTTCTCGCGGCAGTTCCTGTTGTTGATCCTGTTTGTCTATCTCGGCCTGACTCTGGGCGCATTCGTGCAGCACTTCGCAGGGAAATCTGACGATCAGAGCATGGCGCTGCGGATCTCCCTGGGCGCGCTGTGCTTTCAAGGCGTGTTGCTGGCCATACTGCCGCGGTTTCTGCGGGACCACGGCGAAACCTGGCGCAGCGCGTTTGGCCTGCCGTTGCGTCCGGGTCTGGCCATTCTTTACGGCGCGCTGGTGGCCTGCGCATTTCTGCCGTTGGGCGAACTCCTCCAGCGCGGTTCCATGGAAATCATCTCCCGCTTCGGCTTCCAGCCCGAGGCGCAGGCGGCAGTGGTGGCGTTGAAAAGCTCCAGCGCGTGGCTGGATCGGGTGGCGCTGGCAGTCGTGGCCATGGTGTTGGCCCCGATTGCGGAGGAGTTGTTGTTTCGCGGCATTCTTTATCCGGCCATCAAGCGCGGCGGTTTTCCGCGCCTGGCGCTGTGGGGCACCTCACTGCTGTTCGCGTTGATCCACATGAACCTGATCACGTTTGTGCCGCTGCTGCTGTTCGCGTTGCTGCTGGCGCTGCTGTATGAACACACGGGCAATCTGCTGGCGCCACTGGCCGCGCATGCGCTTTTCAACATCCTGAACTTCCTCAAATTCCTCTGGCTCGAAGCGAGCCTCGCGCAAGTCGGCTGATGCATGAACGAATTCGAACTCATCCACCGCCTCACGCGCAACCTGCCGACGAATGACAACGTTGTGGTCGGCGCAGGAGATGATTGCGCGGTGCTGGAAACAGGCGCTGCGGACCGGCTGCTGCTCTTCAAAACGGATGCCGTGGTCGAGGGCATTCATTTCCAACGCGACACGCCGCCGGAGAAGATCGGGCGCAAGGCGCTGGCGCGGTGTTTGAGCGACATTGCCGCGATGGCCGGCACGCCGACGGCCGCGCTTGTGACCATCGCGCTACCGCAAAACTTCGAGCTCGATTTCGTGGAGCAAATCTATGCGGGGCTGAAAACATTGGCGAACCAGCATCAGGTCGCGATTGTTGGCGGTGAAACCACGACCAATCCGGAGCGCGTGTTGATTTCCATCTCGCTGGTGGGTTTTGTACCGCGGGGAAGAGCGTTGCTGCGCTCCGGCGCGAAGGTCGGCGACGCCATTTTTGTCACTGGCGAACTTGGCGGTTCCTTGTCCGGTCACCATCTCAACTTCGAGCCGCGCCTGGCCGAGGCACGCTGGCTGGCGGAGAATTTTCCCATCCATGCAATGATGGACCTCAGCGATGGTCTGGCCGGTGATCTGCGCCACATTCTCGCCGCGAGCAAAGTCGGCGCGGAACTATTGAAGAGCGCCGTCCCAATCAGCCGCGCCGCGAAGGCGATCTCCAAGAAGGGTGATGCCGCCAAGCCGGCGTTCGTGGCCGCGCTCACGGATGGCGAGGATTTTGAACTGCTGTTCACCGTTGCCAGCAAGCAAGCCGTGCCGCTGCTGGATGCCTGGAAAAAGCAATTCCCGGCACTCAAGCTCAGTTGTATTGGAAAGATCATTGCCGGCGAAGGCATCCGGATGCGCGATCAAACCGGCGTACGTCCCCTGACGGCTCATGGCTACGTTCATTTCTCATAGTCCCGCGGAAACCGAAGCGCTCGGCGAGCGTTGGGGCCGCGACGCGCAGTGTGGACTGGTCATCGCGCTGAGTGGCGATTTGGGCGCCGGCAAGACGCAACTGGTGAAAGGTCTCGCGCGCGGATTGGGCGTCACCTCGCGCGTGCATTCGCCCACGTTCACGCTCGTCAACGAATACGCCGGCGGGCGGCTGCGATTGTTTCATCTCGACCTCTACCGGCTGGAAACGCGCGAGCAAATTCTCAGCGCAGGGTTGGAGGATTACTGGCAACCGGACGGCGTGGCGGTGATCGAGTGGGCGGAAAGAGCGAAGGAAGAACTAAGAATGAAGAATGAAGAATCTGATAGGCGTCTCCGCTGCGTGCAGATTGAAGTGCTGAATGACACAGAGCGGCGCATCATCTATGAAGATTCTGGCGTTTGAATTCTCCTCGCCGCAGCGGAGTGTGGCGGTGCTCGACCATCGGAAGGACGAGTTCCACGAGTCCCAGATTTCACCTGCATCTGGAAAATTGGGGACTCGTGAAAATCGTCCCTCCGAAGCATTGGCATTCGAAGTCATCGAATCCGCGCCGGGCAACACGATGAAACCGCTCGGCATGGTGGAAAGCGCATTGCATCAAGCCGGGCTGGAGCGCGAACAGATCGAGTGCATCGCCATCGGACTGGGGCCGGGATCCTACACCGGGATTCGCGCCGCCATCGCGCTGGCACAAGGCTGGCAGTTGGGACGCGCGGTGAAATTACTGGGCATCAACAGCGCCGAAGCCGTGGCAGCGCAGGCACAGGCGGAAGGCTTGAGAGGGCGGTTCAGCGTGGTGATTGATGCCCAGCGCGGGGAATTCTACCTGGCCGGTTATGAACTCAACGAGGCGGGAGTTCGCGAAACAACTCCCCTGCGCATTGTCGCGCGCGAGCAAATCGCAGCGCAAGGCAATGAGACTCTGATCGGACCCGAGGTCACCAAATGGTTTCCCACTGGACGGCTGGTATTTCCGCGTGCCGCCATGCTGGCGCGAATGGCGGCAACCCGCACTGATTCTCTACCCGGCGAAAAGCTCGAACCGATTTACCTGCGCGAAACCACATTCGTCAAAGCGCCACCGCCACGCGTGCTGCCGGCGCTCTGATCAATCTGGCAGCCGCACGTCAGCCGCCAGACAACAGTTTGATGAGAGCGCCCGATGCAATCAGGCCCGCCAGTCCCACGCTCAACGCCGAGAGCGATTCACCGGCAATCAAACCGCCGCCCACGAGCGACATCGTGCTCATATCCGCCGGCAGCTCGCCTTCGGCGGGCACGGCGCGTCGTGAATTGGCCTGCGCCATGGCCCAGTCATAGACCGAAGAGAGCACGCCACCAGCGGCCCACCAGATGGTCGTGAGCAGTTCAACAAACCCGCCAAACGAGGAGGCATACGGACTCGGCAGGAGGAAGGCGTCCACAGTGAAATCGGTCACGCGACCCGATCGCGATGCCTTGGAAAACTTTTTGTAACTACGGTTGTTTTTCAGAATCTTCCGCGCGATCTCGATCAGCAGCCCCAGCACCACCCCCAGTCTGAGTGCAGTCATTACATGCGGCTTGGGATTCGTGATGTCCTTGAGCGCGCCGGCAAATTTGTAGGTCATGGCCGACTGCCATTTTTCCGCGCCTTCCACCTTCTGGTTGAACTGGTCGGCTTTCAACACGGGATAGGCTTCCATGAAAGTCTTCGCCAGGATCACGGCCAGCACCGCGCCCATGGCGATGCCGATGACCTGATAGCGGAATTGCGCGATACGGTTCGTGCCCAACCGCCAGCCCGTCGAACGATCCTGTTGCATGTCGCCACCCACAGTGCAGGCGATAAGGACAATCGCCGCGCACATCAGACCCACGAGGGGATCCTTCAAACCCACCGCAGCCATGATGACAACAGCCAAAACAAACGCGCTGGAAATGGGGTTGCTGTCTGAGATTCCGTAGGAGATTCCGTTTACCAACACGAACAGAAAGCACAAGGCCACTGCGATCAACAGGAACAACACCGGTTGGTGCAGGACCTGACTGCCAACGATCACGATGCCGGCGCCCCAAAACAACACCCACAGCACGAGCCGGAACATGTTTACGCGTTTCCAGTCTTCAGCGGGCTGGGCCGCTTCCGGGCCGGGCTGGCGCAACCGTTGAACCGCCTGATATAGGATCAGTGAAACGTCCACGATAGCCGCGCCCAGAATGGTCCCGAGCGCGATGATGAAACCGATTTTACGAAACGGTTCGCCCTCCTTGAGCCATCCAATCGAGATGAGGTACGGTTTCAGGAATTCCCCGATGATGGCCACCAACAGCGCCGGTAGGGCGATTCTTGCGCCCACGATCATGCCCGCGCCGAAAGTGGAGGTGGAAAGGCCGAGGTTTCCAATCGCCGCGACCTTGTGCGCCGCCAGCCCCCCGACGAATCCGCCCAACGCGCCACCGCCCAGCTTGGCAATCGAACGTCTCAGGAGATTCTTGTCCGTGAGCGCGCGCAGAATGTTCGCAACCGCGAAACCTGAGGGGAACATCAGTTGCATCCGGTCCACCAGTATCGGCGTGTAGAGCATCCCGACACCAACGCCGAACATGCCGATGCACAGGAAGTAGAGAATCAACTTCCAGGCGGGCGGCTCGGGCAGTCCCATCCACACCATCGCTTGCAGGAGCACTCCCATGGCGCACATGCCGGCTACGGACGCCGCCATCGTCTGCATGTAATTCGCGCCGTGCTTGCCCTCCGGGCCGTACGGCAAGGTGACCACGCTGCCGAGAATGCCCGCCAGCACCTGGCCGCCGATGAAGAAGCCGATGGAAAAATTCATGAACGCCGCCGACACGCCGCCCAGCGGACCCAGAATCAGAATTGCAACCGTCGTCAGTAACAGGTGATAAGCCGGCGAACCAATGCGGGGAAGAAAACGTTTCAGGCCGGAAAGAGAATCATTTTGCGGAGCCATGTCGCACTGATGAAATCAGAAGCGACAAGATTGGAAAATAGAAAATCCGCACACAACGGAGCGCCGGTCTCCGACCCGGCGTGTTCCGATCGTTCACAAGATTCGCGCCGGGTCGGAGACCGGCGCTCCTCAGCCAGCCAACGTTGCCAGTTCCAGAAACCGCATGGTATTGTCACCGTGCTTCATCACTTTGCGTTCGAGCCACGGAGCGGGGATTTCCAACGTGTCGCGGCTCGCGTGACCAAGCACGAGTCGTCCACCGGGCGCCAGGAGCCTGGGCAGATTCGGTTCATCCACCAACCGTTGCGCCAGCGAGGCGGAGCGGCGACCGACATTTTTCTCACCATACGGAGGATCGGCCAGGATGAGATCGAACGTCGCACCGGTATTTGCGAGTTGTGGGATCACCGTGAACACATCCTGCGTTCGCACGTCCAGCGCGTTCGGAGGAAATGCCGGAGATGCTGAGTTGCGGCGGATGAACTCCGCGTGTTTGTGCGACAATTCCACACATAACGCCGACACGGCTCCGCGACTGAGGCATTCGAGGCTCAACGCGCCGCTGCCCGCGAACAGTTCCAGCACGCGTGCCCCCACGACGCGTTCGCCGAGGCTGTTGAAGACCGCCTGCTTCACGAGGTCGGGCGTGGGCCGCACCGCCATACCTTTCGGCACGCGAAGAATTCGCCCGCCCGCTTGTCCACCGGTGATGCGCATTGTCCGATTAGGTATGGCGCGTCACTCTGTGCGCGCCGTGATCAGTGATTTTGTTGGCGGCGCGCACGGAGTGACGCGCCCTACCAGCCGATTCACTTCAGCACCTCGTTGAAAAACCCCTTCATTTCCTCCCACGACCGTTTGTCCGCCTTCTCTTGGTATTTCGCGCCGGGCAGGCTGCCGTCGGCGTTCCAGTCTGTGAAGCTGTGGACCGCGCCGCCGTATTTGACGAGTTGCCAATCCACACTGGCGCTGCGCATTTCGCTCTCGAACGCTTCAATGTCTTTCGCCGGCACAAACGGATCATCCGCGCCGTGCAACGCCAGCACCTTGCACTTGATGTTCTTCCCGTCGTCCGGCCTGGGCGAATCGAGCGCGCCGTGAAAGCTCACCACGCCCGCCACGTCCGCGCCACTGCGCGCGAGCTCGATTGCCGCCGTGCCACCGAAACAATAGCCGATGGCCGCAATGCGTTTTGGATCGGCGACAGACTGTTTGTGGAAGGCGCTGAGTCCGGCGTTCACGCGCTCGCGGAGCAGCGTGCGGTTGCTTTTATATTTTCCCGCCTCCGCGCTGGCTTCCTTGGGAGTCGGCGGACGGATGCCCTTGCCATAAATGTCCACGCAGAACGCCGCGTAACCGAGTTCGGCCAGCATTGCGGCGCGTTTCTTTTCGTAGTCGGACAATCCCTTCCATTGATGCACCACGAGCACGCCCGGGCGCGGACCTTTGACCGCGTCGTCATACACCAGCGCGCCTTCGAGCGTGACATCGCCGTGTTTGTATTCGACGAGCTCCGTCTTGATGGCCGCGTTCAGAACGCTCGCGCAGAGCGAGGCAAGAGCGATGGAAAGCAATGATTTCATGCGAGGATTGTAGCCGCACCCGGCGAGAATTCAAACGGCCTTAAATCAAAACCAAACGCGCTGCACGAACCAGAACGCCCCCATCGCGGCCACCAGGACCGAGCAAGCTGGCACGGCGCGCTGCAAAACAATCTCCTGCTTGCGTAACTGCCAGATGATGGGCAGCGCGATGGCCGCCACGACAATTTGCCCGAGTTCCACGCCGAGATTGAAGGAGAACAACGGCATCGCCACGCCGCCATGCGCTGTGACGCCCAGTTCCCGCAGCACCGACGCAAACCCGAATCCGTGGATCAGCCCGAACCCAAACGTCAACAGCCAGCGCCCGGGCGGATCACCTTTGCTGACGAGGTTTTCCACGCCCACGTAAATAATCGTCGCCGCAATCAACGGCTCAATCCAACTGGCGGGAAGGTGCATCAAATCGAACGTCGCCACGCCCAGGGTGATCGAGTGCGCCACGGTAAAAGAGGTGATGACCTTGAGCGCCGATAGAAAATCACGCGTGACGATGAGCAGCGCGAACAGGAAGAGCAGATGATCGTAGCCGATGAGGATGTGTTCGACGCCGAGTTTCACAAACTCGACGAAAGTCGGCGGCGCACTGGACACGGTCGGTGTCGGCGGTGCGGCTGGCGGTGCGGCCGGCGCATTCGTTTGCGGAGGCTCCGGGTCGAGCTGGATGGAAACCACGGGCGAGTTCTGGCTCAACAGCCGGTCGGCGAGGATGGCGCCGCTGGGCGCAACGAGCGTGAACAGCATCCGATGTCCGGGCGTCAGCAATCGGATGACGGGATAACTCAACTCCATTTGCCGGAACGAAGGCAGGTCGCAGGAGAAAGTCAGTTCCACGTTGTTGCTGCTGTCCAGCAAGCAGCGAACATTGGCGGGCACCGCGGACGTCCCGTCGAATCGCACCGCGCAATTGGTCGTGAGCAACGTCGTGAGCGATTCCCGGTTCAGGAGAAACTCATCGGGCGACGTGACGCCGTCCTGATCGGTATCAAGCGTCAAAACTTCCTCCATTTCCCGCACGGCGAAGGTCAGCAGGGCTTCGAGCCGGTTCGTGTGCAATTGCACCACGGCGCTGCTCAAGCCGATTTCGTGGCCAGACGCCGGAAGCGCGCCAAGCGCACAGACAAACAGCGTCCACCACACACGCGCGACGATTGGCTTTGTAATTCTCACGGGCCGCCAGTGATTACTGGTTTTTCGGCCCGACTGCAAAGCGGAACCGCCAAACCGTTCCGACGCACAGACCACAAAAATCTCTGGCGTGGCGCGGTTTGGTTCCGCACCATGCCACTGAATTTCCGCGGGCGAAACGCCCGTTTCACATGAAGGCAAAGATCATTATCACACCGAAGAAAGCCGTGCTCGATCCGCAGGGTAAAACCGTACAGAGCGCGCTCGAACACATGGGCTACACCGGCGTCACCGGCGTCCATATCGGCAAATACATCGAGATTGACCTCGCCCCCGGCACGGACAAAGCCGCCGCGCAGAAGGCACTTGATGAAGCGGCGCACAAGTTTTTGAGCAATCCGGTGATTGAAGACTACCGCCTCGAAATCGAATGAAACTCGAAGATCGAGGATGGAAAATGGAGGATGGCGTTTGCCAACCGAAGTTCTTTGCCATCTTCAATCCTCCATTCTCCATCCTCGTATGAATTTTGTTGTCCTCCAATTCCCCGCCAGCAACTGCGACCAGGATGCCGTCCACGCCATCCGCCACCTCGGCCACAGCGCCCGGCTGCTCTGGCACAAAGGAAATTCTCTCGGAGATGCCGACGCCGTCATCGTGCCGGGCGGATTCAGCTACGGCGATTACCTGCGTTGCGGCGCCATCGCACGTTTCAGTCCGGTGATGCAGGCGGTGAAACAGTTTGCCGACAACGGCGGCTTTGTGCTCGGCATCTGCAATGGCTTTCAAGTGCTCACCGAAGCCCATTTGCTACCGGGCGCGCTCGTCCGGAATCGCGACCTGCAATTCCATTGCGAATACATCCATCTCAAGACCGCCACCGCCGATTCCCCGTTCACGAATCAGATTCCGGCGGGTAAACTCCTGCGCGTGCCCATCGCCCACGGTGAAGGCTGCTACTTTGCGGACGAGGAAACGCTCGCCAAGCTGAAGGCCAACAACCAGATACTCTGGCAATATTGCGACGCCAACGGAAACCTGACCGATGCCGCGAATCCCAACGGTGCGCTGCAAAACATCGCCGGCATCTGCAACGAAAGCCGCAACGTGGCCGGCCTGATGCCGCATCCCGAACGCGCCTGCGAACTGGCGCTGGGCAGCGAGGACGGCAAATGGATCTTTCAGAGCCTTTTCGCCGCGCTGGAAGCCCGCCAAGCTGCGAAGGCAGCGTGAGATGAAGAATGCAAACATCTTCGTTGACGTTGATTTGACGCTCGTGGATGCGAATGGAAGAATGTTGCCGGATGCATCGGGAGCACTCGCAAAACTAAAGGACCGGGGCTGCCACCTGTTCCTCTGGTCCACGAACGGAGCGGATTACGCGCGCACAACTGCGCAACGACTCGGTCTGTCAGACATGTTTGAAGGTTTCGCTGCAAAACCCGACATCATAATAGATAATATGCCGGGCACAGTGCTTAACCCATTTGTTTTTGACGTGAATAGTGAGACCTCCTGGCCAGCGCTGGCTGAGAGGATTATTCGCAAGCACGTTGATTAGGCTAGACCGCAAGCTTGAACCGCAGCAGCACCTCCCCGGCACGCATGTAGGGTTTCGTTTCCGAAGTCAGAACAACTTCCTTCACTTCCAAAGGCGGGAATTTCGTTTCCGACGCGATCTCGTCGAACTGGGTGAGAAACCTCTCCAACGCTTCCGGCGGACGCATAAAGCGACACACCGTGCTATGAATGATTCCTGGCACGTTAAAACCGCATTCGGTCAGTCCGCGATGCAGCGGCACATTGGTTTGCAGCAATCCCAGCACGCGTCGGCGCAATCTCACGACCTCACCATCGGAATTGTGCATCGGTAGCAGGCCGGCACCGCGCGCCAGTACTGGTGCTTGCGGTTGCAGCAGGAACGATTTGATTCGCTCCGGAGAAGGCTCCGTGAACAGCGGTGAGAGCGTGGCAGTAATTTCAGGAATTTTCCCCTTTAACGCTGTAACCCGATCCGCAGTCGGCTTGGTATGGCGCGCGAAATTGACCAGCGTCACCAATGTGATGTGCGTGCAGGGAAATGGATAAACGTAAACCTCCGGCCCAAGAGCGCTGAACTTGCGCGCCATTTTCTCGTAGCCCTCACGCCACGCCTCGGGAAACGGCCAAGCACAGGCGAGGTTCAAGCCAAACGTCGGCACGTCGGGATCGCTGCTGAGAAACTTGTCCGCCACCAAACCGTCGCGGCGGATTTCCTCTCGCATCGCTGCGAGCTTGGAGGGGCTGAATGGATTGTCGTCGGTCACTGCAACGATTCGAGAATCATCCGCCGCCGCGAGTAATCGAAGATCACCTTGAACTCCCGGAGCACGCCCATGCCAATATGGCCGGCCAGATCGTCATCTACCGGCGAGCCTTCACGGAAGAAGTTCGCCTCGACATTGTCGAGCTTGCGCGTGCCAAGCTGGAATTGAGGCAGGCGGGTCTCGTGCGTGTCCACGCTGCCGCCCACGCCCGTGCGCGAACTGGCGCGCTTGTGCGCCACCGCTTCGTCCAGCTTGTTTGTCTGCACGAAATCGTGTCCGAGACAGAGCGCGCCGTCACAACCGGAATCAATTTCATACCGCGCCCGGATCGGCTCGCGGTCAGGCAGGTGAATCATCGCTTCGACCGTCGGCGTGTCACGTCTGAATCCCAGCGGAATAATTTCGCCCTTGCCGATGTAATTGAACGACTCCGGTTCGTGCAGCGTCATGGTCTTGCCGGCCGCGTCAAGCTCCACGACGAATCGCCGAAAGAAACCCGAACCCAGAATACCGTCGCGTTGGCGGCGCGGGCGTTTGGCGTCCGATGGAATCCGCACCACGCGCCGCGGCGAATACTTCGTGCCACCGAAGTCAAAATTCGCACCGGACAGCCAGTCCGCCTGCTCAGCGCCGGCAATGCCATTGATGGTAAGCGTCCCGGCGGGTTTGAGGGCGAGACTTTCCACGAGTTCCGGATGAATCGTTGTGACGCCGAATCCCGTGTCGAGCTTGAAGGCAAGTGGCTCAGAATCGTTCACCCGCACTTTCACGAACGCCGCGCCGCGCCGGAGTTCGAGCGGCACCCGGGCAACGACGGAAGCGGCTTCATTGGTTTTCATTTCGGCGGCGCGCAGGATGGAATTGCCCGCACACAGGGCTGCGAGCACAGTCATTGACAGATTGGTCACGCGCACGGGCACGCTGCAAGAAAGCACGACCCGCCCGGCGGCACAAGCGGCAAGGTAGTAAGGGCAGTCCGTCCCGGTTGGTGGCTCTTGAAACATCATTTTGCCATCAATCCATTTGCCAGCCATGATTCCGGGACAATGACTCTGCCACTCCACGAGTTTCACGAAAGCCTCGGCGCACAATTTACGACGGTGAATGGCGCGGAGGTCGTGACCCACTACGGCGACGCGCTTGCTGAACGCGCCGCGCTCCGCGCCACTGCCGGCGTGTTTGATCTGAGTTTCCGCAGCCGGGTTTGTTTACTCGGCACAGACCGCGTGCGCTTTCTTCACGGTCAGGTCACGAACGACGTGAAAAAACTTCGCCCCGGTCAAGGCTGTTACGCCGCGCTCGTCACCGCCAAGGGCAAAATGCAGAGCGACCTCAACATCTTCGCGCTCCAGGACGAACTGTTGCTCGATTTCGAGCCGGGCCTTACCGGCGTCGTTACCGAACGGCTGGAAAAGTACATCGTGGCGGATGATGTGCAGGTGGTGGATGTCGCACCGCATTATGGATTGCTCAGTGTGCAAGGGCCGAAAGCGGAAACGGTGTTGCGGGCACTCGGTTTGTTTGGAGTCCCGCCTTCAGGCGGCCCGGCTGAAACGGAACTTCCAGGCAAACCGTATGGCTCAATCAAAATCTCCAATCCGACGCTCGGGGACATTTACGTGATGAATCACGCGCGGCTGACTCGGAGCGCCGGCATCTCGCCGGGGAGTTCTCCCCGCGATAGCGACGCAACGAACCGGCAAGATGCCGGCGCTCCCAGAATGCAGGGCTTCGACCTCTTCGTGCCCATAGCCGCACTCGTCGCCGTCGCGGACAAACTCATCGCCGAAGCAAAGTCAGTGGGTGGGCGGGCCTGTGGCTGGACGGCATTCGAGATCGCGCGGATTGAGGCGGGCATCCCACGTTTCGGCGCAGACATGGATGAGACAAACCTTCCGCTGGAGTGCGGCATCGAAGCGCGAGCGGTCAGTTACAACAAGGGCTGCTACATCGGCCAGGAAGTCATCAACCGTATCCACAGCATCGGCCATGTGAACCGAGAATTGCGCCGCTTGCGTCTCGCTGATGAACTCAAAACACTACCTGCACGCGGTGACAAACTTGTCCACGACGGCAAGGAAGTCGGGCATGTCACCAGCGCTGTTCATTCACCAACGCTCAACGCAAACATCGCCCTCGGCTACGTGCGACGGGAAGTGAATCAAGCCGGAACCGAACTCAAAGTTCACACCACCGAGGGAGAATTTACGGCGCGAGTCACGGAGCCAACTTGAACCGCCGTCAACCAAGGAGCGCGGACCGCCGAGTCCGCGTGTCTCTGGCACGCTGGTAGATTCGCGCGGACAAAGCTGTCCGCGCTCCTGCGTGATTACCGCCCCGCTGCCCCCCTGCGGACCCAGCGTACATTCTTGATCGCATAAACGACCTTGTCGCTTTTGGGATTGCAGCCAATGCGGACGGTTCTGATTTTCGCCACGTCCAGTTGCCCATTGTCATCCGGCGCAGACCAACCTTCGCCAAACAGGGCGGCATCGAATAAGGC
>Ga0315910_10002022_pt1 | contig 18208 bp, 12 predicted proteins | sample EdamamesoilMG_FD_204470 | JGI IMG/M metagenome (GOLD analysis project Ga0315910, IMG submission 204470) | Garden soil microbial communities collected in Santa Monica, California, United States - Edamame soil | ecosystem: Environmental > Terrestrial > Soil > Garden | place: USA: California... | reverse complement strand
TCCGCGCAGCTCGTGCTCCTGTTCGTGCTCCAGCGCGCGCGCGCCGACCTGGAGCGGCGCGCGCCGCTCCCCCACCGCGATCGAAACCTGCCGGCCGGCTTCGCTGCTGAACACGACGCGCACGCTTCGCAGCTCGCGTTCCCCCAGACGCGCGCGCGCGATCTCCGCGGTCCAACGTCCGTGCGACTCGAGCGCGTGCCAGCCGTCGAGCAGGCTGCCCGCGAGCGCGCGCGGATCCGCGGCGCGGGCCTGCGACCGGCGCTGGCGCCGGCGCGCGAGCCAATGCTCGGCGTAGATGCGCGCCTGCTCGCCGCCGCCTTCGCGCCAGGCCAGCGCCAGTCCCTTGAGCCCGCCGCGAGCCAGCGCGGGATGCGCCGCGAGCGCCAGATCGAAGAGCACCCAGTCGTGCAGGACCACCGTGCCGCCCAGACGCCGCAGCAGCGGCGCCATGAACGCGTGCGCCACTTCGTTGCCGAGCTGGTAGACGATCTGGTCGAAGTCGCGCGGCCGCAGCTCGCGCACCGGTCGCATCGCTTGGGCCTCGAGCGTCTCGCCCTCGCGGCCATCCTCGACGAACAGCTCGATTTGCGCGTGCTCGCGCAGCTGCGGCAGCAAGTGCCGCGTGTAGTCGCCGATGCCGCTGCGCAGCGACGGCGGCGTGGTCACCAAGGCGAGCTTCATCGCCCGCGCCTCACGCCGTCAGGATCTCGACGCCGTCCTCGGACAGGTAGATCGAGTGCTCGGTCTGCGCCACCATGACCCCCTCGGCCTCGACCAGCGGCGGGTAGCGCACCAGGGAACCCTGGCGCGCCAGCTTGGTCAGCGTGTCCTCCAGGATCGCCGGATCGTGCGCGCCGAAGTAGCGCCGCGCGATCGGCAGCCCGCGCCAGGTCTCGATGTCCTTGAGCACGTCCTTGTCCAGCCCCTTGGCGCGCAGCGGCGGCCGCACCATCATGAACACCTCGGCCTTGCCCTTCTCCGTGATGTAACCGCGGCCCGTGCAGGCGAAGGGCTCGATGGCGAAGACCGTTCCGGCCTTCAGCCGGTCGCGCGAGGACTCGCCCTGGTTGGGGATCTGCGGCGGCGTGTGCACCTTCCAGCGGCCCAGACCATGGCCTGTCAAGTTGCGCACCGGGTTGTAGCCCGCGGCCACGATCGTGCGTTCGATCGCCGCGCCGAGGTCGCCGACGCTGACGCCGATTTCGATCGTCGCGATCGCCGCGGCCAGCGCGTCCGACGAGGCGCGCACCAAGGGCGTCCAGCGCTTGTCCGTCGAGAGGTCGATCGAGGCGGCGGTGTCGGCGACGTAGCCGTCGACGTGCACGCCGAAGTCGACCTTGACGCAGTCGCCTTCCTCGTAGCGCATCTCGTCGCCGGGCGGCGAGCAGTAGTGCGCCGCGACGTGGTTGCGCGAGGACTGCGCGGGGAAGCCGGGCTCCGCGCCGCGTTCGCGCATCATGGCCTCGACGTGCTCGAGCACGTCGCGCACGCGCACGCCCGGCCGGACGTTCTGGCGCGCCCACTCGCGACACTCCGAGGCGATGCGCCCCGCGCGCCGCCAACTCGTCAAGGCATGGGAATCCACGCGCGGAGCATAGGCTGGAGAGCGCGGACTGTCTCGGGAGCGGGCGCGAATGTGGGCTGATCCGCCCGGCGGCGCGTCGCTCGACGGCCGGCGAGGCGAACCGATGCAGCCTCCGGGCGGCCGCGTTTCCTACACTGCGCCCATGGAACTCGGGCTGGAGCGCGCGCGTACCCGCGGCCTGGCGCTGGTGGCGGCCGCCGCGCTGGCCGCGCTCGGCGCTTGCACCGACGCGAGCCCGGGATCGGCCCCGGCGACGGCGGAGCTGCGCCTGCACGCGGCCGCCTCGCTGCGCGACGTGCTCGCCGAGCTGCAGCCCGAGCTGGAGCGTGAGCTGGGCCTGGAGCTCGTGCTCAACCTGGGATCCTCCGGCGACCTCGCGCGCCAGATCGTGGCCGCCGGCCAAGCCGACGTGTTCTTCTGCGCCGACGAGCGCGACATGGATCGCCTGGAGGCGCTGGCCCTGCTCGAGCCCGGGACGCGCCGCGACATGCTGGGCAACAGCCTGGTGGTGATCGAGCCGCTGGGCGCCGCCTCGCGCTTCACCGCGCCCTTCGACGCCGCCCAGCTGGGCTCGGCGGCGATCGAGCGGCTCTCGCTGGCCCATGTCGAGATCGTGCCGGCCGGCCGCTACGCCAGGCAATGGCTGGAGCAGCAAGGCGTGTGGCCGGCCGTGCGCGAGCGCGTCGTCCCCGGCGTCGACGTGCGTGCCGCGCTGGCCGCGGTCGAGTCGGGCGCGGTGCAGGCAGGGATCGTCTACCGCACGGAGAGCCTGCGTTCGAAACGCGTGCGCGTGGTGCACGAAGTGCCGCGCGAGCAGGCCCCGCGCATCGTTTATCCGATCGCGATGCTCGCCGAGTGCGCGCAGCCGCAAGCCGCGCGGAGCCTGCTCGATTGGCTTCGATCGGCGCGCGCGCGCGCGGCCTTCGAGCGCCACGGCTTCGGCGTGATCGACGAGGGGGGCTGAGCGGCATGGACGCCGCAACTCTCGACGCGCTGCGCATCACGCTCCTGGTCGCGCTCGGCGCGACCCTGCTGGTCGGGCTGCCGGCGATCGCCGTGGGCTTCGCGCTGGCGCGCTGGCGCTTCCCGGGCAAGGGCGTGGTCGAGACCCTGGTCGCGCTGCCGCTGGTGCTGCCGCCGACGGCGATCGGCTATCTGCTGCTGAGCCTGTTCGCGCGCGACGGCTGGCTAGGCCCCGCGCAACTGGGCTTCGATCCCGGCGTGCTGTTCACGGCGCGCGGCGCGGTGCTGGCCAGCGCCGTGGTTTGCTTCCCGCTGGTGGCGCGCAGCGCGCGCGCGGCCTTCGAGAGCGTCGACCCGCGGCTGGAGCGCATGGCGCAAAGCCTGGGCGCCTCGCCGCTGCGCACGCTGGCGACGGTCAGCGTCCCGCTGGCGCGCCGCGGTCTCGCGGCGGCGCTCGCGCTGGGCTTCGGACGCGCGCTGGGCGAGTTCGGCGCGACCGTGATCGTCGCCGGCAACATCCCGGGCCGCACGCAGACCCTGGCCCTGGCGATTTTCAACGACATCCAGGCCGGCGACCACGAGCACGCGCTGCGCCTGGTGGGCTGGACGACCCTGCTGGCCTTCGCCCTGCTTTGGAGCATCGAACGCTGGCTCGGACCCGGCGCTCGTGCGCGGAATACGACGCCGTGACGCCCAGGCTCCAGATCGCGCTCGAGCTGCAGCTGGCCGAGTTCGCGCTGCGCGTGCGCTTCGAGAGCGATGCGCGCTGCGTCGGCATCTTCGGCCCCTCCGGCTGCGGCAAGACCAGCCTGCTGGAGGCGATCGCCGGCTGGCGCGACGGCATCCGCGGGCGCATCGCCGTCGGCGAGCGCGTGTTGCACGACGACGCGCGCGGGCTGCGGCTCTCGCTGCGCGAACGCGGCATCGGCTACGTGCCGCAGGACGCGCTCCTGTTCCCGCACTGGAGCGTGCTTCGCAACCTGCAGGAAGCCGCACGGCGCTCCGCCGCCGGCGAGCGCGAGCGCGCGGCGGAAATCGCGCGCGCCGTCGAGGTGCTGGGACTCGCGCAGCTGACCGCTCGCGCGCCCGACACGCTCTCGGGCGGGGAACGCCAGCGCGTCGCGCTCGCGCGCGCCCTGGTCTCGCGGCCGGCGCTGTTCCTTTTCGACGAGCCGCTCGGCGGCGTCGACCTGGAGCTGCGGCGACGCATCCTGCCCTGGCTGCGCAGGATTCGCGACATGGCCTCGGTGCCGATCGTGTTCGTTTCGCACGACCCGGCCGAGGTGCAGGTACTGTGCGACGAGGTCGTCGTGCTCGAACGCGGCGAGCTGCGCGCGCACGGGCCCGCCGGAGCGACGCTGCGCGCCTGGCACTCGCGCTCCGAGCGCTTCGAGAACGTCTTCGAGGGCCTGGTGGTCGAAGTCGGCGCGAGCACCGCGCGCGTGGACGTCGGCGGCGCTTGCGTGCAGGTGGCTCGCGGGAGCCTGCGGATCGGCGAGCGCGCATGCTTCGCCCTGGATTCCGATGATGTGCTGCTGGCCCTGGATCCGCCCCGTGGCCTTTCGGCGCGCAACGGCCTGAACGCGCGCGTGAAGGCCGTCACGGCCTGTGCTGGCGGCTCGCGCGTCGACCTGGAGCTGGAGGGTTGTGCCGGCGTTCTGCTCTCCGCGACGCTCTCCAGCGAGGCCGTCGCGCAATTGTCGATCACCACCGGCCGTGCAGTCGTGGCGGTGTTCAAGTCCAGCTCGTGCGGATTGCTCGCGAGCCCGGACGTGGCGCGATCAATCGCATCGCGCGATTGAAACTTCGCGCGCCTCCCACGACGGGCGGCTGGTACGGCGAGGCGGCGGACGCGGGCGGAACTTTCGGCGCGCCCGGAAACACTCATCCGATGCTGCGGCGCTGTCAGCGAATCCCAGCAGGGGCGCGTGCGCTGCCGCCAATCTCATTCCGAATCGCCTGCAGTTCCTGTTGGCCCACGACTCCCATGAAACGCAAACTGTTGTTCGCGACGCTGTGCACAGCGGCCACCGTCTTTTCCTTCGATTCCGTACACGCGCAGGCCCAGGCGCCGCTGTCACGTGTGCCCGGGCCGATTCCGGGTGCCCTGGCGGGCTACGCCGTCGACGTGATCGGCGATCTCAACGCCGACGGCATGGCGGAGTACCTGGTCGGTGCGCCGCAGGACTGGTTCGTCGTGCCGCCTCCGACGCCGGCGACAACGTACTGGCAGGGCCAGTTCGTCGTCTACAACGGCGCCAGCGGAATGCAGCTCTTCCCCGAGTACCTCGGCGCCTACGGCGATCGACTCGGCACTTCTGTGGCCGGACTCGATGACCTCAACGGCGACGGGATCCCCGAGTTCTGCGCAGGCGCGGTCCAGGGCTATCTGGTTCCGCCGCTGCCTCTGCCGCCGAGCTTCCGCGGCCATGGGTATGTGAACGTGTACGACGGTGCCACGGGCATGCAGATTCGCCAGATCACAGGCATCAGCAGCTTCCCACCGCCTTTCCCCAATGGTGCGGCCTTCGGTCGCTCGGTAGCCAATCTGGGTGACGTTGACGGCGATGGCATCGGCGACCTCGGCGTGGGCGCTCCCTTCGACATGTGGGGCGGCTCGGGCGGCCAGGGCTCCGGCCAGGTGTGGGTGTTCTCGGGCGCCACGATCGCCAGCGCGCCCCCCGGCAACATCCCGCCGGTCGCCAACATCGTCTCGCCGTTCTTCGCGACGTCCATGGAAGAGGCTTTCGGACAGTCCATCGACGGCATCGGCGACCTCGATGGCGACGGACTGAACGAGATCCTGATCGGCGCGCCCATCAGCAACGGGCAGGACGGCGCCGCCTACGTCTACACCGCGGTCGGCGGCACGCTCTGGATGGTCGACACCGGCCTCCCCGGCGTGGGCGAGCAACACGGAAGCTGCGTGAGCCGCGCCGGGGACGTGGACCTCGACGGCAGCGAGGATTTCCTGGTTGGCGCCTCGGAGGCCGGGACCTTTCCGGGCACGGGCGACGGCCGCGTGCGCGTGATCAGCGGCCAGACCGGCGTGGCCCTGTTCACGTTCATGGGCGACGACATCTACTCCCATCCCAACATGGCCGTCAGCGGCATCGGCCGGCTTGGCTACAGCGCAGCCGGCGTGGGCGACCTCGACGGAGATGGCTATCCCGACTTCGCGCTGGGTGCGCCACAGGACAGCTTCCAGGATCCGGACACGACATCGCAGTCCATCGGCGGCGTCACACCCTACACCTGGTTCTTGCCTCCGAGTGCCTGGACTCCGCCGTACACGACGTCGGCGGTCGGCACGGTGCGCGTGATGTCGGGCCGCACCGGCAACCTGCTGAACATCTACAGCGGCACCTCGAGCTCCGCCGGTCTGGGCGCGTCGCTGGCCAGCGGTGGCGACATGAACGGCGACGGCATCTGGGACATCCTGATCGGTGCCACGCAAGGACAAAGCGGCGGGCCGGGTTATCACGAGGTGCGCTCGGGCGCCTATGAGCTCGGGCAGGTCTACGGCTACTCGAATTCCAACTCCACCGGGGCGAACGCCACGCTGCGCGCCAGCGGGTCGGTGAGCCTCGCGGAGAACGCGCTGACGTTCACGGTCCAGGGGCTGCCGGGCAACAGCAGCGGACTGTTCTACTTCGGGCCGAACATGCTCTCGACTCCGATCCAGGTCTCGAATGGCCTCAACTGGATCGGCAACCCCAACTACCGCGCGGGGACTGTGGCGGTTCCTCCGTCGGGCACGCTGGTGTACACGATGGACCTGACTCAGCCGCCGTTCCTGGGCCTGATCACCCCCGGAACGGAGTTCGCCTTCCAGTTCTACTACCGCAATTCCATTCTGGGCCCGGGAGTGTCGAACCTCTCGGACGCGGTGAACCTGGGCTTCATGCCCTGATCCCGAAGCACGCCACGAATGCACCCAAGGGCCTCGCCGGGAGTCACCCGGCGCGGCCCGCTCGCTTGCAGGCCGAGCGCCCCGGGGAGTGAGCCGGCCACAGTGGGCCGTTCGAGCTCGACGCGGAGGACTTCTCGACCACCCCGGCGGCTCGCGGACATTCCTGGCGGCGGAGTTCGCGACCGCGACGGCTTTTCTGAAACCGTCCCATGCCCTCGCGACGCGCATGGAATGTGACGATCCGTGCCGGCGAAGCCCTGCCCCCGCGAGCGACCTTCTTGCGCCCAAGTCGGGTCGCCAGTCAGGATTGCGAGAGCCACTGCCAGCGACATGTTCCACATCGCGCCCAAGCCTGCCTGCGTGCCACGCGCTCCTCGAGCAGCGCGCCCCGCTGCATGCTGAGGTCCCCGGACGACTACCTGTCGGATCTCGAGCTGGTCCGCGCCCTGCGCCGCGGGCAGCCCGAGGCCATCGCCGGTTTCGTGCGGCGCATGAACTGCGTTCCCCTGAGCCTGGCAGCGCAGAACGCCCGCCTGGGCAGGCCGCTCAACGACCACGACATCGAGGACGTCTCGCAGGAGGTGCTCGTGTTGATCTGGAACAAGCTCGGCAGCTTCGCCGGACTCTCGACGCTGGAGACCTGGGTGTACCGTTTCACGTCCTTCGAGCTGATGAACGCGGTGCGCCGCAAGCGCACGCGGCAACGCGTGGGCGAGCTCGATGCCGACCCCGCGGTGCAATCGGCGCCGGACTCGCGCACGAGGCTCATGGAATACGAGCACCTGTATCGCGCGCTGGACCGACTGGAGCCGGTCGACGCCCACGTGATCCGGCTCAAACACTTCCAGGGCCTGTCCTTCGAGGAGATCGGCGCGCGACTGTCGATCCCAGTGAACACGGCCAAGACCAAGTACTATCGCGGGGTCGAGAAGCTCCGCGAATTCCTGCGCAAGAACGCGGACGAAAACGCCTAGATGCAAGCCCACGATCCCGCCCACGACAGCCTGCTCGAACGCGTCATCGTCGGCGATCTGCCGCGCGACGCGGCGCCAGCCATGGCCCAACTCGCAGCCTGCGCGCAATGCCGCGAGCGCCTGGCGGAATTCGACGAACTCCAAGCTCGCCTCGAGCGCGCCGGCGAGGAAGAGCGCGCGGGGGTCGCGCAGGCGGCCGCCGGCGAAGCCTCGGCGAAGGACAAGCGCCGGATCGAGGAGTTCGTGCGCACTCGTGTGTCCAGCCAAGACTCAGGCTCGCGCGCCCCGCGCTGGATCGCACTGGCCCTCGCGGCGTCATTGGCCGGAGTGATCGCCGCCCGAGTGTTCTGGCCGCCTTCGAGCCCCGGAGCTGCGATCGAGCAGCCGGACGTGCTGCTGAGCGATGAGAAGGAGGAGCTGCGCGGTGTCACGCCCAAGGGCAAGACTCATGCCTTCGAATCGTTCACCTGGATCTCTCCACAGCTGAAGGCCGGCGAGGTCTATCGCCTGACGATCACAAATGCCGCGGACACGACTGCGGAGCCGCTGGTGATTGCTAACATCGAGCGCGCGGAATGGCGCTGGGCCGACGTCGGGGCGATGCAGGCCCGAAGCGTCGCGGAGTTCCTGGCCAAGGAACCGCAAGAGATCGAATGGGTCGTCGAAATCTGGGACGTCGGCAAACGCGTGCAACGATCCCTTCCCGTGAGCGCCTGGCGGTAGGACTGAACGGGGCGCTGCTTGCCGCCTTCCTGGGGAGCGCGGGAGTACTGCCGCTTTGGCCGCGCGCAACGGCCGCGCCCAGGCTGGAGATTCTGCAGCAGGAGTCACCCGAGGAGCGTCTCGCACGCTGGAAGGACGAGTTGCACAGCGCCGATCCCACCGTTGCCGCGGCCGCGCTGGCGCAACTGGTGCAATGGACCGAGGCCTTCGCGAGGACTGTGCTGGTGACCTCGGGTGCGGGGGCCAAGGACCTCAACCTGCTCCTGGAAGCTTGCACGTTGTTGGCCTCGCTCCCCCAGCAGGCCGGAAAGCGCGAGGAATGGTATGCACTCGCCGGACGCGCCGTTGCCGCGATGCCCGCCGACGACTGGCGGCGCTTCTGCAACACGCAGTTGCGCTTCACCCAGGGGCGAGCAAGCCTGGCGCGCGGCGACCTGGCGGCAGCTCGGGCCTGCCTGGAGCGCGCGCTGGAAGACGACCCGGCCCCGGACGTGGAGCCCTTTGCGCTGTACACGCTGGCCGAGACGGAGCGGCTGTCGGGAGCGTGGACAAAGGCGCTGCAGATCCTCGACCGGACCGAGTCGTTGCTGCTCGACCCCGCCGGGAACCAGGATCTGCTGACGCAGTGCAAGCTCATTCGTGCACAGGCGGAAATCAACTTGGGGTTGCCTGATCTGGCATGGGAGTCGCTGAGCCACGTGTCGACGACGGCAATGCCGCAGTTGCAGGCGGCCGCGCGGCAAATCGAAGTCGATCTGCTGCTGGCCGTCGACCGCCCGGAGTCCGCGGTCCGGCGACTGGATGAGCTGGCCGCGGCGCAGAAGACGCCGCTGAGTCCGGCCCTGCAGCTGAGGCGGGCGATCGCGCGGACCGACATGGAGTGCATCGCGCCTGGCGTGGCGCCGGAGGCGCCGGGCGAGCTCGATGCACTGCTGAAGGACGCAGCGCTGTCGGCCGGCGAACGGTGCGTCGGCCACGTCGCGCTGATGGACTTCCATCTGCGCAGAGACGAGGACGACAACGCCCGGCGCCACCTCGAAGGCGCGCGCGCCGAACTGACCCGACCGGATCAAGGGAGGTCGAGCGGATCGACCCTGCGCGAGCAAGCCGAGATCGAGGCCTACGCTTCCTTCCTGATGCGACGCGGCGAGTTCGACCAGGCGGCGCGCAGGGAACAGCTCGCGGCACTGCGCAAGGCATTCAACGCGTTCCTGGCTCAACTGCGCGGGAACGAGATGCGCCCCGGCGGAGTGGGCTTCCTGCACTTCGCCGGGCGGCGCTTCATCCTCAACGAGCTGATCGTGATGTCGATCGAAGTCGAGGGCGCGGAGCTCGGCTTCGATCAAGGGCTGCAGGCGCTGATCCAGGCCCAGGAGCTGGGTTCGCTGTCGCGATCGCTCTCGCGACTGCTCTCGCTATCGCGGCAACTCGGTTTCCCGCCGACGACGACGGCCATGGTCCGGCGCCTCCTGAACCGTCCCGAGGGGGGCACACTCGTGTTCCTTCCTGACTTCCACCGCACGCTCGTGCTGGCCTTGGACGCGAGCGGAGCGTCGCTATGCGAAGAGGCCGTGCCGCGCAGCGAGTGGCTGCGTGCGGTCGAACTCTGGACCGGGCAAGTCACTGCACCGCCCGCGGCGGCGAGCGCGGCGGCTCGCGAGGGAGAGCCCGAGGACCTCCGCCGCAAGGGCGAGCAGGTGCTGAGCCTGGTGCTCCCGCCCGCGATCCGCAAACGGATGCAGGGCTGGAAGTCGGTCACGATCGTCGGAGCCGACATGATGGAGGGTCTTCCATTCGAGGCGTTGCCGATACTCGGCGAGTCCCTCGGCACGCGGCTGGCGGTCGACCACGCGCCCTCACTGCCGGTCGCGGTGCGACTGGCTGCGCGCCGCGCGCTGCGAGGGCGGCCGCCGCCGGAGACGGCAGGATTGTGGCTCGTGGCGGCGCCGTTCCTGAAGGACCAGGGCGACCCGAGGTTCTCCAGGCTGGCAGCGATCCCGTTCGGCGACGAGCAGCGGCTTGCGCTGCAGTGCCACTACCCCAAGCTGGCAATGTCGTGGTTCGTCGGCAAAGATGCCACGCGCGACGCGCTCGAGGATCCGCGCATGGCGCTGGCCGAAGTGCTGCAGATCACCGCCCACGGCACCGAACTGAAAGGCCGCGAGCGTCACGCGGCACTGGTGTTGACACCCGCCTCGGCGGGAGACGACGGGCTGCTTGACTGCGAGGAGGTCGAACTCCTGTCCGTGCCGGACACGGTCGTGCTCTCCGCATGCGGCGCGGCGCGCGGCGAGACACGCTACGGCGAGGACGGGCTGCAGCACCTCGGCGGAGCCTTCCACATGGCCGGAGCAAGTTGTGTCGTGCTCTCGTCACACCCCGTCGAAGCGCAAGCGATGCAGGCGCTGATGGAGGTCTTCCATCAGCGCCTGTGCTCAGGCGACACGCGCGCAGAGGCCATGCGAGCCGCCCGCGCCGCGTTGGTCTCGCGGAATCCTCGGTATTCACACCCCTTCTATCACTCGCTGGTGCAGGTCGTCGGCCTGGGGCAGCTTCCCATGGGCCGGTAGGCCGCCGGCGTTCGGTTCGTTCCCCGCTTCAGCGTCAATTGCCGGCAGGCGGCGGCGGACCACTCGCAGGGGTCGGCACGGGTTGGCGATTGGGCGTTCCCGAGTAGCGCGGCATGGCCAACAGCGGAACGGCGCCGCCGACTTCGAAGTTGCCCGGCAATCCCGGGCAGTGGAAGCAGATGCTGCACCGGTGGTGATTCTGACCCGTCGGGATGCTCACGGGCCAGCCACCGGGACGCGTGGTGAGGTAGCCCATCGGACCGTTCCCGTCCCAGTCCGATGTGAAGCCGATCACGTATTCGGTGCCCGTCGTATCCGAGTTGTGGAGGATCGGTCGGAGCAGGATGTAGTACTTCTGGTTGAACTCGAAAGAATCCGTTTCGTAGGGAGGCACGTAGGTCTCGTCGACGTCGACTCGAATCGGGAACGACCAAACGTCCTCAGCGGAGTTGTAGTAGAGGCTGCTCGCCATGTCGTACTCGTAGTGCTGCTCCGCGTCGGCGTTGACGGGGACGTTACCGGCCTCCTGCCTGAAGACCACGAGGTCCATGAACCAGCCCGGAGTGCCGGACAGCCCCCAGGGATCTTTCACGTGCAACATCAGCGTGCCCAACTCGGAATATGACGGTGTGCCCTCGTCGAGGTACTGCGACGTGTAGTAGTCGGCGCTGTGAAAGGCCACGTGAGTCGATGGGTTCTGGACCAGAGACATCCCCGGCCCCGGAGGGTCGGGTATCGGATCTGGATCGGTGAATACCGACAACGCTTCGAGCGTCGTGCTGTTGCGATCCGCCGTGAAGAAGTCCGCCTTGCCGTCGAAATTGAAGTCGGCCAGCAGCGGCGTCGAGGTGTTGTCCGGACCCGCCGTGGTGGTCTCGGCAAGCTGCAGCGCGTGCTCGTTCGCCGTAGTGAAGCGAACGGATGCGGACGCTGCGGCGTCGCGCCAGTTCACGTAGGTGTAGAGCAGCATCGTGTTCTTCGTGATCACGCCCAGGTCGTCGCTGCCGTCGGCGTCGCGATCGCCGGTGAAGATCGCCGACGCGTCGATCTGCTGCAGGGCCAGCGGCGTCTGTTCCCCGGCCGCGCTCTCGATGATGCTCACCTGCTTCGCCGTCCCCTGGTTGGACACGTGCCGCAGCCAGGCGATGCAGTCGGCCACGGGATCGTTCCCCACCGGTGCTTGGGTAACGCGCGCGATGTGGCCGAATGCCGTCGGGGTGCTGATCAGCCGGCTGCGGATGCCGGTGTGCTGGATGACGGCCAGGTGCGTCGGGCTCAGCACCGCGTACTGCGGCATGGGCGTGGGCTCGATGGACGGGTCTTCCCAGGCCAGTGCGAAGGCTTCGCTCGAGTTCGGGGGCAGGTTGATGTCGGGCTGGGCGCTGAAGCTGCCATCGCTGTTCTGGTAGAGCCGCAGGAGCTTGTTCCCCACCACCGAGATGCCCATCACGTCGAGATCACTGTCGTTGTCGAGATCGTAGACGGAGATCGAGCGCGCCTGCTGCCAGGCGGAAGGCGCGACGAATTCCGTCACCGCCAGCTCCGGCGTTGCGCCGAGCGTGAACTCGAGCAGCCAGAGCCCAAACGCGTCGGAGACCAGCAGTCGATCCTTGGTCTGCGATCCGACCGCCGGGTAGCACGCGATCGAATTGGCTTCCAGCTCGTACGTCAGCTGGTGATCCATGTAGGAGCTGTTCATGAACATCACGAGGTGCGTGTCGGCGTGCTGCCACACATCGGGCGTGCGGTCGCCCGTGAAATCGCCGCTGACCGCGCCGCGCAGCGCCGTGGCGGGCACGGCCGATGGCCAGGTGCGCGTCCATGGCGCGCGGTCGAGGATTTCGATCGGGTTCTGCGGCACCACGGCGGTCAGTGCGCCGGCAACGGCGTGCAGTCCGAGCAAGGCGCAAACGATCAAGCTGGGTCGATGGAAGTGCATGGGAGGTTCTCGGAGGGGGAGTGGGTGGGACCACAGGAGGCTATGCGGCCGATGCGAGTTTCGTCACTTTCCCCGCATCGGATCCGGGGCCGGTGACGAGGAACGTCGCGGATGGCGCCGATAGTTTCAGCAATCCAGGAAGCCGCGAAGGAATCGAGCGGGAGTCTCGCTCGCCGCGACGGCGGGCCACGAACGCTGGCAGACCCGAGTGCCTACGGGGGTTGTTCCCCGGCCACGGAAAGATCGACACCTCGCAGCCCCCTGCGCCGCTCCCGCGCGATGGGCCGGGCCCCCGCCAGTGACCCTGGCGGGGGAGAGCGCGTCGGTTGTTTGGCGCGCGCGCTCTTGGGCTCTACGCTCGCGCACCCGCCCCCTACCCACGGGTCCCCCGTCAGCCCATGAAGCCCACTTCCCACGCCCTGCTGCCGATCGCCTCGCTGCTCTTGCTCCTGCCCCTCCCGCTCGCCGCCCAGGGTTCGCTGCCCCTGCGCCTGGTCTCCGACCCCGAACTCTCGCCGGACGGCGCGAACCTGGTCTTCGCCTGGGGCGGCGATCTGTGGACCGCGCCGACGGCCGGCGGAGCGGCACGGCCGTTGACCACCGACGCCACGCGCGAACGCGAGCCGCATTTCTCGCCTGACGGCAAGCGCATCGCCTTCACCTCCGACCGCGACGGCAGCTTCCAAATCTACGTCATGGACGCCGCCGGCGGCGCGGCCGAGCAGATCACCTTCCACACCGCGGGCTACGCGCTGGAGGATTGGTTCCCCGACGGCAAGTCGCTGCTGGCGAGTTCGTCGCGCGACCACTATTGGGACGATGCGCGGCGCTTCTTCCGCGTGCACTTGCCGGAGCTCGACAGCGTTCCCGTCGAAGGCGAACGCACTCCGCGGCGCGCCGACGAGCTGCTGTTCGACGACTACGGCAGCGACGCCAGCCTCTCGCCCGACGGCAAGCAGCTCTTGTTCGTGCGCGAAGGGCCGGCGTGGTGGCGCAAGGGCTACAACGGCTCGCAGTCGGCGCAGATCTGGCTGTTCGACCTGAACACCAAGGCCTTCCGCGAAGTCCACCACCGGGAACGCGGCGCGCGCTCGCCGCGCTGGATGCGCGACGGCAAGGGCTTCTATTACTGCGGCGAGCAGAGCGGGAACTTCAACCTGTACGCGTACCTGTTCGAGAGCGGAGAGAGCACGCCGCTGACCACGTTCACCGACGACGCGGTGGTGCTGCCCGCGCTCGCGCGGCGCGCCGACGTGCTGGTTTTCCGCAACCTGTTCGAGCTCTACCGCATGGATCCGCGCAGCGCGGGCAGCGCCACGAAGGTCGGCATCAGCTCCGCGGTGCAGCACACGCCGCCGCGCGCGGTGCGCCGCACGCTCGCCGAGGCCAGCGAAGCGGCCTACTCCGCCGACGGTCTGGAGGTCGCCTTCATCGCCGGCGGCGACGTGTACGTGATGGACACGGAGCTGCGCGAGCCGCGCGCGCTGAGCTCCACGCCCGAGGAGGAGCGCGGCCTGGCCTTCGCGCCCGACGGCGAGACGATCGTCTTCGCCAGCGACCGCGGAGGAGCGAGCGACCTGTGGGCCGCGCGGCGCGCCGACGCGCAGAAGTACTGGTGGCAGAACGAGCGCTTCGAGCTGACGCGCCTGTGCAACGATGCCGAAGTCGAGAGGGCCGCTGCCTTCAGCCCGGACGGGACGCGCATCGCCTTCGTGCGCGGCCTCGGCGACCTGTGGAGCATGAAGGCCGACGGCAGCGAGGCCCGTCTGGTGCTCGCCGGCCGCGACGACCCCGACTTCGAATGGTCGCCGGACGGACGCTGGTTCGCGATCGCGCGCTCGGACGACGACTTCAACAGCGACATCTGGATCGTGGCCGCGGATGCCGCGGCCGAGGCCGGCGAACCCTTCAACGTCTCGCGCCATCCCGACAACGAATCCGGCCCCTCCTGGTCGCCCGACGGCAAGCTGCTGGCCTTCACCGGCCGGCGCGCGGACGACGAGGTCGACGTCTACTACGTCTATCTCGCGCGCCAGGAGGACGACATGTCCAAGCGCGATCGCACGCTGGCCAAGGCGGTCGAGAAAATGGACAAGGAGCGCAAGAAGAAGGACAAGGACAAGAAGTCCGCTGGCGAGAAGCAGAAGCAGGGCGAGGAGGCCGGCGCGAAGCCGGCCGAGGCCACCGAGCAGCAGCCCGCTGAAAAGGCCGCCGAAGGGGAGGAGGCGAAGCCCAAGGAGGGCGCGAAGAAGCCCGTCGAAGTGCGCATCGACCGCGAGGGCATGCACGAGCGCATCCGGCGCATCACGATCCCCGACTCGCGCGAGTCGGGGCTGTTGTGGTCGCACGACTCCAAGAAGCTCGCCTTCGCGGCCACGGTCGAGGGCAAGCGCGGCACGTACACGGTCGAGGTGCCCGACGAGCTCGAGCCCAAGCTCTTGAGCACGAAGACCGGCTCGGACGCACGCTGGATCGAGCGCGGCAACCAGATCGTCTGGCTCAGCAGCGGCGTGCCCGGCGCGCTCACGGACTCGGGCAAGGAGACGGTCTGGAAATTCGGCGCGCGCCAGGAATTCGATCGCGGCGCGCGCCATCGCGCGGGCTTCGACCAGGCCTGGCGCACGATGCGCGACCAGTTCTACGACGGCACGCTCAACCACCGCGACTGGGACGCGATCCGCGCCAAGTACGCCGGCATGGCGGCGGAAACGCCCGACGTGCAGTCGCTGGCGACCGTGATCCAACTGATGCTGGGCGAGATCAACGGATCGCACCTGGGCTTCACCCCGCGCCAGGAAGGCGAGCGCGGCAGCGACACCAGCTGGCGCGTCGAGACCGCGCATCTGGGCCTGCGCTTCCTCGACGACCACCCCGGTCCGGGCTGGAAGGTCCGCGACGCGATCACCAGGGGCCCGGCCGACAAGGCGGGCTCGCGCATCGCGGCCGGCGAGATCGTGCTCTCGGTCGACGGCCGCGCCGTCGAGCCCGCGCTCGATCCCAGCGAGGTGCTCAATGGCGCGCTGGAGCGCGACATCGTGCTCGAGGTGCAGAATGCCGCCGGCGAAAAACGCAACGTGACGCTGCGACCGATCTCGCAGAACGCGGCGCGCGGCCTGCTCTACGAACACTGGCTGGCCTTCAACCGCCGCCGCGTCGAGGAGCTTTCGGACGGGCGCCTGGGCTACCTGCACATCGCCGGCATGAGCTGGCCGAGCTTCCTCAAGTTCGAGGAACAGCTCTACGCCGTCGGCGCGGGCAAGCAGGGCCTGGTGATCGACGTGCGCGAGAACGGCGGCGGCTCCACCGCCGACCACCTGCTGACCGCGCTGACGCAGCCGGTGCACGCGATCACCGTGCCGCGCGGCGGCGGTCCGGGCTATCCGCAGGACCGCAAGGTCTACGCCTCCTGGAGCAAGCCGATCATCGTGCTCTGCAACCAGAACAGCTTCAGCAACGCCGAGATCTTCAGCCACGCGATCAAGACGCTCGGCCGCGGCAAGCTGGTCGGCGTGCCCACCGCCGGCGGCGTGATCAGCACCGGCTCGGCGAGCATCCTCGACCTGGGCACGCTGCGCCTGCCCTTCCGCGGCTGGTTCGTGGCCGGCAGCGGGGAGGACATGGAGTTGAACGGCGCGGTTCCCGACGTGGTGATCTGGCCGCAGCCGGGCGAACTTCCCCAGGGCAGCGACCGCCAGCTCGAGCGCGCCGTGCAGCTGCTGCTGGAGGACGTGGAGGCCTGGCTCGCGCGGCCCGCGCCCAAGCTGCGCAAGGCGAGCGAGCGCTGATGCCCCGATCCGGCATGCGCGGGCAGCTTCGACTCCTTCCCGCGGGAAGCCGCCGTGCGGCGAGCGCCCGCGGACTCAGGTCCGGAGCGCGAAGCGTCGATGGCCTGCCGATGCGCAACGTCCCCGGCCTGCTGATCGCACTTTGCTGCGGCCTGCCGCTCGCCTGCACGAGCGCGCGCGAGCAGGCGCCGATCAATGCCGACACCGCGGTGGTGCAGCGGCTGGCACCGCAGTGCGCGTGGCGCGTGATCGACCAGGGAACCGTGGTCGGTTTCGTGGTGCGCTTCGTCGATCCGAAGCTGTCCACGCGCTGCTCCTACAGCGTGCGCAACACCCTGCACCAGGAACTGGGCAGCATCGACGAACTCGGACGGGCCTGGCGCTTCGTCCCCCACCAGCGCGAAGCGGCCTGGGTGCTCACCTCGACCGTGGCCCGGGGCAGCGCGCGCATCCTCGGCGCGAGCGAAAACGCAAAGCTCGAGCCGGTCGAGCTCGAGATGCTGCGCGAGCAGGCGCCGACCGCCATCGACCAGTAGCTCGCCGGCACCCGGCAGGGTGCCCTCCTCCGCTCCGTCCGACCCGGCCGAGGCTGCGCGCAGGGCCGCGCGCATGCACTTTGGGGCGCGCACCAGGAGAGTTTTTCCGACATGCCGGCGCGCGGGCACGTCCCGATTTCGGCAACCCACACGGGGGCCCTTCCGCGGGCAAAGGTCGCCGCGGCGCTTGAACGAAAAGGGTTCACCGCGCGAGCCGCGGAAACCGAAAGAGACGGGACCCCGTCTCCCCTTCCCCGCACCCTCGGACCCCCCATGATCAAGCTGGCAGCAGGTGAGTTTCTCGGCACGTACAAGGTGGCGGAATTCGTCGCACGCGGCGGATTCGGCCTGGTGTACCTGGCCGAAGACTCGCAGGGCGAGAAGGTGTGCCTGAAAGTGGGCGACGTCGCCGGCGGCGGTCGCTACGTGTCGCGCTTCCTCGAGATCACCAACGAGCGCCGTCCCGAGGGCATCAGCCCGGATGAGACGCCGGCCGAGGCGATCTTCTTCCGCAAGGACGGCGCGCGTGTCGACTTCCTCGACGCGCACGAGATCGACGGGCTGATCCGCGGCGAGGGCGAGCTGCTGCTCGGCGCGCGCCACCAGAATCTGGTCGGCGTGCGCGAGACCTTCACGCACGAGGGCCGCACGGTCGTGGTGCTCGACTACGTGCGCGGCAAGACGCTGCGCGAGAAGATCCGCGCGCTCGAAGGCATTCGGCTCAACTGGTTCCTGACCGTGGTGCGCGCGCTGTCGAAGCTCTCGCGCTCGGGCGAGCTGGCCTACCACGGCGACCTCAAGCCCGAGAACCTGATCGTCAAGCCCTCGGGCTCGATCGTGATGATCGACCCGGCCCTGCGCGGCAACGACAAGGGCGTGATCACGACCACGCCGCACTACAACCCGCTGCTGCTGCGCGAGAGCAAGGCCGACGTCATGGGCATCGGCGTGATGCTCTACGAGATCCTGACCGGCGTGCTGCCCTTCGACAACGTGCCCTGGCAGTACTCGGGCCGCGAGCAGGGTGGAGAGGTCGAGCGCCTGAGCCTGTCGTACTTCTTGTCCTACACGCCGCCGCGCGACCTCAACGCGAACACGCCCGAGGCGCTGGCCAAGATCATCTACCGCTGCCTGACCGTGATGGAGTACGGCCTGCCGGAACTGGAGAAGGACCTGGTCGACTTCCTGCGCCGCGACTGATCGTACGGTACCAGGCTCGA
>Ga0315910_10002021_pt1 | contig 18211 bp, 15 predicted proteins | sample EdamamesoilMG_FD_204470 | JGI IMG/M metagenome (GOLD analysis project Ga0315910, IMG submission 204470) | Garden soil microbial communities collected in Santa Monica, California, United States - Edamame soil | ecosystem: Environmental > Terrestrial > Soil > Garden | place: USA: California... | reverse complement strand
ATAAAAACAAAACGCCGCCGGTAGAAATAACAAAGCAGTGGCGATCATCGACGACCGCAAGCCTTCGCCGTAAACACTGCGGCAAATTATCTGCTGATCCGCAGGCAGTTTGGCAACTTCGGCGGCGCTGCGACAAAGTCCTGTCGTGAGTGCGCCTGTCGTGTCCGCTGTCTCCAGCTGCATTCTCATAAACATGTCGCTCATCCAGCCGACGATTTGCGGGCCCAGGCCATTGCCAATGAGAGCGATGAGCAGCAATAGAATTGCCACGGCCGATGCGCGCGAGCGTTGCGACACGACGCCTTGGCCAATGGTGTACTGCGAACCCAAATAACTGTAGTGGCAGAACGTAGCTAAACACCAGATCGGACGCGCGATCGAATAAATATCGTCGGTCGGTCGAGTGTAAGCAAAGATATACAGCGGGACGCAGATAGTCATGCCGATGGCCGGCACTAGCGCCACCGCCGTCGGAACTCGGTGGGCGATTCGATCGACGATCATGCCACCGGCGAACGTGCCGAGCGCCGCGGTGATCGCAAGTGGGCCGCCGAACTGAAATGCAAAGGTGCCGGGATCGATGCCGTGCAGGCGTTGAATCATCGGTGCTTGGAATCCTAAAAGTCCGTAGCCCACCAAAGCGACCAATGATGCACCTATCGACATAGTCCAGAACGTGGGCTTGTTCGCGAGTTCACGCAGCGTCTCTTTCATTCCCGCGCGTTCCGATTTGACGGTCCCGGGTGGATCGGAAAAACCGCGCGGCGGTTCGCGCACGGTGAATAGCATGATCAACGCGAAGATGATGCCGGGCGTGCCGATCGCGACGAACGCCACGCGCCACCCTTCGATCTGAGTCCAATCGGTGACGTTGACCGCCCAGGTCCAACCCCAGCCCTCAAATATTTTCTGTACAGCAACGCCGTTCAAATTGCGAGCAATCGGTCCGCCGAAGTAATTTGAGAGCGCACTGCCGATCATCACACCCGTTGCGAAGACGCCCAGTGCACCCGCACGACTCTTCGGTTTGAAGTAATCGCCGATGATGGAGTTGGAGGGCGGGGTGCTGCCTGCTTCGCCGATGGCGACGCCAATGCGCGCCATCAGCAAAAAGGCAAACGACATCGCGAAGCCACACAGTGCGGCCATCACCGACCAAATTGCGATGGCCAGCGCAACGATGAACACGCGATTATGGCGATCGGCCGCCATCGCGATGGGGATGCCCAAGACTGCGTAGAAGATCGCGAACGGCATACCGCCCAAGAAACCGAATTGGGTATCGGAGAGCCCAAACTCCGTAATGATGGGTTGGGCGATAACATTGATCAGGTTCCGATCGATGAAATTTAGCGTATAGACCAGCGTCAGGACGATGAGCACATACAGCCGATAGCCCTGCGAGCCGTAGCTCGTGCCGCCGCTTGCCGCGGTCGTAGTTGTAGTCGACAAAGTGTATCCCCTGGTGATCGCCGCTGTATGTTTGCGCTGGCGCCACCGAATTCCGGCGCATTTATGCGGTCCGGTCTTATACTTCGCGCCCGCGCCGGGCACAACCTCCGGCGGCGGCCACTCTGTCGATCATGTTGAAAATAAAGGTCAAGTCATGTTGAAGCACAATACTTATTTCGATGGCAAAGTTCAGAGCGTGGGTTTCGAGCGCAACGGCTTCAAAGCGACCGTCGGCGTGATTGCGCCAGGCGAATTCCACTTCAATACCGGTGCTGCAGAACGAATGACGGTGGTCAGCGGGCAGCTGCGCGCGAAGTTGCCGGGCGGCGAATGGGTTACCTATGCGGCAGGGACATACTTTGAAGTCGCGGCCAATAGCGGTTTCGATGTGACGGCGGTCGGTGGGCCGGCGGCGTATCTATGCGAGTTTTTGGGATAAGTCAGAGCTGCTGGCGACTAGCTGCTAGGCACTAGTCAGAGAAGGATTCTTGCATTTCTGGCTGGATGCTTTGCTAGGGGCTGGCAGCTTGTTTCGCCTGCTGTGCCTGCAAGTGACAGTACGCCGCTTGCAGCAATGGTGATTCGACACCCGCCTGCCGCGCGCGCTTCAGCATATCGCCGACGATATGATCGGCCTCGGTTCGGCCGCCGCTCTCCAGATCGCGACGCATGGAGGCTTCGAGTGGCGACCCGGCTTGCGTGAGGACGCCGCGAATAGAGGTCATGTATTTGTCGCGCGGGCGATTGTCCGCAGCAGCAGCCGTGGCGACGCAATCATCAAGTATTTGGTTCATGAGTTTTGCGCCGTCTTGCGTTGCTGCTATCTCGCCGATCTTGGCGCGCATTAGACAGGTCATGCTGGCCAGCGAGCACAGCAGTACAAATTTTTCCCACATCTCGAGCAGTATGGTACGGCTCAACCGCGCTTCGAAGTTGCCTTGCTTCAGTGTTTTTTCCAAAGCCTCAGCCGCGCCGTTTTGATTGTCATGGCGCGGACCGAAGAAAACATTCTGCACTTCGGTAAATTGTTTGATGTCGCCGTTGGCGTCGATCGTAGTCGACACCTGGGCCAAACCGCCGAGCACGCGTTGCATACCGAACGCGGCATCGAGCGTTTCCAAATGGCGCATGCCATTGAGTAGCGGCAGTACCAACGTCTGCGGACCGAGATACGGTCGAATCGCTTCGATAGAGTTTTCCAAGTCATAGGCCTTGCAGCTCACGATGACGGCGTCGAACGAGTGCTGTGCGGCGTCGCCGGCGACCAAGAGTTTCGGTTGCTTGATGTGCAGCTCGCCCCGCACTCCGTAAATTCGCAAGCCGCGCTCGCGCAGCGTTGCGGCGCGCTTTGGCCGCACCAGGAAAGTGACGTCCGCGCCGCCATCGTGCAACTTGCCGCCAAAATAACCGCCCACGCCGCCCGCGCCTAGCATCAACAATTTCATATACAGGCATCTCATGCTTAAGTAGGGGCATTGTTGCGCGGTTTGCGTCATTAGTCACCGCCTTAAACCGAAGTTTGGTAGGCGGTATGGATGGGCTGCTACAGCGCTATTCCATTGATCCGTTCGTGCTGTGACCGTCATGGATGGTGGGAATGCCGGAAATGCAGGAGCGATTTTCGGCAGCCTGTCGAAGCATTCTTAAGAACCCTTCGACAGGCTCAGGGCGAACGGATATAAAGATGGGTGCTAGGTTTTTACTTTTTGTTTCGTGGAGCTGTAGGCATTGCTTAATCGTCTCTGGCTGGGTTTCTTTTTGGCCGCGTTGCTCGCCGCCCTCGGTCGCTGGTCGATCGGCAACGATCCCGCTGTCTTCGCCGCCATTGTCGCCAGTCTATTCGATATGGCGAAACTCTCGGTCGAAGTGATGGTGCTGCTGTTTGGCACGCTCACACTGTGGCTGGGCTTCTTACAGATCGCAGAGCAAGCGGGCCTAGTCGATAAGCTTGCGCGATTGCTGGGGCCATTATTTGCGCGCTTAATGCCGGAAGTGCCGCGCGGCCATCCGGCCATCGGCTTAATCACGCTCAACTTTACCGCTAACGCACTCGGTCTCGATAACGCGGCGACGCCGATAGGACTGCGGGCGATGCGCGAGTTGCAGACGTTGAATCGCGATCCGCAGACCGCCACGAATGCACAGATACTTTTCTTGGTGTTGAACGCTTCGTCCCTGACCTTACTTCCGGTCAGCATCTTCATGTATCGCCTGCAGCAAGGCGCGCCCGATCCGACCTTGGTTTTCCTCCCCATTTTGTTGGCCACTAGTGCCTCAACACTGGTCGGCTTTCTGACCGTAGCGATAGTTCAGCGACTGCGGGTATGGGATGGCGTGGTGCTTTGCTGGCTGCTGGGGGCCGTATTGGTGTTGGGCCTGATGATCGCGGGTCTTGCGACTTTGTCGGCCGTTGCACTGGCTTCACTGTCGTCCTTGCTGGGCAATCTAGTGCTGTTCGGAATAATCATCGTTTTCTTGCTCGCGGGCGCGATTAAGAAAGTGCCGGTATACGAAAGTTTTGTCGAAGGCGCCAAACAAGGCTTCGATGTCGCCAAGAGTCTTCTGCCGTATCTGGTGGCTATGCTGTGTGCCGTCGGGGTACTGCGAGCATCCGGCGCGTTGGATTACGCACTGGACGGTCTGCGATGGGTGGTGCAGCAGACGGATGCCGACGCGCGGTGGATTGATGCCATGCCCACAGCGTTGGTGAAACCGTTCTCGGGCAGTGCCGCACGTGCGATGTTGATCGAAACGATGCAGCACCACGGTGTCGACAGTTTTCCCGCATTGGTCGCGGCGACGGTGCAGGGCAGCACCGAAACTACGTTTTATGTACTGGCGGTTTACTTTGGAGCGGTGGGTATTCAGCGTGCGCGCCACGCGGTGGGCTGTGCGCTGCTTGCCGATCTGGCCGGCGTGATTGCATCGATAATGGTGTGCTATTGGTTTTTCGCTTAGCGTTACGCGGCGTGCGTCTGCGCTTCGGCAACCGGAAATTCCAAATAGAACGTAGTGCCCGTGCCTTCTTCAGATTCGAAGCGAATGGAGCCCTGCATACGATCGGTCATTTGTTTGGCAATGGCCATGCCGAGGCCGGTGCCGCCGCGCTTGCGACTGTCGGATCCGTCCGCCTGCGAGAAGCGCTCGAATAGGTTGTCGTGAAACTCCTTCGGAATGCCGCAGCCTTGATCGGCCACGCTGATTCGGCAACGGCCTTTGATGACTGCCACATCGATTTCCACTCTGCCGCCTTCGTTCGAAAATTTCGCCGCGTTGGATAGCAGGTTCGCCATGATTTGCTGAAACCGTCCATTGTCGACGCGAATGCGAGTGCCGGGCGCACGATGCGAAAAAACCAACTTGACTCGCAAGCCGTCCGCGTAGGGTTGACTGGCTGCAACGCTTTGTTCGACGAGTTCGTCGGTCGAATAGGATTGCATGTCGAAGCGCATATTGCCGGACGTCAGTTTTTCGAAATCCAGGATGTCGTTGACCAATGCTTCGAGGCGGCGGCCGTTGGTTTTAGCTATGTCCAGCAAGCGGCGCATTTCATCGGCGCGATCGTCGAAGCGACCGCTGGCGGCGAGGCCGATCGAGCCGAGCATTGCCGTCAACGGTGTGCGTAGTTCGTGACTTACCGTGGAAATAAATTCGCTTTTAAGTTGTTCAACTTGTTTGCGTGCGGAAATATCGCGGGTGTTGCTCACCCAGCCGATGACCTTACCGTCATGATCGCGCAGCACGCGCGAGATGGTCTCGACCCATAAATGATGGCCCTGTTTATGACGCATGCGAAACGACCCAGCGAGGACTTCGCGGCCGCCGGCCAATAGCGATGTGCCATAGCCGTAAGCTATCCGGTCGTCTTCGTGTGCGAAGTCGGCGCCGTTTCGTCCCAAGAGTTCGCTGATTTTCCAGCCGAACATCGTCTCCACAGCCGGCGACATGTAAGTCCAAACGCCATTTACATCCGTTAGCGCAATAATGTCGCTGGAATTTTCGGCGATGACGCGCTGGCGTTGCTCGCTGTCCGCAACTTTTTGCAACAGACGTCGTTGCGAACTCATTAGCGCACAGACCGGATAAGCGGTGAGCACCAAAGTCGCGATCAGTAGTTGCAGCGAAAAGATACGCGGCGCCATTGCGCCTTGGACCAGCATCAGCGGACCTATGCCGGCAAGCGTATATCCCAGTGCAAAGGCCAAGATAAGAAAGACGCCGATTGCGCTGGCGGCCAGTCCAAGTCGGAATGAAATTACCAGCAACGAAGGCATCAACAAGAACAGCAGCGGATACTTGCTTTGACCGAAGACCAGCATGGCCGTCGCGATCAGCACTGCGAAGGGTGCGATGACGTCCATCGGTTGGAGACCACGCAGGTGAATGCGCAACTCGCGGGGGCTGGCCGCGAAAATAAGGGGCACCATCACCGCCATGCCCAGTGCATCTGCGGCCCACCAGCGTAGAAAGGTTGACGGCCACACGGCGCCGCTCGCCCAAACCACAACGGCCGCTCCCATCGCGGCCCCGACGGCCGTTGCGAATACCACGCCGCGCGCGAAGAACGACCAGAGCACGCGGCCGTTTACCAAGTCGCGCGGGGTAGTAATAGTGCCGTGCAAAGTACTTGCGGCGATCAACACTTCGAGTGAGTTGGTCAGCGAGAGGCCGATCGCCAAAGGCGCGGTATCGCCGGCATAAAAATTAACGGTCAAATTGGCGGCCCAGGCGCACGCCACAAGCGGCAGCCATTCGGTCCTCGCGCGCGTCAGCAGCATGGCCACCAAGAAGCCGTTGCCCAGCCAAATAGCCGCAATGCGATCGAACTCGCGCGTGAGCTCGACGCTGGCCCACGCCATTGCGCCGACCGCCATTCCCACGAGCGCGATGAAAGTTATGCGTTTTAACATGCCGGTGTCCGTTATCCGCACTGTAACGGCGAACGGAGCCCGAGGCTTACGTTTGCAACGCAATATCTCCGTCAGGTGATTGCTGAAAGTAGTTTGATAGCGGAGTAGATCACGAGAGCGGCCGGGGATATCCGCTTCGACGAGTACGCTCGTACGCAGAGGTATCGCAACCTCCTTTTGCGAGCCTATCGCGTCAAAGGATGCGACTTAAAGAACTCCCAGATGACATCCGTCGCATGGAGCGATGTGCTCGGTTTGTCGCCGCGCCGGCTGCCTGGTTCACCGCCCGGCCAGGCATGGCCATTGTCTTTTACGACAAGTAATTCCACGTCTCGACCGGCAGGGCAGCGATATCGCCAGCGTATTTGTGCCGTATCTTCCTCTCGATAGGAGGTTGCGCAACCGTTTGCCTGTGCCCAGAAGGCTCCCTGATCCAACGTCGGTTTGACCGGCGCGCCATCCCAGGCGTTTCGACCACGACCGCCGGGCGCGCCACCCGCGTACGGAACATTTTCGTCCAGCAGGCCGTTGATCATCAGCGCCGAGACTGGATGCTCGGGTTTGTGTTCATCGCCAAAGACAGTTGCGACGACCGGTGCGATGGCGGCAATGCGATTGGAAAGTTCGACGCCTAGTCGATGCGTCATCATCCCGCCGTTCGACATGCCGGTAACGTAGATCCGTTTGTCGTCGACAGGATAACGTTGCGCCAGCGTATCGATGAGTGCTTTGACGAAGGCGACATCATCGACGTTCTCCGTCATCGCGTACCCGCAACAATGACCGGCATTCCAAGTCAGCAGATTTTTGCGCAGCCGGCCGCTGCCGTCGGGATATACAACGATGAAGCCTTCTTTACGCGCTTTTTCGGTAAAGCCGGTCATCTGCTCGGCATTCGCAGCGTTGCCGCCACCGCCGTGCAGCACGATTACTAACGGCAGCGGAGGATTATTTCCCGAGCGTACCGGCGCACGGACAACGTACGACCGCGTCGTGCCATTTACCTGCAAGGTTTGGCGATCGTCGGCATAGCTGAATTGAGCGCTGTTAACCGCAACTGCTGCGGCGAAGACGGCTTGACTGAACCGCCGCACGGCAGCTTTCGTCTTGAAAGTATTCATGACTCGCATAACGCGCAGCGATGCGATTCGTTGACGGCAGACTTCACATTTTCGGCGGCACTACCGGCAATGAACTCGTAAGTCCGCCATCCACCGGCAGCGCGATGCCGTGCACATACGACGCATCATCGGACGCCAGGAACAACGCCGCGCCGGCGATTTCTTCAGGCTTGCCGTAGCGGCGCAAGGGATTCAGTTGACCTATCTTATGTTCGTTACCGCGTTCTCGTGCACGATCGAACAGCGGTTTGGTCATGCCGGTTTCGATTAGTCCTGGACAGATTGCGTTGATACGGACACCGGTGCCCGCCAATTGATTTGCTACGGTTTGTACGAGCGAAATAACGCCGGCTTTGCTGGCGCTATAAGTAATGCCGCCGGCACCGGAGCGAATGCCCGCCACCGATGCAGTGCAGATGATCGAGCCGCGTTTAGCTTTCACCATCACGCGCGAGGCGTGCTTTACCGTGAGAAACGCGCCGATCAAGTTGATGTTCAATACTCGGTGCCAGTCCTCGATGCCGAGTTCGTCCATGCTCGGTAAACCGCCGCTGATGCCGGCGTTCGCGTAGCAAATATCCAACCCACCGAACTCCTTGACGGCAGCCTGGATGAATTCGGCGACGTCACTTTCGTTGGAGACATCTTTATTCAGCGCAATTGCGCGTCCGCCCGCTTGGCGAATCGCTACCGCCGTCGCTTCGACTTCCGCGGCGCGATCGACGCAAACCACACTTGCGCCGTGCTGCGCAAACAAAAGAGCGGTGGCGCGACCAATGCCGCTGGCTGCACCGGTAACGATGGCCGATTTACCTTCGAGACGTTTCATGCGAACTCCAAATGAATGGGCGTGAGGGCATGGGGCATAAGGGCTTGGGTAAGAAAACGAAATTGTTTTGTTCGTTCTTACCCATGCCCCACGCCCTCAGGCCCCTGCGAAAGGCCGCGATTGTAGCCGTTGTCGTATCGAGTCGTAACGTCGATTGGCGTTGTTCGCGTGCGGCGCTATGCTGAAGCTTCTCTTTTTCAACGAGCGAAATTGTGCGCCACTTTAAATACTATCTGCGGGTCCGATATGGCGAATGCGATGCACAGAAGGTTGTCTTCAACGCGCGGTATGGTGACTACGTCGACCTTGCCGTGACGGAGTTCATGCGCGCGATCGGTCTGAACAGCGCGGGAATGTTTACCGAGTTCGATTATCAATTGGTTAAGCAGACGACCGAGTGGCGCGCGCCGGCGCGATTCGACGATGCATTGGAAGTGACGGTACAAACTAAACATATCGGTACGACATCGTTTAGCGTTCTGGCTGAGTTTCGCATTGCGGGTACGGAACCCGTGACCGCAACGGCGGAAACGGTGTACGTGAATGTCGACCCGAAGTCGCTCGCCAAGCAACCGATTGCGGATTCGATACGGCAGAAGTTGCTGGACGGCGCGCCGGACAAAAAAACCGACCACGCCGGGTATTTAGACGCCCGGTGAGCGATCTAGGAAATCCGGCCGCCTATTAGATCCAGCGCACCGTTGAGCAGCGCGGTTGCGCCTTCTAATTCCGGCACGATAACCAGATTGGCACCGGCTTCGCGCAATTCCGGTTCATGCTCCGCAAGGACCGCGCGTGCGGCAATGACGACATCCGGGTTGAGTGCGCGGATCTGTTGGATGGCGGTGCGAGCGGCGCCGTGTTCGGTCAGCGCAACCACGACGAGGCGCGCGCGGTCGATGTGCGCCGCCTCCAATACACTTATGGAAGTAGCGCTGCCGTACACCGACGGCAGTCCGTTGTCTAATCCCTCGCGCACGCGCGTGAGCCGCATGTCGATAACGGCGACATTCATGCCGTTGCGAATCAGTCCGTCTGCAACGCTATGACCGACGCGTCCATAACCGACAATGATCGCGTGCTGTTCCAGCGTCGCACCAACGCCGCTGGCTTTTGAAATCGGATCGAAACAGTCGCGCAGCTTGGGTACGGAGTTCATGAATTGTGCGAAGGCCGGCGCCATGCGAAATGCCAGCGGCGTTATCACAATGGTGACTAGCGCGACGGCTAGAACCATCTTGTAGCTTTCATCCGAAAGCACGCCGGACGACTGTCCCGCCTGTGCGAACACAAAATTGAGTTCGCCGATGGGAATCATGCCTAAAGTAGTAAACGCCACCGTGCGCGGCGTCAATCTAAACGGCAGCAACCCAAGCAGGGTTGCGAGCGATTTGATCAACATGACAGCGATCGCTGCGACCAAAACCCACGGCCAGTATTCGATTACGAATGTCAGGTCGATCAACATGCCGACCGAAACGAAGAACAGCGTGGCGAATAAATCTCGAATCGGCACCACTTCGGAAATGACGCGATGATCGAATTCACTCTCCGATAGCACGAGTCCCGCGACAAATGCGCCGAGCGCGGCGGACAGGCCCAAGAGCGTACTCACACTGGCTGCACCGAGCGCGATGACGGCTGCGGTGACGATGAATAGTTCCGACGAGCGCGATCCCGTGACATACGCCATCAGCTTTGGCATGAACCGTAACCCGAGCACAAGCGATATGCCGATGAATGCCCCTGCCTTGAGCAGCGTAATGCCGATGTCCTTGAGCATGGTCTGCACACCGGCCTCCGTATCCAGCGTGCCGAGCTTGGGCAGGAGCACAATCATGATGACGATGAGCAAGTCTTGGACGATGGACATCGCCATCAACAAGCGGCCATGGCCCGAGGCCACTTCGCCGCGATCGAGCAGGGTTTTCAAAATCACCATCGAGCTGCTCGCGGACAATGCGCCGCCGATTAACAGGCTTTCGAGCATCGATAAACCGAACAGCCGACCGAGCAGCCAACCGCCGACTACCGTCAACGTCACTTGAATCCATACGCCGAAGGTGGCGACAGCGCGGATGCGCGCCAAATCTTTGATCGAGAACGCAACACCCAGTGCGAACATCAGAAAGATAACGCCGACATCCGCCAGCGCGGCTATCTCTTCGCGGTTGCCGACGAAGCCGGGCGTAAACGGACCAATGACAACGCCGGCCAGTAAATAGCCAAGGATGGGAGATTGTTTGAGGGAACTTGCCAGCAAGCCGCCGATTACGGCGATAGTCAACGCAGCGGTAATGTTGAGTACGAGCGGTAATTCATGTTCCATGGCGCAAGCCTACATTACCGCCTCGCTGCGCCGCGACTTTATTTTTCGCAGGGCGAGTAAGGATTTATACCGAATCACGATCGATCAGTGAATGCGCTTTGGTGTCCTTCATTAGTGCATACACAAGCAGCGAGCAGGCGATGCAGCCGGTAACGTACCAGTAGAAGCCGCTTTCCATCTCTTGTTTCTTAAACCACAGCGCGATCATCGGCGCTGTGCCGCCGAAAACCGAAACGGCAATCGAGAATGGCAGTCCTACGCCGAGAGCGCGAATGTGTACCGGAAAGAGTTCAGCCTTGACCACTGCATTGATCGACGTGTAGCCGGTGACGATCACCAACGCGAGTGCGATAAGGCCAAACGCGGCAAGCGGACTTTCAGCAATCGAGACCGCGTACAGAATCGGACCGGCGAACAACGTGCCCAGTGCACCAAAGGCGATCAGAATTGGCCGACGACCGACACGATCCGAAAGCGCGCCTACGGCGGGCTGCAGCAGCATGCACAAGAACAGCGTTCCTGCGCTGATCAACGCCGCGGTGCTTTTGCTGAAACCCGACGTGTTCTCCAGAAAAATCACCATGTAATTTGTAAATGTGTAGAACGCCACGGTGCCGCCCATCGTGAGCCCGAGTACCGTTAACACCGCACGCGGATGCCGCGCCAATTCTTTCAGGCTGCCTTTATTCTGGCCGAGTGCCGCTTGACGCTCGAAAGATTCCGATTCCACCATATTGCGGCGCAAGTACAGCGCCACGATCGCTAATATCGCGCCGATGACGAATGGAATGCGCCAACCCCACGAATTCAATTCCTCTTCCGTCAAAAATAACTGCTGCAATATCACCACTACCGCTTGCGCAGTTAGCTGCCCCATGATGAGGGTGACGTATTGAAAACTGCTGTAGAACCCCCTGTGCTTGCTGGTGGCGATTTCGCTTAGATAAGTAGCGGATGTGCCGTATTCGCCGCCGAGGCTGAGTCCTTGCAGCAAACGCCCCAACACCAACAACACGGGCGCCCAAATGCCGATGGTTGCATACACCGGCGTAAACGCAATCAACAGAGATCCGCCGCACATCATAAGTACGGAGATAATTAATGCAGCCTTGCGCCCGTGACGGTCTGCGTACTTGCCAAAGAAAGTCGCGCCAATGGGTCTGACCAAAAAGCCCACCGCAAATACGATCGAGCTACTTAAAAGTACTGCCGTCGGATCGTCTTGAGGGAAGAAGGCCTTGGCGAAGTAAACCGAACACGTCGTGTAAATGTACCAGTCGTACCATTCGACAAGATTGCCGACCGAGCCGCTGAAAATAGATTTAACTCGTGTGCCGGCCGTTTGTTGCGTGGTCATGCCTTAACTCTTTGTCTTTATGATTCATCTGGCCAGTAGCCAGTAGCCCGCCGCCGGTAGCGCCTACGGCTTATGCTGCCCAGCCGCATGCGATGCTTCCCAGTTCTGCCCATCGAATGGCGTGACTCTGATCGTACTTAAGTCGACGTTATCGAGACAGCGCACATTGACGTCGACTTTGTCTGGATCGGAGCGCGGCACGTAGAACGAATGAATGCCGCAAGTTTTGCAAAAGGTGTGTTTGGCGACGCCCGTGTTGAAGGTATATGTCGTCAAGTTGTCGCCGCCACCGAGCAATTCGAATTGCTCGCGCGGCACGATGAGGTGCAAGAAACCTTTCTTGTTGCATATCGAACAGTTGCAATCCGACACGCGGGCAAAATCGCTGGTGACGCGAAACCGCACGCGGCCGCAGTGACAGCCGCCTTCATAACTTTGCATGGGAACCTCGGAAGATTGGCTCGAACCGGCGGGCAGCTATGTCCTGGCTTTGCCTTTCTGTTCGATCACCGATCTTTACTTACGCATTTGGGAATGACAAGCGCAGAACGGCGGCGATGAGCTACGATGTGTGTCAATAAATGCTTAGGGGAGGGCAGTGTCGATGACTTCGAACACGGATAATCCCCGTCCGCTGGATGGCATCCGAGTGTTGGAGCTGGGGCAAATGTTGGCGGGTCCATTCGCCGGTTGCATGTTGGGCTATTTCGGCGCCGAAGTGATCAAGATCGAGCCGCTTGGCGGCGATCCCATTCGCACCTGGCGAGTGCGTCGCGACGGCACTTCCTTGTGGTGGCACAGCTTGGCGCGTAACAAGCAATCGGTGACGGTGGATTTGCAAACCGAACGCGGCCGCGAATTGGTGAGATCGCTGGCCGCCAAGTGCGATGTGCTCATCGAGAATTTTCGTCCCGGCACGATGGAAAAATGGGGGCTCGGTCCGGAAGATCTCAAAAAGCAGAATGCCGATTTGATCTACACGCGCGTCTCGGGTTACGGCCAAACCGGGCCGTACGCAAGTAAGCCCGGCTTCGCGTCGGTATGCGAGGCGGTTGGCGGCTTCCGGCACATCAATGGGTTTGCCGACCGTCCGCCGGCACGGCCCAATCTGTCGCTCGGCGATACGTTGGCAGGCGTACACGCAGTGATCGGTATTTTGTTGGCGCTTGTCGGTCGCATGCGCAAGCGTGCAGCAACCGGTCAAGTTGTGGATGTCGCCATCTACGAGTCGGTGTTCAATATGCTTGAAGCAGTCGTGCCCGAGTACGATGGCGCGGGCGTCGTGCGCGGTCCGTCCGGCTCGACGCTAACGGGTATTGTTCCTACCAATACATATAAATGTGCGGACGATAAGTATGTAGTCATCGGTGCGAACGCCGATCCCCTCTTTCAACGCTTAATGCGGGCGATCGGCCGTGACGATATGGCGAGCGATCCTCGCTTTGTCGACAATGTGGGTCGCGTGCAGCACGAAGCCGAAATCGATGCCGTCATCGGCGACTGGATGAGCAAGCAGAGTTCGACCGAAGCGGTGCGAATACTCGAAGATGCCGTCGTGCCGGTGGGGCCGATCTACAGTGTGGCCGAAATGATGAACGATCCGCATTTCAATGCGCGCGGTTTGTTTCAGGAAGTACATGTCGATGGACAGCCGCTGAAAGTGCCCGCCATCATGCCGTTGCTTGGCGATACACCGGGGCGTACCGAGAGCGCGGGGCCGAAGCTCGGCGAGCATACGGACACGATATTGGAAACCCTATTGGGGTTGTCGGCGGATGAACGAGCGCGGTTGCGTAGCGCCAAAATTATTTAGCGAAGTGAGTTAACGGAGTACTCGTGAGAGGAAGTCGGATCCCCGTGCATCGTGCATTCTTGCTGTGCAGCGCGGTATTGCTTCTCGGCTCTGCCGTTGCCGCTGCGGGCGAGATCGTCGATGGCTCGATCGGCGTCACTAACGATTATGTGTATCGCGGTATTTCACGCAGCCGCGGCGAGTCGGCGGTGCAAGGGGATTTGCGCGCGCATGCGGGCGGTGCTCAAGTCGGTGTTTGGGCTTCGACACTGGATCATGCAGACGTCGATGAAGGAGTCCAAGTAGACGGATTACTGGCCTATCGCCTGCCGATTGCGTCCGAGTGGCAGCTGCATGCACAGTTCACTCACACCGCCTTTTTAAACGATCATTCGCCGTTGTTGTACGACTATGACGAAGTGGCGTTATCGCTTACTTATCAAGCGCGAATGTCGCTCGGTGCGGCCTGGATTCCCAACGCGGCACGGTATCGATACTGGGGTGGACCATTGCGAGCCGATGCCTTTGCCTACGATGCCACCTGGTTGCAGCCGCTCTTTTCAAGCTGGCATTTATCGCTTGGCGCCGGTTACTACGACGTGTCCGCGCTGTACGGCAACGGTTACGCGTACTGGCATAGTGGGCTGGTCGGTACCATCGGTCCATTTGACATAGAGACGATATGGATTGACACCCAAGATCGCGCGGACTACATGGGGTTCGGTCCCTATGGCGACGAGATTGCCGGTTCGCGCTGGTCTGTCGCGTTGCGTTGGCGGTTCTAGGTAATTAGAACCTTTATTCGCCAAGCGGGAACTCACGCCAGTCGAGGAGCTTTTGTCCGTTACATCTCATGACTTAATTGGCCATGACCCAACTGGATTCCACTACACGTACTTTCGGCGCCAGTGCCAACGAGCATGAGCGTGCATTGTTGCGGCGTGTGGCCGCGCAGGATCGCACTGCGTTTCAAGAACTCTATTTGATTTATCACCGCCGGCTTGCGCGGTTTTTGTTGCGACTGACGTCGCGTCACGACGTGGCCGAGGAAGTCATTAACGACAGTTTGTGGGTGGTGTGGCAGCGCGCCGGCGATTTCCGCGGCGACTCGACGGTGTCGACTTGGATCATGGGCATTGCCTACCGACGCGCGCTGAAGACATTGCGATCGCGTACTTCGCGAGAGTGGTTCATCGATCTGGTGGATAAGCTGCCGGCGTGGGGCAACGACGAAGCCGATCACGTCATCGACCGGGATTGGTTGGCGCACGCTTTGTCCGAGCTGCCGACGGAACAGCGCGCAACGTTGGAGTTGGCGTATCTGTTCGGCCACTCCTGCGAGGAAATTGCCGACATCATGCATTGCCCGGTAAATACGGTGAAGACGCGCATGTTTCAAGCGCGCCGGAAGTTAAAGATAATTCTGCCGCGGCTGGCAATGCCCAGCGATCGCGGCGACGCAAGCGAGTGAACATGAGCGAACGACGAATGTACGTAGTGGGAGAGTCGAAGGCTAACGCGGCGCATCGTGAGTGCTGGGATTTGTTGCCGTGGCTGGTTAACGGCAACTTGACCGCGCCGCAAACCGAACGACTCGAGGCGCATCTCGCCGAGTGTCCGGCATGCACCGAGGAACTTCGCGCACAGCACGAACTGCGCGATCGACTGCGGGAGCAAGTGCGCCTGAGCGATGTCGTTCTATTGGCGCCGCAAACCGGCTGGCAAGCAATGCAGAATAGGCTGGATGCGGAAGCGGGAGAGACCGGTGGTTCGCAGCGTCCCGTGCGAATGCGTCGCCGATTGTTCTTCAGCGGCGTGGCTGCGTCGGTTGCGATTGCTGTCGTTGCGGGGTTATCGGCCGCATTGGTGTGGCAGTCGCAGCAGCGCTCGGCGGAACGAGCTACCCCGCGCTATCAAACGCTGACAACGGATTTGTCGCCCGCCGATTCGAACACGCAATTGCGCGTCGTGTTTTCTCCCGACGTCGCGGTGAGCGATGCGGCCGCGCTACTGCGCGTAATTCCCGCGCAGATCGTCGCCGGTCCGAGCGAGGCGGGCGTTTATACGGTGGCATTGCAAAATGAACCGGTAGCATTGCCCGAGTTATTGGCGCGTTTGCGCGCCGATGGCCGTATCGTGTTTGTTGAACCCATTGTGCGCATAGAAAAGGCGCAATGAAACGGTTCGCTCCCATAGCGGCGTTGCTGTTGAGCGCTTGTGCGTCGGTCAACGATGCGCCGTTGCGCTGGCAGGATTTGCAGGCGTCGCAGCCCATGATTGTCGTCACCGTTCGCAATCCGGTCGTCGAGGTGCCGCTGCGTGCCGGCTCTTCTTCCCGCAGCTACGTTACCAGTGGCGATCCGAGGGATTACGCTGTCGGTCCTCGCGCGCGAACGGATGCGCGCGGCTTGGAAAAGACCTACGGGCTGCGGACGATATCGTCGTGGCCGATCGCCCTGCTGAGTGTGCATTGCGTAGTCTATGCCGCAAGGCAGGATGACGATATCGATAAGCTGTTGACGCGCATGCGCGGCGACCGGCGCGTGGAATCGGTGCAACTGTTGCAGTCGTTCGATACGGCGTCATCGGCTACATCCTATTCCGATACGTATGCGCCCTTGCAGCGCAACTTGCGTACATTGAATTTGGCGCAAGCACATCGGTTTGCGCGCGGTAAAGGCGTTCGTATTGCCGTGATCGATACCGGCATCGATAGCTCGCATCCGGATATGCAGGGTCGCGTGCTCGAGCAGCGTAATTTAGTCGGCGATACGCTCAATGCGATGAACGAGCGGCACGGTACAGCTGTGGCCGGCATCATTGCCGCGGTCGACAATAACCGACAGGGCATCGTCGGCGTCGCGCCGGATTCACAGTTGCTGGCGCTACGTGCCTGCTGGCCCGCAATGCCGAACGACGCGCGCGCTGCTTGCAATACGTTTACGCTCGCTCAGGCTTTATCTGCGGCTGTCGAATTGCGTGCCGATATCGTCAACCTCAGTTTGTCCGGTCCCGACGATCCGTTGTTAACGCGTCTGGTTACTGCGGGCATGGCGCGTGGGATGATCTATGTGGGTGCCGCGGGTGCATCCCGTGCCTTCCCGGGCAGCGTCTCCGGTGTGCTGAACATCGAATCAAATGTTGCCAATGCCGATCTCGCTGTGTTGCACGCGCCGGGGACTGACGTGGTTACTTTGACGCCATCGAATGGTTACGATTTTTTGTCCGGCAGTTCCTTGGCGGCCGCCAGCGTATCGGGCAGCGTTGCGTTACTGTTATCGCATAAGCCCAAAGTAAATCGAAAAGAGATTCCGGCGGCATTGCTGCGGTCGCAACGGAATGCGGAAAACGGCATCGACGCCTGTGCGGCTCTAGCCGTCCTCGACAGCCAAGTGATCTGCGACCGCGAATAACTACAAGATAATTCCAACCAGCGCCGCAGTAGCGCAGGTGGCCAGCGTGCCGCCGATCAAACTGTGCATGCCTAGCTGCGCGATTTCCGCGCGCCGCGATGGTGCCATCGTCACCAAACCGGCAATCATGATGCCGACGCTGCCGAAGTTGGCAAAGCCGCAGAGCGCGTAAGTCGCGAGTAATTCACTGCGTTCGCTCAATGCATCGGCGGGCAACTGCGAGAGCTGTATGAAGGCGAGTAATTCGTTCAGCGTTGTCTTGATGCCGAGCAACGAGCCGACCTGCGGTGCTTCGCTCCACGGCACGCCGATCAGCCACGCGACGGGCGCGAAGCACCAGCCGAATATCCGTTCGAAACTTAACTCCGCGCCGTCAACCGCAGGTAGAAGACCCAATAGCGCATTGCCGAGGTGCACCAGGGCAACGAACACGAGCAGACTGCCGAGAATATTTAGAAACAACTCGACGCCTTGACGCGTACCTTGCGAGATGGCATCCACCGAACCATGGACATCTCCCGACGGAACGAACGTTCCAGGTGTGGGTGTTCCAGTTTCGGGCTTGAGGATACGGGCGAATACGAGCGAGGCGGGTACGGTGATAATCGATGCGACTAAGAGATGTCCGGCCACATTCGGCACTTTATCCGCCAACATCGTGGCGAACAGCACCAGCACCGTGCCGGCAACGCCGGCCAGGCCTGTGCACATCACCGCATACAATTCACTGCGGGTGAGTCGTTCGAGATAGGGGCGAATCAGAATAGGCGCTTCGACCATGCCGAGAAATATATTGGCGGCCGAGGACACGGCTACCGCGCCGCCAACACCCAGGGTGCGTTCAAAAGCCCAGGCGAACGCGCGCACGATTGCGGGTAGCACTCGCCAATACGTCAACAACGCTGCGAGTGCGCTGATGAAGATCACCAGCGGCAAGAACCGAAACGCGAACACTACGCTTGCGCCGATGCGTGTCTCTTCATACGGCAGCGGTGCGCCACCCAAGAA